>Ga0224558_1001951_pt1 | contig 20126 bp, 17 predicted proteins | sample 714S32024metaG_FD_180682 | JGI IMG/M metagenome (GOLD analysis project Ga0224558, IMG submission 180682) | Peat soil microbial communities from Stordalen Mire, Sweden - 717 S3 20-24 | ecosystem: Environmental > Terrestrial > Soil > Wetlands > Peat | place: Sweden: Norrbotten County, Stordalen...
CGACCGCGACTACGAATCCCTACGCGTTGACATGCAGACCCTCTTCGGTCATCTCGGCATCACCACGACCGACCTGCCCGCCGCGGCATAGACAACTATTTGTCGATCACGCTGCGCAAGGCTCTAGCTATCCTCGGAATCGACCGGCATCCTGCCGATCGACCTAAGGGGGGTTCAATGAAATTCATCGTTGAGGTCAACTTTCCATTGGAGCCGTTCAACACCTACGTCCGCGAGGGCACGGCGGGGCAGAAGATCGGTGAGACCCTCGCAGCGGTGAAGCCCGAGGTCGTCTACTTCACTGACAACGGGGTCGGGCGCGGGGCTGTGATGGTCATCGAGATCGAGCGGGCGAGCCAAGTGCCCCACGTCACCGAGCCGCTCATGCTCACCTTCGACGCGTCGGTGCACTATCGAGTGGCGATGCTGCCAGAAGAGCTGCAAGCGGCAGGCCTCGAGCGCTACGCAACGGCGTGACAGAGGAGAGGAAGCCGATATGTGGGCACAACTCATAAGGACACGTTTGAGGCCGGGCCAGGAAGAAGGGCTCACGTGACTGTTCGAGCAGTTGCGGGCGGTTGAACAGCCAGGTTCAGGTCTACTGCGCTCGACGGCCATGCGGGACCAGAAGGACCCGAGCCAGGTCTACATGTTGGTCGTCTTCGAGAGCGAGGAGAGGGCTCGCGCGCGCGAGAACGACCAGCGACGCCAGGAGGGATTGCAAGCCGTGAGGGCAACGATGGCGGAGATCTTCGACGGCGCTCCGGAATTCGTCGACCTAACGGTCGTGGAGGAGACGTCGCCGTAGGCGCGACAGCACATCACGACAGTCTGGCTGATCCGACTTCGGCAGCTGTACCGCTCACAGAGGCCGGATATCGCTCGGAGCGTGTCGAGGTCCTCGACATCCTTGTCGATGCCGCGGCCCTCGCCGCACGGGCTCCTCATGCCACGGCCTCGCCGATCGGGAGGGTAGAGCGTGAACCGATCGGCGAGGTCCTCTGGCGTCGTGAGCAGGTTGCCTGAGGTCTGCCCGGCCCCATGTACCAAGACGACCGCAGGGCCGGCTCCGACCTCTTGAGAGCCGATCGTCGTGCCGCCACGCGAAGTCGTCGCCACTCCAGTGGTTACTGTCGGCACCACTTTGCTTACAGTCCTGTCTCCATCAGGAGATGCAGCACGTCGCTGAACATCGTGAAGACAGCGTGGCCCGCGCGACACAGGTCGGGTGAACATTGACGTGACGAAGCACGCCGGATCCGTCGTTATCTCCCCGAGGAAGTTTTCCGCGATCCGACGTTCGGAGCGACATTCTGTAGCTCTGATCGGCCGCGAGGATGGCGACCGCCGAGCCGAGTGAGATCGGTGCGGGTCAGGGGGAACTCGGAGGGAGCTCCTCGGGACGTGCCCACAGCGTTGGCCGGACTCTGGACGGCAGCTCGGACCAGGCCGACATGTGCAGGCGCGGAAGGGACGGCAGCAGCCGGAGGGTCACGAAGGTGCCGACCACGCTGAGCAGCACGGTCCAGCAAATCACCGTGAGCACCGGGTCCGTCGCACCGAGGGACCGCACTGGCGGCGCGTCGGCGAAGCATGCCACCGCGGACAGTGCAAGCACGAGGCGCAACGTCCAGCCCTCCGCTACCGCGGCTAGCACCACGAAGCCCCATGTCTCATACCAGGGCTCGACCAGGGGTCCGAGGACTACGAACAGCAGCAGGCTCCAGCCGAGGGCCCCGACCTCCCCTTGGCGCTTCGAACGGAACAGCAGCACGGCCGAGAGCGCGGTGGCCAGTCCGAGACCGACGCCCCGTGAGATCTCGACGAGCCCCGCCGTGTGCCCTCCAACACCCAGGGCGCTTGCCGCGTGGTCCATGCCCAGCCCGAGCGCCGTCGCCGGGTCGAGCCAAGAGACAATCCTGTCTGGGTTCGCCAGTCCGCTCAGCCAGTGCCACCCCAGGTTCGAGACCGCGCTGATCGCCCCCATGAGCACGACCACGATCGCCACCGCGGCCAGGACACGCGGGACCCGTCGGCGCCAGCTCCCGTGGTGCCACCACCACCCGATGAAGACGGCGCCGATAAGTGCCGGCAGCTCGACCTCGACAGCGAGGGCACACAGCACCAAGCCGCCCAACACGTGCTGGCGGCGGGCGAGCGCACAACCGGCGACGAGCAGCCCCAGCATCAGCGCTTCGATGTGGGCTCCGCCGACGAGCACTAGGAGAACGAGGGGGTTGAGCGGACCGAGCGCGAAGGCCACGCTGTCGGGGCGCCCGATCGATCGGGCGAGGGAGGAAACGCCCCAGGCGATCAATCCGAGGCCCACCAACGCGAAGAGCCGGAAACCAGCCACGGCCATAGGAACATGGTGGGACGACAAGGCCACGACAACTCCGGAGAGCCGATCCCACACCGGACCGTAGGGCGCGGTCACGTGGCGCCAGAGCGGATCGACGAGGTCTAAGAACGGCCCGCCCCCGAGCGCACTCGGAGTGTGAACATAGGGGTCGAGGCCCCGCTGCACCATCTCCCCCTGCGCCGCGTAGAGGTAAACGTCCCGGCTGAACAGCGGCGGCATGACGAGGACGGGGCCCACCCAGGCGACGAGGATTGCCACCAACCGCGGCATCGGGACCGAGGGCGAGCGGCGCACCAAGCGGACGAGTTCGAACCATGCGCCGAACATCAGCACGACCCCGACGTAGACGAGCATGACCCCGAGGAACCCGGTGCCAGCCGTCCGTGTCCCCCCGGTCGTGGCGAAGAACCAGGTGCCCGGCGCCCTCAACGAGAACGGCGAACCGGGCTGAACGACTCCGAGCAGCACGGAGAGGGATCCCACGAACCCGACGATGCCGCACACCTCGAGCGAGATCGGTCGCAAGGCGGGTCCCCTCGGCTCGTGGCCGGAGCGAGCCGCGGCTGGGTTCACCCTGCCTCTTGGGGTCGAGACGGTAGCCCCGTCTGAGGGACTGACACACCTCAACGGTACTTTCCGAGCCTGGGATCTCGATGCTCGTGCCCGGCCGTCCAGTGCGCCGCCCGCCCCCGCGGTTCGTATTGAAGGGCCTAAGAGCGATCCAGACAGTAGCCGGGTCCGGGAACGCAGAATGACAGCGAGCATTAACCCGGATGCCGCGCCCGAGTCGGCAGGGTTACGCGCAACGCAGGCCACGTCGCATTCGCATCGACGGCCGTTCGATAGCGCCACTGAACCTCGCATGCCGGCGACCAGATTGGCCGATCGAAGACGTTTCCGCGGTGGCGGCACCCGCGAGAGTCCTCGCTCTCGAGTCCTCCAACTGTTGAAATGTGCCACTCAAAGGGGCAGGGCCTTGGAGTCGTGGGTGCGCGACGCTGCCTCCGAGACGGCCTACACGCGGTTCAGCACGACGACGTGGTGGTGCAACTGGGGTCACCGTCACGGCTCTCACAGGACTCGCCGCCAATAGGCCTGGTTTGCAAGGGGGGGTGAGCTCACTTGGACATGACGGGGCCCCGTCAGCTCGTCTTAGTGGGTCCCGGCTCCCTCAACCCGATGTGCTCCAGCGGCCCGCGATCGCTGGCCCGAGCTGGTCAGCGTAGGCATCGAAGCTCGCGAGCATGTCCTCCACGCCGCCGCAACCGGAAGTACGCCACTCCCGGTGTACGAGCGCTACGAGTGCGCCGTAGATAGCGATGAGGAGCCACGGGCGTCGGTCGACGTCTGGGTCGACGTGCTCGCGCTCGGACAGCACGACGACAGCCCTATCGCTGTTGTCGTAGACGTAGCGGAGGCTGGCGGCGAGCAGCGCAGGCGTCGAGTCGATCAGCCTGATGACTGTCAGGTACCTCGGCTCACCATTCCGTAAGTGGTCGTCGCCCTGGAGCTGTTCGAAGGTCTGGCGGAAGGCGTTGCGCACGGTCGTGAGCGGCGCTTCGCCCGCCGGTCGAGCGGCGAGCGCGTCGGTGAAGTCGTCCATTTCTTGTTTGACGAAGAAGAGCGCCAGGTCTTCCTTGCTGGCGAAATAGCGGAAGAAGGTCCGTTCCGCCACGTCGATGGCGTCCGTGATCTCGTGCACCGCGGTGTGCTCATACCCTTTGGTCTCGAACAGGTCGAGCGCTGTGTCGATGAGGGCATCGCGGGTTTGGCGCTTCTTGCGCCTCCGGCGGGACTCGTCTGGCCAGCTGGCGTCGTCCACCAGTGGCCTCTCCCCTCCCGTGGGCGCTTGTCGAACCGTCGTCGAAACAGAGCGGTCTTCCACGTCGCCTATCGTAGCGCATTGCCAGCATAGAGAGACACAAGTCATGATTTGCTGTCTGTCAGGCTATGACATAAGCTGACCCGGGCTAATTCCGCACGGACTCGGTGAACTCGAGCGAGCAGGGCTAAGTGAAGACGCGCCTTCAAGATAGGAGGGCTGATGACTGTGCTGAGCGAACCTAGGCAACCCGCCGGGCTGGGCCTGGCTGAGAGCGCAAGAGCCCGCCGCGGCTGGCGCGGCAACCCGACCCTGACTCTGGTGGCAGTCGCCTTGGGCGTCATGATGGTGGCCCTGGACGGCACCATCGTCGCTGTCGCCAACCCGTCGATCCAGTCCCACCTGCACGCGTCGCTGGCCGACATCCAGTGGGTCATGAACGGGTACATGCTCGCGCTGGCCGTGACCTTGATACCCATCGGCAAGGTGGGCGACCGTTTTGGGCACAAGAAGGTCTTCGTCACCGGGATGGTGGGCTTTGCCCTGTTCTCAGCTGGCATAGGCCTTTCCGGCGACACCGCCAAGAGCATCTCGCTCGTAATCGCTTTTCGCGTCGCACAAGGTGTCTTCGGGGCGATGCTGATGCCTACTGCGCTCGCCCTTCTGCGTGAGACGTTCCCAGTCGACAAGCTCAATGCAGCCCTTGGCATTTGGGCCGGCGTCATCGGAGCCTCTACGGCGGCTGGCCCTATTGTGGGAGGCTTCCTCGTCCAACACGTGAACTGGGAGTCTTGCTTCTACGTGAACGTGGCAGTCGGTGCGGTGGCCCTGGCCATGACACTCCTTTTCGTCCTGGAGACTGCACCGTCGCCGGCAGCCCGGTCCTTCGACTTTGTCGGCATCGCCCTGTTGTCAGCAGGTTTGTTCTCGTTGATTTGGGCATTGATGAAGGCGTCGGCCTACGGTTGGGGCAGTGCCCGTACAATCGGGTTCTTCGTCGGGGCGGCGGCGGCGCTTGTGTTGTTCGTCCTCTGTGAGTTCCGAGCAGCCCAGCCACTACTGCCAATGCGCCTGTTCCGTTCGGTGTCTTTGTCGGTAGGGGCGGTGCTGAACATCTTGCTCATGTTCTCGCTGGTGGGGTCCATGTTCTTCATGAGCTTCTTCATGCAGGACGTGCACGGCCTCGGCCCGTTGATGAGCGGGGTGCGGATGCTGCCGCTCACGGGGACGTTGATCATCGGGGCACCGCTTGCGGGCCTGGTGATCCAGAAGGTGGGGCCCCGGCTGCCGATGGCCGGCGGCCTGGTGGTCACCGCCGCCGGGCTCTTCGGCCTGTCCCGGCTCGGTACGGCGTCTGGCCCAAATGACGCGCTCCTGTGGTTCGTGCTCATAGGGCTGGGGTTGAGCCCGGTCATGGTGGGCGCCGCCGACGTCATCGTCGGCAGCGCCCCCGTCGAGCTCGCTGGTGTCGCCGGCGGTATGACCACCACTGCGATGCAGGTCGGAGGCGTGCTCGGCACGTCGGTGCTCGGAGCCGTGATGTCGGCCAAAGTTGCCCACCTGCTGCCGTTGCGTTGGGCCGAGGCGCACCTACCAGTGCTCGTGGGCCAGAATCTGGTGGAGGCGAAGTCCCTCGTGTCCGTCGGTGTCGCCCCCGTCGCCCCGGGCACGCCCCACCAAGTTGCCGCAGTCATCACCGGCATCGCTCACTCGACGTTCATGAGCGGGCTGGACGCGGCCTTCTTGATCGCGTCGATCGCCGCCCTTGCCGCCGCCGCGGTGGCGCTCCTGATCAAGCCCAACCTGACGGTTATGGAGGTCGCGGAGGTCGTGGGGGTCGTGGAGGTCGCAGACCAAGCACCGGCGCATTCTGCAGGCACTTTCTTGGAGGCTGCTGGGGACTTGTAGGCGCCGTTTCGACTACAGGATTCGATCACTCCAAAGACTCGGAAGCCTGCCGCTCGAAGTCCGTGACTGGGCCGTCTGCACCGGAGAACAGGTCGATTACAGAACAGGTCGATTGCGAGACCTCCTACCAATAACAATGCTCGAGCTGAGGATCGTGTTGCAGCCAATGTTGTGGAATTTCTCGGCTGGCAGGGAAGAGGATCAGGTGGAAAGTCCAGCCAACGCCGCCCACGTCGACGCGTGCGGCGTCCGCTTCCCACGCCTGATGTCCGACGCGTACGCCTTTGAGCACCGGGCTGCCTCGGCTATCTCGGAGAGCTTGACGGTCCCGAGCCTCGGCAGGATCTCCCGCCGGAACAGCTCCGTGTCGTAGACGGTCCCGGGATTGGCCCTGTCCCATTGCGACAGGCGCCCGGTGTGGACGATGACGGCACCCGTCTCGCTAGGCCGTTGCACGAGCCCATAGAGCCGCCGCCAGGTGGCGCGCCAGGGTACAGAACAACGCCCTTGAGCCCGCGCCGGTGGACGCGAGCCCCGCGCCCGAACGGCGATCGGGCGCACGCCGAGCCGTAGTTATGGCGTTGGAGGATTCTCCGATCGCCCGGGCGTTCGGTGTGCTGATCTGTTCGCAATCGTCATCGGTGACGCACAACACATGTAACGCAGGGGAGAGTGACAAGGACAGTTCCCGAATCACGCGAACTCGGCCTGAAGAATCTCAGTCACGGGGCGACGGCCGCCGATGCGGGACGGGATGCTCGCCAGCACCGCCTCCACGATCAGGGTTCCGAGCACTTCCCCGATCCCGACGGGCCCGTGAGAGCCGTGAAACGTCCTCGCTCGAACGCCACGTTGATCCCGGCGAGCGCGTCTACCGCCGCCTGCCCCGTCCCGTAAGTCTTTCGCAGGTCGACCGTGTGCGCGGCCAGGGCGTCGTGGAGGTCTTCGGCTGAGGTCTCAGTGGTAAGCACCACGGTTCCTCGCCGTCCCAGCCAGCGAAGGCTTGCTCTGCCAGCTGTGATATCATTATGATACTCACGTGCTATCAGCTGAGTCAATCGGGAGGTCCGCAACCATGACTGGGCAGCTTCCAGCCAACTCGACCCAAGACCCGAGACAAGTGATCGAGCGCGAGGCGTGGTCTGCGCCAGGTGTTCTCGTGCTGTTTCTCGGCATAGGGATGGTGATGGCGGCCGGCACGCTGATGGGATTCGGCGTTGTCGAAGGCGGATGGACGACCGCTGGCCCGACAGCCCGCCTCGCGGTCAGCATCGCGCTGCTCATCGCCGCCGAAGTGACATTCAATGGTCTGACGGCCGTTGTCCCGGGAGAGGCTCGCGTTGTCCAGCTGTTCGGCAGGTACCACGGGACCATCCGCGCGTCCGGACTGCACTGGGTGAACCCCTTCGCCGAGAGGCGGAAGGTGTCCACTCGCGTGCGAAATCTCGAGACCGCCATCGCAAAGGTGAACGACGCTGACGGCAACCCGATCGAGATCGCCGCCGTGGTCGTCTGGCGGGTCCAGGACACCGCAATGGCGATCTATGCCGTCGATGACTTCACTCATTTCGTCGCCATCCAGACAGAAACCGCCGTGCGTCACACCGCGTCGAGCTACCCCTACGACAACCGCGGCAGCGGCGCTCTCTCCTTGCGCGACAACGCCGAGGAGATAACGCAGCGCCTGTCGGCCGAGATTACGGACCGAGTGCGTCCTGCTGGTGTAACGATCATCGAGTCACGGCTCACACGACTGTCCTATGCCCCCGAGATCGCTCAGGCGATGCTGCGGGAGCAGCAGGCGAGCGCCGTGGTGGCCGCCCGCCAGCGCATCGTCGAAGGAGCAGTTGGCATGGTCGAGCTTGCTTTGCAGCGGCTCCAGGAAAGGGACGTCGTCGAGCTGGACGAGGAGAGGAAAGCTGCGATGGTGTCCAATCTCCTCGTCGTCCTGTGCAGCGAACAGGCGACCCAGCCGGTGGTCAACACCGGCTCCCTCTACCAATAGGCGCAGTCCTGCAACGCGATGAGTGAGCGCCGGAGTGTACTGCTACGGCTCGATCCTGCCATCCACGACGCACTAGCCCGCTGGGCCGCGGACGAGTTGCGCAGCGCTAACGCTCAGATCGAGTTCCTGCTACGCCGGGCGTTGGCTGAAGCCGGCCGGCTCCCGAGTCAAGTTGGAGAGATGCGCAGACCCGGCGGGTCAACGAGCACCAGATCTGGATGACAGGTACGCCGTAGGCTGCTTGCCTCTAGCCTTCCTGTGAAACACCTATTTGATGTCATGCTTCATCGGCCGCCGTCGCATCTGCCGAAGTGATCACGTGCAGCGTTCGAGTGGGGCCCTCGAGGTCGTCGAGCAACCGGACACAGAAACGACACTGTGAGCAGCCAAGACGTTGCAGGTCTGGCAACGAGCGGAGGTGACATCGCCAAGCGGTAGACATCCACGCCGCTGCCACGAAGAAGGCCGTGCCTGCCGGGCCCGCACCACGCAGCCGCGAGGGAGAGGGTCTGTTTCTTCTCGCCGCGGGCCCGGAAATCGGCGTCGACAATGGGTCGCGGATATCAAGGCTCGGACGGGGCGAGGACGAGTGGCGGGTTGCGACCGAGGGCGAGGGTCGGGCTTCGAGCAGAACTCGGCGCGGAGGCTCTTCCAGCACCCCTCACCGGGCTCTGGCGTCATCCTCCGGCTCGGTCCTCCCCGGCGCGGGCCACCTCGAAGACGCGTACGGCCGCGTCGAACACCCGCTTGGTCGCCACCTCGACAGGCAAGGAGCGCAATTCCGTCGACATCACTTCGAGCCCCCAGGGACCCTCGAAGCCCAGAGCGTCGAGAGCGCGGATGAAGCCAGCCACGTCGAACTCGCCCCTGCCGGGCGGCAGCCGGTTGTCGAAGGTGTCGTCGTAGAGCGTGCCGACCGGCTCCGCGCGACCGTCACTCAGCTCGACGGCGAACACGTACTCTGGTGGCAGCACGTCGACGAGCTGGTCGTAGCCGGTCCCGCTGCGGAAGATGTGCCAGATGTCCACGAGAAGACCGCCGGCGGGATTGGCGACGGCGCGCACGAGATCGACGGCGGGAAAGATCGTCGGCATCATGGAGTCCGCCGGAGGCTCGAACCCGATCCGGGTCCCGTGGGTGTGCGCCTCAGTGGCGAGACGGTCGAATTCGCTGGCGAAGAGCTCCTCGTCCAGGTCGTCCTCGCGGTCACCGAGACCCACTTTCACGTGGTGCGCGCCGAGCTCGGCCGCCGCCTCGAACAGCACCTCCCGCACGTCGTCGGAGGCGCGGCGCCGGTCTCCCCTCGCCCACCAGTCCTGCAGGTATTCGACCTCGACGTGACAAAGCCCGTTCTCGTCGAGCATTTGTGCCAGCGCCGGATAGCCGATGGTGTCGCGGACGACCACCAGGTCGGGGGCGGCGATCCCAAACCCCCGGTATCCCGCCTTCGCGACCGCCGCGACACGCTCCTCCACGCTGAGGGGACTGACGTCGCCGTTGCGGCCCGGGACCACGTCACCGGCCGAGGTCCAGCAGGTGGCCAGCAGGTCGGGTAGGTGTGCCATTCTCAACTCCTGTGTCAGTTGGACTAGATCGGCCGTGCGGAAGCACGGCATTCACGACCGATTCAATCAGACGACCGTCGGCCCGAGAAGGTGGATAACTTTCTGGGTCCTGGGCTTTGCAGCCCGTCCAGGCACTTCCCCGGGTTGATTGACGCTCCGCTTCCCGGAGTTGGTCGATCCCCAAGTCCGCCCCGAACGCCGATCAGGTCGCTCTTGCTTCACCTGCGTTTGGCAACCGCAGTCGCGCCCGAACTCCCAGTTCTGTCTCCAGGCACTTGAGGGAATGCCTGCCGTAGCCGCACGGCGATCAGCTTCTCGACCAGCTCGGGCGGTAGAGGCTGATCGACGGGGAATCTCAAAGCTCCGGAGGACTTCCCGTATCCGGCCAGCTCCTCGGCGAGCTCATGGAACACCGAGCCGCTGTGGGGTAGGTAGCTCAGGTGGTTCTTGAAGGCGGCAAAGCCGGCGATCGTCTTACCGGCGACCTTGAAGCCGGGCACGGCGTAGGAAATGCCCTGCTCGGCGTCGGGAACCACAGCGAGAACGTCGCGGCGCAGTCGGCTGAGGGTCGAGCGCTTCGGTTCGTCCAGGCGGTCCAGGTAATCGTCGATCTCGGCGGCCGACATCAGTCACCTCCCTGCTCGACCGGCTTCTCGAGCGCGACCGTTAGCAGGTTTCCGGACTTCTTGGTGGTGGCCTTCTGCAGCTCCGCCTTGATCGGCAGCTTGTGGCGGCTGTCGTCGCGCGCCAAGGAGGAGCTCTGGAACGGGAAGCCGTCCGCCAGGTCCCGTACCTTGACCAGTCCTCGGGTGCCGAGGTACTCGGCCGACCCAGGCATCACCACGCACGTCCAGCCCCCTTTTTTGGGGCTCTTCTGCAGGAAGGTCGTGAACCGCTTGTTCAGCTTCATCGCACGTCCTTCATTCCGAGGCTAGTGGACCGACATCCCTTCCTCCTGGCTCGGTGACTTCGTGAGGTATGACGAGGCGGGAGGGCAGATCTCATCGCTTCCGAGCGATACGACCAATCTGACGCCAAACAGGACCCACGGACCCCGCCCGGTATCCCCAGCTCTGCGTCCCCCGCCAGTTCACCGGTGAGACTGGCAAGGCCGCCCCGATCAGTTCGTGCACACGCGATTCGCCGCATTCGCAAGGACCGCTCAACACGTGCCTCGTCCGGGATCACTCGGACGCAGGGCTGGGCCTGATCTCCCAGAACCCAGGGCGCGGACGCTTGAGACCTAGGTGAGCCCAGCTGCGCCTTCCGTGAACACCGCCATCTGTTGCCCGAGGGTCTCGCCGGTCACGGCACCCAGGACCCCGATGCCATCTACGTTCAACTGAGCCTTGGCTATCCAGCGCCGGAATCGCTCGTCGTCGTATCGGAGTCGATCCAGGCTCGCCCGTTCGCCACGGACGAGGAAGAACCCGTTGAGATCTCCCCCGTGAGCGTCCAGGAAGAACGGCTCGAACGACTCGATCTCGCCTCGCGCTGCCAGTTCACCGAAGTACTGGACTCCTTCGCCAAAGGCGGCCACCGCTCCGGCTTCGCGACCGCGGGCTGGCTGGTTCCATCCGACAAAAAGCGCACTGTCCGACATCTTGGTTCTTCCCCCTCCTCGAAACTCCTGATCGGCCCGCGACCCCAATGCTTTGGACCGGAGAAGACAGCTTAGAGGCTGTCGACCAGCGCACGGTCCGAGACGGCAGCAACCACCACCCTCAGGGCGATTCGAGCCAGAGGACAACGCGGGGCTCGCATTGTGAGCTCCGCCGAAGGCGAGACTGCCCCGAGCGGTCAGCCGAGTTCGTGGATCACCCGCGCAAGCGCCGGCTGGAGCAATGGTGCACAGAACGCCGCCCCGAACGATCAGGCGACGGCGCCAGGTGGGGCCGCACCTAACGCGGCTCCGGCGTCACGCAACACAAGCCTTGGCATCGAAGGCGGAACCGCCGAGTTGAGCGTCCGTGCAGCCTTCGCTGATGGGTACCGAATCGCTCCGTCGTCCGGGTTCGAACGTGGATCATTCGATGATTGGGCGAACGGACACGGAAACTGCCCGCTGAACTGGCATGACGTTTCGATCATGACAACGAGCGGAGGAGGTGGGATTTGAACCCACGGACCCTTGCAGGTCACACGATTTCCAATCCCATCGAGCCGGTCTGACGCTTTCTGGGTTCGTCCATTCTCGCAGGTCAAGTCAGGTGTCTCGTCCGACCGTGTCCGAGTTCGACCGCTGAGGTCCCTCGGTTTGGTGGTCAGTTTGGTGGTCAACATCGGCACGGTCAGGCGGCTGTTGCTCGGACTCCCTCCTTGACCGGTCCTTCGCGCGCGGTGGTCTATGCCCGAATATCCGACGCCACCGCAGCGGCTTGTGACTCCCTCATGTTCGCTCCGAGCAGACTCACCTGGACCCAGTCAGCCGAATCAGCCCACTGGAAGAGATACTCAGTAAGTCCGCCATTCACTTCCCTACTGTCGTACTTGATCACGCGTCCCCCCTTCACGCCAGGGATCGATAGCACCGTGGTCTGGGGAAGTCTTACGTACGACTCGTTCTGGTAGTAGAGCCACTCGGGCGACGCAGCGTTGCTGAACCGCAGAATCTCAAGGGTGACTTCTACGGGTCCAGAGATCGTCTTGGCGACATTGAGCGGCACGGGAAGCGGCACTGCATTCGCACTACCAAAGTGCGCAACAGCCGCCCTTGCAAGCCAGAGCTGTCCCAGCCCGCCGGTGAGTCCGAAGGTCCCGGGATTACCTAAGGGAGACCGGCCCGGGCCTTGCCATAGAGGCCAGCTTCCGTTGGACACGTCGACCAATCCGCTTGCATTCACAAGTCCATCGGACGCTGGAAGCTGCGGAGGAAGGGCGGCGGCCGTCCTCGAGCCAGACGAGATGGTGAGAACCACCCCGATACCACGAGCGACTTTCAAGCCCGCGACGGGGCTTTGTGCGACCACGTCACCCCGCCTGGCCGGGGAGGCGACCGTTTCAACGTTCGCGACGTAAAGGCCTACGTGTTTCACTATCTGCCGGGCTTGCTTCTCGCTCATCGAAACCAGAAGCGGAATCACCACAAACGACCGACCCTGCGGTGAACGAGTCACGGTGTCCAGGACTCGACTACCAAGAGGTCCCTGGATCGCCATGGCGATGCCCAAGGAAGGAACGTCGTACCAGCCGCTCCGCGTTCCGTACACCTTGATCCCGTTGACGACCTGTGGATACTCGCGGAGCTTGTCGGGGACATAGCGGTAAAGCTCGATGGCGTTCGTCGGTATGTCCCCAGGCAGTGGCGCTGCGCAAGCCGTGGGAGTGGGAGTCACGAATACCTCGGATCCCTTCCCAATCGGACAATCGGGTGAGTCGTAGAGCACCTTCCAAGAGGACGGGACCGCGATCTGCCCGGCCCCGAGGGTGATTGACACCCAGCCCGTCGGGGTAATCGAGCCTCCCGGCGACGCACCGTTCTGGCTCTGGCTGAGCCTGTTGAACAGGCTCACGTGCGGCAGTGGGGCGAAAAACACCACCAGAATGGCGGCGGCGACCGCTACGACCACCGCGCGGTGGGTCCAACGCCGGGGTTGGCGTCGGCGAATGTCGGCGAGCGAGAACTGTGCCGGCTGTGCCGTGCCGAACTCGAAGATCTCTCGCACGGCCTGCGCCACTCGGTCTTCGGTCGCGCTCATCTGATCACCTCCGTCGTGTCGTTTCCCGCACTGAGGACAGGGGCGAGCACAGCCCGGGCTCTGCTGAGCCAGGAGCGCACCGTGCCCTCGGGCGTGCTCAGCTCGGCTGCCACCTCGGCCACGGTGAGACCAAGCCCGTCGTGGAGTACTAGGGCCTCCCGTTGCGGTCGCGGCAGATGGGCAAGCGCTTGGAGGAGGGCCACGCGGTCTGCGTCCAGCTCAGGCACGTCCTCGGTCGGTGTAGGCCGAGGTGCCCGCCGCAGGTGTCGCGCGTGATTGGCGGCGAGGTTGCGCAGTACTCGGCGCGCCCAGGCGTTCGGATCGTCGTAAGTGCGGATCTTCTCCCAGTGGACCCACGACCGCAGGAGTGCTTCTTGGGCGAGGTCGCTCGCGACCTGCGAGTTCCCCGTCAGAGCAAACGCGAGTCCGACTAGCTGCGGGCGCATGCTGGTGAAGAACTCGTCGTAGTCGGTCAGACCGGACCCGCTCACGGACTCCACACTCACATACACACCCGACCGGGGCATCGCGCTGCGAGCGTGGACGTCAGGTACCTCCCGGATAGCGCGTCTCCGAACAACACCTGGACCATTGGGCGATCCGTGCCCTAGGCCCTCCGAAGTCAAGGTGCTTGCGACTGGTCGCCCACCTCAACCCACTTCAGCCGAGCCGACGCGCGTGGACCCACTGCTAATGCTTGGCTTGCCGCTGAGCGAGCAGATCGGGGAGCAGCTACTGCCACGAAAGACCAGCTCAGCAGACATTATTGCTGAGACTTGGTCTCGCCACTGATTGCCGCTTTCGGCAGCTCGTCGCATCGTGAGGTTGAATCTGGGTTGAATCAGATCCTTGGCTTCGCGCCGGATGTACTGCACAATCAACGGCCGGCCTTGACCGACCGATGCCGCTTGCCTCCTCAACCGCTGTGCAAAAGCGGACGATAGTTGGTTAAGCCTGCCGACCCCCGGCTACGAGGGAAACCAATGAGTGACGACCTCCAGGACCCACCGCCTGTCGAGAAGGAGTATTGGCACGACCGGCGCCTTGAAGCCGCCCACGCGGCTGCACTGACCAGTTCGAGGAACGATGGAAGTCGCCCGGCATTCGAGGGTGGTTCGGCGTCCGCTGCAACCGTCCTCTCGCCTTTCAGGACGAGCCGGGCCCTTCGCCATCCCATTGCAAGCTTCCTCGTGACGGTGGTCTCGGTGATCGTGCTCGGTGTTTGCCTGCTTGCGGCGACGGGAGGAGGAGCACTCGGCTTCCCACAGGTCCGTCTTGCCAACTGCGCGCAGCCGACGGCCGCTTTGCTGGGAGCACCAGGAGCACAGTTCACCGCTGCCTTCCCAGCCGGTGTGCGGGCACCCCTGTTGGGTCCCGCGACCAACGATTGGTGCTTTTACGGTTTCTCGGAGGATGACGGAGATTCCGCTCGCCCCCTGTCCTTCACCATCACAGCGACCTATGGGCAGATCCATGTGCCCGGCTGGGGCGGGGTCGTCGGCATGGCGCCTTATTGGTGGGTCCATCCGTCCGACCTGAGGCGTGTCTCCCTCGACGGTGCGTCGGGTTTGGAAGCGTTTCGGTGCGAAGAGGTCACAGACTGGTGCTACGGCTGGCTGAGGGTTTCTCGGGGACGTGTGACATGGGTCGTAACTGGAACCGGCAATGGGACACGTCTGCCGACCATCGGGGCGTTCCTGCAATCGTTCCAGCCCGCACCAAGCGCTGGACCTGCGCGCAGCTGACGATCCATGACCGACCTATCTCCGCGCAGGCGGTTGCCCACCTCGAGCAAGATCCTGCGCGGAGGCCTGAACATGCAAGGTCTTCGTGAGTCGAGCATCGCCCGTATCTCCAACTGGTTGACCGTCGCTGTCATCATCGGCTTTTTGATCTGGCTGTTCGGAAACTTCTCGAATGCTTTGCGGAGCGCGCTGGGCGCCTTCCTGGTCGATGCCGCTCTTGTCGTCGTCGTGCTGCGAGTCACAGCCTTTGTGCAGGGAGCGTCATCTGCTCGCTCTCGCGATTCGATCAGTGAAGATCCGATCGAACTCGCTGCGAACCGTAGGCGCCTTGACCCGGCCCGCCGGCCGCTCGTCGCCTACTTGACCATCGCGGTGCTCCTTTTCGCCGTCCCGGTCGTAATCCTGCTCGGCTCGTCCTCGTCCGAAGGTCTTCTGAGGCCGGCTGGTGTCGTTCGCTTCCTCGTGATTGGCGCAGCGATAGTCGCCTTTGCGACATTCGTATGGGTGCTTCTGAGCGGATCGCTTGAGCAAGTACTCGGGCCACACGGGAGACCGTTGTCATCCCGGCCCACGAAAAGGTGGGGCTCAGCCACACCACTCGCCCAGTCGAGGCCACGAACTGCTCCGGGCTGCCAGGCGGAACCGAGAGCGGGCGATGCGTTGGCTTTGATCGATTGTGCCGCTCTCGCCTATGTGTTGGCAGAACGCCTGAGCGACGCCCTCGGGCGCGATTTCGTCGTCTCGGCCACGGCTGACAACTCGCTCCTTGTCAAGCACTTGGAGCGCGAACAAGTCATCACGCCACGCCTAGGCCGGTTTCGGCTCGAACCGGCGGCAACCGCCATCGCTCTCACGAGCCAGCAGATGCTGAGCGAGGTTCAGTGGTTCGTTTCTGAGACGCTCAACCGACCATGGCCGGCCAGACCGCAGTTGGACGATCCTGGTTGCCTCCTGCAACACTCGCCGGCCCGATCGAGAGTCGCGGAGTCTGGCGGTTTCATTTATCTATCGTGGCAAGACCGCGAGGGCACCGTCACGACTCTCGAGCCGTTTCCACTTGAAGATGTGCTCCTTGAGAGTCCTGATGTTTAGAGGGCGCCCAAAGGCAGTTCAGGACCAGTCGGAGATCCTCGCGGTCGGCCCTTCGACGCGAACCCCCACTCATCCCCGTCTGCAGTTCTCTACCTGCCTCGGTCTACCCTCTCAGAGTTGACGCCCAACGTGACAAGAGTCCGCTCACAGCTCGATGCCGGCCGATAGCTCCCGTACGAATTCTGCGGGCAGGGTGCTCAACTTGTGAGGGCGGCGATGCTCGCGGTCCTCGTTCGAGAGCCGGAGCGCGTCTGCGATGGCGAGTTCGGCACGCCGTCGGTGCCCATGTGCGTCGAGCGTCCTGACGGCGCCCCCGGGTCCGAAGGGTCCGTCATCAGCAATGTTCCAACGCTCCCGGTAGGCGGCGACTGTGGAGACGGCCTTGAGCCACCGCTCATGTCTAGCCCGGTCGACCGGGGCCGCGCCGAGACAGAGTACCCAGGTCTCGCGACGCTCGATGGCATGCACGGCGAGCTCTCTCGCCCGGTTTTGCACGGCGACCGCTCGCTCGTCGAGAGCGCGGACCATGTCGGGATCGGTGACGCCGACCGCTCTCGGGATGATCCCTGCGATAAAGCCGGTGCTCGTTCGCCGCTTCGAGCCGGCAGTGTGTGCCCAAGCCTCCACGCGTGCGTGGATGACGGAAGCAGGGTCCTCAGCGTCGTCGAGCGGACGAAGAGCGACAAGGTTCGGGAAGACGCCTTCCACGTCGAGGCCGCGGGCCTCAGCGTCTCGAAGGGCGGCGAGAAGTGGGCCGCGTGCCTCGCTTTGGCATACCTGCTCGAGCTGAACAGGATCGAGTCCTGAGCGCGCCAAAAGGGCTCCCCAGCGTTGCTCCTGGGCGGCACTGGCGAGCGTCTCGTACTCGGCGGCGAGCACGCTCAAGTCCTCCTCACGACCTTGTGTTCTGCGAAGTGTCTCGTGGGCGGACAGATCCGAACCTTCCTTCGCGAGCACGCCGGCAAGCACGTCTTTGGCGGTCCGTGGAAAGGTCGTGTGGTCGTGACCGGTGGCAGGGTCGGGGTCGTACGTGGTGTCGACGTAGAGGTTGTTGGACTCGCGGCCTCTTGTCGCCGAGACATAGAGGACCTCTCGCGTCGTCGTCGGGGCGACGAGGGAGTGGGTGGTATCTGTTGTTCGGCCCTGACTTCGGTACGCGGTCGTGGCGTAAGCGAGCTCGACGTGGTGGACGACGTAATCGACGGGAAGCAGGACCTCGCCGCTTCCGTTCGCACGGCGCAACGCCATGCTCCCGTCGGGATTGGTGGCGGTGACGACCCAGCGGTCGCCGTTTTTCACCCAGGTCCTGCCGGTAGTGACGCGCCGGTTGTTCTGACGGGTGACGACCTCGTCGCCGACTCCTGCTGTCTGGCCATCAGCTATCGGTAGTCCTTCCTCTGAGACCGTCCCCTTCAGCACCCGGTCGGCTCTCGCCCGGGCGTTGAGCTCGGTGACAGTGGTCGAGTCTCCGGCGATCATGAGGCTCGACTTGCCCGAGTCGACGTCTTTCTTCCAGGCGGTGTAGATGGCATCAAGGAGGACCTCCCGGCTGCCTTCTGTGATGCGACCATGAGCCTCGTAGTCCTCGATCACAGCCTTGTTGCCGAGGCGCAGCTCGATGCTCGCGGCCTTCTCCCACTCCGAGCTAAAGCGCCGGACGTCGCTGAGCTCGGGGACGAGATCACCACGGTCTTTGACAAGAAGCGAGAAGGCACCGCCCGCCTCCACCGAGCCGAGTTGAGCTCCATCTCCGACGAGCAAGATCTTCGAACCGGCCTGTCGCGCCGCACCCACGAGCTCGTCGAGGGCGAAGGTCCCAGCCAGGCTCGCCTCGTCGACGATGACGAGCTGTCCCGCCTTGAGCCGCCTCTCGGCGATGGCCTGGTCCATCGTCGCGACCCGGGCGCGGAGCTTGGCCGCGCCGGGAGAGCGTGGGTATGCGTTGCGGGCGAGATTCAATGCGAACCGGTCACGGCGCTCGGTCAGTTCTGGAATGCGTCGCCACTCGGTGAGCCACTTGGCGGTGTTCTCGGTCTCGATACCGAGCTCGTCGGCGAGCACCTGTGCTGCAACGGCAGATGGGGCGAGACCGATCACCGATCCGGGTCCGTGCTCTGTCTCCCAGGCGGCCCTGAGGCCGGCCATGGTTGTTGACTTCCCGCTGCCGGCCGGCCCCACGAGCACGTCAAGGACGCGCCCGGATGTGGCGATCTTCTCCACGGCGAGGGCCTGGTCGACGCTCAGTCCGTAGTCGCGTCCGGGCAGGTTCGCCGCGGCGATGTTCGCCACTGTCGCCGTGCTCACCCGAACAGCTCCGTGCTCCCTCCCGGCTTCGAGGAGGCGCGCTTCCGCATCGAGGAGGACCTCTGTTGTGTAGAGGAGGTGGTTCCTCGGTTGCAGGCGCGAGGACCCGTCCGGGCGTATGTAACGCTCCGGGGTGTGGTTCATCGCCGGCGGAGTGAGCACGACCGATCGCGCGACGGCGAGATCGGTGATGTGCTCGGCGACGGCCACGCGGTCATCGGGAGAGGCGAAGCGGACCCCGTGCAGCAACCGGTGAGCCTCGGCCAAAAGGTTCTGGCGGCCGTAGGTGGAATGGTGCTCGGCCACGGTCGTGACCACCGCCTGAGCGGCGTCGTCGAGGATCGGTTCGGCAAGGTCGTCGGCACGCAGCAGCGGCAGATCATTCCGGCCGGCAAGGCTCGAGACCCAGGCCAGTTGTTCGTCCTCGGGCACGTGACCGGCTGCCCGTTCTCTCCAGTTGGAGGTGAGCTCGGCGAGGCTGCGGTGAGTCTTCTCGGGCCGGGTGGCGATCGTGGCAACTTGCCGGAGACGCATCGTCTCCACGACGGTCGGCCGGCGTCCATGCGCGTCAACGAAGCTCGAGTTGAGCTCGTCTCCGCGCGCCGCGATCTGCTCGGAGCGTTGTGAGAACTCGGCCATGAGGGCCTCGGGAACCCCGGTGATCTCATAGCGCGGTTTGCTCGAATGTCTCCGTCCCCGCGCCTCCCAACCGACCCCGAGCTCGGCGGTCAAAAGGTCGGAGAGGACACCTTGGTGGAGCTCGGAGAGCGTCGTCGTGGCCTTGAAGATGGCCTTGGAATCGAGCGTCCTCCACTTGCCGTCGGACACAGAGCGGGCTCTGTTCCAAACCACGACATGGTCGTGCAGCTGGCAATCGTCAGCCCTGCTCGTGAAGTGGGTGAAGGCCGCGGCGATGACCCCGGTGAGCTCTTCTGAGACGATCCCGTTCGTCCCAGAACGCGAGCAGAACACCTCGCGTTCCGCGTAGGAGATGACGAACTCGATCGCCTGTCGGTGGCACTTCTCGATGACGTTTCTCGTCTCGTCGTCACCGAGAGCCCACATGACAGAGATCGACTTCGACAACGAAAATGTGAGGTCGAAGCCGGCCACGGGGGCGCCACCGGCCGGGGCTCTCGGCCTCGATCCGACGGGTTCGCCGCTGACGGGATCTGTGCACGCGCCGAGCATGTTGGAGAGGTTTTCCTCGCTCACCTGAGAGCCGGCAAGCACCCCGCGACCACCGTCCAGATCGGCCAGACCCTTGCCCAAAAAAATGCCCGGCGGAGTGCCCGTGGAGGCGTAGTAGTGCGCCAGCCCCTTCGACGGTTCCGGGTTCCCGTCGCCGGCCGCGACCGAGTTCATGAGGTAGCGGAAGCCGCCCCCAAGACTGATGCGGCGGATCGAGATCACCTCGCGCGTCCCTTCGTCTAGGGCGATCGCGATGACCGCCTCTACTTAGGACGCACTGGCAACTCCAGGCTATCGCTCGATACGGCTCCGACCTGGGGCTATGCCGCAGACGAGCTTGGATCCGTGAATGCCGAACGTGTAGGAGTCGGGGAGGTTGGAGGAGGGGGAGGTTGGAGGAGGGGGAGGTTGGAGGAGGGGGAGGTTTGGAGGAG
>Ga0224558_1001952_pt1 | contig 20112 bp, 14 predicted proteins | sample 714S32024metaG_FD_180682 | JGI IMG/M metagenome (GOLD analysis project Ga0224558, IMG submission 180682) | Peat soil microbial communities from Stordalen Mire, Sweden - 717 S3 20-24 | ecosystem: Environmental > Terrestrial > Soil > Wetlands > Peat | place: Sweden: Norrbotten County, Stordalen...
GGTTTTAGCCGCATCCGTGCGGGAGATTGCTCAAAAAACAGGAAAGACTGTAGAAGATCGGTCTAGGCACACCAGGCTGGAGCTCGGATGTCGAACGCTGCTTGGCCCCCGGGAACTTTGGACTGTATGCTTAGTGGGCTTAAGCATTCCCTTGGTCTCGCCTAGATCCCAGGCCCACACCCTCAACTCTCAGCCCTCAACCATCAACCATCAACTACTTGGAGCCTCATCACCTCCCGGACCTGATCCAGCAGCTTAAGCTTCGGATTGGGCGTGATCAGGTCCCGCCGCCCAATCAAGGGCGGCAAACCACCACTTTGGTATTGACATTGCCTATCCGGCTCCATAGAATTAGAACAGATGCTAATGGATTTGGGCGCCAGGTCAACTCAATGTTTCTGGGCTAATATCCAATAGCATTGAGTTAATTCAATGTGCAAACATAGTTCGGCGATAACCAAGCGCAGCAGACTATGAAAGTCCCAGGCTTGCGAAGCTCATACGAGAAGGTTGGCGGCATCGTCTATTTCGGACGTATGCTTGATAAGATCCGCTTGCACGCTGCTGGTCGGCTGCCGCGAGGTTACAATCTGGGCACGAAAGTGTGGACGTGGTTTGATGCTCGATGCACGCGGTTCCTGGCGGTCAATTACGAGGCATTGGTCGAGCGCACGCTTCGAGGAGGCACAGACCAGGAGATTCTGGCCTGGTGTTTTGAACAAGGACGCCGACCGAGTGAGGAAGATATCGAGATTTGGAATGAGTTCATGACCAAGCGAGGATGGCGAGACAGCAGCAGCGCGGCACTCGCAGAGGCGAAGCGCGTGCGCGGCTTCGCTGACCGCGACGACATTCAGACCGCCTTCGAGTTTCACATTGCAGATGAGTCGTCAGACGAAACAGCAATCGCCGAACCCTGCGCTCCACCGAATGGCCGCCCCGCCGCGCGGCTTGGCGATTCGGGAGCCACGGAGGGGCCGCCATCGGTGAGCTGATTCGTTAGCCGTCCACCTCGATGCCAATGGCATACAAAAACAGCGAGTGGAGGTGTCTCTTCAGTAACATGAAAAACGCTTCCGGAATGCTTGCGCTGACCCTCCTCGTGACCGCTTGGGCCTGCGGCGCGGAGGTCGTAAAACTCGAAGCCAACGCGATCCTGCGCTTCGAGTTCCCCGATTTGCCGGACACACTCGCCACCATGGACAGCGGTGAGAAGCAGCCCGCACGGCTTACAGCACAGTTGCCGGAGAATTACTCTCGCGATGGCAAGTCTCCGCTTTGCATTTATCTCGACGGCGGGGATGGGGGGCGTGGTGATAAGCAGGGCATCGCTCGCGCGATAGTTGGTTCGCGTGATTTCGTCTGCGTGAATCTTCCGCTGTTCAAGCGGGCCTACAACACGAACGACAGCGCTTTGGTGTCCGTGGACGACTACCAAACGGTGAGCCACGCTTACCGCGTTATGCTGCAAAAGCTGTTCAATACCGTGCCAAACAGCACGCCAGCACGTTCTGCTTTCGGTGGATTCTCAAATGGAGCGCATACTACTGCTTTACTCGTTGCCGGGCAGGACGAATTTATTCTGCATCACTTCCAGGCATTCTACATGGTTGAGGGCGGCGCTCCTCTTGCGGCGAACGCGCTCCAAAAGCATTCGCTGAAGCAGTATCGCTTTCTGTTTCTCCATGGCGACTACACGGACAACACACCTGGCATTGAAGGATGGGGCTTTATCAATCATGCCATTGAGCGTTTTGCCGATGCGGAGAAACTCAATTTCACCACAATTCTAATGCCCAAGACCGGGCACGCATTTCCGCCGAAATATATGGCCGTGGCCGGCCAGTGGATTCGTGGTGAAAAGCTGCCGAATACAGAAAAGGAATAGTCTATGTGCGGGGAAAAGACGGCGGCTAACGAGGTCACTCGAGCGAATGCGGGCGGGCCATCTCGGTTCCGAGTTCGGGCGCGCTTGGCCGCCCGCATCGCTCAGTTTTGGCGTTGGCACGGGCTGGAGTCGAGAGCGTAGTCGCGGTAGACTTCCGGAACCGGATGACGGATGGTGTATTGAAGCAACACAGTTAAGCAACTTGTATCCGCTATGAGAATTACTCGCCTCAGCATTGTGATTGCGACCGGTGTGTGCGGGATGCTCATCGCCGGCATGTTAGTACCGGCTCTGTGTCCGTGGTTGGCGCGGGAGAGCATCTTTGAGTTCACGGCCAGGGAGCCAAAGAAGAGGAATCCTGCCGAACAAGATCACTAGAGCGAATGCGGGCGGGCCGCGTGTGTCCGCAGTTCGGAAGCCTTGGGCCGCCCGCATCGCTCAGTTCCGGCGTTGGGCCAACATCGCACCATGAGACAGAAAGCAGCCAGAGTGTGCCTCGTTATAGCGGTTGTTTGGTTTATCTTGGGATTCTTCGTCCTGGGAAACGCACCAGAGTGGTTTGTCATTTCGGCGGCATTTGCAGCTCTAGCAGCATTCCTTGGAGTTCGCCTGGTTCGTATGACTGGTGCCGTTCTGGTTGTTGCCTCGGTTGTGGTTGCGGTTGGGGATTATCAAGCAGAGCAGAAAATGAAGGCCAGAGTCAGAGAGATACGGCGGAAGGCAGCAGACAAAACGAGTTCGAGTGTTGAGTTGTATCGTTGGCCCAACAAGCGGCCTGCAGTGGATGCCGGGAGGGCGATTCAGTGTGCCTTCGGATTTCCTTGGCCCGGCACCACTGAGGCCGGTCGTTTGGGTGAACGCGGCATCCGCATGAAGGTCGAATAAGCACGCGGGCGAAAGATCGGGGTCAAAACCGAATGAAGACTGCGCTGCCTTCGCTCGTTCTCTGGCTGGTCTTGTCGGTCTCCAGCGCCTGGCCGGCCGATAAGCCCCTGCCCGCAGGCAAGCGGGTGATAGAACCATTCGATTTCCGTGGAGTCAGGCTCCAGCCCGGACCGTTGCGCGCACAGGTGGACGAGGTGCGGGCCTTTTATCTTTCGATTCCCGACGATGATTTGCTGAAAGGCTTTCGCGCGCGTGCGGGACTGCCCGCGCCGGGCAAAGACCTCGGCGGTTGGTACACGCCGGTCAACATCAGTTCCGTGCCTCCTTCAACTCGCGCAATAGCCGCGTGACTTCTTCGACGAGTTGTTCGCCGGCGCCAGGCGCAAACGGGCTGCTTTGAACTTCGTAACCGCCCTCCTCGTAACTGGCCCGCGCCGGAACGTATCCGGCCGCGCCATTACAGTGGGTCATCACAAACGTGGTCCGAAACGGCGAAGCGGATTTGATTGCCTTGCCAAGCTCATTGAAGACTTCGCCGCCCAGGCCCACGAAGGCAGTTTCCCCTATGCGTCCAATCGTGACATTGAATTTCGCCGGTGCGCTGGTATCCTCAGCCTGCGATGCGCCGCGTGGTTTGCCGGGCAGCTCTACTGTCTTGAGAATGGTCCCGATCGAGCCATTGGTGGCCGAGTCCTTAATGCCCTCGAGCACGCGCCCCACTTCCTCGCCCAGCATCGTTCCCATCAGGACCGGCTCGGGAACCCAGCCGTTGCTGGTTCTGAACTCGGGCAGCACGCGGACCCAGGGATCGATGTTGCCCGACGCGCCGGCAAACTCCGGCGTCACCACATCCGTGCCAAGGTACTTCTCCAGGAACTGCGCCGCCAGCCCATGAATGTCGCCGCTCACGAGGTAGTTCCTTGGACCCAGCGACGTGCTGTGCGTGGCGTAGGCAAAGAGCACGGCGACCGTTTCGCCGCTATCAACCCGCGCCACTTTGAGCACCTGCACTTCGCGATCGGTCACCACCGACGGATTGCGGCCCAGCACGATCCTGGTTTTCCCGGCGCTATCCCGGGTCTCTTCCCGGCGGTTGACCCCAACCGGGGAAGACCCTGAACCAACTCCAAGCTGGACTGGAGCGAGTCGGTCCAAGGCGGAGCGAACCACTTCGACCAGCTTGCCCTGGAGCCATTTCGTGTAAGCGATGTTATTCGGGTGGCCCTTCTGGATGTCCAGTGCCAGGGCGGGCGCGCTGTGGGTGTGAATGGCACAAAGGAACAATTCCGACGGTTCGAGCCGGCAGGCGTCGAGGATCGCCTGACGAAGCGGATCGGCCGTGCCGTTGTAGAACCCGAGATTGTCAATCGAGACGAGCACGAGCTTCCGGTCACCGTTCGCGAAGGCCGCGGCCCGGGCCGAAAGTGGGTCGTGGACACCCTGGGAAAGGTTGGTCCGGCTTTCATAGCCTGCCAGGGTCACGGGCTGCGTCGGCGTGATCTCGATCCGGGCTGCGCCGGCGCGGAGCACGTTTTCTTCGGCTGCGGATGCTGGATGCGGGAGGCAGAGACATAGCGTCCAGTAAGAGACAGCGAGGATTAGACCGGTGGTCCAATTCACAATGCGGGCTGAATTCGATCTCGATTTCATAGTATCGCCTTTGCTACCCGGACCTGCTCAACGACCCGCCCGGGCATTCTCCCGTGCTTTTCGCAGAACGGCTTGCGCGTTTTCCCGATAGACCTTCCTCAGGACCTCATCGCTCAAGCCAAGCCCGTAGAGCGGCCAGTGGTAGGAGAACTGGTCCCAATCATAAAAATGTTCGTCCTCAGTCTCGAGAACCCGGAATGTGGTTTGGTACATTTCCTTGCCGCGCCCCATGTCGGTCCCATAGACGAGGCGATCCTGGTACTTCTGGTAGAACTTCGCCGCCGCGCGGGGGATGGTGGCCGTCTCGGCAAATCGCGCGCTGATATCGGCGTAAAGATTGGGGCAGCCGTCAAACATCGCACCGAGGCGGGCGAGGTCGTAACAGCAGTTGGCGAAGTGACAGGCGACGAGCAGCGTGCGCGGATGCTTCTTAGCCGCTCGCTCCAGCGTGCCCAGGAGCTCGGCGTGCGAGAGGATGTTGGTTTGGTTGTCCAGCCGCCACTGGTAGGCATTCATCAACCCGTCGTTGAACTGATCCATCGGCTCATACATCCACATCGGATCGGCCACATGGATGCTAACCGGCATCCCGAGCTCTCCGCATTTCTCCAACAACGCATCCATGCGAGGATCATCGAAATGCACCCCCCACGCCGCGGGGGTCGTATAGAAGAGACCTTTGCCCTTGTCGCCCATTTCTCCTACGCCTTCGGCGCCCGCTTTGAAGCACCGCTCCAGCTCGGCCACTGCTGCCGGTCCAAAGCCCGGCTGGTCGTAACCCGTGAAGTCAAAACCGCACCAGACCGAGAATCGGCCCGGGTATTTCTTATAGCGCGCGATGACAGCGTCGAACGCCTCGCCATGGGCCTGGCAGAGAATGGTTGACTTCTCGATCCCCAGTTCGTCCATGGCACGGACCCACGCCGCGACCTGCTCGTCCGTCTTGGCGTTATCATGCGTGTGCATATCAATCACCGGAAACCGCGCCCGCTCGACTTTGTTCGTCGGGACTCGATAGATCGAGCGCGGCTTGAAATCCTTCAGCAGCAACTGCTCGGGTGTAGCTCCCCAGGTCAGCGAACCTGATGCCAGAAGGAGCAATAACATAACGCGCACGCGGTACTGATGAGCCGGAGGACACGCAACATCCCGTGTCTTCCTTTGGGAAGCCAGGCACACATTGAAGGGTTTCATGGCTCTCTTATGCACCAAGCGAAGGGAAAAGCCAACCGGGAATCCGCGCCAGGAATCCGTCCGTGGCGGATGAGAATGCTGGAGCGGCTGGCGGCGATTCGTTCGGACATGACAGAAGCAAAGGTCGCAAGAAGCACCACTGCTTGCCAACGGCCCTGTGGCGCGTCATCATTCGCGCGGTTTATCTATATGAGAACACGCTACACGGGACTTATATCCGCTGCTTTTTCAGTGCTGCTCTGCGCGGCAGCCGCGTTCGCCAGCCCGAACAAGTCTATTCCGATTTCGAGCGGCTGGCTGTTGCAGGACGCCGCCCAAGTGCCGCAGGGCGGTGAGGTCATTTCCAGCGCCACCTTTCAACCCGCCGGCTGGCATCCTGCGACCGTTCCCGGAACCGTGCTGACGAGCCTCGTCAATGACGGGACGTATCCGGAGCCGCTCTACGGGGAGAACAATCGCCCCGATAGAATTCCCGACACACTCTGCCGCACCACCTGGTGGTATCGCACCGTATTCGCCCCGCCGGCAGCCGGCCCCGATGGCAGAATCTGGCTGAACTTCGATGGCATCAATTACCTCGCCGAGGTTTGGCTCAACGGCCACGAGGTTGGGACCATTAAGGGTGCGTTTACCCGCGGCATCTTTGACGTCACCTCGAATCTGGTTGCCGGGGCCTCGAATATCCTGGCCGTCCACATTTCCCCGCAGCCGCATCCGGGCGACACGCACGAGAAGACCATCGCCAATGGCACCGGACCCAATGGTGGCGTTACCGGCCTGGACGGACCCACTTTCCTGTGCACCATCGGCTGGGATTGGATTCCCACCATCCGCGACCGCGATAGCGGCATCTGGCAGGATGTCTCCCTTTCCGCCAGCGGACCAATCGTCCTGGAGAACCCGTTTGTCACCTCGGACCTCCCGCTGCCGCGCACCGACACCGCCGACCTGACGGTCCAGGCCACCCTGCGCAATGCCACGGACCTGCCGCAGGCCGGCACGCTCTCTGGCGAGGCGGACGGTTGCGCCTTCAAACAGAATGTCTCCCTTAGACCCAAGGAAGCCCGGACCCTCACGCTCACGCCAGCCACCACCCCCTCGCTTCACCTCAAAAAGCCCCGCCTCTGGTGGCCCAATGGTTTCGGGCTGCCCAACCTCTACACGCTTCGCCTGACATTTACGGTTAATGGCGTGGTTTCGGATGCGCGGGTCGTCACCTTCGGCGTGCGCAAGATCAGCTATTCCCTCCCCGGCTCAGATAATCTGGCGCTCTCAGTCAACGGCGTGCCGGTCATGGCCAAAGGCGGTGATTGGGGCATTGATGAAGCACTGAAGCGGATTCCGCGCCAGCGCCTCGACGCCCAAATCCGGATGCACCAACTGGCCAATTACACCATGATCCGCAACTGGGTCGGCCAAAGCACCAGCGAAGCACTCTATGACCTCTGCGACCAATACGGCATCCTGCTCTGGGACGAGTTCTTCGAACCGCACCCGGCGGACGGCCCGATTCCCCAAGACGTCGAGCTCTACCTGGCCAACGTGCGCGACAAGATCCTCCGCTTCCGCAGTCATCCCTGCATCGCTTTGTGGTGCGCGCGTAACGAGGGCGACCCGCCGCCGGCCATCGGCAAGGGCATTCAGACTCTGATCAACGAACTGGACCCGGGCCGCCTTTACCAGCCCAGTTCCACCTCCGGCCGTGGCGTCAACTCTGGCGGTCCCTACCACTGGCGCACCCCGCGCGAGTTCTACACCTGGGGCGAAGCCTTCAAGACTGAGGTCGGCTCGATCTCCGTCCCCACCCTCGAGGCCATCCGCGCCATGATGCCCTCCAATGATTGGGAGGTCATCAACGATGATTGGGCCGAACATGACTTCTGCGCCGGGGCCCAGCAAGGCGATTGGTACCCGCAACTCATTGCCAGCCGCTACGGCTTCCCGTCCAACCTCGCGGATTTTACCCGCAAATCCCAACTCGCCAATTACGAGTGCTTCCGCGCCATGTACGAAGGCCGCTTCGCCAAACTTTTCCACCCTGCCACCGGCGTCATCACCTGGATGAGCCATCCCGCTCAGCCCAGTTTCGTCTGGCAGCTCTACAGCCACGACCTCGAGCCCAATGCGTCTCTTTATGGCACGCGCAAGGCCTGCGAACCCGTGCACATCCAGTTGAACCAAAACAATTGGCACCTCATGGTCATCAATAACTCGCCTTCGACTCTGACCGGCGCCAAGGCCAAGACCTCCACTTACAACCTTGATGGCACCCTGCAATCCGCTCACACCCAAACCGTTGCTGCCGGGCCGAGCGCCGCGACCGACCTCGGCGCTATTGCCTTTCCTCCCACCCTTTCCCCCGTTCATTTCGTGAAGCTGGAACTGCGCGATAGCAGAGACCGCCTGGTTTCTGAGAACTTCTACTGGCGTGAACTGCCCGAGCGTCAGGACGATCTCCAGGCTCTCAACGTTCTGCCCACCGTTCCCCTCGAAATCCAGGCCAGCCGGCGCGATTCCGCCGGCAAATGCCTCATCGCCGCTACCATACGCAATCCCACCAAATCCGTCGCCTTAATGGCTCACCTGCAATTGCGCCAGGCGCACTCGGGCCAGCGGGTCCTTCCCGTGTTCTACAGCGATAACTACTTGTCACTGCTGCCAGGCGAGACCAAGACCCTCAGCATCGAGGCCGCCTCCGCCGACCTGCACGGCGAGGCGCCTCTGCTAGCCGTGGATGGCTGGAATGTGACCGTCAATCCCGTGCCAGCCTCCGGCGCCAGGCAAGTCCGGGTCGTTCCCAACACGGATGCGCAGTTCCTCGGTGCGCCATCCACCCCTGCAACCTCACTCACTGAGACGATCAGTGTAAACTGTGGTGGCGGTCCGGTTGGTTTCTTTCGCTTCGGCGCCTCCTCGCTGGGCGTGTTTGCGCGCGATTGGGATTTCAAAGGCGGAAGCACCGCTTCAACTGCTAGCGCAATCAACGTCAATGTGCCCAAGGCCGCGCCACTCGAGGTTTACCAGAGCGAGCGCTGGGGCAAATGCAGTTACACCATCCCGGTCAAAATGGGCTCCAGCTACACCGTCCGCCTCCATTTCAGCGAGGCGAAGGTTGACCCTGGCCAGCGCAAGTTCAACGTAGATATCAACGGTCAGCGCGTACTCACTGATTTCGATATCGCCGGGGAAGGCGGCAAGGACAAAGCCGTGGTGAAAGATTTTGCCTCCATTTCGCCGGATGCGCATGGCGATATCGTCATCGCCTTGAACCGCGGCTCCGCCGACGAACCCAAGATTTGTGGCATCCAGATTCTGAAGGGAAATCCCGAATAGGGCAGCGCGTCCCGATCTTGACACGGTTTCGTGTCGGCCTATAGTCGCCGTCGTGAACAGGTTTGAGAACCAAGTCTCGATGGTCCGCTCCGCGCCAGGAAACTAAACCTCAATGCTTATGCCAAACGATCCCGGACTCCCACCAACCTCCCCGCCCGCACCGCCACCGCCTGCCTCGCCAGCCAACGAAAGCCAGGCCCGCACGTGGAACATGCTTTGTCACCTCAGCGCCCTGGCAGGATATATCATCCCCTTCGGCAATGTCCTCGGGCCGCTGATCATTTGGCAGATCAAGAAGAACGAATTCCCTTCGGTCGAGGAGCACGGCAAGGCAGCGCTGAACTTTCAAATCACCGTCCTGATCGCCCTGTTCGTCGGCATCCTCGCAAGCGTCCTGCTTTCTTTTGTCTGTGTCGGCTTTCTATTGATCCCGGTTGTCGTGGCCATTGGCCTGTGCGGCCTGATCTTTGCCGTCATCGCCGGCATCAAGGCCAATAACGGGGAGCCTTACCGCTATCCGTGGAGTCTGACCCTGGTGAAGTAGCCACCTCCCGAGTCTGCTTCCGAAGTCACTTCATTGGTAGGGCGGGCACTCCGTGCGCGCCGCGGATGACGAAAGATGGCCGAAATGCCAAAGCGTAAGCACCCTCGTCCAGTGCAATCGGTAAAGCGCGCCCCATCTTTGAGTGCGCAGGCGGCTTGGGCAACACCCCCTCTTGGCTACCAACACCCAATCGCTTGGCTAGTTCCCTGATAGTTGCCTGATAGATCCATAATAGATCCCTGCTAGTTCCATGATGGTTCCAAGATACCAACACCAGTGCTGGTGGCATTCCTCTCCTGAGGCATAAGCCATCAACCCGCACCCAAGGTGTTTAAGCCAAAGCAATCAACGGCGCAGCGAGCCTTATGCCCGCCCCATCCCATCGCGGACTTTCACGCCGGGCTCACAGTGCGCGTTCGAGGACGTCGGCCAATTCTTCCGGCGTTAGTTCAATAGGGTTCGCCTTCATGCTGCTGGCGTGGGAGGCCTTCGCGACGAGTTCGGCGGTGTGCTCACGCGTGAGACCGTAACGACCCAGGCCAGGGATTCCCAGGTCGGCTACGAGCTTGCGGACCCACTCAATGCCGGCTTCCGCGTCCGCCGTCCGGCTGCCCGTCACCAGGCGCGCGACTTCCCCGTAGCGCCGGAGCGCATCGGCCGCCGGTTGGCGGAGACGGAGGGCACGGAGGTTCGCTTCCATGACGTGTGGCAACAAGGCGGCGCAAACGGCGCCGTGAGGCGCGGGGAACTGGCCCCCAATCGGCCCCGCAAAACCATGCACCGCCCCAAGCCCCGCATTCGCCAGCGCCAACCCGCCAAACAGGCTGGCCACGGACATATCCATTCGCGCCGCCGCGTCGTGCCCATTCTCCACGGCTGCCCGCAAGGAGCGCCCAGCGCGTCGAATCCCCTCCACGCACAGCGCGTTCGTCATCGGGCTGGCCCGCGAGCAGACATAAGGCTCGATAAGTTGCGTGAGCGCATCCAACCCTGTGCTGGCCGTGACGGCCGGCGGCAAATCATAAGTCAACTCCGGGTCAACGACCGCGACCTTCGCCAGCATGAGTGGGCTGCGCAGGCTCACCTTCACGCGGTGCTGCGGCGACGCAAGCACCGCGTTGCGGGTGACTTCGGTCCCCGTACCGGCTGTGGTCGGGATCGCGATAAACGGCACGGAGGGCCTCGTCAGCGCCTGCCCTCGGCCAATGACTTCGAGGTAATCGAGCAACTCGCCCGCATTGGCGAGCATGGCGGCAATAGCCTTGCCGGCGTCCAAGGCGCTGCCGCCGCCGAAGGCAATGACCACGCCGCACTTCTCCTGCTTTGCCAACGCGACACCTTCCCCCACGGTCTTAATCTCCGGCTCACCGCAAACCGAAAAGGTAGCGCTGCCCAGGCCCTGTTCGCGCAACAGCGCCAGCAACGGTTCCGCCCGGCGGGGCTCCGCGCCCGTTACGACCAGAGCCCGGGATCCAAACTCCCGTGCAAGCAGCCCGACCTCGCCAAGCGTCCCCGCCCCGAAAATAATACGAGTCGCTGTGGCAAATTCAAAACGCATAAGAGGGGCCGCGACCCTGGCCGCGTTTCACCATGCCGAGTCTTCCGGAAAGAGGTTCCCGTATTTGACGCTGCTGCGAGGCTCGGCCATCATGGGCGCCACCGCATCCCGCCAGGTCCGGTAATGTCTCGTCTCCTTGTGCGCAGCCGGGGCTTCCGGGGTGCGATAGGCTTCCACTAGCACGAAGCGCGTCGGGTCATCCTGCTGCTGCACCAAATCGAAGCGGGCGATCCCCGGCTCCTTGATGCTCTCCCGCGCATTGGCGACGCTGGCCTCTTTGAAGGCCTCGACGCACTCCGTTTTTACATGAACGTGAACGTGAACGACTAGCATAGTATGAAAACATTTAAGCCTCAAAACCGCTCCAAACCGAGGATGGCCCACCCCCCTCCCGCTTTCAACCCCAATCACGTTTCACGCATCACGCATCACGCATCACGTTTCACGCATCACGTTTCACGTTTCACGCTTCACCGCTTCACCGCTTCACCGCCCTTGGCCTTATAGACCCCCGCCTTGATGAACGGCCCCAAATAACCGCCGAACCCCTCCTTCTCCATCTGCTCCAAAGGGACGAAGCGCAGCGAGGCGGAGTTAATGCAGTAGCGCAGACCGGTGGGGCCGGGGCCGTCGTTAAAGACGTGGCCAAGGTGTGAGTCCGCCGCCCCCGATCGCACTTCGATACGTTCCATGCCCGCGGAATGATCCGGACGCTCGACGACATCGTTGGTTTCCAGCGGACGCGAAAAGCTCGGCCAGCCGCAGCCCGAGTCAAACTTGTCCAGCGAGCTGAACAGCGGTTGGCCAGAGACGATGTCAACATAGATGCCGGCCTTATGGTTGTTCCAGAACTCATTGCGGAACGCTGGCTCGGTGGCAGCGCGTTGTGTGACCGCATACTGTGTCGGCGTCAGCTTCTGCTTCAGCTCATCAGGCGTCGGCTTTTGATACTTCTGCATAGCGTTATTGGTAGATGGAGACGGAACGACGGCTGGGTGTGACGTAGCGTTCTGCGACACTGCCTGCGAGTACGCGGCCAATCCGGCTGCCCCCAGGGCGGCCGCCGCGACCAGCCAAACCATCGGCTTCACCGTGTTCATAGAGGACAATAGCACACGCAGGGACGCCACCAAAATCCGCATAAAACCCTTACGGCCACGAGGGCTGACAAGGTCGTAGCGCAGATTTCCAAATCTGCCGTATCGCAGGTTTCTAAACCTGCGGCGGTCAACCACTTCCCGCGTCCGCCGATTTGGAAATCTGCGCTACGGCATCACTGACGCGGAAGGACTTTTGCAGACCTTGTCATTGGCCGTCCCTTATGGCAAGAGGCCTTGTAAACGCCCCTACCCCCGTTGCTCGGTAGGGTGCAGGGCTGCGATTATAGCCTTCGCGGATTCGGAACCGGCAGTGTGCGCGCAGACGCACAGTTCCCTTCCGGCGGGACTTGAGGCAACCTCCGCCACAGTTCGATTAACAGTTTGCTTTAGTCCGACGGTTTCTTAGACTAACAGACTGTACCGAGTAGATGCGACAATTTATCACCATCGCAACGAACGCGTTCATGGAACTGGTCCGGCAGCCGGTGTTCCTGCTGCTGATGACCAGTTCTGCGCTGTTCGAGATCTTCCTGGCGACCCCCTACTACTTCGCCTTCGGGGACGAGCCCAGGCTGGTCAAGAATAGCACGCTGGCGGTGATGCTGCTGGCGGGGCTATTCGGAGCGGTGCTGAGCGCCTCGGCCTCGCTCGCGCGCGAAATTCGCACGGGGACCGCCCTGGCGGTGCTGTCGAAACCGGTCGGCCGCATGCAATTCCTGCTCGCCAAGTATGCCGGCCTGACCGCCGCGCTGGCGCTGCTGACCTATGTGAATCTGGTGGCGGCGCTCGTCGCCAGCCGGATGGCGTTCGACGCATACGGCAAGACAGACCTTAAGGCCGTCGCCATCTTCTCCGCCGGGGTCGTTCTCGCCTACGCGCTGGGCGGGTTCAGCAATTACTTCCTCCGCCGCCCCTTTGTCAGCAACGCCGTCTTTGCAATGCTGATCACGGTAACGCTGGCCGCCTTTGCAATCTTTCATTTCACCTCCCAGATGCAGTCGGCCAACGAACCGGCCGTGGTGGACTGGCGCCTGGTCCCGGCGGCGGTCCTGATACTGTTCGCCCTGTGGATACTGGCAGCGCTGGCCCTGGCCTGTTCGACGCGGTTCGACATGATTCCGACCTTGGCGATCTGCTCCGCGCTTTTCCTCATGGGCACAATGTCCGACTACCTCTTTGGCCGGCGGGCCGAGCCGGTCTGGCGGCAGGATGTGACGCAGGAAGTTAACAGCACGCGCTGGTCGGAGCGCCAGCGGACTCTGCTCCGGGAAATCGTCGCCAAGTACGACCAAGACAAGAACGGCAAGCTGGAGCCGCTCGAGCGGGGCAAGATCAATGCTGAGGACCAGGCGCGGTTGCGGCAGGCGGGCATGGGCGGGACCTGGTGGGCCTCTGTGCTTTACACCGTAACGCCGAATTGGCAGCTTTTCTGGCTGGCGGATGTCTTGGCCGAAGCCAAAAGCGACTTCCACTGGGGCTATGTGGGAAAGGCGTTTGTCTATATGGTGGCTTATGTGGGCGCGGTTTTGGCTGCAGCCATCCTCCTGTTTCAGAATCGGGAACTGAGTTAATTTCACATGGAACGAAGCATACAAAGGCACGGGCTGATCAACCTGTTGGCACTGCTGGGCGTAGGCGTGGCGGGCCTGGCGGCGGCGCGCTCTGCCAACTCGCTGGCAGGCCAGGTGGACATGTTGTTCCTGGGCATCGGCGTCCTGGTGGCCGCCGTGAGCTGGTTCCAGATGCGGCTGGAGGACCGCGAGCGGTTGGAGAAACTCGAACTGGACGAACTGGCCAAGACCCACGGCGGCTCGGCGCTGTTCGAATCGAAGGACGCCGAGGTGTTCCCGGCCCAACGCTCGCGCGAGCAGTTCGAACGTTTCTTCGTGCCGGCGTTCACGCTGCTCCTCTTGGTGCTGCAAGGCGGCGGGGCCTGGTGGCTATGGCATTGGCTGTCGGGCAGCACGACCGTGTCCGAGGTAAAGCAGCCCATCACCGGGCTGGCGTTGTTCGGCGTATTCGCCCTCTTGCTTTTCCTGCTCGGCCGATTCTCCGCCACCATTGCGCGGCTGCAGCAAGACCGGTTGCTGCGGCCCAGCGCGAGCTATCTTCTCTGCAATGCTTTCCTGTGCCTGGTGGTAGCGCTGGGCTTGGTCGGCGTTTGGGCCGGCTTTCCGAAAATGGACTTCTATGTGGCGCATGTCCTGTGCGCCCTGCTGGGGCTGGTGGCCCTCGAAACGCTCATCCAACTCGTGTTGGAAATCTATCGGCCGCGGGTCAAGGGCAAGGTCGGGCGGCCGTTGTATGAGAGCCGGCTGGTGGGCCTCCTCGGGCAACCCGAGGGCCTGGTCACCACCGCCGCCCAGGCGCTGGATTACCAGTTCGGCTTCAAGGTTTCCGAGACCTGGTTCTATCGCTTCTTCGAACGCGCTCTGGGGTGGCTGCTGCTGCTGCAAGTGGGGGCGCTGGTCCTCTCGACTTGCGTCGTGTTCATTGAGGCGGGCGAGGAAGGGTTGCTCGAGCATTTTGGCCGGCGGGTGGAAAGCCGCTCGCCGCTGGGCCCCGGGGCGCATCTGAAATGGCCGTGGCCCATTGACAAGGTCTATCGCTTCCGCACCGAGCAAATTCAGACCTTCCAGGTCGGTTTTGCCGAGGAGTCCGGCCAGGAGCGGGAGCAGTACGTACTATGGACCAAGGGCCACCGCAACGAGACCAATTTCCTGGTGGCCAACCGCTCGCAGTTTTCCCAGGAGATCACCAACGAGGTCACCGGCAAGCGAACGCCGCCCGTCAGCCTCTTGACCGTGAGCGTGCCCGTGCAATTTCAGATCACCAACTTGGTCGAATGGGCCTATGTCAACGAAGGCGCAGAACAGCTTCTGGAAGACCTCGGAACCCGCGAGGTCGTTCGGTACCTTGTAGGGGCAGACATGGGTGAGCTCCTGTCCTCTGGCCTGTCCGAGGCGGCACAAGCGCTGAGAGACCGCATCCAGGCGGCCGCCAGCGAGCGCCACTTGGGCGCCCGGATCATCTCGGTCGGCCTGGCCGATTTGCACCCGCCGGTGAAAGTCGCGCCGGAATACGAGAAGGTCATTGCGGCTAGCCAGACCGAGCAGGCTAAGATCTTGACTGCGCGTGCCGACGCCATCCGCACCAACGCGCTGGCCGGGGCGCAGGCAGTCACCCTCACCAACGAGGCCAGCGCCGAGCGCCTGGCGCACGAAGTGGGGGCGCTGGCCCAGGCCGCTCTTTTTACCAACCAGATTCCCGCCTTTGCAGCGGCGCCGGCGGTGTATGCGGAGCGGGCATATCTGCAGACCTTCGCCCGGGCCACCGCCAACGCCCGCAAATATGTATTACTCACCACCAATACCTACGACGTTTTCACGTTCGACCTGCAGGAATCCGTCGCCAATAGCCTGCTGAACCTGAGCGTGCCGGCTCCCAAAACCAAATAGTTGTCATGAAACGCAATCCATTGACTCTCGTTATCGGCCTGCTGCTGATCCTTATCTTCGGCTTCCTCCTGTTCTCCTTTCAGGTCCGCACCACCGAAGTTGCCGTCGTCACCACGTTTGGCAAGCCGACTCGCCCTATCACTGAGCCGAACCTCTATTTCAAATGGCCTTGGCCCATACAAAAGGTCTGGAGCTTCGATAGCCGGGACCAGAATTTCGAGGACCGGCTCACCGAAGGGCTGACCCCCGACGGGTTCGCCCTGCTGACCTCCGTTTATGTCGGCTGGAAGGTGTCCGACCCCACGGCCTTCTTCCCTCGCTTCGCGGGCAGCGCCAATCCCATCGGGTCGGCGGAAATCCTGCTCGACCAATGGCTCGGCACCGCCAAGAAATCTGTGGTGGGCAAACATCCGCTGGCCGACTTCCTCTCCACGAGTGACAACGGGGCCGCTTTCCTGGCGATCGAGAAAGAAATCCTGGAAGCCATCCAGTCCCAAATCCAGACCAACAACCTCGGGCTGCAGGTCGAATTCCTCGGCCTTAAACGCTTGCAGCTTCCTGAGAGCGTCAGCCAGTCCGTATTCGACCGCATGACCTCCGAGCGAAAGCTGCTGGCCGATCGCTTCGAATACGAAGGCATAGCCGAAGCGCAGCGCATCCGGTCGGATTCCAACCGAAAGGCGGCGGAACTGCTGGCCAATGCCGGCGCCCAGGCCACCCAAATCAAGGGCTTAGGCGAGGCCGAAGCCGCCAAGTCGCTGACCGTCTTCCAGCAGCAGCCCGACCTGGCCCGCTTCATCTTCCGTTTAAGCGCGCTGGAAGAGTCCCTCAAAGAGCACTCCGTCCTCATCTTCGATCAGCACACGCCCCCGTTTGACCTCTTCCGGGGCGCTTCGACCAACCTGGTGAACAAGTGACCCGGCAATGAACGACCATCCTCATTCGCCCGACGATCCGCCCGAGCCCCCTCTGCCGCCAGAGACGCCGGTTGATGCCGGCTCGCAGGCGCTGGCTGAAGCCCTGCGCAGCAGCTTTGCCATCGTCAAAGTTGTGATGGTGTTGCTGGTGCTGCTGTTCCTGGCGTCCGGCTTCTTCACCGTGGGTCCCCAGGAGCGGGCAATTCTGTTGCGGTTTGGCCGGCCCGTCGGCGAAGGCGAAAAGGCCCTGCTTATGCCGGGGCTGCATTGGTCGCTGCCCTACCCAATTGACGAGAGCATCAAAGTCTCGATCTCCGGCCTCCAGCAGGTCAATTCCACCGTGGGGTGGTATGCCGTGACCCCCGAGCAGTTACTGGCCGGCATCGAACCGCCCACGGGCGGCACGCTGAACCCCATCGCCGATGGCTACGCCCTGACCGCCGATTCCAACATTATCCATACCAAGGCCACTCTGACCTACCGCATCAAAGACCCCATCCGTTACGTTTTCAGCTTCGTCAACGCCTCCAATGCCGTCCAGAACGCCCTGGACAACGCGCTGCTCTTCGTCGCTTCGCACTTCAAGGTGGACGACGTGCTCACCCGCGACATTGCCGGTTTCCAGGAGGCCGTGCAGCGGCATATGACGCAGTCGGCGGACCAGCAGGACCTGGGCATTCTCATCGAGCAATGCGCGGTGCAGAGCGTGCCGCCCCGGCAGTTGAAAGACGCGTTTGCCAACGTCCTCAGGGCCGAAGTGATGCGCAGTAAAACGCTCAACGAGGCCCGCAGCTCGGAAAATCAGGTCACCAATAAAGCCAGCGCCGACGCCGAGTCCCTCATCAACCTCGCCCAATCCGACCGCGCGCGCCTCGTGAGCGACATGGGCGCGCAAGCGAAGCGGTTCCAGGAGATTCTGCCCCAATACAAGGATCATCCGGTCCTGTTCGCCGAGCAGCGGCTCACGGAAACCCTGGGCCGCGTCTTGACCAACGTGCAGGATAAAATGTTCGTATCCGAGAGCACCGATGGCAAGCCGAAGGAATTGCGGCTATTGTTAAACCGTGAACTACCGAAGCCGAAAACGGAAGAAACAAAACCGTGATAGGCACTGAATGCTGCCATTTGAATATTTAAGACCATGCAAGTCACTTCTCTTTTAAGCCGGCATGAGCACGAGCACGGTGAAACGTGCGAAACGTGCGGCCATGACCATGAGCACGCGCCCGTGCGGCTCTGGCAGACGCTCGTGGGTGTGGTATTCGTGCTTAACGCCTTCCTCGTGGACTGGTTCTTTCAGCAAGGCCAAACGATCGCCAGCGCCAGCGGCTTGATCGGCGCCGTCATCCTCGGGTATCCGATTGTCTGGACCGCCATCAAGGACATCCGCACCGGGGTGCTGAGCATCAACGAGCTGGTCGCCATTGCCGTGCTCGCGGCCTTTGCCAGCGGCAATTACAAAACCGCCGGGGTCGTCGCGTTCTTCATGCTCATGGGCGAAATCATCGAGACGCGCACCGCCGAAGGTGCGCGCGCCTCCATCGAGCACCTCATTAAGCTCACCCCCACGAAAGCCCGCCGCATCAAACCCCAAGGTGAAGAAGAGGTCGCGGCGAGTGACCTGGCCATCGGCGACGTGATCCGCATCCGCCCGGGCGACAACGTGGCCGCGGATGGCATTATCCTCAGCGGCCAGGGCTCGTTCAACCAGGCCACGATTACTGGCGAATCGCTGCCAGCGGACAAAAAACCGGGCGACGAGGTCTTCGCCGGCACGCAAAACCTGACCGGCGTGCTCGAGATCAAGGTGACCCGGGCGGGCACCGATACCACCCTGGGCCGCGTGCGCGAACTGATCCTGGCAGCAGAGCAGACCAAACTGCCGATCATGAAGCTCGTGGACCAGTATATGAGTTTCTACACTCCGCTGGTGTTGGTCATCGCCGCGCTGGTCTGGGCCTTTACCCGCAACCTGGACAATGTCATTTCGGTGATCATCTTCAGTTGCCCGTGCGCCTTCATCCTCGCCACCCCTACTGCGATGGTAGCGGCGCTGTCCGCTGCGGCACGCCTGGGTATCCTTATCAAGAACGTCGCCGACATCGAACTGGCCGCTAAGATCAACGCCTTCATCTTCGACAAGACGGGCACACTGACGACGGGGGAATTGGCCGTGAGCCGGCTGGCGCCCCTGAACGGTGTTGCTCCCGCCGATCTGTTGCGCATCGCGGCCTCAGCGGAGCGATACAGCAATCATCCTACGGCCAAGGCGCTGACCCAATTGGCCGGTGAAGCCGGTGTGCCGCTGGCCGAACCAAAGGACTTTGCCGAGACCGCCGGCCGCGGCGTAAAAGCCGAGGTAGGCGGTGCCAAGGTGCTGGTCGGCCGGGCCCAGTGGCTGCGCGACAACGGCGTGCAGGAGGATTTCCTGAAGTCGGTGGATTTGAACGAAACCGAAGGCTGGAGCCTGATCTTTGTGGCGCGCGATGGGCGGTGCATCGGCTGGGTGGGTTTGCAGGACCAAACCCGCGCGGAGGCGCGCGAGTCGCTGTTGGAACTCAAGGCCAGCGGCGTGCGGCGCATCGCCATGGTCTCCGGCGACCGCCAGCCTGTGGCCACCCGCGTGGCGCGGGAAATCGGGTGTGAGGAAGCCAAAGGCGAGTGCCTCCCCCAGAACAAGGTGGATTTTGTGCGCAGCGTCAAGGCCAAGGGCTACAAGGTAGCCGTGGTGGGCGATGGAGTGAACGACGCCCCCGCGCTGGCGGCTGGCGACATCGGTATCGCGATGGGCGCGGCAGGCAGCGAGGTGGCCATCCACAGTGCTACCATCGCCCTGATGAACAACGACCTGCGGCGGCTGCCGTTCCTCATCAAGCTGTCGCGCAGCACGCGGATGGTCATCAATCAGAACTTCCTGTTCGGGGTGGCCTTTATTGTCGGAGGCATGACGCTATCGGCGCTGGGCCACGTGCCACCGGTGTGGGCGGCGGCCATGCACACCGGCGGCTCGCTCATCGTGGTGTTCAATAGCGCCCGGCTCGTGCGTAAGGGCGAGGAATTGGAGCATTACCAGCCGGCGCCGGCGCCTCCCCAGCCGGAACGGCCAGCCGCGCCGACGCCCAAGGCTGAGCTGGCGCCGAAGTTCGCGTGAGCAAGATTCCTCGCACAACGGTTCCAATCGTATGGCAGCGGTTTCGCACAGTGCCACTGACTGTTGCTCGCCGTGCTCACGCGGGGATGACCGGCAATTCTCGCTTTGTCAGGCTGGTAGGGCGCGTCACTCCTTGCGCGCCGCTCCTGGGGCGCCTTCGATCGAACGACGCGCACGGAGTGACGCGCCCTCCCCTGCGACCTATCCCCATAATGAGATTTGCTGAGGGATGACTGAGAATAGCAATTTCAATAAGCATGACTACAAGTGATAGGACTCTGCGCTCCGATGGAGAGGTGATCGTTTCCATTCGCGGCCTGACCAAGGTCTTCAAGGATTTCTGGGGCCGGCCCAAGGCGCGCGCGGTGGACAATGTTGACTTCGAGGTGCGGCGAGGCGAGGTGTTCGGTCTGCTCGGGCCCAACGGCTCCGGC
>Ga0224558_1001954_pt1 | contig 20105 bp, 13 predicted proteins | sample 714S32024metaG_FD_180682 | JGI IMG/M metagenome (GOLD analysis project Ga0224558, IMG submission 180682) | Peat soil microbial communities from Stordalen Mire, Sweden - 717 S3 20-24 | ecosystem: Environmental > Terrestrial > Soil > Wetlands > Peat | place: Sweden: Norrbotten County, Stordalen...
GCAACACCGCCAAGCCTGTGCCCTTAAACAAATCTGGCTCTATCCCTTGCACCCTCACTTCCGGAAAATCCTCTGCGCTTAATCCCGCTCATTCCACCCCAGCGAGCTGGTTTGCCGATTCGATACGACGCAGAGGCGGTTTGAAGCAATGGAAGTGCAGCTATTGCAGGATGTTACGTAATCAGCAAAGGGTCGTCGCCTCTGCCGTTATCTCTGAGTCCTACCAGATCAACCTGCCACCTACACCGTAATTCATCCAATTCACTGTTCCCACAGGCCGGGATTCGACCTACCCTCCGCCCCGTGAGCGTCATTACACTAACCACGGATTTCGGCACGTACGACTGGTTCGTCGGCACTCTGAAAGGCGTCATAGCGGACATCGCGCCAAAGGCCAAGGTCATTGACCTTACCCATGATCTGCCGCCCGGTGACATTCGTGGCGGCGCATTTGCCCTCGAAGCGGGCTGCCGCTTCTTCCCCAAAGGCACGGTTCACGTGGCCGTCGTTGACCCAGGCGTCGGCAGCCGCCGCAAAGCCATCGCCGTGCAGACGGCCAGCGGCGTTTTCGTCGGCCCGGACAATGGGGTGCTGTCCTGGGCGCTGGCCAAGGAGAAGTTTGTGGCCATTCAGGTCCTGGAGAATGAGGACTACTTTCTGCACCCGGTCAGCCAGACGTTCCACGGGCGCGATGTCTTTGCGCCGGTGGCCGCGCATTTGAGCCGCGGGGTGCCGATCAAGAAATTCGGCCCAGCCCTGAAGGACTTTGTGCGGCTGGATTGGCCGGAGCCTCGGAGGCAGCGGGGCGGGGTCGAGGGTGAGGTGGTTTATATTGACCGCTTCGGCAATGCGATCACCAACATTGGCAGCGAGCTGCTGCGGGGTGCTGCCATGGCCTCGTGCGAAGTATTTGCGAAGCGCCACCGCATCTGCCCGCTCAGAACCTTCTATCAGAGTGTGCCGCAGAAAACCCCGATTGCCCTCGTAGGTTCGAGCGGCTTCCTGGAGGTTGCCGTGAACGGCGGTTCTGCGGGAAAGCTCCTCGGGGTGAGAATCGGCACTCGGGTCGTGCTTCGCACGAATTGAGCCATTGCTTCCAGGGGTAGGGGAGACGCCTCCTCTACTCCCGCGGGTTAAACCGCGATTCCCGCGCCAGTTGCTCCCATACCTTGCGCTCGGAATCCGTGACCTGCTTCGGCACCTCGATGCGGGTCTCGACAATCAGATCACCGCTCACGCCACCGCGCTGCGGCAGACCGCGACCGCGAACGCGCAACTTCTGCCCATTCTGTGTTCCCGGAGGCACTTTGATGTTCACGTGCCCGTTCAATGTCGGCACTGAAATGCTCGCCCCCAGAACCGCTTCCCAGGGGGCGACTTCGGCCTCGTAAATCAGATTGTGATCTTCTACCTCGAAATCGGGATGTCGCGCCAGACGCACGCGCAGGTAAAGGTCGCCGGCCGAGCCGCCGCCCACGCCGGCCTCACCGCGCCCTGCGATGCGCAACCGCTGGCCCTCGGTGACACCCGCCGGGATTTTCACCTGGTAGGTTTCGGTCTTGGCGACTTGTCCAGAACCGCCGCAGGTAGTGCAGACGCGGCGGTTGCGCTGGCCAGTGCCGCCGCATTGGTCGCACGCAACCGCGTGCCGCACGGAAACGGACCGAACCGAGCCACGCATCGCTTCTTCCAGCGTGACCATGATGTCGCCCTCGATATCCTGGCCTCGTTCGGCGCCCATTTCATCTTCGCCGAAGCCGCTGCCGCGCCCGAACCCTGCCGCGCCCCGGCCGCCCCTCGAACCGAAGAGTTGCTCAAAGAAGTCGCTGAAGCCCGTGCCGTCGAACTGAAAGGTGTTTGCCCCCCCGCCCGGAGAAGCACGGCCTCGCCCGAACGATTCCCAGCCCGGCGGCGGACGGAACTCGGCTCCGGATTGCCAATTGGCGCCCAGCTCGTCATAGCGCTTGCGCTTGGCCGGGTCGCCCAAAACCTCATAGGCCTCGTTGATCTCCTTGAACTTCTCCTCCGCCTGCTTCTTGTTCTTGGCGACGTCGGGATGGAATTCGCGCGCGAGCTTGCGAAAGGCCTTCTTGATATCGGCTTCGCTGGCGGCGCGGGGCACGCCCAGACTCTCGTAGTAATCCTTATATTGAACCGGCATAACCAAGGCTGCCCAATCCGGCGCACTCTGTCAAAGCTTCCGGCGCGCCACTCGTTCCCAGTCGGATTCGCGGCGCAAGGCGGACTTGAGCACCGCCACCTCGCGCAGGAGGGCCTTCACGGCCCGGTCAAACACTGGCAGCGGATCGGAGCCGGACTTCTTGCTTTCCAGGACGTTCGAGGGCAAGCGCAGCGTCAGCGCCGTCGCAAACCAGACGCGCTTGGGGTGCCGCTCCATATTGACCTGCAAGTGGACCGCATCCGATGGAAAATGCTCCAGATGAGTTTCCAGCTTGGCGATCTTCTGTTCCAGTTTGTTCTGCAATTGCGCATGCGGCCGCATGCCTTTGGTGACCAGGTTCCACTTTAATGTCATAACTCACTCCGTTGTCTCACTTGTCTCACGTTCCACGTTTCACGTTTCACGCTTCACGCTTCACGCTTCACGTGCCGCCCCTACTTCCGTTTGGTGTTGTCCACTGAGAGGTAAAGCATCCCGCCGCGCTCCCCGCCGCCGCGCCAGACGCGCAGCCGGATGCGATCGCCTTTGGCCTTCTCGCTCAAGGCCACCGCATCATCCGCGTTGCGCACCGGCTGCTTGTTGATCTCGACGATGACGTCGCCCGCGTGCAGTTCGGCTTCCGCCGCGTTGGAGTCCTCTTCCACCTTGGTGACCAGCGCGCCGTGGACACTGCTGGGCACGCCGGCCTCGCTCCGCGCCTCGGCGTCCAGATCGGTCACCTCGACACCGTCCAATGCGTCCGTTTTGGATTGGCCGCGTTCGCCCGGTTGCGCTTGGCCGTTGCGCGCCAGACCCTCCTTGGGCATCTCACCCAAGGTCGCGGTCAAGGCCTTCTCTTTGCCGTCCCGCACGATCTTCAACGTCACTTTCGTGCCTGGCGCCGTCTGGGAAACCATCACCCGCAGATGCATCATGTCCTTGACTTTCTGACCGTTGAACTCCGTGACGAAATCGCCCTCCTCGAACCCGGCCTTCCCGGCGGGCGAATGCGGGTCCACCGTGGTCACCAGCGCGCCATGCATGTTCGGCAGCTTGAATTCCTTCGCCAGCTCCAGGTTCATTTCCGGCTGCAGCACAAGGCCCAGGAATCCGCGCGTGACTTTGCCCTCGCTGATAAGACGCTCCATCGCATAGCGCGCCATGTTAATTGGAACCGCGAAGCCGAGGCCCTGTGAGCCGCCGGTGCGGCTGATAATCCAGGTGTTGATGCCCACCAACCGCCCTTCGGCATCCACCAACGGCCCGCCAGAATTGCCGACGTTGATGGCCGCGTCGGTCTGAATGAAATCCTCGTAGCTATTGATGCCAAAGCCGCCTCGCCCCAGCGCGCTGACTATGCCCATCGTGACCGTCTGCCCCACTCCGAACGGGTTGCCAATCGCCAGCACCACATCGCCGACTTCTAGCTTATCGCTATCAGCTATCGTGATCGCCGGCAGGTTCTTCGCGTCCACTTTCAGCACGGCGGTGTCCGTCGGCGGATCGGTGCCAATGATCTTGGCGTCAAATTCCCTTTCGCCCGATGCCAGCGCCACCTTCACCTTGTCTGCGCCATTGACCACATGGTTGGCGGTCAGGATGTAGCCGTCGGCGGAAACGATCACCCCGGAGCCTAGGCTCTGCTCGCGGCGCGTGCGCGGCTGGCTCTGGCCCCCGGAATCATCGCCGAAGAACCGACGGAAGAAGGGGTCGCTGAGAATCGCGTTGGGCCGCTCACGGATCGTCACCGTTGAGTAGATGTTCACCACGCTGCTCGCCACTTTCTTGACCACCGGTGCGACGCTGGTGGCGGCCTTGAGGTCGCGGTTTATGGGTGTTTCCTGGATGTTTAACTTGGGCGCTGGATTTGCCTTGGCTGCTTCCGGCGCCGCGCCGTTTAGTAGAGCGGCCTGGAGGACGATTAAAACCGTCAGGCTGCTTAGCGCAGCCGACCGTATGGCGAAGAAGATCCGCGGAATTCTATTCATGTCATTTAGCTGTTCAATCATTCTGCATTGCGGCGTCCAGGGAGATCTCCCCTACGAGACGCCCAGGCCAACCAATCGGGCGACCGTCCATTCCAAGCTTACCCGACCAATGGGGTTTGTCAAAACTGCTACACGCAGACCCACCAATGCTCATTATGTGAATGGGTCGCATGGTAGGGCGCGTCACTCCGTGCGCGCCGTTCGCTCGCAGGCGCCCTAGCACCGGCGCGCACGGAGTGACGCGCCCTACCAACCTGGCAAAATGAGAATTGCTGACGCAGACCTGCCACCTTGCGGCGCAGGCCTGCGTCAAGTTCGCCAACCGAGGCTATCCGGTGATGGAAATGGAAGGCGGATTCGCGGCCTGGAAAGCGGCTGACTTGGACATCGAACGCGAACCGCTCAATCGGTTGAAAAGAATCAGCGAGCGCCTTCTGCATCGCCGCCATTAATCTTACAAGTGCCTCCCCGCCTTCGGCTCTCCTTGAGCCGGCAGGGAGAACGGAGGCAGGTAGAGTCCCTGCTCCTGGCGACGCCACCAGGTGCCGGTCTTGCGGCGTGTGGCGAAATCAGTGAAGCGATAGTCATACATCACAGCTCGGATATAGCGCGGCGGAGCCTGGGGGAAGGGATTGCGCTCAAGCAACGCCAGCACGGGGCGAGAGCCTTCCAACAGGCGCAGGCAGAAGTTGACCAGCCAGGGGTTTTGCTGGTAGGTGCCGAGAGCCGCAAACCACATCTGCCAATCCAGGCGCGGCTGGTGTGGCGCAACGAACCTTGGACGCCGCTTCACGTCGCCCGGCTTGTATTTGAACTCATACGCCAGCCAGGCGACTCCATCGCTGCTGCCCTCGATGATGATCTCCCGCCGCGACGGGGTCATAACCGCAAACAGACCGTAGCTATTGAAAGTGCGGAACGGTGCCAGCCACGCGTAAGCGGCGAGCATCGGCTTGGGCCAGGGGATGCGAGAGCGGAACATGGCCGAGAATTGCATCAGCGAAGTGGCGATCGCGATACACGCCAGCGGCATGGTAATTTGGACCGGCCAGCGGCGAGCTTTTAGGGTCGAAGGAGCGGCGAGTTGGGGACTGGGCAATGGGGCAGGGGATTCGTGCCCAGGAGAGCTTATTTGTGAGCCATTGGCGTCAGGTAAGGACGCATTCCACTGCGTCCCCGTCTTCTCCGCTTTCTCCAGAAACCGTGAGTTGCGCAGCCTTGACGGCAGCAGTGCCTTGAGCGCCGCGTCATCGAGCAGCAGCAGGCAGAGCGCGACGGTCAGCAGGTTAAAGAAGCAGTAATTACCGGTGAGGATTATCAGTGCCTGGAAGAAAACCAATATCAAGCACGCAAACCTGCGCAGCCGGCGCGGGGCGAAGATCAGGAACGGCACAAACAGCTCAATGCCGAACATGGTTAGCGCCGAGGCCTTCTGCGCCCATACCGGCAATTGGTGCGCGTACCACCCAATCCACGTCGGCAGCGGCTGAGTTTCATAATGGAAGGTCAGCGCCGTCAGGTTACGCCAGGACGGGTCACCGCTGAGCAGTTTGACGCAGCCGGACTGGAACATCAATTTGAACAGCAGCCACCGCAGCAACCAGAGCACCAGCCGCGAGGGCGGCGCGGCGCAGGATGGTCGGGGCCACAGTTGCAAAGGGGCCAGGAAGATCGCCAGGAAGCCGGTTTCCAACAACAAGATGTCCCACTGGAAACCGAGAAACTCGTGACAGACCGTCGCCAGCGAAAGGTAGATCAGCCACAGCAGAAATAGGCACGGGGCGGGGGCGACGCCAATGATGAGGAGGATCGCCAGCGTCGTCCCTGCCGCGCATTGAAAGCTCAGGAAGCCGTCAGTCGTTTTGAACCAGCACAACGTCGGCACCAGGTGGTAACGATCCAGACCAATGTGTTGCGTGTCGGCGGCCTGGCGCATGGAGTCCATAGCCAGCTTCGCGGGCAGTATGCCGTCACTGCCGACCAGGCCTGTCATTTGCACCCAAAGCGACACGAAAGCGACCAGGTAAATGACGCCCAGCGCACGCAGGAAGGCCCACCGCACCAGGTTGTGCGTCGGCGGGTCCACGTGCCGGCCCCAGCCCAGCCGCGTCAGGGCCGAGAAAAACGTGCGATGCCGCGCAACCATCCGGTAACCCCACTCGCTGGCGTGCGCAAACACCGGCGAGTGTTCATACCAATCCAGCAGCCAACCCTCGTGGGGATTCTGGGCTAGCGCGCGGAAGACGGCCTCCGCGCCGCCATAGACGCAGCCGTCAGGCTCGATCAGTTGCACGGCCGTCTCGAATTGCCCGCGCGGGACCTCGGGAAAGCGCGCTGGCACGGCGGGATCCTGAAACGGTAGATAATCAAGGCAATCGCCGGTCGTTTGCCGCCAGCGGTGAATCCACAGCGAGCAGAAGTTGCAGTCGCCGTCATAGACCATCACCGCCTTCGCCGGGGGCGAGGCGACCCTGACAATGGATCTCACACACCAAGTTAACCTGACTCTACGCCCTCCGCCACTTGCCCTGCCGCCATGCCCCGACCTCGTCGGCCTCACCGAAAGTTGAAGAAAGATCGAAACGCGTGCAGGGCGGCGAGCGTCTAATCTCGGCGTATGTTAAGCGCGTCCATATTGGACCTCAGAGGCACCAGACGGCCAGCTTCGGCAGAGTCCAATTTGCCGAGTTTGGATCGGTACGAGCTCTCACGAGGCAGCGAGAAATCACCGCACCGCCTTCCTAACCACGCTTGGTGTACAACCGGCGTATAACGGCGGTATAACCGAAGTACAACGGGAATAGAACCGGAGTACAACGGAACGCTACGCGACCAGCAGGCTTGCGCCACCTTCGCAGGAGGCCACTCAGCCCAACGAGGAGCGGAGGAGGTCGAATCTGGCTTTGCCGGACTCTGGGGCGACAGGCTGCTTGGCCTTCTCATCGGCGTGCTCCACTAGCTCGGGCGGCAGTTCGTTGAGGAAAGGCGAGGGATGGCAAGGCATCAGGCTGCCGTATTTCTTCCTCGCGCCGCAATGACTGATCGTGAGTGTCTGCATGGCGCGGGTTACGGCCACATAAAACAACCGCCGCTCCTCATCGAGCGTTCCCTCCACCTTCGAGCGCGCATGCGGCAGCAGGCCGTCTTCCATGCCGACAATATACACATTGGGAAACTCCAGCCCCTTGCAACTGTGCATCGTGATGAGCGTCACCGCGTCGCCCGGCGCCTCTTCCTCTTCCTCCTCGCGCTCGTTATCCAGAGTGATCTGTTCCAGGAAGGTTTGCAGACGGTCAAACGGCGGCTGCGAGGCGGCGCCAGGGCCATCCAGGGTAGCAACGAGGTCCTTGAGGTTGCGGACGCGGTTTTCAGCGGATTCGGGATTCTTCTCCGAGCGGCGCAGTTCAGCGAAGTAGCCGATCTCTTCCAGAAAGTGGTCAGCCAGAGTTTGCAGGGCATGAGGGTCGCGTGACAGGCTTTCGGTGTACAGCCGCCCGCGCGTGCGCTCGATGAGTTCCACGAAGCCTTCGATACTCTCTCGCGTCCTGGCCTGAAAGGTCGTCGTCACTGCCGGGTTCTTCATTACGTCGAACACCGAGCATTTGCGTTCGTGGCTCGCGGCCAGCAGACGCTCCATTGTCACATCGCTGAGGCCCCGCGCGGGGACATTCGCGATCCGCAGGAGGCTGATGTCGTCATTCGGATTAAGCAAGGCCTTGAGGTATGCGAGGAAATCGCGGATCTCGCGCCGGTCGAAAAAGCTCTGGCCGCCAATGAGGTGATAGCGCACACTGGCTTGGCGCAGCGCTGTTTCAAGCGGCCGGGACTGAGCGTTGGTGCGAAAGAGGATCGCTTGGTCCGCCCAGGGCGTGCGCTGAGCCAACCGCGCATATTCGATTTGCTCGGCGATAGTCCGCGCCTCTTCCTCGTCGGTTGCGAACGCATGCAATGTGATCTTCGGGCCATCCCCCTTTTGTGACCACAGCTTCTTCCCGCGGCGGCGGACGTTGTGCTGAATGATCGCGTTGGCGGCGTTGAGGATCGTGTTGGTGGAGCGGTAGTTTTGTTCGAGCTTGACGACCTTGGTCTCCGGGAAATGTTTCTCCATGTCGAGCAGGTTGGATATCTCCGCGCCGCGCCAGCCGTAAATGCTCTGGTCGTCATCGCCGACGACGCACAGGTTCCGATGCTCGCAGGTGAGGGCCTGCACGAGCTGGAACTGCGCGGCGTTGGTGTCCTGGTATTCATCCACCATCACGTAATGGTATTTCGCGCGGCACGCCTCCAGCGCTTCGGGATGCTCTTTGAAGAGCCGGAGCGTGAGCAGTATCAGATCATCGAAATCCACGGCGTTGCAGGCGCGCAGGGCGGATTCGTAGCGGGACTGGATGTGCTCCGCCATCGCGCGGACGCTGGGATCGCCGAAAACCGCGGCGCGCTCCCCGCCGTTTCGGAACCGGCTTAGCAGGGCGAGGATCGCCGCTGGGTCGGTCTTTTCCCCTTTGGCGGAGATTTGCGCGAGAATCTTCTTAACGGCCCCGAGTTGCTCCGACTCGTCATAGATGACGAAATTGCGCTTGTATCCCAGCTTTTCGATATGTTGGCGCAAGACGCGCACGCACAGCGAGTGAAACGTGCAGATGGTTGGCCGCGAGTCCGAAGGTGAGGTTTGAGCGCCCGAACTTTGACTTCGGACTTCGGACTTCGGACTTCGGACTTTCCTGGGCAGTAGCCTTCTGACGCGCTCCTGCATCTCGCGTGCGGCCTTGTTCGTGAACGTCACGCCGAGGATGTGCCCGGGCGCAACACCGCGCGCCACCATATGCGCGACGCGGAAGGTGATGACCCGCGTCTTGCCGGTTCCGGCGCCGGCAAGAATCAAGACCGGGCCGTTAATGGTTTCGACGGCCAGTCGCTGCTGCGGGTTGAGCGTACTCAGATCGAACATCGGGCGCGGAGTCTAGGGTCCAGGGGAGTGAAGGCAAGCGGTTCTTGGTGGTTTCGGGCTTCGGATTTCGGGCTTCTTTCGGATTTCGGCCTTCGGCCTTCGGGTTTTCCATCCCGATCCTGCTGGATCATGCGCGCTGCCGGTCTATCAGCGCAGCTTCACCCTCGGGAAGTACCCGACCCGATTCTGCTAATCGTACGGATTTTCTTGCGGCCCCGGCGCAGGCAAGATGTCCCTAGTCGTTTCGGAATGAACCTATGGCGTTGTGCTTGAGTAAACTGACGACCCCGATGCCGGGGTGCCTGCTGCGCAAGGGACAGCGCGTCTTCGCTTTGCTCGGGAAGGCTACGCCGCTCGGGCTGGCCGCCTTTGGCCGGGAGGATGTCTCCCGCAGTTGGGCGCTGACCGCCGAGTTCGGCTGCCTGCGCTTGGAGCGTCTCTCCGGCGACGAGGAACTGACCGGCGAACAAGTGTTCTTGCCGCTGCCAGCCGACTATGACTACGGCATCACCGGCCCGGATAAATCTCCCGAAATCATCCGGGCGATCTTTGGCCTGCAAGCTTCAGAGTTGGAGCAACTGGTCAGTGTTCTGCGACGCGGCGGTTTTCCGGTGCTGGGCTTCTCCCAGCGTGATCTGCGCTGCAGCCTCACCTGCAGCATCATTCCAGGGTATTGGCCGCACGTGGTGATCTCCCACATGGCACTGCACGGTAACGTCGTTTCGCTGGAGGCGTTCGTGAGGGTGATGGTGTCTTCGCTGCCCCAAGCCCGGTTGAGTGCGCGGTTCCCGGACCTGCAGCCGGTGTTCAAACAGATGATGCGGCTGGTGGTCAAGCCGCGTCGTGGCATTCCTTTCACCCGAGAGATGCTGGATTTGGCGCCCGCGCCGGCGGCGTATAAATCCTGAGCGCTTTTTTGGCCTTCGGGTTTCGTCCTTCTTGCGGGCTTCGGCCTTCGGCCTTCGGATTTGCCCACCCGACTTCAAAGTAAACGTCCAGCAACCCGGGCGCTCCATCACGTAACCCCGACCGTCACGGCTTGTTCTTCAGCCGGTTCAGCGCTTCCTGAGTGGCCTTGGGATCCTGGACCCTAATAGCTTCGGCGATTTTCCTCACGGCAACTTCGGCTTCGGCGCGCACGCCCGTATTGTCCAGCAACGGCAGGGCGAGTTTCAGGGCTCCAGGCTGGGCGGCGTCACCCAAGGCCCCCAGGATCAACCGGAGGTCGGCGTCGTCGCGCGCTCCGTCGAGCAGTAAGCGATAATGCTCGCCTAGCCTAGCGCTCGGGTGCGCATTCTCCTCGCCGACAAGACGAACCAGCCCGTGCAGCGCGAGCGCGCGCAACGACTCAGTCGCCGGCTGGCTATAGATAACGGCCAAAGCATCCCAAGCCGAGGCATCGGGCCAATCCGCAAGCGCGGCAACGGCGGTGTCGCGAACGGTAGTGTCAGGGCTCGCTGCGGCGGCTTTAAGGGTAGTTAGCGCGGCGGCATCGCCGCAGGCGGGCAAAAGCCTCAGCAAAGCCACGCGGCTGTTCTTACTTTGCACCCAGCTCAGTGCCTCGCGGACGAGGGCAGAGCGACGGCCGGGGTTGTCAATTCGCGGGACCGCTTGCGCGGCAGCGTGCTGCGCCTCTGTACGGATGCCCGCGTCGCTCGCCTTCGTGATCGTCTCCAACAGGGCGGTAACGTCCCTCGCTGTAGCGGTCTTTGCCAGCGCCCGCAGTGCGGCTTTAGCGACTGCGGGGTCTGACCGACCGGCTTCGGCCAGCAACAGCGGATTGGCTGCCGGCCCTTGACGTTGGGCGAGAGCGGTAATGAGACCGGCGCGTGTGTCCCCGGACGATTTCTTTAGCACGTCGGCAATGGCCCAGTCGGTCTGGGCGCCGCCTGGCAGGCTGACCAGGGCGGATTCAAGGGCGCGGCGCACCTGAGCGTCCTTAAAGTGATCCAGCGTGCGTGCAAACAATGGGACGCACCAGGCGTTCCCCATGCGGCCGAGGGCGCTGATGGACGCGCACCGCACACCGGCGTCCGGCGACGCTAGACAGTTGCCAAGAGCCTTGCAGGCCAGCGTGTCGCCGCGAGCCGCGAGGCTATCAATCATCCAAATCTGTTCCTGGGGTGTGAGGTTGACGAGTTCGGCGCCGAAAACCTCCGAGGCATTAGTGGAAGGCAAGGCACGGACGTTGGCAATGGCCACCGGTTTGAGGTCGGAGTCTGAGCCGTGCAGCACATCGAGAATGCGCTGTTGGGCCCGCGCCTTATCCAGCCGAAGCAACGCGTCGAGGGCGGCTCGACGGACGTAGGTTGGCTTATCGGCTAGCATCTGCTCCTCGTACACCCCAGTGGCCGATTTGGCATCGCCGGAGGCAGCGCGCGCTTCGGCATAGCGCAGAAGGGCTTCGGTCAGGGCGGGCTGGAGGGCCGGGCCGGCCTTCAGGGGGAGAGCGACGATGGCATCCCAAGCAGTCTTGTCGGCGATCTTGCCCAACGCTACTATGGCTGCCTTCGCAGCCGTCGGGTCATCGTCAGCCGCCAACTGCGCGAGCACCTTAACGGCCCTCGAATCCCGGCGGTCACCCAGCGTATTGATGATCTGGATGCGGGCAGTCCCAGCCGCGGACATCAACGCCGCACGGAGGATTTCATCGGCTTTGCCGGGCGGGTAAGTAGTCAGGGCCAGGCACGCGATGCCGGCGGTTTCGTCATTTGTCAGCAGAAGGCTCAGTGCGGGCAGCGCGGTTTTGCTGCCAACGATCCCGAGTTGTTTGCAGGCGAACCGGCGCGCCTCAAACGTGGTGGCGGGCGCTAAGAGTTGCACCAAACCGGCCTCCAGTTGCTGGCGTACGCTGGGAGACGAGTGGGTCACCAATTCCTCGATGTGCCGGAAGGGCGCGCAGCTTTGGCCGGGCTGGTAGGTGGCGGCCTCGGCCACGAGCTTCGCGATGTCGGCCCGGGTGGGCGGCGGGCCGGCGGCCGACGCTGAGGCGAAGACTGGGCACGCAGCGATCGTGAGGAGGAGAACAAGGTGTCGGGGTTTCATAAACGGCAGACTGCGAATTGAGAACTGCAAATTGCAGATTGGGAATTGGATTACGCCCGCCAGGGCGCGCGTGGTTCTCGGTAGAGCATTCGATTGGCTTCCTCGAGATCGAATCGTTCCTGGACCGGGTCCCACCTGAGTTTCCGTCCGAGCCGCAAGCTGAGGGTCCAGGCCTGGCAGATAGTAATAGCCCGGTGCGCAACCTCCGGGTTGCAGATCGTCGGCGTGCGGCTGCGGATGGAATTGAGCAGATTGCGCACGTGGTCTGAAGCGTCGCCCCAGCCCGCTGCGTTTGCCCCCTTGAGACTGAGAACGGTCTTGGGCTCGGCGGTGACGAGGTCCGTCTCGTCATCAACTTGAATCCATCCCTCCTCGCCGACGAAGCGGATGTAGCGGTCTTTGAACTCCCCCCGCTGATACATGACGCCGGTGACGCCGTTAGCATACTTGCAACGGGCCATAGCGTTGATGGGAGCGTCGCTGCAGAATTTCGCCGCGTCGGGAAACTCACCTCGGGCTTCGAATTCCAACGGGCCGCTGCTGTCGGTGCCCAGTGTCCACTGCATCTGGTCGGTGTAATGACAGCCCATGTCCGTCATGACGCCCTCGGCGGTGTCCCAGAAATATTGCCATGCATTGACCCGGCCGGGCACAAACGGGTACCACGGACTCTGACCCAGCCAAGTGTCGTAGTCCCAGCCTGCGGGGACCGGGGCCGCCTTCTCACGCGGAATTGCCGGTCCGGCCCATACCTGCATCTCGATCGTATGCACGCGCCCCAGCCGTCCCTGGCGAACCATTTCTCTCGCAAAACGGTAGGAGGCAGTCGAGCGACGCTGTGTACCGGCCTGGTAGATGGTCCCGAAACGACGGCAAGTCTCCACCAGCTTCCGGCCCTCGGCGATGGTGAGCGTAACCGGTTTCTCGCAGTAGATGTCCTTCCCGGCGCGCGCGGCGTATATGGATCCCAGCCCATGCCAGCGATTGCCCGTGGCAATGGACACGGCGTCCACGTCCTTGCGTGCCAGCAATTCACGGAAGTCGGCGTAGGCCATGCAATCCTGGTTGCCATAGCGGGCGTCCACTTTCGCCTTCGCATTCTTCAACCGGTCCGCCCGGCAATCACACACCGCGAGGTACTGGATTTCGGGAAAGGAGAGGAAAGTCGGCAGGGTGTCCAGGGCGCGATTGCCGACGCCGATGGCGCCGAAGACAATGCGATTGCTCGGGGCGGTGGCGCCGTTCAGACCAAGTACCGAGCCGGGGACGATGAGCGGCAACGCGGCGGCAGCGGAAGTGCGCTTCAGGAACTGGCGGCGGGATAAATGGGATGCAACACGTCGTTTCATAACAGTCTCAAACACCGCGCGATCTTCCCCACCGGTGATCACCTTGTAAACCATGGAATTCGTCAGACGCTTCTGCCGGGCGGATCTCGTCAGTACCACCATTTGGAGTGCGCCGGCAGAGCGAAGCGGCGACGGCGCTTTCAGTTGGGCCAATGCCTCGCAGCAGCCAAAGCGCCGTCGCCGCTTCGCTCTGCCGGCGCACTCCATAAGATGCCAGCCTCCAGGCTGGTGGTACTGGCGAGATATGCCCGCTTCTGCCCGTGACAGCCGCGTCGCGCCCGGGTTAGCCTAGGCGCATGTCGCAAACCACTCTCACGCTCGGCCACTCGCCCGACCCGGACGATGCGTTCATGTTTTACGGGCTGGCACGGGAGCTGATACCTACCCACGGGTTTCGGTTCCAACACATCCTGCAGGACATCCAGACGCTCAACGAACGGGCCACAAGGGGGGAACTGGACATTACAGCGATCAGCATCCACGCCTACGCTTACGTGAGCGATCAGTATGCCTTGCTGCCCGGCGGCGCCAGCATGGGCGACGGCTATGGGCCCATGCTCGTTGCGAAGGAGAAGTTCTCGCAGGCCGAAGTCGCCCGGAAGAAGATTGCCGTGCCGGGCACGATGACCAGCGCTTTCCTCGCGCTTCAGTTATGGCTGGGCAAGCCGGCGAAGGAACTCGATTACTTCGTCGTGCCGTTTGACCAGGTCTTTTCCACCGTGCGTTCCGGGCGTGCGGATGTCGGGCTCATCATCCACGAGGGCCAGCTCACCTACCTAAAGGAAGGTCTGCAGGTGTGCGAGGATTTGGGGGCGTGGTGGGGGCGCGAGAACGAAGGTTTGCCTCTGCCTTTGGGAGGCAATGTCATCCACAAACGCTTCCCGCCCGCCACTCGCCGGAATGTGTCAGACGTGCTGACCTCCAGCATCCAATACAGCCTCGATCATCGCCCGGAAGCCGTGCAGCACGCCCTCCAATACGCCCGTGATATGGGTCGCGAACTGGCCGATAAGTTCGTGGGGATGTATGTCAACCATTGGACACTGGACTACGGCGCCAAGGGCCGCGAGTCGATCCGCCGATTTCTGGGGCAGGGTTTCCGATACGGTTTGATTGCCCGTCAACCGGAGTTGGAGTTTGTAGGCTGAGGCTGTAAGTTCCTCCTGTGGCGTTATTGACGAATAACAGGGTCATAGCACGCTTCCACGAGTTCTTCCGGCGGCATTGGCAGCAGGCGCTCCGAGTTCGGGAGCAGTTGCGCTTCAGCGAGGAGGCGTTTCATCTGTTGCTGGCTGGGGGCGTGGGGGTGATCGGCGGACTGGTGAACATCTGCTTCTACTACGCGACCGAGTCCATCAGCTTGATCTTTCTGCGGCAACCGGGCGAGGTGGTCGAAGTGGCGGAGAAGATGGTTCCTTGGCAGCGGGTGCTGACGCCGACACTAGGTGGCTTGTGCGCAGGGTTGGTGCTATATTGGGGCCTGCGCATGGCGGGGCCGCTGCGTTCGAGCAACCTGCTGGAGGTGCTCGTGGCCGGGGATGGACAACTGCCGTTTCGCAGCGGGTTTGTGAAGTTCCTCTCGTCGCTAATAACCATCGGCTCGGGGGGCTCGATCGGGCGAGAGGGAGGCATCGTGCAACTGTCAGCAACGTTGGCGTCCAAATGGGGCCAGCTCGCGAAGTGGCATCCCTATCGGCTGCGGCTGCTGGTGGGGTGTGGGGCGGCCTCGGGGATTGCGGCAGCCTACAACGCCCCAATTTCCGGTGCGGTCTTTGCGGCGCTGATCGTGCTGGGGAATTTCTCGATGAGCCTGTTTGCGCCGCTGGTGTTCGCGTCGGTGGTGGCGACGATGGTGTCGCGGAGCTTCTTCGGTATCCAGCCCTGGTACACCGTGCCGCCGTTCGAATTCACCCGTCTGGTTCAGTTGCCCTGGTTCGTCTGCTTGGGGATAGTAAGCGGGGGGATGGGGGCAGTGTTCATGAAGCTGCTGAATCGCTCCGAAGCGCTCTTTAAGAAAGTGCAGACGCCAATTTATGTCCGCCTGGCCTTGGGGGGGCTGATCGTCGGAGTGATCGCCGTCTGGTTTCCCGGTGTCTGGGGCAATGGCTATGTGATCACGAACCGGATTCTGCACGGCGAATATGGCGCGCCGGCGTTCTCCGAAGGGGATATTGCTGACCTGAGTTCGCTGGCTCTTAGGTTGAAGCAGCCTCCCGCGGAGGATGCTGTATCCCAATACTTGGCGAGCCAGCTCGCGAAGAGGACACAAAGGCTGTTGACAAATTATTCGGTAGGTCCGCAGCCGCAGCTACAGCGCGCGTTAGCGGACGATTTGAGTCGAATCATCCGGAGCGGGCTGCTTTACGAGGCACAACGGTTCACGAACGTCACCTTGTCCGCAAAGATGAGGCGTTTGCTCGAACAAGAGCCCCAAGGCCTGGATCTGGTGCGGCTGAATCGGAAACTGCTGCTGGAGGTGTATCCGCAGGAGTTGTCCAGCACGCACTGGCGTGAGGCGGCAGCCGCTGCGTTGCTCCTGCTGGCGGGGCTGGTGGTTGCGAAGCTGGTGGCGACGCTGGCGACGGTCGGTTCGGGTGCCGTGGGCGGGGTGTTTACTCCGACGCTGTTCCTGGGGGCGGGATTAGGTGCGACCTTCGCCTTGTCTATCCAACAGTTGGGGGCTGGTGAAGATCTGCCGATTGCGGCCTTCGCGGTTGTGGGGATGGGGAGCATGCTTTCCGCGACCACGCGCTCGCCTCTCTTGGCGATGATTATGGTCTTCGAGATTTCACTGGATTACTCGCTTATGCCGCCGCTGATGCTCGCATGTGTCGTGTCTATGCTGGTGGCCCGTCGGCTGCATCCCGCCTCCATTTACACCGAGCCATTGCGTCGTAAAGGCTTGATTGTGCCGCAGGAGGCGACAGCGTCGGAGACGGCCGCCGAACGAACCGTCGGTGATCTGATGCGCGCGCCTGTGCCGCCTGTGCGTGAGACGGCGACGCTGCGGGAAATCGGCGACCGGTTCCTGACCGGCGCCAACAACTTCCTGCCGGTGGTGGATTCGAAGAATCAGTTAGTGGGGCTGGTTGCCTTGCAGGATTTGAAGGAATACCTCGGGGCGAACGAGGAGTTCCGCGGACTGATTGCCTACGACTTCATGCGGCCGCCGCCGTCGTGCGTGACGCCTAATCAACGATTGGTGGAAGTGCTGCCGGTGGTGTTGGCGAGCGAACAGCGCAACATCCCGGTCGTGAGCACGTTGCGCGAAAACCGGCTGGTGGGTGCGCTGCCGCGCGCGGAGGTCCTGGGGCTGTTCTCGGAGGCCATTGCCGCCAGCAGCATGCCGGAGGTGTGAGACGAGGATATCCGAATCCCGAGGTCCGAAGATCGAAAGAAGTCCGAAGCCCGAAGTCCGAAGCACCAGGCCTCAGCACAGATAGGCAAGCAAGGCCAAGGCTTCCGCGGCAGCCCAGATGACCAGGACGGCCTGAGTTCGGGTGAAGCCGCGATGGACCAGGCGGTGGGAAAGGTGGTTGGTGTCGCCCTGATAAAACGGCTGGCCGTTGTGCCAGCGGAGCACGACGACCCAGACCAAATCCACCAGCGGGATGGCGAGGACCAACAAGGGGATCAACACCGCCCATCGGCGCGGGTGATGCACCGTGTAGAAATGCGGCAGGATCGCGAGCACGGCCAGCAGGTAGCCCACGAGATGGCTGCCGGCGTCGCCCAGAAAGGCGCTAGCCCGGGGGAAATTGTAAGGGAGAAAGCCGAGCAGTGCGCCGAAGGTCAGGAAAGCGATTAGCGCAACCAGGTATTGGCTGCCCGCCGCCGCGATGAGGGCAAATTGGCAGGCGCCGATTGCCCCCAAACCCGCGCAGAGGCCGTTCATGTTGTCCATAAAGTTGAAGGCGTTTACGAGCGTCAGAATCCACAGGATGGTGACGGCATAGCTGAAAACCATGTTAGGAACAAAGAGCGTGATACGCGCACCGCTGGCGGCGACCAGAGCGGCGACCAGGAATTGGCCCGCAAACTTGGCGCGCGGTCGCAGCTCGTGCTTATCGTCCAGCCAGCCGACCAGCAGGATGCCGAAAGCCCCAAGGAAAATCCCCACCAGCTCAATCGCACGCCGGCCCAGGCCGTATTGAAGCAGAAACGCGGACTCAGGGTCCAGGAGCGCCAAACGGCCAGTGTCAGGAGAGGTCTGAGTGAAAATAACCGGGCCTTCCCCTGCATTGCCACCCGCCTTCTGGCACCACAACACCAGACAGGCCAGCAGCGTTGGAACCAGCAGGCCACTCATAACGGCCAGACCGCCAGCCAGGGGGATTGGCTGGTCGTGAATCTTGCGCTGGCCGGGTTCGTCTACTAACCCGGTGCGAAGACACCACTTTCGCCAGAGTGGCAAGGCAGCCAGCACCGTTACGCATGCGCTCAAGGCAGCAAGCAAATAGACGTTAAAGGGGAAGCTCACGCCGGGAGCCCTCCCAGTCGCAGGTAAAGTTGATATAAGTCGTCCACCATCCGCTGGACGCCGAAGCGTTCCCGTACGAGCTGCTGTCCGCGATGGCCTAGGCGCTCGCGCAATGCAGGGTCCTGCGCCAGCCGGAGCAGCCGTTCGCGCAAGCTAGACAAATCCCCGGGCCGCACCAGGAAGCCGGTCTCGTTCTCAAGGCAGACCTCTTTGGCGCCGTCGGCATCGTAAGCGACAACGGGCCGGGCTGCGGCCAGAGCCTGGGGCAAGGCACGAGGCAAGCCCTCGCGCAACGACAAATGCACAAGGATGTCCATGATGCCCACCAATCGAGGCACGGCGTCCGGCGGAACAAGGCCGGTGAACACCACGTGCCTTTGGAGTCCTAGTGACCGTGACAGGTCTTCGAAGCGCCCGCGCCAGAGGCCATCACCCACGAGCAGGAATTTTATTCGCGGGCAACTGCGCACCAGCGCCGGGGCAATGGCAAAAAGGTCGTCGTGCCCCTTGAGTTTGAAAAGACGGGCAATCTTGCCAATGACGACATCGTCCTGGGCCAAGCCGAGCCTGGCCCGGAGTTCGAGGTCGTTGGTCGAGGAGAGGAACGGTTCCAGTGGGAAGCCGCTGACAATTCTCGTGTATTGATCCCGGTGCCCGATGCCCGCGGTCAGGTATTGCTCCTTCATGGCATCAGCCACGACGACAAAATGCGTGGTGACACGGCCTGCGTAATGCTCCGCAGAACGAAACAGCAGGTTGGGCAACAGACCTTGAAACGGGCCAAAAGATGGCCCGTGAATAGTGTGGATGATGATCGGGACACCCGCGCGGGCCGCGGCGAGCCGCCCCAGGACTCCGGCCTTGCCGCTGTGAGTGTGGACGATGTGCGGCCGCCGGGCGCGGAACAACTCGGTGAGCTTTCTCCAGGCCAGACCGTCCTTCCACGGATGCAGCGGACGCACCAGTTGAGGCACAATAGTGAGCAGGCCCTTGCAGCCGCCAAGAACCGGTTCCAGCGAGCCTTCCGGCCCGAGCGTTGGCCCGGCAACCAAATCCACCTCGACGCCCGGTTTCGCGCGCAGACCCAGTACGGAGGCAATGGTGTTCTCCTGTGCGCCCCCCACGATCAACCGCGTGATGACGTGTGTGACCCGCATCCCGTGCGGTCAAGGCGAGCCGGGCTTCAGTTCTTTAAGGCGCTCGCTGACCAGCTTGGCCTCGGTGGGGTTGGTTGGAGCATTAGCCAGGTAGAGTTCGTAATTGCGGATGGCGGCGTTGGTGTCTTTGCTCCGCCAGGCGATTTCAGCCAGGCCATAGTAGATCTGGAAGGCAGTCGGAAAGGCCTTTTGCAGCACTTCGTAATCGCGTTGCGCATCCTCGAGTCTATTGGCGCCCAAATAGCAGATGGCGCGGTTGAACAGCGCGGAAGTATTGGTGGATTGCAGCGCCAAAGCCTTGGTAAGCGGAGGAATGGCCTGCTCGAAGGCGCCAACTTCAAGGAAGGAGTAGCCCTTGTTGACCAGTGCGTCCACGTTGGTTGGGGAAATTGTGAGCTGCTGTTCGATGATGCTGAGCGCATTGGAATAACATCCATGCTTCATGCTCTTGTCTATGCCCGCCTCGGAGGCGGACTTGGCGGCGGCCAGTTCGTCAAAGTAGCGTCCGTACTTCATGTACACCTGTGCGGCGGTGGCCAGCAAAACCTCATCCCCAGGATACCGCCGCACCGTTGCCTCCACGGTCCTCTCTGCGTCTTTCAGGTTGCCCAGGGCAAGATGCGCGGCAGTCTCCACGAAGAGTAAGTCCGTCCGGTTGGTGCGGGCCGCATCGAGCAGATCGGGTTGCGCGTGGATCTGTTCCACCAGCTTGAGCGCCTCGGCTGGTCTCTGGGTTAGGACATATAACTGGCCAAGCCACAAGCTGGCGGCAAGGTTTTCGTGAGCCAGCGTCTTCGCGCGGTCAAACTGTGCCGCCGCCTGGCGGTAAAGGCTGTTGCCCACGAGGGTTCGGCCTTCCTCGTAACAGAAATTCGGTTCGTCGAACGGCCCATTTGCGCCGACCACCTCGTCCCAGTTCCGGTATTTGCCAAATTCGTCTTCGATGGACTTGGTAACCTGGACTGAATTCTTGCCAT
>Ga0224558_1001955_pt1 | contig 20104 bp, 14 predicted proteins | sample 714S32024metaG_FD_180682 | JGI IMG/M metagenome (GOLD analysis project Ga0224558, IMG submission 180682) | Peat soil microbial communities from Stordalen Mire, Sweden - 717 S3 20-24 | ecosystem: Environmental > Terrestrial > Soil > Wetlands > Peat | place: Sweden: Norrbotten County, Stordalen...
GAAGCTTGGCTCAAAACATTTGACCAGCACCAAGACCCAGGCGGAGTTGCGCAAGGTTAAAAAGGAGATTGCGCAACTTGAGAAGAAACTGAAAGAGCTTAAGGCTCGTAAGGCCGGGCTTGAGCAAGTCGTTGGAAAATGACGCGCCTGGATGGTATGAGCTCAAAAGACGAAGCGGAAGCGTTAGAGTTACGGAAGTTCCAGCAGTTTGTTGATAACCACGTGCCGGGGGGCGCTTCGCACATGTCCGATTCAGACCTGGCGAATCTCCGGGACTTGGTTGACACACGCAGGAGGCCGGAGGTGGCCCAGGGCTTGATCCGAGAAATCGACGCTTTGCTGGAAGGCGATGACCGAGGGCTGGATCAGCACATGGCTGACAACGCGGCGAATGGAATAATATTCAATTCACCAGCGGAGGTAAGATCATGGCTCCGGCAGTTTCGAGCCTTTCTGGCAAGCAACCAGGCTGGCGGCTCTCAAACGGATGCGCTGGAGCGAGGCAGACCTGAGAGCGCGGCGCAAGGGTGAGCCGGGGAAGGTCCAGTTAGCCCGGGAGTTGCGCTCCAAGACCACCTGCTCAAGCGGCTCCGCGCCCTGGCCCACGCAAGCCTGGCTTATCCTACGAGCACGCCGGCGGCTCCTGGCCCCGCTCGGCAAACCAGTAACGCAGGAAGACCAGGCCGGCCGCGATGACAGCAAAACCACCGATCACGACGTAACGGGCACCGCGTTGGTTCAGTTCGCGGCAGGGAGCGGCAAGGTCAGCTTCGACCAGCGGGCGAGGCTCTGGTTCCTTGGGATCTGGCTTCGCGCTAACATGAACCTGAAGAAAGCCTTTGCCTTTTTTCGGCAACACGGCCATTGATGTTCTATGGCTGAGGCCATTTCTATTAGCTCACAGTCCGGGTTACCGCCGTCTATTGTTGCCGCCGAACAACGGACGCGCGAGTTCCTGGCGCAAAGCAAGTGGCGCAAAGCGCGCGAGCAGGTCAAGCCGCTGGTCAAACTCGACCGGGCACGGTTTCTGCCAATGCTCATCGAGGCCAATATGGGCCTCGCACGCGAGATGGTCGCCAAAGGCCATGTGGCGGAAGCGCGGCAGGTGCTTGTCTATTTGGCAACGATCGCACCCCGCGAACAATTAGTGGGGCTGGAAGTTGATATTCTTGGCCGGTCGGATGACAGCAAGGATTTCCTTGGCAAGTTTGCGACCGTGTTGATCTCGCCGGCCGGGAATCTGGCCGAAGCGGAACGGGTACGATTAGCGGACCAGGTCGTGCTGGCGTTTGCATCTTTGCCCGCCGGGCACCCGGCTGAGACGAGCCTTGGCCCGCAACTGCGCGGAATTCACGAAGCGCTGCAAGCGGTTTGCCGGCAGGAGTGGGATCGGGTGCCGGAGTGGCTGCGGAATATCCCGCACCGCTCACCGTTCAGTCATTGGGCGGTGTTTATCAAGGGCCTGGCCGCTTTTCACACCGTTGACCCGGAGCGCGCGACGCGCTTTTTTAGCAGTTTGCCCGCGGAATCAGTGCCCGAAAAAGCCAGCCGATCATACTTGCTACTGGCCAACGAAACAGGGCTGCCGCTGAACAAGCCGCGCCTGGCTGAGAGTATCCTGGAGGGGGCGTGCCGGCTGGCGATTCAGCCTGGGGTGGCTGGACTGCTGCTCCGGGCGGAACAACTTTGGCAGGCGGGCCGTCACGGGGACTCGTATCGGGTGCTGCGCAATTCCGTCGGGCAGTTCCCCAGCGACGGCGGCGATTGGCTGGGCTCGCTGAGCGATTTCTATTTCCAGGCGCCCTACGACATGTCCTTCGCACAACGCGAGGACTATCTGGAGTTCTTTCACGACTTGCGGAGCCGTGGCGCCGCCAAGAACCGCATCGAAGAGATGCAGATGCTGCGGCTGTTTGCGCTGAACGAGGAACACGACGCCAGCTCATCGGATTTGCGGTCCCACTGGGAAGGATTCCTGAGCATCCACGAGCAAGTTCGCAAGTCCTCGTCGTGCTTCAAGTCCATCGCCTATACCTGGCTGGGGCAGCAACTGGCGCGAAGCCTGGGTTCATCTTCCTTCGGGATGCGGCTCGGCCCCGACCGGTTGCGGGATGCGGAAGGTGCTTGCCATTGCCTGGAGAAGGCCAAGCAACTGGATCCGCGGAATCTGGCGGCTCATCTGCAGCTTGCGAAGGTTTACGAGGTGTTGAACCGCAAGAGCGAGCGCAATCGTTTGCTGGACGAAATGGCAGAGCAGTTTCCGGAAGAAAAGCTGGTGTTGCTGGAGAATGCGCGGGGGTGTATCGAACGCAAAGCGTTTACCAAAGCGCTGGAGCTGTTGGAGCGCGCCAGGTCGGTAGACCAACTGGACCCGGCAGCGCTGGAGCTGATGGTGAGCACTCGGCGGCAACTGGCGCACCAGCACTTCCAACAACGCCGATTGGACAAAGCGCGACGGGCACTGGAGCCGCTCGAAGGGTTGCTGACGGACCAGGCGGACGACCTTCAATGCAGCCGGTGGACCGCGTGGCTGCGCCAGGGCTTACTCGAGCGTTTACATGGCGATGCGGCGCAGGGCCAGGCGCTGCTCGACCGGGCCCGCGCCGCCAGCCCACATGCAGCGGCATTCCTGCTCTTCGCGCATTTGACCCACCGTGTCTATGCCCAGCAGGCTGATTCACCCTTCCTGACCGAACTAAAGGCCGAGCTGGCGCGGGAGCCATCGGCCGCCCGGGGCGTTCTGCTGTTGCGCATCTTCGGTTACTGGGCTAGCACGCCGGACAAGCAACCGTTGGGTGCCGAGTCAGGCATGCTGCGGAAGTATTTGAAAGCGGCAGCCAAAGCGCCTTGCAGTCGAGCCGAAGCCAAGGGGATTGTGGAATTGTGCGGACCAGGGGAGTTTGAGGATTCGGCGAGCGCGTTCATCCGCGCGAGGCTGCGGCACGATCCCAAGGACCCGTTGTTCCGCTTATTCCAGCACGTGCTTAAGCCGGCCTGGGAGTACGATCCGGATGAAAGCCGAGGTCAACTGAAGGCAATCCTCGAAGAAGCGCAGCACCGCGGCGAGCAGGAAGTGATTCAGAAACTGCAAGGCCTCATCCGCCGCCTCGATCATCCGCCACCGAATCCACTGGATGAGATTAACTTCGAGGGTCCGGACGACTGGGAAGAGCCCCCCGATTTTGAGGACGGTTTGCCCGCTAACCTGATGGGTGATGTTCCCGAGCTTGCCGAGATAATGGAAATGCTCGCCAATGCCTCGGAGTCGGACATTCGCGAGTTTAAGAAGAGCCGCCCCAAAGGCATGCCTGAGTTTGTTGTTGATATGCTGGTGGAATCCGCCAAGAAAGGCGGACTTCCAAAGCCTTTCCCACCGTTGCCTGCACCGCCGCCTAAACCGCGCCCGCCCGCCCCACGAGTTCCACGACGCCCGCCGGAGGAGAATCCCAACCAGGGCAGATTATTCTAGTTTCCCGGTTCGCTTCATGAAAGCATGATGAGGTAACGGAATTGTCTCACAGTGTTATGAACCCTTACCTTGTGCTCGGCGTGCCAGTGCAGGCGGATGATCAAACCATTCGCCGTGCCTACCTTGAGGCGATCAAACAGGCCACGCCGGAGAAGAATCCCGCCCGCTTCAAGGCGGTTAGTGAGGCTTACGAGAGAATCAAAGACGAATCCAGCCGTTGCAAGTATGAGCTGTTTCACCAGGAGTCTCCGGGAGCCTCGCCGCTGGACACCGTCCTTCGCCACCTGCGGATGGCTGCGAAACCCAAGCCGATGTCAATGGAAACGATGAAGGAATTCCTGCACACATGTTCGAAGATGTAAAACCAGAAGGCCCAGTTCCGTCGCTAAAATCGTCCGAATCCAATTACGCCGCGCCTCTGGAAGAGGAAGATGCTTCGGCCCGGTCGGGGCAATTGGCCGATTGGAAAGACGCGTTGCGGCGTGATTTCGAGAAATGGCTGGGGGAGTTGGCCGCCACCACCGATCTGGAAGAAGCCGCTGAGTCGGAAGATGCGGGGTCTGAGGCGAGCGAGACGCCCGACCTTTACTCGTTTTACGAGCAACTGGCCGCCGCCAACAGCGAATTCCGCAAGGCCAACCGCCGCACCGCAGAGGCCATCAGCCAATGGTGCGAGACGCTCACCCGGTTTGACGGCAACCTCTCGCCGCTGCGCGAGACGATGGCCAAGCTAACCGCCGCGCAGCCCAAAGCCGATGAGCTGTCCCGCAGCCATTGTCTCGTATTGGTGGAATGGCTCGACCGCCTGAACCGCATCCGCAAGGCATTCGAGTCGCCGCCGCAGAAGACCTCCTGGTGGCAGGGCCGCGGCAACGCGGCGTGGCTCAAAGCCTGGGAAACTCAAGGCCAAGCCCTCGCCATCCTGGCGAGTCATATTGAAGAGCTGCTGAGAGCAGAAGGCGTGACGCGTCTGGGCGCCTTGGGCCAGCCGTTCGATCCGGCCACCATGACCGCGGTGGCCGCTGAGCCGGATAGTGCCCATCCGCCGCAAACGGTCCTGGAAGAACTGGCGGCCGGTTATCGCCGACATGGCGAACTGCTGCGCACGGCCCAGGTGAAAGTCAGCCGCCAACCATAGATGGAAGAGACACCCGCAACTGTGACTATTCAGTTAGTGGGGCGGGCGTCTCGCCTGCCGAATGGGGCGTCTCGCCCGCGTCGCTGGGTCCCCGGGTTTGGACGCTGCTCTGGCAGGCGAGACGCCCGCCCCACTACTTGAATAGTTACCCGCAACTTATGAGTGAACTTATTGTAGGTATTGACCTCGGCACGACCAACTCGGAGTTGGCCGTCAGCCTTGACGACAAGGTCCAGGTCGTGCCCATTCACGGCCATCCAATCATGCCCTCCTGTGTGGGTTTGGACCTTTCGGGCAAATTGATCGTCGGGCAGGCCGCCAAGAACCAGCTTGTGGCCGCCCCTGAACACACGGTGTTGTCAATCAAGCGGAGGATGGGTGAAGAGACGAAAGTGCGGCTTGGGGAAAGAGAATTCTCCCCGGAAGAAATCTCCTCGTTTATTCTGCGCGAGTTGAAGCTGGAGGGCGAGAAGCAACTGGGCCAGCCGATCCGGAAGGCCGTGATCACCGTGCCGGCGTTCTTCAACGAGCGCCAGCGCAAAGCGACCCAGGCCGCCGGCGAGTTGGCGGGGCTGGAAGTGGTGCGGATCATTAACGAACCGACCGCCGCCGCAATGGCCTATGGCGCCGGAGTCACGGAAGGCGAGCGGATGCTGGTGTATGACTTGGGCGGCGGCACCTTCGACGTCTCGGTGGTCGTCGTCGAGCAAGGCGTCGTCGAGGTGAAGGCCAGCCATGGCGACACGCATCTGGGCGGCGACGATTTTGACCAATTGCTGGTGGACCACGCGGTGCTCGAATTCAAGCGCCAACACAACGTTGATTTGGTTCAAGACCCTAAAACCCTGCGCCGCCTCAAGGTGGTCCTGGAACGGGCCAAACGCACGCTGTCCGACGAGCCATTTGTCAAAGTGCGCGAGGAGTATCTCGACGGGCAGCATCACCTGGAGCTGGAGTTGCTGCGCGAGGCCTATGAACGGATGATATTGCCGTTATTGGAACGGACTCTCACCTGCGTGCACCAGTCGCTTACTGACGCGCGGCTCGGGCCCAAGGACATCCAGAAAGTGATGCTGGTGGGCGGCGCGACACGCACGCCTCTGGTGCAAAGACTGCTGCAAGAGCGGCTGCGGCTCGACCCGCGATTTGAGATTGATCCTGACCTGATCGTCGCCATGGGGGCTTCGATCCAAGGCGGCGTCATTGCAGGCCAGCAACGGCACAGCATCCTGGTGGATATCACGCCGCATACCTACAGCACGACCGCGCTTGCGTTCCGTGATGGCGAGGAGGCTTTGTTCTGCGTGCCGATCCTCCCGCGCAACACCCCCTTGCCGGCCAGCAAGTCCGAGATGGTTTACACCCTCTATGACAACCAGCCTTCCGCGAAGGTCGAGGTGCATCAGGGCGAGGGCGAGCGTCCTGAGCAGAATACATTTATTGGTGATTTCCTGGTGGAGGGTCTCAGCGAGGCGCCGGAGGGTAATCCCATTGTCATCCATTTCGATCTCGACCTGAACGGCATCCTGAAAGTCACTGCGACCGAGAAAGTTACCGGCTTGGCCAAAACGGTCGCCCTGGACACCAAGGGCCAACACGTCCTCAATCTGGACGAAGCGCGCCGCAACATCGCCTCTTTGGTTGGCGAACCGGAGGCGGAGGACGTGCCCGCCGAAGAAGCGGCGGCTGGTAACGGACATGGAGATCTGCAGGCTGACGAAGAGGAATTGCTGACCAGTGCCAAAGAGCTGCGCAAACGCGCCGAGGCGCTGTTGCAGAAGAACATCGGCGAAGATGATGCGAACGAGATCCGCGAACTCATTCACGCCAGCGCGGTCGCTATCAAAGACAGCGACTGGGAGACGCTCAAGGAAAAGAATGAGGCGCTCTCGGATCTGCTGTTTTACCTGGAGGACTAACGTGGCGATGCTCAAATGCCCCGCCTGTGGCAAGCTCAACCCGACCGAAGCCACGTGTACGCGTTGCGGGTGCGACCTTGCGCGGCTCAGAGCGGTTGTCGCTGCCGCCCACGGGGCCCTGGCTGAGGGACGCGTTTCGTTGCAGACTGGCGACTGGGCGGCTGCGTTGAACTGGTCCGAAGAGTCGTGGCGGTTAGTTCATAGCGTGGAAGCTGCCCGGCTCGCGTTCCTGGCTGCGGGCGCAATGGGGAACACCCGAACTGCGGCAGCGTGGTACCGCCATGGTGCTGAGGCGCAAGGGTGAGCCGGGGAAGGTCTGCTAAGTCCGTAAGTTGCACTCCAACACCACCATGCCCTTGACCTGGATCGCGGCGCGCCTGAATACTGGCAGCCGAGGACACTCGGCATGGTCTCTCGAACAGCGCGGAAGCGGCCGGCGAGCGGCACCCACTGACCAACGTCTCCTGAAAATATGACAATCACATTAGCTGGTAAACTAAGACGGGAGTTTGAAAGAACTCGCAAAGCGGGAATCATACCCCTGGCCGCCTATCGTGAGGGCGAGCGCTTGGCGGAGGAAATCAAGCCGGTGGACCAGTTGATTCGAGAAGGGCATAGTCCGGTGCATGCTCTCTACCTTAACGTTCACAACTTGATCAGCCTGTTTGTGGAGGAAGTGACCATCATGCCTATGTTTAATCGCGCCTATAGCACGCTAGTAAAGGCCGAGGACATGTATACCCCCGGGTATCCACCGATGAGCCCCATCACCGTCTCCTATTATGGCTGCTGGACGATTTATGACCTGCCCATTGGGAAAGATGACGAGACTCTGGGTGGGTGTTTCGCGGGGCTGTCGGACCTGCTGGAATTGGATGCGCTCCAAATTGAGGCGGCGCGCAATCTATGCCAATCGCGCATGGGCATATACGAGGTTCTAGGCGCAAGTGGCGCGGGCTTCCGCCTGCGAGAGTTGGTCACGGATCGCGAGTTCGAGGCGGTTATCACGAGCGGCTTCAAAGGCCGGGCGGGCGATCTAATTCTGATACGTCTGCTGCCGCCGGTGCCCGAATGCGGCCTGCCCTGGGTGGGAATGACCACGCCATACGTCCTCGTTGGATGCCGGGAAGGGGATTGGCTGGAATACTTCAAACGGCACCAGATCTTGCCTGGAACCGTTGGCTGCGAAGAGCGCCTGCGTCGGCATTTGAAAGTCGGCACGGACCAATTCTACTGGAGCGAATTCGTTTTCTGGGGCTATGTCAATTTCCGTTCGGACGTGATCTTTCTGGCCGGCTTTCCGGATCAACGGCACACCCAGCCGGCTCACAGCAGTTTCGACTCGACTACTTTAGATCTGCGCCGGGTTGCGGCGCAGGTGGCCTGATTGCGGATTTCGGATAACGGATATGCTGCCACGTAATGACAAACGAAAACGGACCAGCGGCCATTCTGTGCCGTCTTCAACCCAACGAGAACTCGGCATGGAGGCCGCCGCGTTATGGCCCGTGTTCGAGTGCCTGGCTGGACGTAGCCGACATGTGCCAACAGCAAATTCCCTTGGGAGGTGAGGACGGGATCCCATCCTACATGGCCGGGCCCCATGACGACGTGGAGCATATCATGGCAACACTGAACCGCACGTGCGGGAAGGGGAACTTTCATTTCACGATACCCACAAGTCCCATGCCCCGGGACTTCTTCGATTAACGGCCGATGGAGGTCTTGTGGAGAAACCGGGGACGGTGAACCGTATTCGACCCGGAAATTCGTGCGAGAGGCGAAGATCGCCACCTTGCGCCGCACATGACTATTGCTGGCCAGCCCTGTCTAATTGGCATGAGCAAGTCACTGGTCGGCAGGTGCGGCGGCAAACGCGTGATCCTTTGGGGACGGGTCTGCGCCCGGGGACTGGACGCCGCCCTGGTGGCCTTCGTGCTTTTCCTGATTGTCACCTGCGTGGTCGGGGCGTCCAGCGAGGCTCCGTTCTTCGAATCGTGGTGGGGCCGGCATGTGTTAGTTCTCCTGCTGGGCTCACTAGCGCTGGCGGTGCTGGTCGGGGCGGCGTTGCCCCTACGCAGGTGGGTTCGTGTCCCGCTTGACCAGTTGCCCGAACTGGACGCCGCTTCAGACGGCGCGGGGCCGGAAGAACATTCCGCCCGGCGCATCCGGCGGCGCGGCGTGGCAGCCCTGGTGGCGGTTGTCGCTGTTCCCCTGCTGGTCGTGTTCTTCTACCTCGAAGAGAACGAGCGCGGAGCGTATGCCTGGAACCGATACAAGCAGCAGCAGGAAGCGCGCGGCGAACGCCTCGATCCCGCCGCCGTGGCGCCCCCGGCGGTGCCCGACGACCAGAACTTCGCCGCGACCCCCTACCTGGCGCCGCTCTTCGATTTCCTGCCTGGCACCCAGCAAGCCCGTGATCCGAGTGCAGCGGCTCGCACCAAGAGCCTCTCGCCGCGGTATGAAGCGGCTTCCTCCCTTCTGAAATCGAGCAAGCTGGCGCGGTCGAATTCCTGGGTCATTGCAGAAATAGACCTGCCGGCCTGGCAGGCGGCGTTTCTCCAAGGCACGAACTCCGCGCCTCTGGAAAAAGAAGCTGCCATGGCCTTTAGGTTGAGGTACGGATTCCTGACCGCCCAGACTAACGCGACCACAGAACAGCTATCAGCTATCAACTCTCAACTCTCCACCAACTCCCCCACCCGTGCCGAGGCCGCCCGGGTGGTGCTGGCCGCGCTGGCCGAAGCCGAGCCGGTCCTCGAGGAACTCCGCGCCGCCAGCCGGCGCCCCTATTCCCGGTTTGACCTGCGCTACGACACAGACAATCCGGCGATGATTCTCCTGCCGCACTACGCGGTCCTCAAACGCGCCGTTCAGGTCCTGCAACTCCATGCGTCGGCCGAGCTAGCGCTCGGGAACACGGACCTGGCCGCCGAAGACATCCAGTTCATGTTTCGGCTGACGGACGCCATCCGGAACGAACCCATCTTGATTGGGCAGTTCGTGCGCCTGGCCGAATTCAACATCGCCCTGCAACCGCTGGCGGAGGGCCTGGCCCGGCATCAATGGTCCGAGCCCCAGTTGCGCGCCTTCGAAGAGCGATTGCGCCAGTTCGATTTCCTCGCCGACGGCCGGCGGGCCTTGCAAGGCGAGCGGGATTTCTTTGGCGTCGGTGTCATTGAGTGGATGCGCCGCTCCCCCAACCGATACCGTGCGTTGCAGAGCGTTGGCCTTGAATCCGGCAACAGTCAAGAGTCCGGGTTCAGTTGGCAATCCGCGGTGCTGGCTGCTGTCCCGAGCGGCTGGTTTTACCTAGAGGAACTCAATTACAGCCGCACATTCCAGGATTATCTCATGTCGGCCATTGATGTGCCGGGCGGTCGCGTCAGTCCCGACGCCTGCCGCCGGGCCGCGGCGTACTTCGACGCGCCGAGCAACACTCCCTGGCCGGCGCGGGTGCTGCGGCACCAGTTCTTCTCGGGCTTGCTGCTCCCCGCCATGTCGGGGGCAGCTCAGAAGACCGCCCTGGCTCAAACCGGCGCCGATTGTGCCGCCTTGGCCTGTGCCTTGGAGCGTTTCCGCCTGGCCCGCGGGCAATTCCCAGAATCACTCGACGCGCTCATGCCGAAGTTCAGCAGCCAACTGCCCCACGACGTCGTCAACGGCCAGCCGCTCAAATACCGCCGCACGGCCGACGGTCAGTATCTGCTGTATTCCGTCGGCTGGAACCAAACCGACGATGGCGGGGTCCTCGGGCTGACACAAAGCGGCCATAGCATCGACCAGAAAACGGGCGATTGGATCTGGCGCCTGCCGGCCGGACCCTAGTGTTGCATCCAGTTTTGACTAACAACTCGCCGACATCACCCGAACACACCGATCCTTTCGACGTCCTCCTGCGCGAGTCCGAGGCCCACGTCCCCGACGACGGCTTCACGGCCCGCGTGTTGGCCAACCTGCCGTCACGTCACCGGTTCGAGCCGTTGCGCTTAGCTCTCCTCGCGGCCGCGTGGCTGGCGGGCATTGGCATCTTGTTCGTGCATGCGCCAACCGTGGCAGGCGCTACAGCAATCTTTCTCCAGCATGCTCGCCACGGGTAACTGTTCAGGTAGTGGGGCGGGCGTCTCGCCTGCCGGACCGGGCCTCTTGCCCGGGTTGGTGCGACCGAGGGCGAGACGCCCGCCCCACTACCTGAACAGTTACCGCCACGGCGAACTGGCTGCGCTGATCGCTTTGGCGCCCGTGGTGTTCGCCGCCGGCTGCCTCGTTTGGGCCCTCGCTGTCTGGGCCATAGAAGAATTGGGCTGAGCCATCGTCTCGGTAGGGGCTCTCAGGAAGCCCCCGGGCGGCGTTCCAGGATTCTCCCGTATTGCGTTGCCCACCACTATTAGACACCATTAATCTACACTAGATTTATGCACTCTACTTATCGACAAACTCACTCAGCCAAGATCCTCGTGCCAACCATTACCCGAGCCCTGGCCCTGGTCCTCAGCCTGGCAAGCTTCGCCTCAACCGGCCTTGCCCAAAGTTGCGTCGCACCTCCAACGGGCCTGATTGCCTGGTGGCCGGGCAACGATAACTTCTTGAGCTTTGCCGGGGCGCCTCCGCTGGAGCCGCATGGAGGTATCAGCTTCGCCCCTGGAGAATCCAACTCTGCCTTCAGTCTGGATGGCAGCAGCGGCTATCTGCAATGGCTTTCGCCTAACTCGCTGCCGTTGGGGAATCAGCCTCGAACTGTGGCGTTGTGGTTTTGCACAACCCAGCAGCTTAGCCAAAATACCGAGTCCGCCCTCATTCAATACGGCAATGAAGCCAACGGCAGCATGTTCGGATTGATCACCTCCGGCAACGCTCCCGGACGGCTTTATTTCTTCGGCTACAACTACGACCTGGCCGGCACGACGGTCCTGCTGCCGAACACCTGGTATTTCGGCGTAGTCACTTTCGACGGAACGACTTTGCGGCTCTATGTCAATGGGCAACAAGAGAACAGCATGGATGCTCCCGGCCTTAACACTCAGCTCAATGCGAACGGGCTCACGGTCGGACTTCGAAGTCCCGGGACGCGGTGGACCGGACAGCTCGACGAGGTGGCTATCTGGAATCGGGCCCTGACCGCATCCGAGGTTCAGGCCATCTATACCGCCGGCTCCGCGGGCATGTGCCCACCAGCCCAGTCCACGCCGCCGGCCTATGCCAGCCAGTTCAACGCCGGCGATGACGGATGGACCGTCGTCAATTGGGACGGGACCGAAACCCCGCTTGCACCCACGTGGCTAGCCACAGGCGGAAATTCTGGTGGTTACGTGTGGTGCGATGACGAATTCGGCGACGGCTTTTGGCGGGCTCCAGCGTCGTTTCATGGGGATTGGTCGGACCTCTATGGAGGAACCTTAAGCTATGACATGTTCGTCGGTGTCAACCCCGACTGGAAGATGAATGACATTTACATCGTTGGAAACGGCCAGACCCTGAGTTATTGGTTCCCGACCAACCCAACGAACCAGTGGGGCAACTTTACCGTGAGCCTCGATGCTGCCGCCGGCTGGCAATACGGTCTGAACTATGACACCATCGGGACGAATGCAAGTGAAGCGCAGATTCGGTCTGTTCTCTCCAGCGTGACTGACATTCGCATCCGGGAGGAATATGCCTATGGGACAGATAGTACCGGCCTGGACAATGTCATAGTCCAGGTCGCAGGCGGTACCGCTCCGCGTCCAATCATCGGCGGCTTGAGCCTGGCATCGGGCGTCGTGACATTGTCCGTGAAGCGCCTGGTAATCAATCAAGCCTATGCGCTGCAGAGTCAGTCTGGATTAGGGCCGTCCTCGTCCTGGCAGCCCGCCTTGACCTTCATGGCCACAAACTACGCACAAAGTGTGTCGGTTCCCGCCACAGACGCCGCCTCTTTCTTTCGCGTCATATCGCAGTGACCCCGCTGTGCGGGAAAGGCAAACCGGCCTGCCCCGGATGCCCATCCCGCCGCCCGCAACTTGACTTTGCCCATAGGCTGGGGTTGCGTTGCGGCTCTGCTTGCGACTTGCTCTCCTCAGCCTTGAGAGTTAGAAGGGTCTCGATATGTATTCATTCTCTGGTGGAGGCAGCAAACCCGGAAGCACGCTGGTCATGGCGGTGGCGCTGCTTGCATGGCTGGGAAACACGATTGAGGCGGCTGAGCCCGCTGAGAAACCCCTTTACCTGGACCCGGCCCAACCGGCCGAGAAGCGCGCGTGGGATTTGATGGCACGCCTGACGCTGGAGGAGAAGGCGATGCTGCTGAATCATAAGGGAACCACGGTGGAACGCTTTGGCATCAAGTGCGATCGGTGGAACCAGTGCCTCCATGGGGTCTGCTGGGATCGGCCGACGACCATGTTCCCGGTGCCGATTGCGCTGGCGGCGACATGGGATTCCAACCTGGTCCATGAGGTCGCCACCGCCATCTCCGACGAAGCGCGCGCCATCTACAACGGCTGGCATCAAGACCCGAGTTTCCCCGGCGAGCACAAGGGGCTGATCTATCGCGCGCCCGTCATTAACATCGGACGAAACCCTTACTGGGGGCGCAACGAGGAGGCCTATGGGGAGGATCCCTATCTGACGGGCCGCCTCGGCGTTGCGCATGTCAAAGGTTTGCAGGGCAATGACCCGAAATACTTGAAGCTGGTTTCCACGCTCAAACATTACGCCGTCAACAACGTCGAGCAGGGCCGCACCAGTCTCTCGGCCACTGTCCCCGAACGGATGCTTTATGAATATTGGCTGCCGCACTTCCGCGATTGCATTGTCGAAGGCCAGGCCCAGTCGGTCATGGCCTCCTACAATGCGATCAACGGCGTGCCCAGCAACATCAACCCGCTCTTGCTCACCGACATCCTCAAGCAGCGATGGGGATTTCAAGGCTTTGTGGTGTCGGACCTGGGCGGCGTGAACACCATGGTGACCGGGCACATGAAAGGCCGAATGACCTATGAGGAGGCCGTGGCCAAATCCCTAATCGCCGGCTGCGACTTCTCCGACAAGGAGTTCGAGACCCACCTGCCCGCCGCGGTCAGGCAGGGGTTGCTGCCCGAGGCGCGCCTCAATGATGCGGTGTTCCGCGTCATGCGTGATCGCATCCGCCTCGGCGAGTTCGACCTTCAGGAGCTGGTGCCTTACAGCAAGATCCCCACGAACGTGATATGCAGTCCGGACCACCGGGCACTGGCATTGAAGGCGGCGCGGGAATCCATCGTGCTGCTGGTCAACCGCGACAACTTTCTGCCCCTGGACAAGAGCAAGCTCAAGACGATCGCCGTCATCGGCCCCCATGCGGACACGTTCACGCCCGGCGGCTACAGCGGCAAAGCGGAGAACCCCGTTAAGCCGCTTCAGGGCATCCGCAACCGCGCGGGCCACGGGACCGAGGTGCTTTACGCGCGCGGATGCGAAATCAGCGGCGGCGCCAATGAGGATGATTCCATCGCCCAGGCCGCGGCTGTCGCCCGGGGTGCGGACGTGGCGATTGTGTACGTCGGCACTAACAATAAAATCGAGTCCGAGGGCCGTGACCGCACCAGCCTGTCACTCCCGGGCCGTCAGGAGGACCTGGTCAAGGCGGTTTGCGCGGCCAACCCAAAGACCGTAGTGGTCCTGATGAACGCCGGCCCGTTGACCGTCCCCTGGCTCAAAGAAAACGTGCCGGCCATCCTGGAGGCCTGGTGGACTGGTGTCGAAGGCGGCGACGCGATTGCCGACGTACTCTTCGGCGATGCTAACCCGGCGGGGCGCCTTCCCCACACCGTCTATGCTTCCGAAAGCCAGGTCCCGCCCCAGGATGAATACGATGTGACCAAGGGATTTACCTATATGTATCTCAACGGAAAGCCGCTCTTCCCTTTCGGCCACGGGCTGAGCTACACCCAGTTCAAGTACTCGAACTTGCGAGTCTCGCCCAGGCAGATTCCAGAGACCGGCCAGATCACGGTGCGCGTTGATGTCCAGAACACCGGCAAGCGCGCGGGTGACGAGGTGGTCCAGTTTTATGTTCACCAGGTTGAGAGCAGTGTGAAGCGCCCCACCAAGGAACTGCGCGGCTTTGAGCGGGTCGCCTTGCGTCCGGGTAAGGAAAAGACCGTCGCCTTTACGCTCTCCGGGGAGAAGCTCTCCTTTTGGGATGTAAAGACTCATGGCTTCGTGGCGGAACCCGGCGCGTTCGATGTGTTGGTCGGAAGCTCCTCGGAGGACATCCGTGTTCAGGCCCCCATCGAGGTGAACCGCAAAAAGGCGGTTGAACAACAAAGCGACAAAGGCACAGGGTTATGAGGCGATGAACCCCGCCAGGGAACGCCGCTCCACCGCTATAGCGCTGAGGAATCAAAATGACTCAGAGGTTGGGTGGATTTGCTGCTTGATGCCCATCTGCCTTCGAGCTAAATTCTCGACGAATCCGAGTGGCGGGCTACAAGATGGCTGACGTAAGTTGTTGATGGGTAGCTAGTTGCCGGCACCATGAACCTTAAAACGCTCCTCGACAAACTGGGATATAGCGACTCGCCCAATTATCTGGAGCGGGGCACCAAGGCGTTCGAGTCTGCACCCGACTACGGCCACATTTTCCGCCACGCAGCAGGCGGACCATGTCGGTTACGAGGAGTTTACAGCCTCTGTCCTCCCGATCACAACGGCGAAAGGCTTGTTCCGATAGTTTATGTCTGTGAGGCCGACAGCGAGCAAGCAGCAGATGAACTCCACCGCTTGGTTTGGAATCAGGATGTTGTGCCTTTCATCATGGTATGCACGCAAACGGGGATCAAGATCCACTCAGGGTTCCGGTACGAAGCAGGCGCACGCGGTGAGGCCGCAGGCGTGCTTCGTCAACTCACGACCTTTAACCAAATTGGGGCCATTACCGATTTGTTTGAAGCGGCATCAATTGATGACGGCAAGATTTGGCAGCGATGGGGCGACAAGGTCACCCCAGAGCACCGGGTGTATTGGAAGCTCCTTGCCGATCTACGGAAGTTGGATGCGTGGCTCAGAGATAACGGCTTGCCTGCCAAGGAGGTCCGGCACGCCCTAATCGGGAAATATGTCTATCTGCATTATCTGCGCGACCGGGAGATTCTCTCTCCCCGCAAGTTTGCTACATGGAACATCGACTCACGGACAGTCTTCGGACCGGCCGCCACGCGATCTGGCCTGGAGGTTGTGGTGCAACGGCTCGACGACTGGCTTAATGGCAGGGTTTTTCCCCTGCGACTACGGGGTCCAGGGGCGCCCAGCGAAGAACACATCAAACGCGTCGCTGCCACTTTTGCGGGAGAGGAGCCAATCGGAGACGCGTCATGGCAACTCCATCTTGATTTTAAGGCCTACGACTTTTCCTATATCCCCATCGAAACGCTCTCGATGATCTACGAGCAGTTCCTGCATCTGCCTGAGAAAGCCGATGATGCCGAGGAGGACGAAGATGAGGCCGACGAGCATACGAGAGGCCGGAAAGCAGGCGCCTACTACACGCCGGTCCCGGTGGTCAACTTCATGCTCGCGGAACTGGACGAACGACGCCCGCTGCAACGCGGCATGAAGGTCTTTGACCCAGCCTGTGGTTCCGGGGCGTTTCTCGTGCAGTGTTACCGCCGGCTTGTCGAACGGGAGTTCCTGGCAAAACGAACGAAACCGACTCCTCACCAGCTCAAGAGTTTGCTCGAATCCAGTATCTTCGGCGCAGATTACGATGCTGATGCATGCAGCGTCACCGAATTGAGCCTCGTGCTAACGCTCTTGGATTACGTCAAGCCCCCTGACCTGGAGGGCGGGGCATATCCGGGATTCAAACTGCCTCCTCTGCGGGGCAGCAACATTTTCCGAGCAGATTTCTTCCTAAGCAAACGGGGCCCACTCAAGGCAGTCTGCCGGCGGCGATTTGATTGGGTGGTCGGCAATCCGCCTTGGAAGCGACTTGACCCAAAGGAGCTCGAGCCGCAGGACAAAGCCGCCTGGCGGTGGATGCGGAAGAATTCGGGGCGGCTGCCGGTCGGCGGCAATCAGCTTGCTCAGGCTTTTGCCTGGGAATGTCGCAGATATGTTCGGGCAAACGGTCATTGTGCGCTGCTGATGCCGGCGATGTCCCTTTTTGAGGAGCCGTCCCGCGCCTTCCGGGCAGAGTTTTTCAGGATGCACCGTGTTCATACGGTTGCGAACTTCTCAAATCTGGCTGAGGTCCTGTTCGCAGGACGGTCCCGCGTTCCGGCGGCGGCGCTATTCTTTGCACCGCGGCCTGAGGCCGAAGATCTCGGCCAGGATGAGTTTGTCACCACCTTTTCTCCACTGGTCGCAAACCAAGAGGCAACACGCCCGGTGCGCGAAGGAACACGAAACGAGTCGTGGAGCTTGGTCATTAACGCTAGTGAGGTGCGCGAGGTCCCAACCGCGGAATTGATTGGCGGTAGCGGATTGCCGTGGAAGCTCGCGACATGGGGCTCTGCCTGGGATTCGCGGCTTCTGGCTCGCCTTTCTCAAAGATGGCCGAGTCTCGGGGGCCTGGAGGCAGAGTGGGACCCAGAAAGGGATGTCTTTGCGTCTGACGATTCGAAGCGGGTCTTTTGCGCAAGCGGGCTACAGCTACGCAATAAGCCTTCCGCTGAGACAGAGCCCGTGAACGGCATTGGAGGGCAAAAGCTTTTGGTCATTAAGGAGCTGAAGCGCCTCCGACATATCTTCAGCTTTCCTCCCGGTTCCCTGAAGACTCTTGACCAAGCCGCGGATTTCCATGCGCTTAAAGGACGGGTGGATCGCGCACTAAGGGTAAGCCAACCGCCACACGTAGTTGTGGGTGCTGCGAGAAACTTTGCAGTTTATACGGACCGCTTCCTCGTGGTGCCGGCCCGCCAGATTGGTATCGTGAGCCCGACTGGTGACAAAGCGTTCTTGAAGGCGCTCAGCCTATTTCTGAGTTCGGATTTCATGTTCTATCATCAGTTCCTCACGTCCTCACAGTTTGGCGTTAAGCGCGACGTTGCGACGTTGAACTCGTTGCGACAGATTCCTGTGCCTCTGGCCAAAGCCAGTTCCATCGACCTGGAGCCGTGGGTAGAACTACACACCAAGCTTGCGAAGACCAAACCGCGATCCATCACGGAAGAGTCCGACAGGGATAGCCAGCTTGACCTGCTTGATAAGAGCGAAGAACAGCGGGAAGGACTACTGACCGAGTTAAACGATCTGGTTGCCGAGGCGCTTGGTCTGGATGAGCGCGAGCGCGTGCTGGTGCATGATCTGGTGCATATCCAGTTGGCGCTGAACGATGGCAAGCTGGGAGACGAAGCCATGGCCAACGCCAAGCACAGTGAACTGGAGGCCTACGGGCGTCGCTTGCAGCGGGAACTCGATGATTTCATCAGCGGCGACCTCGACCGCCGTCACGCAGTTTCGATTGAGCATGACGAGTTATCCGGGATGGTTGAGGTCAACCTGACCAAGGAAGTTGAGGAGGCTCGTAAGGTGAGCGTGCTTTCAGCCAATCGCGACACGGCGAGTGCGCTGGAGAAAACGCGGCGGCGGTTGCGTCGGGAGCGGGCCCAGTGGGTTTATTTCGACCGAAACCTTCGGGTTTACGAAGGCCGGCGCACCTACGTCATGAAGCCGATGCACCGTTTCCATTGGACGGAAAGCCGAGCCATCGCGGACGCGAGTGAAATCATTGCAGAGACACTCACCGCACGGGCAGCGCAGGACTGAATGCGCTCCCGCTCATCTCAACCCCCAGTCAGTTCGGCAAACGCAGAAGCGTTCCGCAGGTTGTTTTTGGAGCGCGTTCACCTGCTGCTACAGATCGGCTACAGCAGAATGAACCCAGCCGACTTCTCCACTACGACGGAGCCGGACATCTCAGGCGAGATTCGGCGGCATATCCGGGAGTTCTTGGATGCCGGGCCGCTGGAATCGTGGATGAAGTACTTCACACCGCTCAACGAAGACCCGGTAGATGAGTCCCCCCAATTATTCAAGAAGAACAGGAGAACGGGCGAGGGCCGGAGGTTATTAGACCTGCATGTGGAATGTTCTGAGCGGTACCCCAGGACGCGGTTTGTTTTCGAGGCGAAGCGTCTCCACCGCAGCGGTGCTGCAGCCGTTTATCTCAGCAAGGAGGGATTAGGGAGATTCGTCGCAGGCCATTACGCCGGGAATGACTTCGCGGCGGGGATGCTCGGCTTCGTCCAGACTGGCAGGCCGGACGATTGGGCGAATGAGATTGAAAGCAAGCTCAAGCAGGGGCTGCGGACATATTGCGTTTCTGGCGGACGCTGTTGGGAGCGGATTTCCATGAAGAGAGGTCCGGAACATACGTACCGGTCGGACCACTATCGTGCGGCGCTTGGGATTCCGATCGCCATTTACCACACGTTGTTGGTGTTCCACTGAATGGGAGCGGGATCTGTTTACTTGGAACCAAACGAGCATTGCCCATGTTACCTTCGTACATGAACTTCCGTTTTAACATCGGCAAGGCGACCGATGCGGGGTGCCTCTTTTTGGAGCGGGCCGGCGGGCGGATGAACATCATGAAGCTGGTGAAGCTGATGTATCTCTTGGACGGCCTCTCGCTCGACCGCAGCGAGGTGCCCGTGGTAGGGGGTGACTATCTCTCGATGCGCAACGGCCCGGTGACGAGTGAACTGCTGGATCACATCAATGCCGGCCGGCTCTTCGGTGAGCCCGACCAAAGGTGGGAGCAAAGCGTCAGCGACCGGCGCGAGCACGACAGCAAAGACCAGTGGCAACTCGTTGACTGGTGCCACGCACAATGCAAAGAGTGGACAACGGTAACGAATGGATGCGCTCCCATCGCAGTGGAGCAAGTCGGCATGGCGCTCTGTAAAACGCCCCGGCAAATCCAGCGGCTCCGTCAGGAGGCCGTAGAACTGAACCGGCTCGACGAACTCTTCACTCCGGCATGATCCGGCTCTGCACCGCGCTGAAGGTCAAATAGCCGCCGTTTCACCGCTGCCTCGTCATCTCCCTCCCTTCCTCGCCCTCCCAAGCCGTGTTGCGCAAAGTTATCGCCGCCGCTCGTACGACCGCCGGTATGCCTCCCGCCGCCAAGAAGCTGCTGGCGCAGATTTAACTCGCAAGCGGCCTTGATTTTCAGCGAAGCCTCCTTGCAGCAGACTGGCATCACGCTTTAGGCAGTCTTGATGCTCGCACGAGCCGTTGAGTCGGTGTGATTGCCATGAGAATCCCCGGTGGCCAACAGGTGTTCGGCACGAAACTAACATCGCAAGTGACCCAATATCAAAATGTTATACGATCCACATTGACAGGGCAAATTCGCGATCGCCGCTAATCCATTGGGATTCCACGTTTTAGCTTGGACAGTGCCGTTGGAGGCCACGCCTCAGCCCCTCCCAGCTAAAGCTCGAACTCCGAACCACTTCGCTCAAGGGCGCTGCCGCGCCAATACCCCGATGTTTGGCGCTGGCCGGTGGATTTGACGCTCTAGCCACCAATGCGCGCAGTCCGGGCCCAGGGAATCGGCGGCTCCGCAACTGCCTGGCAATCAATGGGATGCGCGGGTATTGTTGCGCTGAC
>Ga0224558_1001956_pt1 | contig 20093 bp, 18 predicted proteins | sample 714S32024metaG_FD_180682 | JGI IMG/M metagenome (GOLD analysis project Ga0224558, IMG submission 180682) | Peat soil microbial communities from Stordalen Mire, Sweden - 717 S3 20-24 | ecosystem: Environmental > Terrestrial > Soil > Wetlands > Peat | place: Sweden: Norrbotten County, Stordalen...
GTATGCGGATCGGCGAAGCGCTCGTACATGGCGAAACCACCGTTCGCGGCCTTGGCGGCATACATGGCGACGTCGGCGTGCTGTATCAAGAGGTCCGCATCACCACCGTCTCTCGGAAAGGCCGCAAACCCGATACTGGCGTCGACTCTGAGCGGCAGGTCTTGGACGACGATCGGCTCTTCGAGACAGCTCGACACCCGTGAGACGACCATGGCGGCATCGGTCTCCGATGCGTTCGGTAGCAGGATGGAGAACTCGTCGCCGCCAAGCCTCGCGATCGAGTCGCCCTTTCTCGTCACCTTCGACAGCCTCGAGGCAACCTCCCTCAGCACGTCGTCCCCGGCTGCGTGGCCAAGGGTGTCGTTGATCTCCTTGAACCGGTCGAGGTCGAGCATGAGAACTGCGAGCTCCTCGCTCTCCCGCCGCGCCGCCACGAGTGCGTGCTTGACCCGGTCATGAAAGAGCATGCGGTTCGGCAGGCCGGTGAGCCCGTCGTACAGGGCCTGGTGCCGGAGCTGCTCCTCGGCTTGGTCGCGAGCGTGCTCAGCGGCCTTTTGCTCGGTGATGTCCCGAACCAGGAGACAGAGCTTCCTCGAACAGCTCTCGGACCCGGCGATCGGTGCGACCCTGCCCTGGAACCACCGGATGCCTGCCGGGACCGCGAGGCTGTAGTCCCAGAAATGCGGGCGATCCGTCTCGAGGACCTGTCTGATGACTTTGGCCAAGCTGCGGCCGATCTCCTCGCCGAGCGCCTCACGATGGGTCTTGCCGAGCAGTTCGGCCCGAGGCACCGCAAGCAGGTCGTCATTGGCGGTCCAGATCTCGAGGTAGGTGCCATCCTCGTCGATCTCGAACACGAGATCGTCGAGTGAGGACAGGAGCGCTTGCAGGCGAGCTTCACTCTCTCGCAGAGCTTCGGTCGCACCCTGGTGCTCGGTGGCTTCGATCACGACACCCCGCCAGGACCGACCGGCGCCATCGCTCCCGCCCGGCCCTGAACTGAAGACGCTTCCGCATCGGCGTCACTGCGTCCGGTCCGGCGTGGCAGGTTCACCATATGGGTATCGGCTCGGAAGGCAACATGATTGACCAAAAAGGTTGGTAAGGCCGCCGGGGAAGTGCTTCAGGCGCGTTCCCGGGCCGCAGCGGCGATGGCCCCGGCGGTCCGCCGTGACTCAGCGGCTTGTCTGCGGCTGCGACCCGATGAACGACCCGCTGACTTGGGCCTCGAACAGGCCCCGCGCCCGAGCAAGCATGGGCACGGCCCCCACGTTCTCAAAGCTGGCGGCCGCCTCCGCGGCGAGCCGTGCTGACTCGTCGAGCCTGTCTTGGCGGGCGAGCCACTCCGCCCGGTCGAGCTGTGCACGCGCGACCCAGATCGGGTAGCCGAGACTGCGAAAAGCGGTTTCGGCAGCAATGTTCTCCGAATTCGCTCCCCCACACGCTGGACAGCGCATTTCACACCCCCTTCGCTGGTCGGAAGACTACGACGGCTCGAGTAGCGCCGCGCCAGTGTTCGCCAGCCGTTATGGCAGCCTGGTGCCTCGGGCGTGGCGTCAGTGCCTTTCCCATATGGCGGTCTCCGAGCATGTTGTTATAACCTCGGGCAATCTTGCGCTGGGCTTTCCGTGAGCTTGGGGGGCGACGCAATCGAGGCGGGGAGGAAGTGCAGATGAGAATCGATCACGAGTCACCACGCAAGTACCGGAGATCCCAGGTCGCCGCCGTTGTCGTCGCGCTCTCAGGTGCCGCGTTGCTTGTTCCCGGTATCGGGACGGCGTTCGCCACGCCCGTGGCTGCTCACCGCCTGGCCACCGCGATCCCGACTCCGCCGAAGGACCCGGCTGTCGCGGCCCTGGTGCCGGCGAGCATCAGAGCGAAGGGATCGGTGTCGTCCGCGATGGACGCCACCTACCCGCCCGACGAGCTCGTCGCGGCCAACGGCACCACCATCGTCGGCATGGACGCGGACTTCAGCGCTGCGCTCGGAGCCGTCATGGGAGTCAAGTGGGTCGATGTCAACGTGACCTTCGACGCGATCATCGTTGGTCTGCAATCGGCCAAGTACGACGTCGGCAACTCGTCGTTCACGGTGACGCCAAAGCGCGAGAAGCAGGTCAACTTCGTGACGTACTTCAAGGCCGGCGAGGGTTACTACGTGGAATCGTCGAGCTCGCTCAAGCTGAACGGGCTCATGAGCCTGTGCGGCCGCACGGTCTCCGTCGAGGTCGGCACGACCGAGCAGGCCGACGCTCAGAGCGCAGTCAGCATGTGCAAGAAGGCCCACAAGGCGCCCGACACCGTGCTGTCCTTCTCGAACCAGAGCGAGGCCAACCTCGCCGTCTCGAGCGGTCGCGCCCAGATCGGTTTCGCCGACTCCCAGGTCGCCGGCTACATCGTCTCCCAGTCGAAGGGCCAGTTCAAGCTTGACGGCCCGGCTTTTGGGGTCGCGCCCTACGGCTTCGCTTTCGCGAAGTCCTCGAAGCTCGACACGGCGACCCTGGCTGCGGTCAAGGTCCTTATGAAAGACGGCATCTATGCGAAGATCCTCGACAAGTGGGGGGTGCAGGCGGGCGCCATCACCAACCCGGCAATCCTTTAGGCGAACCGGCGGCCCCCGGCCGGAGGCGAGCCGGTGACAATCGACAGCGCTGAGGGGCACCGTCTTGAAGAGATCCGGGCGGTGCCCCTGCGCCATCCAGGGCGGTGGGCGGCCACGGCCGTCCTGCTCGTGCTGGCGGCGATGCTCGTCCACGACACGGTCACGAATCGCCACTTCGGCTGGGGGATCGTCGATAGCTACTTCTTGTCCCCGCCGATAGTGCAGGGGGTCGAGAAGACCCTCGAGCTCACGTTCATCGCCATGGCGGTCGGCGTCATCCTCGGCGTGGGCTTTGCCGTGATGCGGCTCTCGCCCAACCCCATCTTGTCGGGGGCGGCATGGCTCTACATCTGGTTCTTCCGGGGCACGCCGGTCTACGTCCAGCTTCTCTTCTGGTACTTCATCTCCTACCTCCAGCCAACGGTCAGCCTCGGCATACCATTCGGGCCGCAGTTCGTGCACATGAGCGCCAATACCCTCGTGAGCCCGCTCGTGGCTGCCATTCTCGGGCTCGGGCTCAACGAAGGCGCTTACTACGCCGAGATCGTACGAGCCGGGATCCTCTCGGTCGACCACGGGCAATTCGAGGCGGCGCAGTCGCTCGGCATGCGCCGCGCTCAGTTGATGCGACGGATCGTGCTCCCCCAGGCCATGCGCATCATCGTCCCGCCGACGGGCAATGAGACGATCTCCATGCTCAAGACCTCGTCACTCGCGGTCGTGGTCACCTACCCCGAGCTCTTGTACAAGACACAGAACATCATCGCCACGACCTACGAGCCGATCCCGCTCCTCATCATGGCGAGCTTCTGGTACCTGCTCATGACCACAGTGCTCACGATCGGGCAGTACTACGTCGAGCGCTATTACGCCCGCGGAAGCTCCTTCGCGCTCCCACTCACTCCGATCCAGCGGCTCCGGCGCAACCTCACGACGCTACGGCGCGTCCCGTTCTCGACGAGCGCACTGGGGGAACAGTAAGTGTTGTCGGCTCCGATGGTCCGCGCCGAGGCGGTGCACAAGCGCTACGGCCTGCTCGAGGTGCTGAGGGGGATCACCCTCGAGGTCGCGCCCCGCGAGGTGATGTGCCTGCTGGGGCCGTCCGGCTCGGGCAAGTCGACGTTCCTGCGCTGCGTCAACCACCTAGAGAAGATCAACTCCGGTCGGCTGTATGTCGACGGGTCGCTCGTCGGCTACGAGGAGCGCGGCGGTCGCCTCCACGAGCTTCCCGAGCGCGAAGTCTGCCGTCGCCGCACCGAGATCGGCATGGTCTTCCAGCGCTTCAACCTATTCCCCCATATGACCGCGCTCGAGAACGTCGTCGAAGCACCGGTGCTCGTGAAGAAGGAACCCCGGGCGGTCGTCACGACGCGTGCCCGGGCCCTCCTCGATCGGGTCGGGCTGTCGAACAAGGTCGACGCCTACCCCAATCAGCTCTCCGGCGGCCAGCAGCAGCGGGTCGCGATCGCCCGGGCGCTCGCGATGCAGCCGAAGCTCATGCTCTTCGACGAGCCCACGAGCGCGCTCGACCCCGAGCTCGTGGGGGAGGTCCTCGACGTGATACGCGCACTTGCCGAGGATGGGATGACGATGATAGTCGTCACCCACGAGATCGGCTTCGCCCGCGAGGTCGGCGACACGCTCGTGTTCATGGACGAGGGCGTCGTCGTCGAGTCAGGGGTGCCGCGAGAGGTCCTAGCCAATCCACAGCACGAACGAACCAAGGCCTTCCTTTCCAAGGTGCTCTGACACTGAAGGCGGGCCAGCGCCTCGACCGCACGTAGCGGACCCCGTCGCGCGCGCCGGCGACCGGCTGACCGAACTTCCCGCCCGATCCGTTCCTGCGAGCCGAGACTCGGCAACGCGGGGTGCAGCGCGATCGTCGGCTGAAGCGTTGTAATTGACAGGGAGGTCTCATGCCGGTCGAGGGTGCTGACCAAGCGGAGTTCGAGCGGTGGTACCTCGCGTCACAAAAGGCCCTCATCGGTGCGGCATTTCTCTACGTCGGCAACGTGGACGAGGCTATCGACCTGACTCAGGAGACCTACGCCCGTGCGTGGCAGCACTGGGACGTTGTCTCCGGGCACGCCAACCGTGACGCATGGAACCGCCGCGTGCTCCACAACCTGGCGGTCAGCCGTTGGCGACGCCTCGCTCTCGAAAGTGCACGCGCTCCGTCCAGGACCGAGGCGTACGAACCAGTCGACGCACACGATCTCGATCTCGGCCGTCTCGTGGCACGGCTGCCCGCGAATCAACGACGCGCTTTCGTCCTGCACGTCGTGTTCGATCTCAACGTCGACGACGTTGCCCACGAGATGAAGGCGCCCGCCGGCACGGTGCGCTCCTGGATCCACCGCGCTCGAACCGCGCTCGCATCCCAGATCGAATCCGAAGCCCGTCTAGTGACCCGGAGGTGACAGCAATGGACGAGAGCTCGAGCGACCTTGATCAACTCTTCAAAGAAGCGGCACAGAACGCCGCTGGCCTCGCGCACGTGCTCGACCCCACCAAAGCGGTCGAAAGGGGCACCAAGCTGCGCAGGTTCGCGCGGCGCCGCAGGAGTGCACTGTCCGGATTGGTCGTCCTCGTCGCGGTCGTCGTCTTCCTGGTGCCGCTGCCACAACTTCACCTGTTCGGCCCCGGTCGCACGCACAGCACGACGGGTCATCAGTCGACCACTTCGAGTCTGGTCTCAACGGCCTCGACGAGTCCCACCGCGACGACGTCGCCCGTGACCGGAATCGGCCCGCTCGGGGGCGTAATACCGGCAGACTTCGAGCCGGGCTCGTTCACGGCCGTGAGCCTCGAGGAGTGGTGGATGCTCGGGACGGCCCGATGCCTCACCGGTTCTGGGACCTGTGGCGCAATCGTTCGCACGACCGACGGTGGTTCCAAGTTCGCCGGAATCCCGAGCCCGCCGGTGAGCGCGAGTGAGGTGACGCAGCTGCGTTTCGCCAACGCTCTCGACGGGTACGCCTTCGACCCGGAGCTGTGGGAGACGACGAACGGCGGGACAAGCTGGGCGAGGGTTGCTACGCCGGGACCGGTGGCCGAGCTCGAGGCAGCCGATGGGGAGGCGTACGCGCTCACCTGCCCCGCAGGCTTCGCCAAATGCCAGTCGATGGAGCTCCTCCACTCGACGGCCGGATCGCTCAAGTGGCGGAAGGTGTCGACGCCCGTAACGCTCGGCTACGGCGCGCAGTTCGCGGTGAACGGCCCGAACCTGTACCTCCTGAGCGGGAATGAGCCGCCTCTCGTCCTTTTGTACTCTGCCGACAAGGCAGCGACCTTCCACGAGCGGGCCGATCCCTGTACGCCCACCCTCGGCGGCAGGGTGACGGCCGCCGCCGACGGGAGTCCGACGCTCTGGGCCGCCTGCCCCACGGGAACGATGGCGGCAGTGGTGCTGTCGACCAACGGCGGTAGGACCTGGCGGGTCGCCACACCGAGCGGAGAGTTCCCCAACAGCGTCGGACTCGCTACTGGTTCGGCATCGGTCGCGCTCACCTGGCCCGGGCAACAGATCTCCAACGCTCAGCCGGCCGCACTGGACCGAACGACGAACGGAGCCAGGAGCTACTCGGCAGCCCTGTCCGTGTCGAGGTCCGCGACGGTCGTTTGGGCGGGGTTCAGCGACCCGGTTCGCGCCTACGCCATTATCCAGGAAGGCGACTCGGCCCCCACGACAACGCGCCTGTACGAGTCGAACGACGGGGGCGCGACGTGGCACCGGGTCGCGATCAAGAGCTGACCCGCACACAGCCAAGCAGGTCCGGCTCCGCCAGCTGCTGCCAAGGACCCGGACGACGTCTACCTTTGACCGCAGGCGCCTCGCGGTGACCAACCGCGACGGAGGGTCCGAGTCACCCGGGAGTGACCGGGCTCGCTAGGGTGAGCCGGCTATGGCGACCTGCCCAAGACCTCAGACCTCCGCACACTCGGCCGAGACGCACAGGCGTGTCTGACCCCTCGACGATGGGCACGCGCAGGCGCCGTTTCTTGCTGGCTGCCGGCCTGCTGCTCGTCTCGTTGAACCTGCGGCCCTCGATGAGCGCGCTTTCACCGGTCCTCGGCGCAATCCGGCGCTCCACGGGGCTGTCCGCCGCAGGGGCTGGGCTGCTGACGACTCTGCCGCTGATCTGCTTCGGCCTCCTGGCTCCTGTTGCTCCTCGCCTCGTACGTCGCAGAGGGACCGGCGGGGTTCTGCTCGGCTGTCTCGTCGTGCTGCTCGCCGGCATCGTCGTGCGCTCGACGAACTATGCGGGTCTGTTCATCGGCACGCTGCTGATAGGCATGGCGGTCGCGATCGCGAACGTCCTCATGCCGGGAATCGTCAAGCGCGACTTCCCCCGACATGTCAGCCTCATGACCGGCCTCTACACGGCGATGCTCAGCGCCGGAGCAGCGCTCGCGGCCGGAACCACGGCGCTCCTCGCCCGGGCGCTCGGCGGCGACTGGCGCCTTGCGACCGGGGCCTGGGCGTTGCCCGTCGTCGTGGCGATCGCGGTGATCGTGCCACTGAGGTCGCACGCCCGCCCGGAAACGGAGACGACGGTCTTCAGCGAACCGACAAGGACGCCGTGGAGGAGCCCCGTCGCGTGGGCGGTGACGCTGTTCATGGGGGTGCAGTCGCTGGAGTTCTACTCGACGCTCGCGTGGCTCCCGACCGTGTTCCACGACCGGGGCGTCTCGGTCGTGAGCGCCGGCCTGCTGCTGGCGGTGACCAACACCTTCGCGGTCGCCTCCGCGCTCGTCACACCCTGGATTGCCCCCCGGCTCGGCGATGTCCGTGTCGCGGTGCTCGGAGCTGTTCTGCTTGCAGGGATCGGGCTGGCGGGCCTTCTCTTCGACCCGCGCCACGTCGACACGCTCTGGGCAGTACTGCTCGGTTGCGGTCAAGGAGCGACGATCAGTCTGGCGCTCATGGTGATGGTGCTCAGGTCCAGCAACCAGGACGAGGCCATGGCGCTTTCGGGAATGGCTCAAGGCGTCGGGTACCTCATCGCCGCGGTCGGCCCTACCTTGGTCGGTGCGCTCTACGACGTCGCGCACAATTGGAGCCTGCCTCTGGCGGTGCTTCTCGCGCTCCTCGTCTTGCAAGCAGGCGCCGGTTGTCTCGCAGCCCGAGACCGGCCCGTCACCGCTGCGGCCGGGCCGCGTCCCGGCGCCTGAGCCATCTCGGTCAAACCGGGGGCGACCCACTGCGGTACCGGCCGTCCACACGGCGGGGAAGATGAAGGGGGTTTTCTTCCCGCAAGGCGGCCGGCAGCAGGTGGTCGGGGACACCTTGGTAGGTGACCGGCCGCAGGAAGCGGCCGACGGCTGCGGCCCCGACCGAGGTGTGCAACGGTGAGGTCGTCGCCGGGTACGGGCCGCCGTGTTGAATGGCCCAGGTCACGGCCAGACTGGTCGGCCAGCCGTTCCAGATGATCCGCCCCGCTTTCTCCGCGAGCGTGTCGAGCAGCCCGGGAACGACCACGTCGTCGATCTCGCCGTGAACGGTCGCGGTGAGCTGGCCCTCGAGGATCTCCGCAACCTCGATCAGCTGGGTTTCCTCGTCATATTCGGCTATGAGAGAGACAGGCCCGAAACACTCCGCCAAGAGGTGCTCGGCGTCCGCGACAAGTCCCTCAACGGTCGTACGAAGCAGGGTGGGCGTCCGCGCGCCGTCCGGCTGCCTGCTCTCCTCCGCGACGACCTCAACAGTCGGGCGGTGCCGCAGAGCCTCGAGCGATTCCTGGTAGGCCCCATCGATCCGGTCGTTGAGGAGCTGGGCGGACGGCTGCGAAGCGACCATCGTGCGAATGCGGTCACGGTCGAGGATCCCAGCGGGCAGCAACAAGATGCCGGGCTGGGTGCAGAACTGCCCGGCCCCCAAGCTGAACGAGGCGACGTAACCGGAGAGGATCTCGTCCAAGCGGGCGGCCGCGGCCCGCATCGTCACGAACACGGGGTTCACGCTTCCAAGCTCCCCGTAGAAGGGGATCGGTTTCAGGCGTCCGACGGCGATGTCGAACAGCATGCGTCCCACTTTCGCCGATCCGGTGAAGGCCACCGCGCTGATATCGGGATGGGTGACAAGCGCGCGGCCTGCTTTGTCGCCTTCGACCACGGCGAAGGTGCCTTCGGGCGCCCCGGCGTCGCGCAGCGCCTCACAGACGATCTCCCCGCAGCGGGCGGAAAGCTGCCGGTGACCGGGATGTACCTTCATGATCACCGGGCATCCGGCGGCTAGGGCGGAAGCTGAATCGCCACCGGCAACACTGAAGGCGAATGGGAAATTGCTGGCAGCGAAGACGGCAACCGGGCCGAGCGGCCGGAGAACACGGCGCAGATCTGGTCTCGCTCCGGGCGGCCAGCTCTCGTCCGGCGTGTCGATGCATGCCTGGAGGAAGTCGCCTTCCTCGATCACCCCGGCGAGGAATCGCAGCTGGAAGGTCGTCCGGACCAGCTCCCCGCGCAAGCGCGTCTCGGTCAAATGGGTCTCGGTGATCGCCAAGGCGACCAGCTCATCGTCCGCGCCCTCTAAACGGTCGGCGACCGCACGAAGCATCTCGGCTCTCATCGCAGGCTCGAGCGTCCGCCAGCGGGGGGCGGCGTCAACGGCGCGCTCGACGACATCTGACACCTCGAGAAACGGGGTCTCAGGAAGATCGGTGTCGGTGTCAGTCACGGGGACTCCTTAGGAGGGCTGTCTTGGATGTGCGGCTGTGGTGTGCCGTGCAGGGCGCTTGGCCGACAAGTCGCGGGCTCTTTCCCTAGATCGTGACTCCCCCGACGTACTCGGGCTCGGGGGGGCTTCCGGGATACAGCTCGGCGAAGCGTTCGGCGTTGTCCTCCGGACGGAAGCCTATGGCCTCGCCGCCCGCAGTGGACCACCAGCGGCGCGTGTTGGCCGACACGCCCCACACGAGCCGGAAGCCCGGGTGCGGAGTCGTCAGCGATGCGCTTGTCAGCCGTACGAAATCGGCCGGCGAGAGCCATGTGGAAAGCATGCGGTGGTTCTGCGGAGCGTCGAAACAGGACCCGATACGCAGACAGACGATGTCCATCGAGAACTTGGCGCTGTAGAACTGGCAAAGGGCTTCGCTCGCCGCTTTGCTGACGCCGTAGAGGCTGTCGGGCAGCGGTGCCACGTCGTCGGCGAGCGGCTGGGACGCCCGGACGTGGAAGCCGACCGCGTGATTGCTGCTCGCCACCACGACGCGCCTTAGGCCGTGCCGACGGGCCGCTTCCAGGACTTCGCGGGTCCCCCGACGTTGACCTCGGAGAGGTCCGGCCAGGGCGCGTCGCCGGCGAAGCCTCCGAGATGGACGACGGCGTCCGTGCCGCGGCACACCAGGTCGAGCAGGTCGGGATCGGTGACCGAGCCCTGGTGGATCTCGACTGGTTCACCCGGTGCGGCCTCAAGTGGTGCGACGATGTCGATCAAGCGTGCCCTCGCGGCGATGTCGTCCAGTGACGAACGCAGATAGGTCCCGAGCCGCCCGGCGGCCCCGGTGATGACAAGGGTTCGCGAGGGCGTCACCCTGCATCCGGCTCCACGGCTGCTCCGCTGCGGGCGAGAAAGTCGAAGTCACACCCCATGTCGGCTTGGCCGATGTGCTCGCTGTACAAGGCGCCGTAGCCGCGTTCGAAGATCTTCTCGGGAGGCGTCCACGCCTGCTTGCGCCGGAGGAGCTCGTCTTCGGTCACCTCGAGATGCAGCCGCCGTTGAGCCACGTCAAGAGTGATCAAGTCGCCGTTTTGCACCAGTGCCAGAGGTCCCCCGACGAAGGATTCTGGTGCCACGTGCAGGACACAGGTGCCGTAGCTCGTCCCGCTCATCCTGGCGTCGGAGATGCGGACCATGTCCCGGACGCCTTCGCGCAGGAGCTTGTCCGGTATCGGGAGCATTCCGTACTCGGGCATGCCCGGGCCGCCCTGCGGGCCCGCGTGGCGCAGCACGAGGACAGAGCCGGCGTTGACTTCGAGCTCAGGATCGTTGACGCGGCTTTGCATGTCCCTGTAGTCCTCGAAGACGACCGCAGGGCCGGTGTGGCCCAAGAGATGTGGCGATGCGGCGAGATGCTTGATCACAGCCCCGTCCGGCGCCAGGTTTCCGTGCAGGATGGCGAGGCCACCGTGTTCCGACAACGGGTTCTCCCGGGGCCGGATCACGCGCTCGTCGTGGACGGCGGCCTCCGCGAGGTTCTCGCCGAGCGTCCGTCCGTTGACCGTCGTCCGCTGAAGGTGGAGGAGGTCTTTGATCTGAGCCATGAGCGCGGGAAGGCCTCCGGCGTAATAGAAGTCCTCCATCAGGTACTCACCACCCGGACGGATGTTGGCGAGCACCGGAGTGCACCGGGACAGGCGGTCGAAGTCACCCAGGCTGAGCTCTACGCCGCAACGTCCCGCCATCGCGACCAGGTGGATGACGGCGTTGGTGGAACCACCGAGGGCAAGCACTACCGTGACGGCATCGAGGAAAGCGCGCCTGTCGGCAATCTTGGACATCTTCAGGTTCTCGCGCACCATTCCCACGATGCGCGAGCCGCTAGCGGCTGCCATCCGGTGGTGAGCTGAGTCCACCGCCGGGATCGAAGATGCGCCCGGGAGCGTGAGCCCTAGCGCCTCGGCGACAGCGGTCATCGTCGAGGCGGTGCCCATTGTCATGCACTGGCCGGGCGAGCGCGCCATCGCGGCCTCGAGCGTGCCCCACTCCGCCTCGCTTATGGTCCCGGCGCGTTTTTCGTCCCAGTAGCGCCACATGTCGGTGCCACTGCCCAATGTCTCTCCGTGCCAGTGACCCGTGAGCATCGGGCCGGCCGGCACGTAGATGATCGGCCTGTCCGCGCTCGCCGCACCCATCAAGAGCGCCGGTGTGGACTTGTCGCAGCCGCCCATGAGGACAGCCCCGTCGAAGGGGTAGGAGCGGAGTATCTCCTCGGTGTCCATCGCGAGCAGGTTCCGGTACAGCATCGGCGTCGGCTTCTGGAAGGTTTCCGAGAGCGTGGCCACGGGCATCTCGACGGGGTACCCACCGGCTTCCCAGACGCCGCGTTTGACCGCCTGGGCACGCTCGCGCAGGTGCATGTGGCAGGGGTTGATGTCGCTCCAGGTGTTGAGTATCCCGATGACGGGCTTGCCGGCAAGCTCCTCGGCACCGATGCCGAGTTGGCGGGCACGTGAGCGGTGGCTGAAAGCCCGCAGCCCCTCGCCCTCGAACCAGCGGCTGCTGCGAAGCGCTTCGGGTTCGCCGCTCATGGGAGCAGTCCCCAGAGCTCGAGGATCTCGGTGACCTTCACCCGCAACTCGGTGGACAGCAATGAGCTCGGTGGTCTTATGTCCCGGGCACATATCCCGAGTTGGCAGAGCGCCTCTTTCACCACCGAGACGTTGTTCGCGCTGGCGTTGGCGGCGCGTAGTTCCTCGAAGGGACGCACGCGGTGCCAGATCTCCGTCACGACGTCGTGGTCGCGATCGTCCAGGGCATGAAAGAGGCGAAGCGACGTCGACGGATCGACGTTCGCCAGTCCGGAAGTGAATCCCGTGGCGCCGACGGCGAAATACCCCGGGGCGTGGAGCTCGGCCAGGCCGGCGACCCAGGTGAACCGCCCCGCACCGGCATCCGCGGCCACCGCCGCGAAGCGGGCGGGGTTCGGCACGGCGTACTTCACTCCGATCACGTTGGGGCAGGACTCGCCGAGCCGGGCGAAGGCGGAGCCGGGGATCGTCTCGTTGCGCACATAGAGGACCACGCCGAGCTCGGGCACGTCGCTCGCAATTGCCCGGTGGTACTCGATCCAGCCGTCGACCGAGACATAGGGGTGGACGGGCTGGTGGACCATGATCATCGCCGCGCCCGCCGCCTGTGCGTCCCTGGCGGCTTCACGGGCGGAGGCGACATCGTGACCGACTCCGACCATGACCGTGGTGTCAGGATCGGCTGCCTCCAGGCCAAGACGGGTGACAGCCTTTGCCTCGGCGGGAGCCAAGGCGTAGAACTCCCCGGTGTTGCCATTCGGGGTGACGGTACGAATGCCACCTTCGATGAGCCGACGGATGACTCGTTGATAGGCCGCCTCGTCGATGCCCCCGTCGGGCCCGAAGGGCGTCGTCGGAACGGCTACTACCGCTCTCAGGGACTCTTGTTGTTGCTGGAAGTTCATTCCCGCTCCCGTTTCTCTTCATGGCCTTCGCTGATCTCGTGCGGCACCGCCACCTCAGGGTGCGCCCAGGGAATCGACGACGCGTTGCTGGAACACTTCGATGTGCCGTCGCAGACGATCGGCGGCCGATTCTGCGCGTCCGGCCAGTGCGTCCTTGGCCATCCTGCGATGCTCAACCGCCTCGCCGGCCCAACCGCCGACGTGCTCCCACACGGTGACGCTGATCAGGGCATTGACGTCGGTCAGGTCGTCGAGAACCTTGACGAGGGTGGCGTTGCCACAGCCGGCGTAGAGCTGACGGTGAAAGGCCCGGTTCGCGAGACTTCGTTCATACGCGTCCTCGCCGTCCTCGGCGGCGACCATGCGGTCCAACGCTGGCTTGAAATTTGCGGCGTCGAGCCCGCGGAGGATCGTCCGCCGCACTGCTTCGGGCTCCAAGATCAGTCTGAGGTCACAGACGGCTAAGGCCATCGAGGCGTCCACGGTCCTGACCGAGGTGCCTCGGTGGCTGCTCGAGGTCACGAGCCCCGTCCCGCTCAGGGCCTTGAGGGCATCGCGGACCGGGGTCTTCGACGTGCCGAGCTCATCCGCGATCGCCTTTTCGGTGAGTGGACTCCCGGCCTTGTACCGACCAGAAAGGATGGCTCTCTTGATCTCGTTGGCGATCAGGTCGCCACGAGACCCGAAGCGGGGCTGCACGCTCGCCTCGAGCCGGTCCTGGACCATCGTGTCGTACACAACACATAATATACTCTGCAGTTTCGGCTGGCTCCAGAGGGGGTATTGATGGAAAGCAGAGAAGGCCCGGAGAGTCCGAGGCTCGGCCCGACTCTTGCGTTGCCGCAAGTCAGCGCCTATCTGTACCCGTGGGATCTCGTCGGTGATCCCCTCGTCGTCTCGAGACTCGCCTCGGCCGGCTTCGAGCACGTGAGCGTCGCCGCCGCCTACCACAGCGTGCGGGCAGCGACACCCCAGCATCCGCAGCATCGTTTCGTGGTCGCCGAGAGCGCCGCGCTGTACCGTCCGGTCCGAAGTGCCGCGTGGGCCGGACGCCGTCTCAGCCCGTTCAGCGCGCCCTGGACGGGCTCTGAGGATTCCTTCGAGAGGGCCGTCGGGGCTCTCGGAGCCGGCGGGCTGCGGGTCAGCGCGTGGGTGGTGCTGACCCACAACAGCGCGCTAGGCCGCAAACACCGGGACCTTGTAGTGCGCAATTGCTTCGGCGACAGTTATGAGTGGGCCCTATGCCCCGCCAATGCCGAGGTACGCGAATATGCTGCCCTGCTCGTTGCCGAGGCGGTGCGTGAGCTTCCCCTGGAGGGGATCTCGCTCGAGGCCTGCGGCCAGTTGGGTGCGGAACACGGCGGTCACCACGAAAAGACGATCGGGGCTTATACACCGCTGGCGGAGCAGATCCTCTCGATCTGCTGTTGCGACGCCTGCCAGCGAGATTGGAAAGCCGAAGGCATGGACGCCGACGCCACCGTGAGGACACTGCGGGCGGCGCTCGAAGCAGCCCAGCGCCCGGCCGTCGGCGTCGATGTCACGCCAGAGGAGGGCCTCGGCGCACCGATGGCTGCGCTGCTCCTCACTTGTCGACAGCGTCATGCCGACGCCCTCTTGGAAGAGGTGCTCGCTGCGGTACGGAGCACCGACGCGTCCCTGCGGATCACCCTGCACGCCCAGCCAGACCCGTGGGCCACCGGAGCCTCGCCAGGGCTCACGCCGACGTCGGCCGGTCGGGCAGACGCTGCGCTGGTTCCCGTCGAGGCAACGTCTCCGCGCAGCGCGGACGCAGTAGCAGCAGCCCGGCGCTCGGTCCCGGCAGACGTCAGTGTGGCGGCCTACGTCAATCTTCTCGCGCCGATTGCGCCCGACGATTTCGACGAGCACGCGGGACGTCTCCTGCATGCGGGCGCCGACGAGCTCCACCTGTACCATTTCGGTCTCGCGAACCGAAAACAGCTGGCGTTCTTCTCCCTCCTGGCGTCGTTGTCGTCCTGACCGAGCCGCGTTCGGCTAACGACGGGCGCGTCTAGGTGGCACGCTCCCTGAGGTGGGCTACGAGCTCGCTACTTCCAAGCGGCGTTTCGCCTCTCTGTAGAGGTCAGCGGGCAGCGGACCCTTCTCAGCGATCGCCACATTGGAGCGGAGGTGGTCGATGTCGGACGTGCCGACGATTGTGCTCGACAGGGCTGGGTGGCTGAGCGTGAAGCGCAGGACGAACTCGTGGCGGCTCATCTCGCCGAGAAGGTGTTCTACTCCGGAGAGCTCCCAGCGGCGTTGGCCCTCACCCTCGGCTAGTCCGAGCGGCCCTTGACGCCAGCCCTTGTCCTCGGCCGGGGCACCGCGGGCCACGCCGCCCCGGATGAGCGTGCCCGCTCCCGCCGCCAACGCTTCGGTGATGAGGTCCTCGTGCTCGCGCTGGATCGCCGAGTAGGGGATCTGGAAGACGTCGAAGACATCCATGGCGATGTGGTCGGGCAGGTGGGGAAGCGTTCCGGACATGCCGAGGAAACGGATCTTTCCTTCGTCCCGAAGCGCCTCGAGCGTCTCGATGGTCTCGTCAGCCTCCATCTGGGCTCGGCTAGGCGATATGTGGACCTGTAGGAGATCGAGGTGGTCGGTCTTTAGCCTGCGGAGGCTTTGCTCGAGTCCCACCCGGACGTTGTTCTCGCTGTAGTCGTGCGGGAACGGCGGCGTTGCACCCGCGGGAGGATCGCCGATGAGGCATCCGCACTTTGAAGCGAGGAAGTACTCATCTCTGCGATTGACCAGATACTGCCCGATCAGCTCCTCGCTGTGTCCGTAGTCGATCGAGGTGTCGATCAAGTTGATGCCCTCGTCGAGTACCTCATTGAGGAGCTGACCTGCGTCCTCGTCGGCGATCGCCGGTCCCCAGGGCTGGCCCCGTAGCTCCATGGCGCCGTACCCGAGGATGGTCACGTCTGCTCCGGTACGTCCGAGAATATGAGTTGCGATCGTCATGAGGGAGACGTTAGCCAGCGGAACCTCCTCGGCATCTCGGCCCGGTTGTTGGCCACGGTCCCTGTCGATGATCTCACCTGCCCGCCGGGTGAGGAGCTTGATGAGAGGTTCCTGACGATCAAACGGGGCTCGCGAAGTCCTCAAGCGCGGACCCATCAAGGCGGTACCGGGTCCACTCGTCCGTGGCGACGGCACCGATCGACTGGTAGAACGCGATCGCAGGCTCGTTCCAGTCGAGAACGGACCACTCGAGTCGACGACAGCCCTCGTCGAGAGAGAGACGAGCCAGCGACGCGAGCAGTGCTCTTCCCACTCCAAGTCCGCGGTGAGCGGGGCGGACATAGAGATCCTCGAGATAGATGCCGGGCCTTCCTGTCCAGGTGGAGAAGCTTCTGTAGTACAAGGCCATTCCGACGATGAGGTCGTCGGCCATCGCGACGCGCGCAAAAGCGCTCGGCTCCGGCCCGAAGAGCGCGCGGTCGAGCATCATGTCGTCGATCTCGACTTCGCCGCGTGCGCGCTCGTACTCCGCGAGCTCACCTATCAGCTCGACCAGGACGGGGATATCAGCCCGAGTCGCTGCACGTATCACCTTCTCGACCGTATCCGACATGTTGTGTCGCGCGCCGATCCCGGACCTGTCCAGCCCGGGGTGCCCTCCTGCCGCCGAGGTCATGTGGTCGGGTGACGGATTGGCGCTAGCCAGTCCGTCGCAAAGTTGGCGCCGAGTCGCCGACCAGCCCTCAGGGCAACTCGTGTGTGTCAGGGGACGCCGGGTCACTCCGCTCGTAGGACCAGCGCTGTCGGGGTGCGCGCCGCGCTACGCCCGGGAAGCGCGGCAACGAGGTTGGCGAAAACGAGAGCGCCTATGCCGACGAGGAGCACCAATAGGGTTGGCACGGTGGGGTCGGGCACCGCGTTGAGATTGTGGGCGAACAACGTCCAGAGCTGACGGCCGATGACGACGCCGAGTGGGATCCCCACGATGACGCCGATGACCGCAGTAACCGTCGCCTGCCAGGCGACCGCGGCTGACAGTTGTCGTTGAGTGAAGCCGAGCGCTTTCAAGAGGGCCAGGTCCCGCCTGCGCCGGCGGACCGACGCGGCGAGTGTGAGGCCAAGAGCGATGATCGCCCCTAGCGCGAGGCCAACGGCGAGGACGACCGGGGTCGACCCGATGCTGCGGTAGTTCACGATCTGTGCTGGATGCTGGACGCCGAGGAGAAGGACGTTGTTGCCGACGGCGTGGGGGTCCGCGGCAAACACCTTGTCCGCCACGGTGGCGATTCGTTGCATGTCTGCACGGCCTGCTGCGGGACTCACACCGCTCCGGAGCCGCACGAAGACCAGTTCGGGGCCGCTGAGGTTCGGGTCCGGGCTCTGAACTGCGCGCTGGAACGCCGGCGGGAAGATCCCCTCCGAGAAGAGCGCGCCGGTGCCCATCGAAGTGTGGTCGGCGACCAGGCTCTCGTACCCTACCGCGGGGAACGTCGCGGTACCTACGATTACCAGGGGGGTTGGCGGTATGTAGAGGGGAGCGTCCGCCGGGGTCCCGTAGCTCACCAACACGGTGTCACCGACGTGCTTGTGAATCACGGCCAGGGTGGCCGCGCCGATGACGATCTGGTTGTCGTCGTCCAGGGCGTGCCCGGACAGGATCGGCGGCGACACCGCCTCGGTAAGTGAGCGTGCGAAGAGGACGGGGACGGTCTGGTCGTCGATCTCGACATTGTTGTAATCGAACCCGCTCCAAGCGGTGACGTCGGGGTCGTGTCCGAGGAGTTTCAAGGCTTGCGGAGGGACGTTGTTGGTCGGGTCGAGTGCGTAGCTCCAGTTCCACCCGTACAGCGGTGGATGTGACACCAGGGTTTGCAGACTGCTGGCGAAAGTAAGGGCGGCCACGACCACGACGACCGCGAGTACGGTGCCCACCAATGCCGATCGCACCGGCACTGCCGTGCGACCTCGCCCCGGTTCGAGGGCGAAACGCACCCCGACCACACCAGTCACCGGCATCCCTGCCGATTCGGCGCTGCGGGCGACGTTCGAACTTCGAGTGGCCCCCGGCCGGGCTCGTGCCATCCGATGGGGAGCCCCTCGAGAGGACAGCGCGACCGCTGCGGCTCCGAGCACCCCCACGAGCACGGCCAGGCCGACGCCGAGCACCGTCCAGTCAAAGGCCATCCCCTTTTGGGGGTAGAACGGTCGCACTGGTCCCAGAGGAGCGAGCGGAGACAGTCCCACCGCCACGCCAACGGCCAAGAGCGAGCCGAGGGCCACAGCACCGAAGATGCCGATCAGCCCGTCGCCAGCCGTGACGGCTGGACTGGCTCCGAGGGCCCGCATCACCCGACGGTCATCGTCCGCCCAGCGGAGCTGGCGGGACACGGCCTGAATCCCGAGGACCAAGCAGACCAACGCGGCGATCGCCCCGAATCCTCCCAGAGCGACCGATTCCGGCTTGAGGGCAAGCTCCACCTCGGTCACGACTCGCGAGGTCACGTGGAACTCGGCGGTCGCGCCCCGCGGGAGCAGCCGGACGATCTCCTGCTCGACCTCGGGGACGTCAAGGCCACCGTGGTCAAGCTGAAGCCCGTAGCCGATTGGAGCGGCCGCCGTCGGCGACATGGCCAAGACCTCTCGGATCAACGCCGGGGTCAGGAGCACAAATCCGTAGGCCCGGTCGATGTCGTCTTGGACCACAGCGTTGTTGAAGACGACGAGCCCCACCAACCTGACTCGGAATCGGAGGCGGGGCGCCACGCTCGGAGTGCCAAAGCCCGGCAAACCAGACTGCGCATCGGTATAGAAGCCCATGGGCACGACCTGGCCGACGTGCACGCCGAGGAGCCGGGCCGCGCTGGCGGTCATGACCATCTCGTCAGCCTGGTTCGGATCCGCCCTCCGACCCTGCACCACGGCCGGACGGTCCTGGTCGATCAACATGCCGTCCAAGCTGCTGAGAATTGTGACGTCAGCCAAGGCGCCCAGACGGGGGGCGCCGTTATTGGCGAGGGGCACAATGTGGGGCACGACGAGGGCCCTGACGCGTTTCACGTCTGCCAGGCGGGTGATTTTCGCCGTCAACGGGGCAACCGGACCACCGGTGTTCGGGGCGTAAATCGATACGGTCACCTCTGACGGGTTAGTGCTCGCCAGGAATGTCGGATACGACGACTGAGTGCGTCTCCCCGCTGCCGTCGACGCCATGGCGATCCCACCGATCAACCCGATCAGCAGCACCACGCTCAGATAGCCGCCCCAGCGGCGACCGAACGTGGCCCGGAACCGGTACCAGGCGACGCGGCGAACCTGACTCATGTGAGCAAGGAGCTGCGAGGACATACCGAACGAGGTGTGATCCTTGCAGCCTGGGTCTTCCAGTGAGAGTCCTCAAGGTGGGTGACTGCACTCGTCCGCGTCGTAGTACCACTACCTTCCCCCTCGAGGCGCCGCTCTCCCTCGGCGAGACGATCGTCAGGTGTCGGTGCCTGCCGCATCATGAAGTACCTCGACGATGACGTCGAGTAGGTCCGCGTCGGCGAGGACGAGACTGGCAATCTGCTCCTCCTCGAACCATGCGAGATCATCGTGCTCTTCAGGCGCCCGATTCTGCGGCTCTCCGGACCAGGAGTCGACGACGAAGACGCGAGCGTCGAACTGAGTTCCCGTCAACCGCGCGACAAGACGAACGGCATCGGAGGCGACCAGGATTCCGAGTTCTTCGAGCAGCTCGCGGGCGAGAGCGTCGATGTCCGACTCGCCTTGCTCGATATGACCACCGGGCGCGTCCCAGCAGAGCGGAGCCCACGCACGCGTCGCGTTTCGGTGAACGAGCAGAATTCGTCCCGACCTCACCAGCAGGCCGCACACGACGTCGTTGAATCCGGAGGAAGCCTCGGCCATTTGATCAGCTCGGGCGGAGATCGGTCTTCCGTGCGGCCTCTCGATTACCTAGCGACCAGCGCCTCTATCTCCGAAGCCGCCTTGGTCAGACAACCCTCGAGCGAATCCGCACCGCCGTAGGCATCCCGCAGTGCTCCAGTCCAGCGTCGCGCGACGTCGATGTAGTTCACAGCCGGCGTTACGAGGACATCGCTGACGTTTTCGGCGAGCTGCCTTGCGACACCGGCAAAGTCTCCCCAGGCCGCTGCCCGTTCCTGGAAGCTCGAGTCCTCCCAGACGCTCGCACGCGTGGGATTCATGTTGCCCTCGAATGCGGATCGGAGCAGAAGCGACTTTCCAGTCGCCCACTCCATGAACTCCCACGTGGTGTTCTTGTCCGGGGAGTTCGCGTTCATCACCATCGACCAGGTCCACAGATTCGAGCTACGTTCGCCGCTCGGACCTAG
>Ga0224558_1001957_pt1 | contig 20087 bp, 15 predicted proteins | sample 714S32024metaG_FD_180682 | JGI IMG/M metagenome (GOLD analysis project Ga0224558, IMG submission 180682) | Peat soil microbial communities from Stordalen Mire, Sweden - 717 S3 20-24 | ecosystem: Environmental > Terrestrial > Soil > Wetlands > Peat | place: Sweden: Norrbotten County, Stordalen...
ACAAGCCGAACCGCCTCCTGCTTGAACTCAAGCGTGTAACGTCCCCGCTTCGACTTCGTCATCTTCGCTACCCTTTCGCATTAGAACAGCTCGCTAAGGGATACGTTTTGCGGGGGCAAGGTCAGAATGATGCTCCTGCGGCCTCGAAGGGCTCCTACTCCTCGTTCGGCAACGGGTGTTTTTCGAGTAGCCCCCACAAACCTGTACCGTCTTCGGACGCACGAGCGCCAATTTGAATGAGCAACGCTTTCGTGGTCTCCTCATCAGCGCCGATGACGTGGGACAAAGTTTCTATTCTGCGCCATTCAAACCGAGGGTCTCGCAACATGACCCGCAGCAGATTCTTCCGAGGTTCATCGCTCTTTGCCTTCGATTTCTCTTGCAAGTGATGAAGCAAGAGCGTCCCGCCAGTAGTGATAGGCAAGCGACGCTCGGAGAAGACGCTGCGGCGGGGCTTGAAGGAACTGGGACCAGATTTGGTCAAGGGGCTGCGCTTCGTCTGTAGCGACATGTGGAAGCCCTATCTGAACGTGCTTGCTGCCGAGGCGGGACAGGCGCTGCATGTGCTGGATCGCTTCCATATCACCATGCACATGAACCAGGCCGTGGATCAGGCGCGCCGGGCAGAGAGCACCCGCCTGCGAGCCAAGAGCCAAGAGGAGGCCTGGCGGCTCAAGCATATGCGCTGGCCGCCGTTGCGCAAGGGAAGCCGGGTGCGCGGCGAGGCCCGCAAGAAGCTCAACGCCCTGCTCGCCAGCAAGCTCGACACCGCTCGCGCCTGGGAGTTGAAGGAAGCCTTCCTGCACTTCTGGAAATACAAGTCCCCGATCTGGGCTGGAGTCTTCCTCGACTACTGGTGCCACCGCGCCCTGCGCAGCCGCCTGGAACCGATGCAGAAAGTTGCCCGCATGCTGCGTGCCCATGAGGAACTGCTGCTCAACTGGTTCCGAGCCAAAGGTGAGCTTTCAAGCGGCGCGGTCGAGGGGCTCAACAACAAAACCCGTGTGATCACCAGACGATCCTTCGGATTTCGTACCTTCAAAGCCATGCAAATGGCCCTCTATCACACCCTTGGACGACTGCCGGAACCAGAAACTGCCCGCAGATTCTGCTGAGGAGACTGAATACAATTGTGGCACTTAAAAGTCCGGCGATCCATAAGGCGACTTGGGCATCACTTCATTCGTTGTCCTGTTTTCGTTAATTGAGGCAACTTCCGAATTGCTCGTCACTTGACCGCAACTCGAAGAACTGGGGTCTCGTCCACGCCCAACATTCTTGGGCGTCCACGCCCAACATTCTTGGCGCGGTACATCGCGTTGTCGGCACATTTCAGGAGGGTATCAGGGTCGCTGCCATCCTCGGGGTAAAGGGCAATGCCAATGCTGGCGGTGATATTGAGTTGGTAGCCAGACACCTGCATTGTTTGCTTGATCGAGGCGATCACCCGTTCGGCCAGGCACGCGGCGGCCGTCTGGTCCTCCAATTCGACTTGCAGGATGACGAACTCGTCGCCGCCCAGCCGAGACACAGTGTCGCCCTCGCGGACGCATTGGCACAGGCGGTGGGCCACCTCTATCAGCACCTGATCGCCGGCGTCGTGGCCTAGGGTGTCGTTGATTTGCTTGAACAGGTCGAGGTCGAGAAATATCACCGCCAACCGGAGCCTGCGGCGGCGGCCGCTAGCGATCGCCATGCTCAGACGGTCGGTGAGTAAGCGACGGTTGGGAAGCTGGGTCAGCGGGTCGTAATAAGCCATCTTGCTCAGGACGGCTTTCTCCTTCCTGTCGCTTATATCGGCGAAGGTGACGACCACCCCGGCCGTCTGCCCGATGCTGAAGATCGGGATGCAAATCAATTCGGCAGGGAATGTGGTTCCGTCGCGGCGGCGCAGGATGGCGTCGCGCCTGCCCCCGGCGCAGCCCTGCGCGGCGGCGAAATCTTCTTTCGTAAAGGCAAAGTCGACAAAGGGGACACCGATCAACTGCTGTTCCGTGCAGCCGAGGATGTCGAGGGCGGCCTTGTTGGCGAAGGTGATGATGCCGGCAGTATCCACTCTGCAAACACCGTCACCAATTGCATCGAGAATCAGCAGAGTCTGGATTCCCGAGTCGCGCAATTCGTGATAGGCCAACTGGTGTTTCAGCGTCGAACTGACAAGGGCAGCCACCCCCAGCAGGGACTCCAAAAGATGATGTGGCGGCTCGTTTTCGCCGCCATAGCTGACCAGCATTACGGCCTCCGTCCGGCAGCGCACCGTCACCGGCAGTGCGATCCAGACGGCAGGACGCTGTGCCGAGGTGGTTTCCGTGGCCATGAATCCGCTGTCCAGAACCTGGCGTGCCATGCCGAGAATTGTGGCTTGGGTCTCCGTCGCGACCTCGCCCAAGGCGGCCAGGTCGCCGACGGAGCCATGCGGCAGGAAGGTGACGGTGTCGATGGCGAACGCTACGCGGATTATTTGGCCGGCTTCCGCCAGAACATTCGCTTCTGGCAACATGCTGGCCATGTACTGCGCCGTGCGCATGAACGCTCGGGCGCAGTCATTCGGGGCGAAACGGTTGCAAGGCATGGTCATTGGCTGTGCATCCCAGTGAAAGGGCGAAGAAAAAGGTGGTCGACGAACAGTTCGTCGAAATTGCCTTCCATAGAAAGGTTTATCAGTTTTGTCTTGTCCCGTGCCGCGCGCAATGCGTTTTCCGCCATCGGCGAAAGCAAAATATCGAGAGTGCCAGCCAGCGCGGTGTTGCCGGACAGACGAAACCGTTCGATCGGGATCTTCGGCAGCAACCCGATGCCGATGGCATTGCCCAGATCGAGGTGATCGCCGAAGGCGCCGGCCACGTATACGTCCCGAAGATCTCGCAGCGAGATGCCGGCAAGGCGGGTCAAGGTTTCCAGACCCGCGGCGATGGCCGCCTTGGCCTGTTGCAGTCTGTCGATATCGGCCTTGCTGACGGAAAAGCGGCGGCCGGCCAGATCGACCGCGATTGGATTGGTTCGCGGTCGGCCGCGTTCGTCGATCTGACCTCCCTCGGTCAAATGCGCCAACAGGTCGATCAGGCCAGAACCGCTAATGCCAGCGGCTGGCTCATCTCCCAGACATTCGCTCTCCCAAACGCCATCGGAAGAGCGGAACAGCCGATGAATCGCACCCAGCTCGGCAGGCATCCCACAACTGATGCCGACCCCCTCGAAGGCCGGACCGCCGGCCGCCGCTGTCACCCACAATTGCCGGCCATCCCACAGGCCCATCTCTGAATTGGTGCCGAAATCGATAAGGGCGGTGGGCGGAGGAAGCTCGATCATCCGGGTGTGGACGACTCCCAGGATCAGATCCGAACCGACGAACCCGCCCAGCGCCGGAACCAAAGCGACATCGGTACCGGGGTTTAGATCGAGCAAGCTGGCCAAGCCGGGATGAAGGAACACATCGCTGTCATGCAAGCGGAGCCACTGCTTAGGTTCCAGCAGGGGCCGTGGGTCGCCGCCGCAAAGAAGCGTCAGCATCGCCGCGTTGCCGACAATCCGCAGCCGCGCCACGGAAGCCGGCAGGAATCCTTCGCCTCGCAACAGATCGAAGAGGGCTTCGTGGATGGCATTTTCCGCCATGGATTGCATCTGCCTTTGCATCGCGGGCGACTCGGCGGCCATTTGCAGGCGGCCGATCACGTCGGAGGAAAAGCCAATTTGTGGATTGGGTCCCATCCGTACGGCGCAACGCTGTCCCGTCACGAGATCGCAAATCGCCAATGAGATGTTCGTCGTGCCCAGGTCCACGGCCACGCCGAGACGGGCATCGGACGGGACGGCAGTGACGGGAATGGGGTAGTCCGGTCGATAAGGGGCGAGAATCGGCGCACGCCAGGGGGACGGCCGCGCCTGCGAGAGAACGGTGACGTCCATGCTGGTTTCGGGGACAATCTGACAAGCGAGGCGCACGCCTCGGGCAATGGCCTCCTCGCCCAGATGCAATAATTCCGCTGGCGTGGGCGGTCCGGCGTAACCGGTGTCGATACGCACCCGGCACAGCCCACAGGCACCGATCCCAGCGCAGGCCGATCGGACTCGCAGGCTGCCGCTGTTGAGAATGTCGCGCAAAGTGACGCCGGGAACAAAGACGGCCTGACGAACGGCGTGGTCCGGTTCACCCTCGCGGCGTACCCCGATATGACAGCACGGCTCCGCCATCAGCGTCGTCCCTTTTTCCAATCCTGGGCGGCGGTAACCAGCGCCGCGACGTTGGCCTCCTCGGCCTCCGGAGGAATCTCGCATCCCGAAGACAGGATGAAGCCGCCACGTCCGTCGAACCGGGCGAGCAGCGCATCGGCGGTCTGGCGAATGCTGTCCGCGCTATCGGTAACGAAACTCAAAGGCTTGATGTTGCCGTCCAGACACAGGGAGTCTTCGCCCAAGGTTTCCAGCACCGTGTCCAAATCGACGCAGTAATCGACATTGCCGATGTCGAAGCCGAAGGAAGAATAAAGCGGCAAGATCGCAGCGGTCTGCCCGGCGATGTGAAGCCAATTGGCCTTGGCCCCTGCCTGCTTGAAAGAAGCAGCCAGATGGGCAACCCGGGGACCGACCAACTCGCGAAACAGTCCTGCCGGTACGATTTCAGGGCTGGCGGCCGGATCGAACACCAGCACGATGTCTGCCCCTGCCGCCAACTGGGCGGAACCGAACGATCGGGCAACCTCTGTGGCGTAGTCGAGCAGATGGACGAAGCGATCAGGTTCATCGATCGCCAGGAACAGCGCGCGCTGCATTCCAACAAACTGCACCGCTCCGGTCATCGGGCCTTGGACCAGGCCGATCACCGCGGCGGCGTCGCCCACGCCGGCCCGCATTCGCGCCACCATCTCGACCACCGCCGGCATACGCCCGGCGGTCGCCGGATCGGGCGGTGCCAGCCGGGTAAAGTCACGATCGGGAGTGAAGGGCGGATCGCTGATCGCCGGATAAATCCCGGGATGGCGGATCACCGTGCCGCCCAGCGATTCGGCCTCGATCGTAAGGTCGAGTACGGCGAAGATCGCATCGAGCCCGTAGTGGCGCCACGCAGCCAACTGGCATTCGGCCGCGGTTGCCGCAGATGCCAGATAGTCGTCCATGCTTTTGCCTGCCACCTTGGCAGCATGGGCAAAAATCTGGGGAATCACTGGGGGGCGGTCGCAGGATTGGCGCAGGATGGTCCGCTGCAGTCGTTCAATGGCCAGCATAAACACCGTCCAGCAAGGCGCCGACGTAATGGACGGCGTCGAAAGCGGTCTGACCGACGAAATCCACCGCCAAGGTGTCGGCCGTGCACTGCTTGAGTGCCGCACCGCCGGCTAACACCTTGACATGGCTGAGCCCGGCGGCGCCCAGTGCCGGCTTAACCTGTCGCACCAGAGGAATGACGCTAGAAATCAGGCCGCTCAGGCACACCGCCACCGCGCCGCTTTCGGCAGCGGCCTTGACCACGGCGGCGACCGACGTGTCCTTGCCGCAATCGATCACCTTGATATGGGCTCCGGTCAGCAATATCTTGAGGATGGATTTACCGATATCGTGGATGTCGCCCTCCAGAACTGCCGCGATCACGGTGGCGCGGGGATTGGGTAGATCGGCGTCTCCGGGAAACAGCCGGTGGATCACCGCCATCACCGCCCGCCCGGCCAGCATGATTTCCAGCAGATTGAATTGCTCGGCGGTGCACTTGCGGTCAAGCGCGCCCATGGCTACTTCGATGCCGTCGGTAACGATTTCTGCCGGCTGCCGCCCCTTGGCGATTAACTCTCCGACCAGCGCCAGACAGTGCTCCCGCTCCCCCTCGATCAGGGACGCTACAAGGTCATCAAAGGCGCGGTCCATGACGTCTACCATACCTTATCCTGAGCCAACTGTGGAATTGCCTACCCTTCGAGGCTAGGACCTTATAATCGTCTGTTCAACTCGATGTTGCATGAATCCGCCTCTGGCATATGCTTGCTCAGTAGTGTCCGGTTCATTTCAGGATACAACCGAATAGAAAACCTATTTGTCGCATTCTGCGTTGCTGTGGTAGGAGTACGTTCCAATGAGCGAAGCGGCCTCTCGAATCGCAATTCTCAAGACGGACATCACAACCCTGGCCATTGACGCCATCGTCAACGCCGCCAACTGCTCACTCCTTGGTGGCGGAGGGGTCGATGGGGCCATCCATCGCGCTGCCGGCCCGGAACTTCTCAGCGAGTGCCGTCTGCTCCACGGTTGCAAGACAGGCCAGGCGAAATTGACCAGGGGTTATCGCCTGCCCGCCAGATATATCATTCATACCGTTGGCCCGGTGTGGAATGGCGGAGAACACGGAGAACGCGAACTGCTTGCCAGTTGCTATCGTTCTTGTTTTGCGCTCGCGCGCAGACACGGCCTGCGGACTCTTGCCTTCCCAGCCATCAGTTGCGGCGTCTACCACTTTCCCGTCAACCTCGCTGTCGAGATCGCGATGCGCGAAACGGCCGCGGAAGTGCGCAAAGACGATGCCATCGAACAAGTGATCTTTGCCTGTTTCGACGAGACGGTGTATGCATCCTATCGGCGAACCGCGCAACAGCTTTCCCAGGAGGGTATCGGCCTTCCATAATCATTGCCATGGAACAGATGGGGCCGGCCGCGTTCGCCCGCCCTCGTTCTCGTCCCCCATTCGGCGCAGTATTCAACTGGTTTGACGATAGGGAGTCGCCAGGGAGCCAGAGACGGCACTCGAGTCATTTGCCAAAGAATGTGCGGCGCGATGGGCGTTTCCGAGGACGTATTCCATGCTGGGTTGAGTCCGGCCGCCCCTGGAGGGACGCCCCCGGGGGCATCGAGGGCTTCCAGGGGCCTGCCTCGTTGCATTCTTGGTACATCTTATTCATACGATTACCCTGTAGTGTGGGAAATGCCCGCACACGGCGTACACTTGGAAGCAATTCTTAGGGGTTCTTGAAAGTTTCTTAAAGACCGTTCCGGCTTTTTCCGAGGAAAGAGGTATGCCCTGTCAAGGGGAGACCGCGGACACCAGAGAAGACCAAAATGCCCAATCAAACTGAAGCGAATCTCTCGGCCTTGATCGAAAGCACCGAAGACCATATTTGGTCGGTGGACCTGAATTGTCGCTTGATTCTTTTCAACCGGGCATTTCAGCGGCACGTCGAACAGATTTATGGCGTCCAAGTCGCGGTGGGGATGCACCCGGAGGGGATGTTCCTGCCAGAGAGAGCGGCGCCTTGGCCACAGTTTTTTAAGCGGGCGCTGTCTGAAGGCCCTTTCCGGATCGAGCATTCTCTGCTCGACGGGCACACTCTTGAGATGGCTTTCAACCCGATCATTGCCGATGGGGAAGCAACGGGCGTTTCGGTCTTCGGGAAGGACATTACCGAACGGAAGGCGGCAGAGAGCGCGCTCAAGGAAGCGGAGAAAAAGTATCGAGCCATCTTCGATGGGGCGCTGGAAGGAATGTTTCAAATCTCCCCTGAGAGGACCCCCCTGAGCATGAACCGCGCCCTGGCCACGATGGTGGGGGAGCGAGCACTGGAACCGGCGTATCGTCGGCATCCCCTGAGCATGAACCGCGCCCTGGCGAAGATGCTGGGCTACGATTCGCCGGAGGAGGTCTATTCTACAGTCAAAGACGTGGCTCGGGAGGCGTGGGCATACCAGGATGAGCGCGCAAGGTTCCTGCGGAAAATCGACGAACATGGGACCGTTCGGGGGTTCGAGTGCCAGTTAAAGCGCAAAGACGGCAGCAATATCTGGGTTTCGCTGAATGCCCGTAGGGTTTGCGGGGTCGATGGACAACTACTCTGCCACGAAGGCTTCGCCACAGACATCACCGAGCGCAAGCTGGCGGAGATGCAACTGCGCGATAGCGAGGAACGCTACCGCGCGACCTTTGAGCAGGCCGCGGTGGGCATCGTTCATGCCTCGTTCGACGGAAGGTACCTGAGGTGCAACACGCGTTTCGCCGAGATCGTCGGCTACGCTCTAGAGGAAATTCCGGGCATGACTTTCCAGCAGATCACGCTGCCGGAGGATCAGGCGGAGAGTGAGGCTGCGCGCCAACAGATGGCGAGCGGCGCGATCGAAGGCGCCAGCCTGGAGAAACGCTACCTGCGCAAGGACGGCAGTTTGACCTGGGTAAAGCTTACGTGCTCGACGCAACGCGACGCCGAGGGACGCGCGCTTCACAACATCGCCATCGTTGAAGACATCAATGCCCGCAAGACAGCCGAGGAGAGCCTGGCCGCGGCTCAGGAAGCACTGCGGTTGAGCGAGGAGCGCTATCGCACCGCATTCCAGACCAGCCGCGACGCCATCCAAATCAACTGCTGGCGCGACGGGGGATATATCGACGTCAATCAGGCTTTCCTCGACAACTTAGGATTTGAACGCGAAGAAGTCATTGGGCGGACTTCGCAGGAACTGGGGATATGGGCGGATGCCCACGACCGGCAAAGACTGGTCGAAATGCTGCGCCAGAACTCAAGTTGCAGTGGTTTGGAGGCCCGGCTCAGAAAGAAGAACGGGGAGATTCTCTGGGGGCAGATATCGGCGTCGATGTTCGAGCTTGACGGCGTTCCCTGCATTCTTTCCATTACCCGGGATATCTCCGATGCCAAGTTGGCGGAGGAGGAGATCAGAAATCTGGCTTTCTATGACCCGCTGACAGCTCTGCCCAACCGCCGTCTTCTGTTGGAGCGGTTGCGCCAGGCCTTGGTCGCCAGCGTCCGAAGCGGCCGCTCGCGAGCGCTGCTGTCCATCGATCTGGACAACTTCAAAACGCTGAACGACACCCTCGGCCATCAAACAGGCGACCTTGTGCTTCAGGAGGCCGCCCGGCGCATCGCCGCCTGCGTCCGCGCAGCCGACACCGTGGGCCGGCTAAGTGGAGATGAGTTTGTGGTCATGCTCGAAGACCTGAGCAAAGTCCCCGAGGAAGCCGCGGCACAGGCCAAGGCCGTGGGCGAGAAGATCCTGGCTTCGATTCATAATCCCTACCTGATTGAGGGCCGTGAATGCCGCAGCACCTGCAGCATCGGGATCACCATCTTCGGAGGTCGACGGAACAGCACCGATGAAATCTTGCAGCAGGCCGATATTGCTCTGTATCAGGCCAAGGCGGCCGGCCGCGACACCATACGCTTTTTCTCCCCGGCCTTGCAGGCTGCCGTCAACGCCCGCGCCGCGATGGAGGGTGACCTCCGCCAAGCGATCAAGACAAACCAGTTCCTGCTTTACTATCAGCCTCAAGTAGAGTGGGGCCGCTTGACGGGCGCCGAGGCCCTGATTCGTTGGCGACACCCCGCCCGCGGCATCATGTCTTCGGACGAGTTCATTCCCCTGGCCGAGGAATCGAGGTTGATTCTGCCTATGGGAGATTGGGTTATGGAAACCGCCTGCGCACAAATTGCGTCATGGGCAGGCCGCAAGCAAACAGCCGATTTCACCGTTGCGGTCAACATCAGCACCCTGCAGTTCCGCCAACCGGAATTCGTCGAACAGGTGCTGGCGGCCCTCGATCGCACCGGAGCCAATCCGGAAAACCTCAAGCTGGAACTCACCGAAAGCATGTTGGCGAACAATATCGAGGACATCATCGCCAAGATGACCGAACTCAAATCGCATGGCTTGAGATTCTCCCTGGACGACTTTGGCACGGGCTATTCGTCGCTGGCCTACCTGAAGCGCTTTCCCCTGGACGAATTGAAGATCGACCGGGCCTTCGTCCGCGACATTCTGGAGGATTCGACCAGCGGCGCCATTGCGCAGACGATCATTTCGCTGGGCCGGGCGATGGGTTTGTCGGTGATCGCCGAGGGCGTGGAAACCGAAGAGCAACAGGGCTTTCTGGCCGCTCTCGGCTGCCATGCCTTCCAGGGCTACCTGCTCAGCCGGCCGCTGCCGCTGAAGGAGTTCGACGCCTTCCTCCAGAACTTCGCCGAAAGCTGCGCCCCGCTTCGAGGGGCATGGGAATCCTATGCACGTGAAATCGGGACCGGAGAGCCCATCTTGAGCAGGTCGGCGATGGGCCTTGCTTCCCAAAATGAAAATCCAAGGGGGAAAATCTCTCTGGAATTGCCAGGTTGGAGAGAGAAATAGACGCCCGCGCGTGGGGGGGACGACGACACGCTGAGTACAGGTTGTGGACCAGCGGGATGCAAACAGAACTGAGACAGTGAGGGGGAGTTTACCTGATGGCCGGATCTGAGGACCCTGCCGACATATCAGGACTAATCCTTGGCAGGCCTCATTAATCGTACGCCGACTTCGCTGCCGAACTTGGGCATGGAGGTCTCCTGTCACCGCCAGTGCCAGTCTCTCAGTTCCTCGTGCCCTTCGTGTTTGGGGTCGGTGATGGCCTCCACGAGATCGTAAAATCCGGGGATGCCGCCACAGTCTTCCGGCTGACACGCAAGCCTACCATCCGTACAGGCCGGATACTTCGCATTCGGGTCAACTGGCAGTTGTTTTTCCAGGACGATGGCGTGCTTCCAGCTATCGCCAAGGTCGTAGGTGTAGATGAACTTGGCGCCAACTCTCCGCAGTACATCGAAGAGACGCACGGTACGCTCGCTTTCTACCGGAGGCATCCCGATGCTCCGGTATTCAGGGTCTGGCTTTCCGAAGTATCGTTGGCCGGCGCGGATTTCGTGCATATGGCCGCCCTCCCGCCCCATCGCGGTTTGCAGTATTACGTGTAATTGCGCCAGAGTCAGAACCGCGGGAACCAGCAGACGACGCCAGATGGGAGGGTTGGTGCCGAGCAGAGTGACCTTGATCTGATAGATATCCTACGGACTCGCGAGCTTTTTCGTTGGCCGGTTTCAACTTCGAAGTGCAAAGAACTTCGAGTAGTATTTCACGAAGTCGAAGTCTGGCAAAAACAGTTCTGCGGGGCATTTCCAGCCTAGCGATTTTCTTGGTCTTGCGTTGAGCAGCCAGGCGAATTTGTCGAGTTCTTCCTGCGAATGAAGGCTGAGGCCTTCGCCTTTGGGCAGCAACTGGCGGATGAGTCCGTTGGTGTTTTCGTTGATGCCGCGCTGCCAGGGCGCGTGCGGGTCGGCAAAGTAGACCTTGACTCCGGTATGGGCGGAGAGGGTTTCGTGCTGGGCCATTTCCTTGCCGCGATCATAGGTGATGCTGAGTCGCTTCACCGGGTGCGGTCTGGATGATCACCCGCGCTTCCGGCGACGCGGCTCCGCGCAGGGCCCGCACGAAGCGCTTCACACTCTGGTAGCCGCCAGCGAACCCGTGGCCATCGACCAGGTCCTGCCAGATGCCCATCGCGTTCCGGCCCCGCCCGAGTTCCAGCGCAATCAGCTCACGGTACGGCTCACAGGCGCTGACCGACAACTTCGCCGCCGGCGCAGATACCGCTTTCTCCTGTAAAAAGCCGGTGGTCACCCCGATGGCCGGTTTTGACTCGTTGGCCGCTTTTGGCTCGTCTGAGTCGGCGGTGACCTCTATGTTTGAATGCTAAGTCGAGGAGGAGCGCAAGGTGTTTCAATAGGCTGAACTCAGCGGTGACGCTGATTCAGAGAACTCCCTCGGAGGCTCCTCAGAGCATATGTACTTCATTGGGCTGGATGTACACAAGAAGACGATCAGCTACTGCGTGAAGGACGCGGCCGGTCGTGTGCATATGGAGGGCAAGATAGGCTCCACGCGGCAGCAGCTCGACGGCCGGCTATAGCCGCCGGACTCTTCCTGCCAAAAGGAGCCTTCGACTTCCAAGAATATTGGTCAGCTAAAATCAACTACGTTGCACTTGGAACTTGAAAGCGCCCTACAATCAGGAGAGTTGTCGTTCAGGAAAAAACAGGTTGTTGCGAAGGTGAGACCGCACTTGAGATTGCATTGTTTTTTTGCGTTCGCTCCTGTGGCTCTGGCGATCGTCGCTGCCGCACAGAATCCGGGGCCGGCACCGCGCTTCGATGCGTGGAGGATCATCGGCCCGGGCGGAGGCGGAACCACAATTGGCCCCACGATCAGCCCCCACGATCCCGGTCTGGTAGTGGAGCACTGCGACATGACCGGGGGGTACATCACGCACGATGGCGGTCAGTCCTGGCGGATGTTCAATCTGCGTTCGGGCATGGAAACCTTTGCCTTCGACCCGGGGAATCCCCGGCGAATCTATGCGGGAAACGCTGCTTTGTGGCGCAGCGACGATACCGGCCGGACCTGGCGCATGCTCTTCCCCAATCCCGCCAAAAAGACCGTCGAGCATCAGAACGGCGACCACAGTGACTACAGTCTGACCTCGCAGGACAGCCATTACGTCACCGGGTTGAACATTCGTCAAATTGCTGTCGATCCCAGGGACTCGAATGTTATTCATATTGCGTTTTCCGATCCACAAAGCGGCGGGACAACGCTGCTGATCTCAAGGGACGGCGGAGCCTCTTTCCGGCGCGAGCACGAGTTTCCTTCGGATAAAATCCTCCTTCTCGTCTATAAAGGCGGCGAGCGGCTGGCTATTGGAACGCAGGGCGTCTTCCGCGGCCGGGCAAAATCTGCGCAGCCAATCGCGGGGCCTGGAGAGATCATCGCGTATGCCAGCGCAGGCGAGGCGCAAGGAAGAACAATCATTTTTGCGACAACGAAGATGGGAGAGCTGTTCGTTTCAGAAGACGAGGGCCGAAGCTGGCAATTGAGAAGCCCGGCGCTCGGCCAGCAGGCCGGAAAGTTTGGGGCAGTTGCCGCGGCTGGCGGCAATGGGCGGGTCGCGTACGTTGGCTTTCGTGGCCTCAAACTGGGCGAAGGCCCCGAGGAACTCTACAACGGCATTGCCAAGACCATCGATGCGGGCCGGAGCTGGTCGATCGTATTCCGCGAATCGACGCGGCCTGCCGCCAATCTCAATGCCTCCTGGATCGAACAGCGCGCGATTGGCAGCGGGACGGACGATAGCAAGAACATCTTCTTCGACGCCCCTTACAGTCTGGGAGTAGCTCCCGGCAACCCCCGCATCTGCTATGCTACCGACCTCTTTCGGAGCTACCGGACGCTCGATGGAGGAAAGACCTGGGCACAGGTCAACTCCGTGCATATGGCGGATCAACACTGGACTACGCGCGGGCTCGACGTCACCACAAACTACGGCGTGCAATTAGACCCGTTTGATTCGAAGCACATTTTCATCGACTACACCGACATCGGAGGCTTTGCCAGCGATGATGGAGGCAAGTCCTGGGAATCCGCGACCACCGGGGTTCCCGATGCCTGGCGGAACACAACCTATTGGCTCGCATTCGATCCCGAGGTCAAGGGCCTGATGTGGGGAGCCTTCAGTAGAACACACGACCTGCCCCGGCCGAAGATGTGGCGGCAGAAAGATGCATTGAGCCGCTTTCGGGGCGGCATCGGTGTTTCGACCGATGGCGGGCGGCACTGGACCCCCTCCAACACCGGCATGAGGGAAACGGCTTTCACGCACGTGCTCCTCGATCCCACAACACCGGCTGGGCAGCGCACCCTGTACGCCTGCGGCTTTGGCGCCGGCGTGTATAAATCAACGGACAACGGAAAAACCTGGCAACTGAAAAACAACGGCATCAGCGAAACAAACCCCTTTGCCTGGCGCATCGTACGCGGCAATGACGGCGCACTTTATCTTATCCTGGCCCGCGCCAATGAGGGCCGCTACGGCACGGCAAGCGGCAGCGGCGCTCTCTATAAATCCGTCGATGGAGCGGAGCACTGGGCGAAGATGAAGCTGCCGGAAGGCGTCAACGGGCCGAACGGGCTGGCGCTGGATCCGCGTGACAATCGCCGCATCTACCTCGCCGCCTGGGGCCAGGAGCGAACCGGCGGCGTGGACTTGGGGGGTGGGGTGCTGCTTTCCACCGACGGCGGCGAAAGCTGGCGCACTATCTTCAGCAAGCCGCAACACGTCTATGATGTGACGATCGATCCAAAGGCGCCGGATACGCTCTACATCTGTGGTTTCGATGCGGCGGCATACCGCTCGACCGACGCCGGGCTTCATTGGACGCGCATTCGTGGCTACAACTTCAAGTGGGGCCACCGCGTGATGATGGATCCCAGCGACGCGTCCATGATTTACATCACTACCTATGGCGGAAGCGTATGGCATGGCCCGGCTGCCGGGGATCCGAGCACACCTGAGGATAGTTTGACGCACGTACCGATTGCGCAATGAGTCATCCACGTTAAGGAAATCTCAAACCAGTAAGCAGAACCCTCGCTGAATCACCTCGAGACGGATCTGCACGCTGAAGTCTTCCAGTTGCGGGCGTTGCCTGAATCGGCCTTCGAGCGAGCACCGCACCCGTCTCGCCAGTTGACCCACGGCGATGCAGGTAAAATCTTTCGAAACCGGCCCACAAGCGGTATAATCCCAGCGGATCTGTCCTGAAAAAGGAGATTCCGGGAGACGCCTCACCCAAGCCAGCCTTTCGAGAGGCATTGAAGAAGCGGCGCTGTTTGGTGCCTGCAGATGCGTTTTTCGAGTGGCAGCGGCTCGATGCCAAGTCGAAAAGGCCATTTGCCATCGCACTCACGAGCGGGGAGCCCTATGCTTTTGCCGGGTTGTGGGAAAGCTGGCGCCCGAAAGACGGCGAGCCATTGGAGACCTTCACGATTCTGACCACGGTTCCCAACAAGGTAATGGAGCCGATCCACAATCGGATGCCGGTGATCCAGGAGCCGAGGGATTATGATCGCTGGCTTGATCCTGGGAACACAGCCAAGCCGCCGATGGATTTGCTCCGCCCATACCCAGCAGAACTTATGCGGGCTTGGCCGGTCAGCGACCGGGTAGGGAATGTCAGAAACAACGATCCGGAATTACTGGAGCCTCGAAGCTGAACACATTGGCTGCCATGGGGCGACAGCGTTACGGAACCGCCCGGTTTTTCGACTGCAAATGCGGCTTTGGTCTTGCAATACCCCTCAGGAGCGGTACAATTTCAGCAAATTGGACCAGAAAAAGGAGATTTCGGATGAAAATCCACGTGCTTACCATAGCGCTTGCACTCTGTTCCGCTCCGCTTCTGGCCCAGGCACCCGCATCCGCGCCCGAAGTCCAGACTCATGCCAGCGAGATCGGCTTCAGCTACGGCCTGCCGGCGAACTGGGAGGTCGTCGATACCAATCTGACGCTTCCCGCGGTGCGGCAAAACGTGGAGAATGAGGCCGCCAGCGAGGACGAAAAGCAAGGCGCCGCCTGCGCACAGGTCGCTCTGACAGCAAGGCACGGCGATCCTGCCTCCGTGGTGGTCGTTGTGGCGTTGCCGTTTGCCTGCTTCGGACAGGAGATGACCGACAAGGAACTGCCGAGCTTTGCCTCGGGCGCCTCGGAGGGTCTCAGGAAGAGCTTTAACCTCGGGGACCCGCTCCGCGGCGCCTACTCTCTTGGCGCCCACAGCGTTTGGATCGAACGCGCTCGGGGCACTCTCATCGGCCACGCCGATACCAAGTACACGGTAGAGACAGTTTGCAGCATTCTCAAAAAGGGCGCTGTCTGCTGGATGATCATGAGCGCCGACGATGCCGCGCTCCAGACCTTCGAGCACGGCGCGGTCACGCTGGACGATGATGCCGCCGCGGCGCTGGTTCCGGCTGATGCTTTTGTGAAACAGCCATAGAGCGCATCCTCGGCGCCGGGATCGGAGAGATTAAACCACTGCTGCAGAAAGTAAATGCGTAGCATAATCGACAAACCAAATGGATGCCGACCATTGCCGGCCTTGGGATAGTGCGGCTCAATCAACGCTTCCAGCTCTCGCCAGGGAACCGCTGCATCCATAACATTCAAAAACTCTTCCCGAGGACTCTTCCGCGCATACTTTTCAAAGCTGACTGGCTCGCCAAAGTTATCTGGCGCATCGCATTCTCCTACCTGATTCAACTTTATACAAACTGCATCTGGTCGGAGAACTTAAGCCGAGGCTCCCTGACAGCCATGCTGGTTCTATCTGCTATCATAACAAAGGACTTGGATGCCTCCTATGAATAAACTACTCGCATTAAACCGCAGCGAAATTGCCATCCGCATTTTGCGCGCAGCCAACGAGCTTGGCCTGCGCACCGTCGCTATCTACTCTCAAGAGGACCGCGTCGCCCTCCACCGCTTCAAGGCCGATGAGGCCTATCTCATTGGCGAAGGCAAGGGGCCGGTGGAAGCGTACCTCGACATCGAAGGCATCGTGGCGCTGGCGCAGGAAAAGGGCGTGGACGCCATTCACCCCGGCTATGGCTTTCTCTCGGAAAACCCCGAGCTGCCACGGGCATGCCAGCGCGCCGGCATCTCCTTTATCGGCCCCAGCGCCGAACTGCTCGAGTTGCTGGGCGATAAGACCGCCGCACGCCGTCTGGCGATCAAGGCCGGTATCCCCGTTGTGCCCGGCACGGAGGAACCCGTCAGCGACCCTGAAAAGGCCGGGAAGATCGCTGCCGGGATCGGTTTTCCGCTGATCATCAAGGCTGCCTTCGGCGGCGGTGGCCGTGGCATGCGCGTGGTCGACAAGCCCGAAGATTTTGCGGGAAAGCTGGAAGAGGCGAGGCGCGAGGCCGAGGCCAGCTTCGGCAACGACGCCGTCTTCCTGGAGCGATTCGTGCGCCGCGCCCGCCACATTGAAGTCCAGATTCTGGGCGACCGCCACGGCAATGTGCTTCATCTTTACGAGCGCGACTGCTCCGTGCAGCGCCGCCATCAGAAGGTGGTTGAGGTTGCGCCCGCCGTCTCGCTGGATCCATCGATCCGCGCCGCCCTGTCCGAGGCCGCGGTCAAGCTGGCCCGCGCCGTCAACTACTCGAGCGTGGGCACCGTCGAATTCCTGGTGGATGCTGACTCCGGCGAGTGGTACTTCATCGAGGTCAACCCGCGCATCCAGGTCGAGCACACCGTCACCGAGATGGTGACCGGCATCGATCTTGTGCGCGCCCAGATTCAGGTGGCGCAAGGTCTGGAGCTGCACGGTCCGGAGATGAACCTGCCTGCGCAGAACAAAGTGCCGCTCTACGGCTACGCGCTGCAATGCCGCGTCACGACCGAGGATCCAACCAGTAACTTCACTCCCGACTACGGCAAGATCTCCGCTTATCGTTCGCCGGCGGGATTCGGCATCCGTCTGGACGCCGGCTCGGCCTATAACGGCGCCGTGATTACCCCTTATTATGATTCCCTGCTCGTCAAGACAACTGCCTGGGGCAGCGACTTCAAGCAGGCCTGCCAGCGAATGAATCGCGGCCTGCGCGAATTTCGTGTGAGCGGCGTCAAAAGCAACATTCCCTTCCTGGAAAACGTGGTCGGCCATCCGGATTTTCAGGCCGGCTGCGTTACCACGGGTTGGCTGGAAGATACGCCGGCTTTATTCCACTTTGCTCCGCGGCGTGATCGCGCCACCCGTCTGCTGCGCTACGTGGGCGACGTCATTGTGAATGGGAATCCTGCCGTTGCGGGCAAGCCCGCGCCCAAGCGGCTTGATCCCGCACCGATTCCGCCGCGTGTGGTCACGGCGCCTCCCCGCGGCACCAGGCAGATTCTGGACGAGTCCGGTCCCGAGGGGCTGACGCGCTGGGTGAACTCCCAGCAGCGCCTGCTGCTGACCGACACGACCTTCCGGGATGCTCATCAATCGCTGTTGGCCACGCGTGTGCGCACCTACGACATGATGGCGATCTCCAACTTTGTCGCTCACCGGCTGCACAATCTCTTCAGCCTGGAGATGTGGGGCGGCGCCACCTTCGATGTCGCCATGCGTTTCCTGCACGAGGATCCTTTCGTCCGCTTGCGGCGCTTGCGCGAGGCGATTCCGAATATCTGCTTCCAGATGCTGTTGCGCGCTTCCAACGCGGTGGGCTATACGGCGTATCCCGACAATGTGGTGGAGGAGTTCGTCAAGGAGGCCTCGGCGCAAGGCATCGACATCTTCCGCATCTTCGATTCGCTCAACTGGCTGCCGAACATGGAAGCATCGATGGCTGCAGTGCGCAAGACGCGTTCCGTCTGCGAAGCCAGCATTTGCTATACCGGCGACATCCTCGACCCCAGGCGCGACAAGTACTCGCTGCAGTACTACGTCCGCAAGGCCAAGGAACTGGAACGCATGGGCGCGCACATGATTGCCATCAAGGACATGGCCGGACTGTGCCGCCCCTATGCGGCCGAGAAGCTGGTGAAGGCGCTGCGCGAGGAAATCGGCATTCCCATTCACTTCCATACCCACGACACCAGCGGCGTCAACGCTGCTTCGGTTCTGAAAGCCGCCGAAGCCGGCGTGCACATCTCCGACGCGGCCATTGCCTCCATGAGCGGCCAGACCAGCCATCCGAATCTGAACTCCATCGTGGCGGCCCTGGCGCATACGCCGCGCGATACCGAAATCGACCTCGAGGCGCTCAACCTCTGCTCCGATTACTGGGAGGTGGTGCGTGAGTACTATGCGCCGTTCGACACCAGCCCGCGCTCGGGCACGGCCGAGGTTTACTTCCACGAGATGCCCGGCGGCCAGTACACCAATCTGAAGGAACAGGCAGAGGCCATGGGCCTGGGTGCGCGCTGGCATGAGATCACCCGCACCTATGCCGAGGTCAACCTGGCCTTTGGCGACATTATCAAGGTCACACCCTCCAGCAAGGTGGTGGGCGACATGGCCATCTTCCTGATCAATCACAATCTGACTATGGCGCAGTTTGAGCGGAAGGATGTCGATCACGGACTTACTCTGCCCTCATCCGTCATCGATATGTTCAAGGGCTCGCTGGGCGAACCCGAAGGTGGCTGGCCGGAGCATCTGCAAAAGATCATCCTGCGAGGCGCCACTCCGCAAACCGGCCGCCCAGGCGCGATTCTCCCCGTGGTCGATCTGCAGAAGACGGCCCTGCAGGTCGAGAAGAAGATCGGCCGCAAACCGGCGCACGACGAAGTGCTGAGCTACCTGATGTATCCTGACGTCTTCGTGAAGTTCGCGCAGAATCATCAGAGCTGGGGCGACATCGAGGTACTAGCTACCCCGCAGTTCTACTATGGCATGACGCCCGGTTCTGAGATCAGCGTCGCGCTCGATCCAGGCAGGGTACTGGTGCTGAAATTTTTCACCGTTGGCGAGCCCCATCCCGATGGAACCCGCACGGTGTTTTTCGAGCTGAATGGCCAACCGCGGGAAGTCACCGTTCGCGACCGCAAGCTGGAAGTAAAGACCCCGGCCCGGCCGAAAGCCGATCTCAGCCAGCCCGGCCACGTCGGTGCGCCCATGCCCGGCATGATTTCCAGCATCAGCGTGGAACCGGGCCAGACGATCCGCAAAGGCGAACGCCTGCTGGTCTTGGAGGCCATGAAGATGCAGAGCACCGTCTACGCGAACTATCCCGGCAAGATCAAACAAATACTCGTGCAGCCAGGCCAGCGTGTGGAGACGAAGGATCTGCTGATAGTGATCGGATAGTCTTCGCTCGTCCTCTGGGTTCGAAGTGTTGCGGGGCTTCATTGTTGAGGTCCCGTCCACACCCTGCTTCACCGGCCAGACGATTTGGGACGTAACTGCGCTGATGCCAGGCACACGAGTCAGGTTCACCCGCAAGATGCGGACAGCTCTCTGCTCTTCTGGCCGACTCTGGTTGGGTGCACTCTGGGGCCTCGAAACCTCCGAGTGATGCAGACGGCACAAATATTGTTCTCCAGAGCCGGACAGGTCCAGCGGCTCCGGTTCATTTCTCGCCATTCCAGTGCCTTTGGAGAGGGATTCCACGGCCCTGCGCTTGGCTTCCATGCGGACGTGGCTGTACCGCTCCAGCATCCGGTGGCTGACGTGTCCGGCAATCGCCATGATGCTGCTGTCAGATGCCCCGCTCTCCGCAAGCGAACTAATGGCGCAGTGCCTCAAGTCGTGGAACCGGAAGCCGTGGAGTCCCGCCTTTTTCCGGCTGTTTTGTCCAACGATCTCGACCAAAATCCCCGTCGGCCTTTGTTGCGCTCCAAAACGAAGTCCTGTGCAGAGGTTCCCTGATATGGAGTGACCCGTCAACATCTGCACATCGATGGGGTTGTTTTTGTCGTTGTCTTTGCTTTTGTTGTTGTTCAAGGACAGGGCCAGCCGCATCCCGGGCAGGTTTGG
>Ga0224558_1001958_pt1 | contig 20081 bp, 12 predicted proteins | sample 714S32024metaG_FD_180682 | JGI IMG/M metagenome (GOLD analysis project Ga0224558, IMG submission 180682) | Peat soil microbial communities from Stordalen Mire, Sweden - 717 S3 20-24 | ecosystem: Environmental > Terrestrial > Soil > Wetlands > Peat | place: Sweden: Norrbotten County, Stordalen...
TTAACCGGCAGCGCGTTATGACGGCCCGTTTTTGCCTCAGACCGGGGTTTTCAACCCCTTTGCGTCAGTTGAAAACCAAGAACAGTTCGATGGTTCAAGGGCCGTCTACCGTCGGGACTGGGCCTAGTTAGTCATGTAATGCGCAGCAACGTCGGCGATGTAGTGTTGCCAGGCGGGCAATTTGAAGTCATTCAACCAGTAGTCCAGGTGCGAACTGTCCTCGCGGACGAGCATGAACTCCGGATGCGCCAGGTTGTGGACGGCTTGGGGCGAACCGCCGTGTGGGACGAGATCCTGCCAGACACGAAGATTCAATTCGTGCGCCTTGGCCACCAGTTGCCGGAATTGCGCAGCATCGCCGAGCCCCTCAGCGAACTGGTAATAGTCGAATGGCCAATAGGGGCTTCTGGACTCGACGGGCAGAATCCAAATCGCTTTTACCCCCAGTCGCGGCAGCGTCGGCAAAAGCTTCTCCGTCGCAGCGGAGAAACCGCCTAAGTCATTGAAACCGCTCCCAATCGTGCCGCCCGGATGATACGAATACAAGATTCCGCCGGGGACCCACTCTGGTCGGTCCTCCGGCACACGCAAGGCTACGGAATCCATCCAGGCCCAGAGCCGCCCCAGCGCCGTCCAATAATTACCCTCGATTACCTGCAACGATACGAAACCAAAATCCTGTGCGTCGTTCGGACGCAGATACCCGCAAGCCGCCACCGTCTGCCGCACGTCAAAACGGCCTCGGTCTTCCGTGACCTCAAGGCCGGGGTTATCCTCGGTGAAACTGGTCCACAGCAGCGATTGGGAGGACGAAAGCTCAGCCAGCGCGGGCGCTATGGTTCCGCGGCTGTATGCCTTGCGTCCCGGCTGCATCTCGGCAAAGCGGTGGCTGCGCGGGGGCCAGGCAGCCGGGAAGCGGTAAAAACCGAGCTCCGTCGCCACCAGGCCCGAAGTGCGAAAGGCCAGTCCCCGCAACCGGAGGGTGTCGGGACCGCGATTGACCAGTTGCACCGAACGGTCGACTCGCGCCGCATCGAGGTAGAGCCGATAAGACTCGACCAGCTCATACGGGCCGGCGCTGATGGTCAGTTCGAGCCGGTCGGGCGAGGGCCGGGTTTGCTTGACCAGCTTGCGGGAGAAAGCGATCTGCTCGAACCAGGTCACCTTATCGGCGGGTCCTACGCCAAATGTCACAGGCGGCACGTCGTGCTCCACACGAGCAATTCCGCGTCCTTGGCAGGTCATCCGCGTCAGGTCGCCATTGTTCTCATCGAAGCTCAGCATCATTGGCCCGCAGGAGAATTCAATGGACGCACCTGGAACCGCGGACACGCACATGAGCGTCAGGGCGATTTGGCCGGTAACGATGAGAAGAGGTGCATGCTTCATGCGAATCGCGTTCACTGTATAGCGGCCATCCGAGCGGTCCAGCATCGTCTCATGTCCTGAGCGTTTGTTCGTTCGGCGAGTGAATTGCCGTCCCGCCACGATCCATCAGGAACTCGAATGATAAGCAGGGGAGTTGAAGATTGACGGTAACACTCGGGTTGCAGAACACTCCACCCCATGTGCGCGCAGCAGACCCGCTTGGCCCGGCTGGGGCTGAGCTTCCACTTCCTTTCTCGATTCGTGGCTGCGCGCCCTTACCTGCCATTTATCCGAAGGGATGCGTTCTGGGGGAAAATGTCTATAACGAATCCATTGAGACAGTTGGCGCACACTACTGAAACTCCGGCATGTCACTTCGTCTGTTTTGGGCTGCTGCTCCTTGCCCTGGCTGCCACGCGGGCCGCCGAGACGGAGATGCTGACCAGTGGGGAAATGGAAGGGCCTTTTGTCAACGGTTTGGCCCAGGGCTGGGTGGCCAATTGCTATGGTTCGAACGAGGTGGCTTTTGTTCAGGAGTCGACCGATGCACACGGGAGAAAATCGGCCCAACGCGTGACCTGCACCCGTTTTGATGACGGCGGAGTGCAGTTTCATTCCGGCGATATTGAGGTCCGGAAAAGCCAACCTTACACCCTGCGCCTGTGGATGAAGGGCGACGTCACGGGCTCGGTTTACGTGGGCATCCGCAAACACGGCCCACCCTACACCCCTTATCTCAAGCGCGACGTCCGGGTGAAAAAGGATTGGACCCCCTGCCTGATCATGGGCCAGGCAAGTGACTCCGATGCGCGCTGCGGCATCTACATCATGTTCTCGGGCACAGGCACGTTGCTGGTGGATGATGTGTCCTTGAAGTCAGGTCTCCACGAGGATGCCGCCCTTGAGGCGGGCGGTCCTGTGCAGAAAGGCAACCGCATTTACAACAGCGGCTTTGAGGCCGGGCCGGAAGGCTGGACCCCGGTGAACGGGTTTGCCCTCGACGAGCAGGTCGTGCATTCGGGCCGGTTCAGCGCGCGGTTGGAGGGAAGCATGTCCCGGGGTGAACCTGCGGGCGTTGAGTGCCGGCCTTTCCCGGTCCGCACCGCGCGGTGCTATACCCTCAGCGCCTGGATCCGGGCTGCCGCGCCAAATACGAGGGTTCGGCTTCGGCTTTTCGAATGGGCCGACGCGGGCGGCGATTTCCCGGAGAATCGCCACGAACGACAAACAACGATCACGGCAACGGCAGAATGGGCGCGCTACCAGCTGAGCGGCATCTTGCTCCCGAATTTGCACGAGGGTTACGTGGCTCGCATTGTGCCCTCCGGGAGGATCTGGCTCGATGACGTGCAGGTCGAGGAAGGCAGCCAAACTGATTACCAGCCCGCTCAACGACTCGAGGTGGGGGCCGAAACGCCCAAGCACTGGTGCCGCGCCGGAGACACCATAGAAGTCACCGCCCGGATAGCCGCCGGCTCGCAGTTCGACCGGGTCGCCCTCAAATACACCCTCGAAGATCTCTGGTCGCGGCCGGTGACAAACCTCACGCACCAAGTCAAACCTGGCGACCCGGACCGTGCTACATTTCAGCCCCGGCAACCCGGCATGTACCGGGTGCGCGCGCGGGCCAACGACTCGCCCGCAACCGGCGAAGTGTGGTTCGGGGTCTTTCCGGAACGGGACCGCAAGCTGCGGCCCGATTCGCCCTTTGGCACGCACGTGACTTCGATGGTGCCTGAGCCGGGCAATACACTGCTGGCCTCGGCGGCGATGGGAGCGCGCTGGGTGCGGCTGCACGATTTCGGAGATTATTGCCACTGGTGGCAAGTGGAGCCGGAGAAGGGACGGTTCGTTTGGCATGACCGGGAAATCGACGCGCTCCGCGACCGCGGGTTCCTGATTTTCGCCAACCTTGGCCATCCGCCTCGATGGGCAGGTCGCGAGAGGGAAAAGAAGCAGGGCGGCGGCTCCTGGACTCCCGCGCCGCCGCGCGACATGAGCGAGTGGGAGAATTATGTCTTCCAGACGGTGGAGCATTACCGCGAGCGCATTCATTATTGGGAAGTGTGGAACGAGCCCTACTGGATCGGGTTCTTTACGGGCACTCCCGAAGAATATGCCGAACTGCTCAAGGTGGCTTATCGCGCGATCAAACGCGCCGATCCGCGAGCCGTGGTGGTGGGCGGGTGTTTTACGCCCTCCGACGAGGCCTGGACGAAGCGCGTGCTCGCCGCCGGCGGCCTCGGGTTCATGGACGCGCTCTCTTATCACGTTTACTGGAGCCCGCCCATAACTGAGTCCGTTACTGCCGAGGCGGCCCCGCTGGTGGCACGGCAGGTGCAACGCTACGTGGAGCTGATGCGCGAACACGGTCAGCCCAAGCCCATTTATATGTCGGAAGGAGGCGTCCGTTGTCCTCCTTTTGCGTCGTGGCTACCGACGGACGGCTTCGACCGCAGCGCGCCGTTCGGACCGTCCACGGGTGCGGGAGTTGCCTTGACTGGCCTTGATGCGGCTGCCGGGCTGGTGCGCGGCACGGTCGAAATGCTCTCCGCTGGAGCGGAGAAAGTCTTCTACTACTACTACAGCGGCCATGAGGTTGGCGCCATGCCGTGGTTTTCCGCGATGGCCAACGGCTACTACGTGCTCCTGGACTATGACGGTCGGCCCAAACCAACCATGATGGCTTACAGCGCGCTGGAGTCCATGCTGGTTGATGCCAAGCCCACCGCGGTCCGGCACCGGAACGACCTCACAGTCCATTTGTTCGGGCGCGGCAACGGCGCCGTCGTCGTCGCTTGGAGTGCCCACGCGCGGCCACTGTCCTTGCCTCCAGGGGTCTCCGTGTGCGATCTGATGGGCAACGAAATGCCATCACCCACACTCAATGCCGCGGAACCCGTTTATGTCCTTGCGCCCACTTTGAAACCAGCGCAACTCCAGGAAATGCTGCAATGAACACCATGCTTCGTCGGCTCACGCCAACCATCATGTGCCTCAGTCTGCTGACTGGCCTTTATTTGGTCCCCGGCGCTCCGGGCGGGGCCGGTGGCGCAGCCGATTGCGGTCCCGATTTTTGAGTGTATTGGCCTGTGCTGGAAGGCGCCAGGCGGCACGGCGGACGAGGTGTGCCAGGCCAGCTACCGCCCTGCCGGTTCCGCGAACTGGAAAGAGGCGCTGCCCCTTTGGTTCGACGGACGCAACCGGGAATGCCGCGGCAGCATCGTCCGTTGGCATACTCGGATCAACCGCCGGCCGTCGATCCTTATTTCCCGATCAACCAGGCCGCGGTAAGCCTTGCTCCTGAGCAGGACAAAATCCGCGTCACGCTCCAGACCATGACCCCGAATTTCAAGAGGTACGAAGCGCGGATTGACGACGGCGCCTGGGTACCGACTGAACCCGAGTTCCTGTGGAGCATTCATGCGGGCTCGAACCGACTTGAGCCCAGAACCGTGAACCAGTTTGGTGTGGCGGGCCCCGCCTCAACAGTCGAGGTTGAGCTATGAAAGACCTGCAACTGGTCAGCGCAAAACACGTTTGGGCATTTCTGGCCTGGCTCATGGCGTTGGCGGCTGTGGCTGCGGAAACCCGGCCGAACATCCTCTTCTGTCTTGCGGATGACTGGAGTTGGCCACATGCGGGGGTTTACGGCGACCGCGTGGTGAGGACGCCGACTTTCGACCGGTTAGCGAGGGAGGGAATCCGATTCAACTATTGCTTCAGCGCCGCGCCCTCCTGCACGCCGCCACGGGGCGCCATGCTGACCGGGCAGTATCCTCACCGGCTGGAGCAGGGCAGTTGTCTTTGGGGCTTTCTGCCCCGCAAGTTCCCCGTGTATCCCGCTCTGCTGGAAAAGGCCGGCTATGCCGTCGGCTGCACTCGCAAGGGGTGGGGGCCGGGGGATTTCCAGGCCGGCGGTTTTACGCGTAATCCGGCTGGGCCGGAATTCAAGGATCTGCCAACGTTTTTAAAGACAGTGCCGGAGGGGAAGCCTTTCTGTTTTTGGTTCGGCAGCCATGATCCGCACCGACCGTATGAAGCCGGTTCCGGCGCCGGCACCGGACTGAAGACCGACCATGTCGTGGTGCCGCCTTACTGGCCGGATAACGACGTCTCGCGCAATGACGTGCTGGACTACTACTTCAAAGTGGAGCGGTTCGACCGGGAGGTGGGCGAGATGCTCGATCTGCTCGAGAAAGCCGGCCGCCTGGATAATACGATGGTGGTCCTCACCGGGGACAACGGCTGGCCGTTCCCACGCTGCAAGGCCAATCTCTACGACGGCGGGACGCGACAACCTCTGGCAGTCTGGTGGCCCGCCAGGGTCAAAGCCGGGCAGGTGAGCGACGACTTCATCAACCTGATGGACTTGGCGCCGACATTCCTCGATGCGGCAGGTCTCAAGCCACCCCCGGAAATGACCGGGCGCAGTTTTCTTGGGCTGTTGACCGGGGACGAAAAGCCCGGCTCACGCGGGACGGTTTTCCTGGAGCGCGAACGCCATGCCAACGCCCGAGCCGGCGACGTGGGCTATCCCAAGCGCGATCCGCACTCGGGATTACCTCTACATCCGCAATCTTCGTTCAGCTCGCTGGCCCGCGGGCGATCCCCAGGCACGCAAGGACCCTTCCCAGCCCTTCGGCGACTGCGACGATGGGCCGACCAAGAACTACATTCTGCAACACCGGGATGAACCCGCCATGCACGGCTATTTCGAGCTTTGCTTTGGCAAACGCCCCGCCCAGGAGTTGTACGATCTCAACAAGGACCCACACCAACTCAGGAACGTCGCGGGCCAGCCTGAGTACAGTGCTGCGCAGAAGGAACTCCGGGCCCGACTCGACCGCTGGATGCGAGAATCTGCTGATCCGCGTGCGACCCGAGATGACGACCAGTGGGATGCCTATCCTTATTTCGGCGGCGCACCCGCCTCGAAAGCGGTCCCCAGGTGATCTGTTACCCTTCGATGAAGACGATCCACTTCCTTCTGCTGGCGATGGCCTGCTCGGCTACGGTTCCTGCCGCCGGGTTCCACACCCTTGCCAAAGAAACTCATCATGACGGGCTGGGACAGCCCGGATACGGCCCAGTTCCGTCGGGACATGCGCTCGATGGAGCAATGGCCCTTTGATGGGGCGGTCATCTACGCCCAGGGCCTGGGGAGCGACGGCAAGCCGTTCGATGCTCGAGCCGCCTTCAATACCAACCATTGGGAGTCAACCTGCTTCAGCAAAGCCTTGGCCGACCTGAAAGCCGCCCGCTCGGATAAGCTCACCGACAATTCTCTCATCCTCGGCGCCAATCCCGGCAATGTGGACTGGTTCGATGGCGCAGGTTGGAAGGAAATCCAGGAGCATTGGCGACTGCTGACGCGACTGGCCCGTGAGGGCGGTCTGCGGGGATTGCTGTTCGATCCGGAGCCATACACCGAGCCGTACAAGCAGTTCTCCTACCGCCACCAGACGGATCGCGCAAGGCACTCGTTCGAGGAATACTGCCGCCAGGCCCGGCAGCGTCGACATGAGCTCATGGAGGCGATTGTGGCTGAGTATCCGAACACGGTGTTATGCACGTATTTTCTTTTCAGTGAATGCTCCCAGGCCCTGGGGACGGGCGCCGAGCCACAAGCCGAGCTGTCCAATGACGGCTACGGATTGCTGCCATCGTTTGCGGACGGCATGCTGGATCGGATGCCCGCCACGGTCACGCTCACTGATGGCAACGAAGCAGCCTATCGCTACAACAGCGACGCGGCTTTCGATGCCGCCTTTGTGCGCATCAAGAACGCGTGCCAGGCATTGGTCTCGCCCGGAAACCGGGCCAAATTCCGGGCGCAGGTGCAGGTCAGCCACGGGATTTATCTGGACGCGTACGTCAATCCCCCCACTTCGCCCTGGTACATCGATGGCCTGGGTGGACCGCGAGTGGACCGGTTGGAAGCGAACGTAGCCGCCGCGCTGCACGCGGCGGACCAGTACGCGTGGGTTTATGGTGAGGGTGCCCGCTGGTGGCCGCCGCGCGCACCAGGCGCGACAGCTCCGAAGACCTGGACGGAGGCCATGCCAGGGATCGAGTTCGCCTTGTTGAGCTCCAAGGACCCAGCGGAGGCAGCGCGGCACAAGCTCAAGGAGATGCGCTCTGAGGGCACGTTGACCAACCTCCTCCTGAACGGGGATTTCACGGTGGGCAAGGATGGCCAACCGGAGTCGTGGGGGCATTGGCAGGATGAAAAGCAGTCGCATGGGTCGTTCAGCCATGATCCGGCCCTCGGTGCGACCAGGGCGGGCTCAGGCTGTCTGAGCGGCATTGAGCACGGTTGCTTCGTGCAGGCCGTGAAGGTCGGGCCCGGCCAGCGGTATCTTCTCTCCGCCAAGCTCCGGAAAAATGGTGCGGGCGCAGCCTGGCTCCAGGCCCGCTGGCAGACAGCGGAGGGAAAGTGGACCGCCGAGGACCGGGATGTGCGCTTCGCTCCTGCACCCGGGGCTGCGGATCCCTCATCCTGGCGCGAGGTGACGGGCATTGCCAGCGTGCCGGCGGGCGCGGGACAACTGGTCGTGCTGGTGGGGGTCAGCGAGCAGCAGAATCACGATGACCGGGTGTGGTTCGACGACGTTCTGGTTGCGCCGATCGCTCCAATCTCCACCATCCTCGAGGCCCCACGCTAATCCCGACCTTTCGCTCAGTTCGAGTTGCCAGCGGCAAGCTGGTTTTGGTGCCACAGGTAGAACGGGGCGCCAGCCAGTCCGCCCCAACTGTCGGGCTTCAGGGTCCTCTCGAATTGGGCCTGAAACTCCGGGCAATACGGCACCAGGGCGGACCAGGGCCGCTCTAGGGCCTTTCCCGTGGCGATTAGGTCGTCGAGATCCCGCCGGGTGAAGACCAGGCCTTGCTCGTGGGCGTCCACAATTCCCATGAGATCGATCTCGTAATAACCGCCTTTGGGGTGTACGCCCACCCAATGCTTGGGAGTCCTGCCGTCGGGTTTGTAATCCCACGGACCGGCCGGTTCCCAGTAGTTCCACAGCTCATACGTCCCGTCCGGTTTCTGCGTCTGTTTCAGGCGGCTCTTGAGGAGCTTGAACCACTTCTCGGCGTGTTCCCGGTAAACGTCCTTGCCGGTCACCTCCCACATCGCAAGCATCCAGCGAGCGACGTGGTTGGCCTTGTTGTTGGGGTGCGAGAAGGCCAGGTTGGGGTCCTTTAGTGCCTCGGGCCCGGCAGTCCAGTTACCGTCCTTGTCGAGACCGTAATAACCCACGACCGAGATCAACCCACCGTCCTTGGTTTCGCGCCAGCCGCCGCGCTTGTCCCATTTCTCATAGAGCTGCTCGGCAAGCTTGAGGTAGCTCTCGGCCTTGGCACCGTATTTCTTCTTCAGGGTCGGGCTCTTGAGGATTTCGCCGGACATCAGCACGATAGGGCGGAACACCATCGCGTCGCCGAGCATGCTGTCCCCGAAGAGGCGGTCCAGGCCGTCCACCTCTGTGCCGTGAGGATCCTTGCCGGGCCAGCCGATGTAGCCGTCCGGCTCCTTCACGTCCCGTTTGATAAGTGAGTCCGCCCAATCGACTTCCTTGTCCACCCACTTGGTATCCCCGGTGGCGAGGTAACCGTAGTAGAAGCCGTCCATGAAGGGCGTCATCAACCAGGCGATGTCCTCGCCCACCGCCTTGTCGCAATAGCGGTTCCGCTCATCGTCGATAATGTTCTTTTCCCAGCGCGCCAGCCATTCCTTGCTCTTGGCCTCGTCCATTCTGGCCAGCCTCCATTCCTTCCTCAAGTCGTGGGCTGGCTGCTGCGGGGCAGCCTGCCTCAGGCGGCCAGCAACAAACTCCTGGAGCGCCTTCGTCGCCGGATCACCCGCGACTCCGAGGTTGTCATTGAGCTTGCTGTGATTCGTCTCCTTCGCTCCAAAGACGGTCGTTTTCACTGCCGCGGCTTTCAGCACGGTGCCCAGTCGAAACGCTTGGGCACTGGTGTCCGGGTGATCGGCAACGTGCAGAATCAAGAAAGGCGGAATACTCTTGTCCTTCGCCACGTGCGTCACCGTGGAATATTCGCGATGCTTTTCCGCCGTGTTGCCGAACTTCTCGCGATGTCCAAACCGCGGCTGCGGTTGGCCATGCACCCGGCAACGCGTCTCCTCCGTCTCAATAATCGCGGGCACGTCGTATGTGTCCCCATCAACCGGCACGCAGCCAATGAGGTCGGTGAGCTCGATCCCTTCCGCCTTCAGGTAACGAGCGTCGGTGCAGACCAACGCCGCAAGCTGCGCGCCCGCCGAATGGCCCCCGACGAGCACACGTTGAGGATCACCGCCATATTCCGCGATGTGGTCGTGCACCCAGCGAAACGACTTCGCGACATCGTGGAATATATCGATCATCTCGACCTTCGGCAGCAGACGGTAGTTCACCGATACAAACACAAAGCCCTGCTCCAGAAAAAACCGCGGCTTCTGCGCAACGTCACTTTTGTCGCCCCCCTGCCAGCCACCGCCGTGGATCCAAAACACCACCGGCGCGCTCTTTGCTGAGGGCGATGCGTACACATCGAGTGAGTGAAGCGGACCCGCCGGTTCGGCATAAACGATGTCCTGCTTTTTGATGATCTCGGTGTCTTGCGCAGAAACCAAAGGCAGCAGAGCAATGGTGATGAAAAGAGCTAGGATGGCATTCATAAGCTGAGCAGGCTTGCCCTGTTCCATGACGATTTCGTACCAGAGCGTCCTGAACCGAGGGCCACCGCTGCCTGGCGATATTCAAGACTCTCGCTTCGGTCCGGTCAAGTCCGCGCTGAGTTCCCGCGCTTGCGGGACGGAGGAGTTGGGGCGTGACGATGGATGTCTTATCTGCTGGCACCGACGCCGCGCGCGGATTTAAGGTGAGGCCATGATGCGACGAAGAAGCTTCCTGAAATGCGCGGTGCCGGGCGCACTGACGCTTGGGTTGCGCGGCATTGGCCTGGCGGCAGCCTCGCCCACTGGAGTCGCAGGCGCCAATGATGATATGCGCCTTGCGGTGGTGGGGATCGGTTCGGCCGAAGCCAAAGGGGGCGTCGGCGGCCGCGGACGCCAACTCATCAGCGCCCTGCGGAAAGTGTCAGGAGCGCGGATTGTCGCGTTATGCGACGTCGACCAAAGGATCCTGGCGCGCCAGGCCATGGAGTTGAAGGAGCAAGGGCAGTCGGTCGCCGTTTACGGGGATCTCCGCCGGGTGTTCGACAGCAAAGAAGTGGACGCCGTTATTGTGGCCACGCCCAACCACTGGCACGCGCTGGCCACCGTCTGGGCCTGCCAGGCGGGAAAGGACGTCTATGTGGAGAAACCGATCTCGCACAACATCTGGGAAGGCAAGCAAATGGTCGCAGCCGCGCGGAAGTATGGCCGCATCGTCCAGTGCGGAACGCAAGCCCGAACCAGTCCCGCCCTGCAAGAAGCCGTCGCCTGGATCCAGCGCGGCCAGCTCGGTCCCATCCGGTTCGGGCGGGTCCTTCTCTACCGGGAGCGCTCCGGCATCGGCAAGGTCACGACGCCAACGCAGATCCCTCCGGAAGTGGATTACGACCTGTGGTGCGGCCCGGCTGACAAGCTGCCCCTGAGGCGCCAGCAGTTGCACTACGACTGGCATTGGGCCTGGAACACCGGGTCGGGCGAGATGGGCAACAACGGCGTTCACCACATTGATGTGTGCCGTTGGGCGATGAAGCTGGACAAGGCAGGCCCGCGCGTGATGAGCCTGGGCGGACGGTTCGGTTTCGACGACGACGGCGAGACGCCCAACACGCAAGTGGCCCTGCTTGGATACCAACCGGCTCCGATTTACTGCGAGGTCCGTGGGTTGCCGGAGAAAAAGGGCTCAAAGGTGATGGACTCCATTCTGAACACCAGGTTAGGCGCGGTGATCCACTGTGAGGGAGGTTATTTCGCTGGAGCGCATCTCAGTGGCGCGGCCTTCGACACACAGGGGAAGAAAATCAGGGAATTCGGTCCGACCACCTGGGAGGCTATAGACTCCGGGCATCTGGCCAATTTCCTGGCCGCCATGCGCAGCCGGAAGGTCGCGGATTTGAATGCCGACGTACTCCAAGGGCATCTCTCGGCCACCTGTTGTCACCTGGCAAACATCTCGCATCGCCTTGGCCAGGCCGCCGCGCCGGAGGCCCTCGCCGAACGGACGAAGAGCGATCCCGTGTTGGCGGACGCCGTCGCCCGTTATCACGAGCACCTGCGCGCGAACGAGATCGCTTTCCCTGGCAACGAAATCCTCGGACCTGCGCTGTCGTTCGACCCCAGACTGGAGCGCTTCTCCGGTGAATTGGGCGCCCAGGCCAACTCGCTGCTGCGCCGAGCCTACCGCGGTTCATTCGAGGTGCCCGACCTTGTCGGCTGAGGATCCCCGGAAACCCAACCAGACCGGCACTTGTGAACACTATGGCGCGCTTGCTTTTCATTCTGCCGATTCTCGGGGGCATCACAGCGCCTGGCGCCGCACGAGGTGGCGAAGCCTCCTCAACCAATCCCCCGGCGGTGGTCGCGGCAACTGCGCAACCACCTTTCCCGCTCGAATGGCCTGCCGAAGGCCAATTTCCGGCGGACGTTTCCTTCTTGTTGCAGGCGCCGGCGGGGAAAACGGGCTTCATCCGCGCCTGGGACGGGCATCTCGCACTGCCCGACGGCGCGCGCTTCCGCATCTGGGGGCTCAACGCGACCATGCAAGCGGGCCTGCCGTCGAAAGAGCACGCTCCCGTTGCGGCTGCCAACCTGGCCCGCCGCGGCGTGAACTGCATCCGCTTTCATTTCCTGGATCGCTTGGCGCCAGTGGGATTGATTGCGGCCGATCGCAACGATACCCGCGCCCTGGATGCGCAGCAGTTGGATCGGTTGGACTTTTTCATCGCCGAACTGAAGCGGCGAGGGATTTATGCCGACCTGAACCTGAATGTGGGCCGCACCTACAAAGCCGGCGATGGTGTGCGTGATTTCGAGTGGCTGGGCTTTCCCAAGGGGCTGACCTATTTCGACGAGCGGCTGATCGAGCTGCAAAAGGAATACGCTGCCCGGTTGCTCACGCACACCAATTCCTACACCGGCAAGGCTTACCGGGACGAGCCGGCGGTGGCGTTGGTGGAGTTCGTAAATGAGAACTCGCTGGTGGAGGCGTGGTTCAGCGACCGGCTGCTGGGCCAGCAGACGAACCGGCCTGCCGGCACCTGGCATGACATCCCGCCGAGTTACGCCGCGGCGTTGACGGCAAAGTACAACGCCTGGCTCAATCGGCGGCTCTCGCCGGACACCTTGGCGCGCGTGCGAGCCGAGGCTGGCGTCGGTCCCAACGAGCCGATCCCCCGGTTGCGCCGGGACCAGTTCGAGAAGGCCTCCAACGAACGCTTCCAGGGCGAGTCGAGCTTCTATATGGAGGTGGAGCGGGAGTTCTTCACGACGATGTCGCGTTACCTGAGCGAGGAACTGGGGGTGAAGTCGCTGCTGATCGGCAACAGCGACCACAATCACGGGCGCTCGGGCTACCCGATGGTCGCCAGCGCGTCGCTGCTCGACGTGGTGGATGGGCACGTGTACTGGCAGCACCCGAATTACCGCACGGACGCCAAGACGGGCCGCCAGACCGGGTTCGACATTCCGAACACGGCGATGGTGGATGATCCGTGGCACTCGACGGTGGTGCAACTGTCGCGCTCGGCGGTGGCCGGCAAGCCCTATACGGTCTCGGAGGTCAACCATCCGTTCCCGAACGAATACGCCTGCGAGGGCGTGCCCATCCTTGCGGCCTACGCGGCGTTCCAGGACTGGGACGGCATCTTCTGGTACACGCTCGCGCATAAGGACGTCCTGGGGCTGGAGCCCGTGGTAGCCGGGCATTTCGATTTTGCGGAAGATCCCGTCAAGCTGAGCCAACTCGCCGCCGGCGCGCTGCTTTTCCTGCGTGGCGACGCGCGGCCGGCGGCGCGGACAGTGGCCCGCTCTTACGCTGCGGAGCAAGTGCGCCAAAGCATCCGGTTGTCGTGGGCAGAGCAGCCTTACTTCACACCGGGTTTCCTGCTCACGCTGCCGCTGCGGCACGCCGTGCGTGTGAGCTCATTCGAAGGCTCCCCGACCGGGTCATTTGAAGCTTCGGCCGCGAGCCCGATTCTGTCGGACACCGGCGAACTGGCCTGGCAATGCGCGGGGAAAGGTTCCGGTTTGGTTGCGGTCAACACACCACGCTCGCAGGCCTTGATTGGCTATTGCGGCGGCCGGAAGCCGGGGACCGAGAACCTCGAGGCCAGAGTGAACGTGCCGTTCTGCGCCACCACGGTCAGTTCGCTGGATGAAAAACCGATCGCCGACGCCGACCGCTTGCTGGTCACAGCAACGGCGCGGGTGGCAAACTCCGGGATGGAATGGAACGAGCGGCGGACCTCGCTCACGGTGTGGGGAAAGCCGCCGACATGCATCGAGCCGGTGACTGGCGAGTTGGTATTGAAGAACCTTCGCCGTGCCCGGAGCGCCTCGGTCCAACCCTTGGACGGCGCAGGCCGCCCGCTGGGCGGGCCGATTCCGGCTCGGCAGTCCGGCCAGGGATGGACGTTCCGCCTAGGTGAACCGGCAACGACCTGGTTCGCCGTGACGTTAGGCCGATGATAGCCGCCCTACTAACGAAAGCTGAGCAATGAACGGAAATCGGATGGCGGTGCTGGTTGTGGCAACATTGGCCTTCGGCCTTGCGGCGCGCGCCCAAGCCACGCACCCATGGGAGGTGGTCGAGATTACGCTTGAGGCAAGCGGAGAACAGACGAACGCCTATGTGCAAGGCTTGCCGGATCGCAACGCGCCACTGGCCCAGGTCACCTTCACCGGCACCAGCGGCGCAGCCCGGGACATGCAGTACACGCTGCCGGCGTTCTGGGATGGCGGCAAAACGTGGAAAGCACGCTTCGCCCCACCCGCACCAGGAGAATGGTCTTGGTCCAGCGCTTCCAAGGACCCGGGGCTCGCAGCCGCTACCGGCAAAATCAAGGTGGCGGAGTGGACCGAAGCCGAGAAGCAGGCCAACCCCGCGCGCCGCGGGTTTATCCGCGTGAGCCAAAAAGGGCCGCGCGCTGGCCGTTACTTCGAGTACGCCGATGGCACCCCGTTCCTGTGGATCGGCGACACGTGGTGGAACTGGACCAAGCGGGGCATTCTGTTCAGCAGTTTTCAGAAGCTGGCCGACGACCGCGCAGCCAAGGGCTTCACGGTCGGGCAGGTTTTCTTTTCGCCCAATAGACTGCTTAACCGGACCTACGACTCGCCCAACCTTGAGCAGATCCACAGAGTTGAAGCCATGATCGCTTATGCCAACAGCAAGGGGATCACCGTCTGGATCCATCCCTGGTGGAGCCGAGAACGCCTCAACGAGCGGGTCAGCGAGGAACAGATGCGCCGGTGGTGGCGCTATGTCATCGCGCGGCTAGGCGCCTATAACGTGATCTGGACCTTGGCCGGCGAGTACAACATGAACAACTACGGGGGCTTCGGCTTGCCGTTTTGGAAGGACTTGGGTGCCGTGGTCAAAAACGAGGATACCTACCGCCGCATTGTGTCGGCGCATCCGACTCCCCCGGGCTGGAGCGGCGGCGCCGATGCCCCCCAGTGGTCCACAGGTGAGGTCCTCCACGGTGAACCCTGGCTGGATTACAACCAAAGCCAGGTCGGCCACGCGCGCTGGCGCAATGAGATGATCCCGCTTGTGATCGCCGCTGATTACGCGCGCCAACCTGCCAAGCCGACCGTCGTGACCGAACCCTGGTACGAATTTATCGCGGGTAACCCGCCCGCCATGGACATCCGCTACGGCGCGTGGACCGCCCTCTTATCGGGCGCGGCGGGACATTCTTACGGCGGCGGCCACGTCTGGTGGGCGCACCTGCCGGAGTCGCCCGCCAGCCAGGGCTCCTGGCCCCTGGAAAAATCATTTGAAACGAACACGCTCGACTACCCCGGTGCCCGCTCGATGAGTTTTATGGCGAAATTTCTCGGATCGCTCCCGTGGTGGAAGCTGGAACCCCACCCTGAATTGGTGTCGGAATATCCGGCTCCATTCTGCGGAGCGATTCCCGGCGACCTCTACGTCCTCTATGTGCGATACGGCGGCAGGCTGAAAGTGGATCTGCGGCCCAGCCAGGCGACGGACCGCTTTGAATACACCTGGTTCGACCTCGAACAGAGCAAGGAGCGCACCCGTGGCAAAGTGAACGGTGGCGCCGCAGCCGAGTTTCATACGCCCGAGGACTACCCCGGCAACCTGCTGTTCAAAGACTGGCTGTTGCACATCCGACGGGCAGAGCGGTAAAAACCAGGGAGACACTATGAAGCACGCCATGGATGGTCAGCCGGCACTCTTGAGCGCATCAATGATCAAACTCACCAGCCAACAACAGATTGCCCGATGTGCTCCAGGAGTTTTCACGACTCTGGTCTGTCTCTTTGTGGCCCTGACCTGCCTCGATTCAATTCACACCACCCACGCGGGCCAATCCATGATCAAAACACCTGCACCCGCGCCTCCATATTCGCCGGCGTCGGCGCGCATCACCGCTGGTGCGGAGTGGCGTGCGGTGGACCTGTCGAATGCCTGGCCGTTGAAAGGCAGCGCGCTGGACCTGAGCCGCTTCGTGGAACCGGCACTCGCCGGCACCTACGGGCGCGTCATCCGGACTCCGGAGGGGCACTTTGCCTTTGAGCGCCGGCCTGGGCAGCGCGTGCTGTTCTTTGGTTGCTCGATGTCGCCCGAACTGGCCTTCGGCAAACGGACACTGAGCACCAAAGCGGAAATCGAAGCCTACGCCGATCACATTCGCATGCAGGGTTATAACCTCGTGCGGCCGCATTTTCTCGATCATGCCCTCACAAGCGGGGCCACGCAGGACCTGGAGTTCAACGCCGACGTGTTGGTCCGCTTCGACTACTTCGTCAAATGCCTCAAAGACCGGGGCATTTATCTCTACCTGGATGCCATGACTTCGTGGAAGGGCTACACCAAGGCGCCTGCTTGGACTGAGGAGGCCAATGCCGTCCATCTGAAGGAGCGCATGTATGTGGACCCAGCCGCGCGCGAGCATTGGGAAGCGGGCGTGCGCAAGCTCCTGATGCACCTCAATCCTTACACCAACACGCGCCTGCTGGATGACCCGATTGTGGCGGTGCTGCTCTTTTTCAACGAGCAGGAGATCAACGGCTGGAGCCATATCCCGCCGCTGCTCGAACAGTCCTGGCGCGACTATCTGCGGAAGAAATACAGCACCATGGCCGCGCTCAAGGCGGCCTGGCGCGACAATCAGGGCAAACCGCTGGCGCAGGTGGAGTCGTTCGATGCCCAGCCGCTTTTCACGACCCTGAGTCTCTGGGAACCCAACCAGCGCGGCCTGGATGCGGAATCGTTCATCGTCCAAATGGAAACGGAAATGACCGAGTGGTATCTCGAACGCATCCGCGCCATGGGCTATCGCGGGTTGGTGTCGCATTTCGATTACCTCAAGGGCTTGCGCAATGCGGTGCCGCGGCAGCGGATGGACGTGATTTCCATGCACGGCTACCATGCCCATCCCAAAGGCTTCACCGAGCCCGGCGCGCAGATTTCTCAAACCAGCTCGCTCGTGGACGCCGCAAATTACTTTCGCGGCATGGCGGTCACGCGGTTTGGCGACAGACCCTTCCTGCTCACCGAATACGGCCACGTGTATTGGAACCGCTATCGTTATGAGGAAGGGCTGGTGATGGGCGCCTACGGCGCCTTGCGGGATTACGACGGGCTCATGGCGCACGCCGCGCCGGTGCTGGTCGCGCCCGAAATCATCCGGCCCTTCAGCGTGGGACCGGACCCGGTGGCGCGCGCATCGCAAGTGGTCGCGGCGTTTCTTTTTGCCCGGCGCGATGTCACGCCGGCGCGGAGCTATGTGAACCTGGAGATTCGCGCGGAGGAACTGTTCACGTCTACCAATATCCACGAAGGCCCCAGCGGGCAGCAAAGCCACCTGCCGCTGGTGACAGGCTTTGGCCTTTCCTACACGGGCCAGGGAGCCCCGCCCGGCATCCAACCCCGCCGCGCGGATGCCAAACTGCGCGTCAGCAAAGGCGCGCCCGTGTTCGCTGATCCCACCCATGCGTCGCTTGCGGATCAACCTGAGGCCGAGGCTGATGGCACGAACTTGTTCGGCCAACTCAAGTCGCGAGGGCTGTTGCCTTCCACCAATCGCACCGATACAGCGCTTGGCCTTTACGAGAGCGAAAACGGCCAGATCTTCCTCGACACGTCCCGTCGCCTGATGACGGTGCGCACGCCGCGCCTGGAGGGGGGTTCGTTTGACGCGCTGTCCGGCCCGCTGACCCTCGACGCCCTGACGGTGGCGTCGTCCACGGTTTCCGCCGATGTCACCGCGATTTCGTTGGACGATGCCCCGCTCGCCGACAGCCGGCGCATCCTGCTCGTGTATGCCACCGATGCCCTCAACAGCACGGCGCAATTTGACGCGCCGGACCGCACGGTGCTGCGCCACATCGGCAAGCTGCCGGTGCTGGTGCGCACGGGAGAGTTGAAATTCACGCTGCGCAACCAGACCCCCGGAATGGAGCTCTGGGCCCTCGGCTTGGACGGCGCACGCAAGCAACGGTTACCGGTCTCCGTTTCAAAGGGAACATTTGCGGCCACCGTGGACACCGCCATGCTGACAAATGGCCCGGCTCTGTTTTTCGAGCTCGCGAATCAGTAAAGGATACTCAACCCGACCTCTGCCAGCATGGGATTTCCTTGGCTGAGGGAACCGGAGAATACGCCGCTGATCAACCAACGCCATGTTCTGCCTGCCCCGGCTGCCGCAGCGGCCACGCATTCCAATTCGCCAACCGCCCGAACCACTACCCCAATTCCGCGAAACAACCCGAAAAGCCGCGTGCTTGAGGTTGAAACCACCCAATCGTAGGCTCCCCGGAATGAACACTAGCCGATTTTCCATTAACCGCGCACCGACGGCACAGGAAATGTCTTGCTGGGGAGAACGCGAGAGGTTCATTCGCATGCGCGGTGGGCGCAGGCGGTCAGCAAGCTGGTGCTGCGCAATTGTCACCCTGTTGCTCTTGGTTGGTCAGGTGGGTAAATCAAACCAATTGCCGAATCCAAGCGGGACGGGCAAGGAAGAAGCGAGGCGCATGCCTTGGACAAGCCTCGGCCTAAGCGGGGGAGGCGGGATGTTCACCCCGGCCATCTCTCCTGCCGATCCCAACCTGGTGCTGGTGAACTGCGACATGAGCGGCGTCTATCGCTCGACCGATGGCGGCCAGAACTGGGAGATGATCCATTACCGCCAATTGACCAGCTCGACGCGGGTCCGCCCGGTGTGGCATCCGTCGGACGCCAACGTCGCCTTCGCATCAGGGAGCTCGCTGAAAATCACGCGCGACCGTGGGCGCACGTGGAGCGAGCTTCGCGGGGGACCCTCGGGGATGAGCGCGATCGGAATTGACCCGACGCATCCTGATCTGATGTTGGTCGGCACTCGTGGCGGCATCTCCCGTTCGAGCGACGGCGGGAAGAACTGGACGGAGGTTGGAACCGGCCGGGGCCGAGTGCTGGGCTTCCATTTCGATCAGACCAGTCCGGCAGGCAAACGCACCTGCTTTGCGGCCACCGGTGAAGGCATCTTCCGCTCGGACGACGACGGTGTTACGTGGCGGGACCTTGACGTGCGGCCGGGATCAAGCCCCATCCTCTCCTTTGCCGGAGGCTCACACAATGAGAGCCGCGCCTGCGTTTTGTATTGCTCTGTTGAGACCCGCGAAGCTAATGGCCAACCCACAGGCGGGATTTACCGTTCCGAGGATCGTGGCGCGAGCTGGACGCGCGCGATGGGCAGTGGCATTGACCTGCGGGCCGAGCGGCGTGGCAATCCGGAGCTGGCCCAGTACGAGTTTGTTTTGACGACCGATGTGAACCCTTCCCGTGTATACGCCTCGCGCGGCGCCGGTGGCCGGGTCTTTCGCAGCGATGATCGGGGCGCCACCTGGCGCAGCGTGCTCATTCAGTCGATGAAAGCGCCCGGGTTCAACGTTGGCCCCAACTACCTGGTCGATGAGCGCGGCGGCGGGGGCGATTACATTTCGGGTTTCGGCATCAACCCCGCCGACCCGGATCATGTGATCGTCACCGATTGGATGCAGTGTTACATCAGCCGCGATGGCGGGCAGACTTGGATGACCGCCCACACGCGCAGCGCCGAGCCGCCGGGACGCCGCGGCAAGGGGATGCGCTGGATCAACACCGGGCTGGTGGTGACCACCGTTTGGAATTATTACCTCGATCCCTTCGAGCCCAACCGGCACTATATCGCTTATACGGACATCGGTTTTGCCCGCTCGACCGATGACGGCCAGACTTGGTATTGGCAGACCGGCCGGCCGTTGCATAATACGACTTACGAGCTGGCTTTCGATCCGGAGACGCCCGGGAAAATCTGGGGCGCCTTTGCGGATCTTCACGATATTCCCAACAACAACGTTATCTCCGGACGCCACTACCGTCCCAGTTTTTCCGGCGGCGTGGGCCTGAGCACCGACTTCGGGGTAACCTGGAAGGACACATCCCAGGGCCTGCCCCCAAAGCCGATCACCTCTGTTGTCGTGGATCCGACCAGCCCGAAGGAAAGTCGCACCGTTTACTCCTCGGCCTTCGAGGAAGGAG
>Ga0224558_1001959_pt1 | contig 20080 bp, 12 predicted proteins | sample 714S32024metaG_FD_180682 | JGI IMG/M metagenome (GOLD analysis project Ga0224558, IMG submission 180682) | Peat soil microbial communities from Stordalen Mire, Sweden - 717 S3 20-24 | ecosystem: Environmental > Terrestrial > Soil > Wetlands > Peat | place: Sweden: Norrbotten County, Stordalen...
GGCTCCAGTGCGGATGAAGATCTATCCACCCTCGCAGCCAAAGAATCTCTTCGGCTTGTACCAAACGGCCCTGAATACGTTGTGCGATGTGCATTCACAGCTTCTTGCCTGAAACGGCTCAGGTAGTTCAGCAGAATCAGCGATTCACCGACAACCAACAGATGCGCCCTGGGAGCGACGCGACGGCATTCGCTCGGACCTGATCACCCCGAACCCCAAATTGAAACTGCTGGATCAGGTGCGCGAGGTGATGCGGCTCAAACACTATTCCATCCGCACGGAGCGCAGCTACTGCGACTGGATTCGCCGCTACATCCGTTTCCACGCGATGCGCTCCCGGGAGGACTTGAGCGGGGCGGAGCCGAAAATCGAGCAGTTTCTCAGTGATCTGGCGGTCAACGGGCACGTCAGCGCCTCCACTCAAAATCAGGCGTTTAACGCCCTGCTGCAGAAGAATACGTCTTCCCGGCTCGGGACTTGTCCCGAGACCCGCGCTCCGGAGTGACGCGCCGGCACCACCTGGACGAAACAACGATCAGCAAAGCGATCAAGGCGGCAGTGGCGCGGGTGGGGATCGCCAAACACGTCAGCTCACACACGTTCAGGCACAGCTTCGCCACCGCGCTGCTCCAACGCGGCTCGGACATCCGCACGATTCAGGAATTACTGGGCCATAACGATGTGTCGACGACGATGATATACACGCACGTTCTTCGCCAAGGTGGCTCGGGAACCAAGAGCCCGCTGGATTGCCTTTAAGGAAGTCCGGAGTCCAACATCCAACGTCCACAGTCCCCGGGAGACTAGGCAGCGTTCGACATCCGACCTCCATCCTGCAACTTCCAATACAGGGAGCCGATCTGCGGCTGGCGCGCAGGCCAGGCTCCCGAGCAGACCGGCTGTTCTCAGCGCGCCGGTCCGGCCTTGCACTCGGGCGCCGTTCACGGTAACAGCCTCACTGCGCCCGGGGCGGCGGCGGTTGGCGAACCCGCCCAAGCGCGGGCGGGTGATTCACCCCCTCAAAACGCGGGTGCCTGAAACAACAATATGAAAGTCATCTCAGCTCCACAATCGGGCCAGATCGGAAATGTCCTCTATGTCAACAGCCGCTACGGCCAGCTCGCGCGCCAGTATGTGCATCCGCGCAATCCCCGCACCCCCGAGCAACAGCGCAACCGGGGCAACTTTGGCGCCGTCTCCAGCCGCTGGCGCGCTCTCACGCCCGACCAGGGCGCCGCCTGGTGCCTGGCTGCGGCCAACAAATTCATGGTAACCCACAGCGGCCGCCAGGTTGCCCTCAGCGGCTACAGCTACTTTGTGAGCGCGAACAGCCGGCGCGCCGAACTCAGCCTGCCCCAGTTCGATCTCCCGCCTGCCGAGGCGACCTTCAGCCCCAACCCGGTCGCCGAGTTGGTGGCCACCAACTCGGGGGGCACGATCACCCTCAAGCTTCGTGTCCCGAGTCTGCCGGCCCAGTACACCCTGGTGCAAGGGGCCGCCCCGGTCGGCACGGGTATCCGCTGCGTCCAGCACTTTCCCTTCCTGGGGCTCCTGCCGCCTCCGATCGACGGCTGGAGCGACATTACCGAGCTGTACATCGCCCGGTACGGCATGCTACCTGTCGGCACCGTCATCTTCATCCGCACTTGCCAGCACATTGACGGCGCGACCGACGTGCCGATAATAACCAGCGCCCGCGTCCCCGCCCCCACCCCATAGCGACGCAAGCCACTACCTCCCACTGATACCTCCGTGGTACGTCCGTAGTACCTCCGTAGTACCTCCGTTCTACCTCCGTTCTACCTCCGTTCTACCTCCGTTCTACCTCCGTATGCCAATCGGACGTACTACGGAGGTACTACGGAGGTAGAACGGAGGTACTACGGAGGTATCAGCGCGATGCAGTGGGGCGGTACAGGGAGAGGCGGCGGAGGACTACGTCACACTTCGGCCGTGCGGAAGTCGTAGAGGCGCGCAGCCTGCTTGGGCAACACATTCCTGCCACGGCGCTGCGCCAGCAACTGAGCTTCGGCGCGTGGGCAGCTCGATTGACTCCAGTTGGAAATATGGCTTGGGCCTGGTGATCATTCGTGGGAAGGCCGGGCAGCCAGGGAGCATCCGGGTTACGGCGAGCGCTGACGGCCTCAAGATGGGAAGGTCCGCCGTCACCACCAGGTTGGAAAGGAACAGAACATCTTCAGAGAATCCTCCATTGCCTAGACTGGCGGCGAGTGAAATACTGCTTTCCAGTAGTGCTGCGTGGAACCAGGCATGAGCGGGAAGCCGCGACGATGCTTCGCCGCGGGGTGACACCCCGTTGCTGGACGCGTGGCGTATGAAACCATGAATAAGCTGCCGACGAGGAAAGAGAACAGGCGGAGCCAGCCGCCAGCATACAAAAACCCTCAGTTGCCCGCCGCCCGCCGCGCCCGGGACCTTTTGGCCCGGATGACCCTCGAGGAAAAGGCGGTGCAGATGGTGTGCGTTTGGCAGAAGAAAGCCGAGTTGCTGCTGGACGCGGAGGGCAACTTTGATTTCAAGAAGGCCAAGGCTCACTTCAAGCACGGACACGGTCTCGGCCAGGTCGGGCGCCCCAGCGATGCCGGGGGCGGCAAGACACCGCGCGAGACAGCGGAGTTGACTAACGCGATTCAGAGGTTCTTTATCGAGAACAGCCGGCTCGGGATCCCGGTGATGTTCCACGAAGAGTGTCTTCACGGCCACGCGGCCGTGGGCAGCACGAGCTTCCCGCAGCCTATCGGCCTGGCCGCAACGTTCAATCCCGGTTTGGTGGAGGCGCTCTATGCGATGACTGCCGAGGAGGCTCGAGTGCGTGGCACGCATCAGGCCCTGACTCCGGTGGTGGACGTCGCGCGCGACCCGCGTTGGGGGCGCGTCGAAGAGACATTCGGCGAAGACCCGTATCTGGTGGCTCAACTCGGAATGGCGGCGGTTCGGGGGTTTCAGAGCGACGCGTCTTTCCGCGACCGGAAGCATATTATCGCCACGCTAAAGCACTTTGCCGCCCACGGCCAGCCCGAGTCGGGCATCAATTGCGCCCCGGCGAACGTCTCTCTGCGTGTCTTGCGCGAAACCTTCCTCCAGCCGTTCAAGGAATGCATTCAGAAGGCCGGCGCCATCAGCGTCATGGCCAGTTACAACGAGATAGACGGCGTGCCTTCGCACGCCAGCCGATGGCTCCTGCGAGACGTGCTGCGAAAGGAATGGGGCTTCAAGGGCTTCGTTGTTTCCGATTACTACGCCATTTGGGAACTGGGCTATCGTCCCGACACGCATGGGCATTTTGTCGCCGCGGGCAAGAAGGAATCGTGTGCTCTCGCGGTCAAAGCCGGTGTCAACATCGAATTCCCGGAGCCGGATTGTTACTTGCACCTGGGCGAACTGGTGCGCCAAGGCGTGTTGAAGGAATCCGATCTCGACGAACTGGTTGAGCCCATGCTGATGTGGAAGTTCAAGATGGGGCTTTTCGACTCTCCCTACGTGGAACCGAGCCAGGCAGAGCGGGTGGTGGGCAGCGAGGCCAATCGCGCCCTCGCCGTGCAGGCCGCGCGCGAGACGATCACACTGCTCAAGAACGATGGGGGACTGGCGCCGTTAGATCCGGAACGGATTCGCACGCTTGCTGTCATTGGGCCGAACGCCGATCGCGAGCTGCTCGGCGGCTATAGCGGCAAACCGAGATTCCACACTTCCGTGCTTGATGGAATCCGGGCGAAAGTCGGCGGCCAGGTCCAGGTTTCATTTGCGGAAGGCTGCAAGATTACGGAGGGCGGCTCATGGAATCAGGACCTGGTGACGCCGAGCGATCCAGAGAAAGACAAGAAGCTGATTAAGGAGGCTGTGCAGTTGGCCCGGAAGGTGGACGTGGTCGTGCTGGCCATCGGAGGGAACGAGCAAACCTCACGCGAGGGCTGGTCGCGAAATCACCTGGGGGATCGGGCGCATCTCGATCTCCTGGGCCGGCAGGAACTATTGATCAAGTCCGTTGTGGCTACAGGCAAACCCGTCATCGCGCTGATGTTTAACGGCAGCCCGATCGTGAATGACTACCTGTTCCAGAAGGTTCCGGTCATCTTCGAGTGCTGGTATCTGGGACAAGAGTGCGGCGTTGCTGTGGCGGACGTTCTCTTCGGCCATTGCAGCCCCGGGGGCAAGCTGCCCATGAGCATCCCGCGCTCAGTGGGGCATTTGCCGGCGTTCTATAATTACAAACCTTCGGCGCGGCGGGGTTACCTCTTCGATGAGGTTTCGCCGTTGTTCGCGTTCGGTTACGGGCTGAGCTACACCAAGTTCGCATTCAGAAACGTTCGGCTGAAGCAGAAGAGAATCTCCCTCAGAGGCGGCGCAACGCAGGTGCTCGTGGATGTCACGAATGTGGGCAAGCGCGCGGGAACGGAAGTAGTGCAGATGTATATCCGGGACCGAGTCAGCTCCGTCACCCGCCCGGTCAAGGAACTCAAAGGCTTCAAGAAGATCTCCCTTGAGCCTGGCGAAACGCAGACTGTCGGGCTCGAAATCACGCAGGAAGCGCTCACGTTCTACGATATCAATATGAAGCTCGTGGTCGAGCCCGGCGAGTTCGAGATCATGGTCGGCTCCTCCTCGCGTGACGAGGACTTGCAGAAGGTGGTTTTGACGGTCGCCAAGTAACCAACCGCTCTTTCCATGAGTAATCACTACCAGCAGAAACTCTCCTTCTTTGAAAAGGCCGCTTACAGTGGCGGCGACGCCGCCGCCAACTTCGTCTTCATGACGATGATCCTTTTCCAACTGAACTTCTACACAGACGTGTTCGGCCTGAGCGCCGGCGCCGCCGCGGCCATTCTCCTGGGGCCGCGGCTGTGGGATGCTTTCTTCGACCCGATCATGGGGATTCTCGCCGACCGCACCCGGACGCGGTGGGGCCGGTTCCGTCCCTGGGTGCTCTGGACTTCCATTCCCTGGGCCGTGGTGATGATTCTGGCCTACACGACGCCTCACGGTTGGAGCATGGGAGCGATGGTCGCCTATGCCGCAGTCACCAACGCGTTGCTCATGACGCTTTACTCCATGAACAACATGCCCTACTCAGCGCTCGGCGGCGTGATGACGGGCGATTTGGATGAACGGACGCGGCTCAACTCCTATCGGTTTGTCGCGGTCAACATCGCGCAGTTTGTCGTGGGTGGTTTCACTCTACCGCTGGTTGCCAAGTTTGCGGCCGGCCACGACCGCCAATACGGATGGCGGATGACAATGACTCTCTGGGCCGGGCTTTGCTTCGTGCTGTTCCTGATCACGTTCCTGGCTACACGCGAGCGGGTTCAACCGGTCAAGGAGGAGAAGACCTCCCCGAAGCAGGATTTCACGGACTTGCTCAAGAACATTCCCTGGCGGGTGATGTTCATAATGACCCTCATCCATTTTGCCATCCTCTCCTTCCGTGGTGGCGCGCTCTACAATTACTACCATCATTACGCGGACAAAGCCGCCATGTACGACTTCGTGGCTAAGCTCGGTCTGACCGCCTCGGCGGGCGCATCCGGCGGCCTGCTCGAAACCCTGGGATACTTCGTCCACGGGGACAAATCCAACCTCGCCGGCTCGAACGTTGCCGATGTATTCAACAGCCTGATCAACATGGTCGGCACAGCCACGACCATCATCGTCATTATCCTCTCGCCGCCGCTGTCACGGAGGTTCGGAAAGAAAGCCATTGCCGTCGGCGGCTTCGGCCTGGCCAGCCTCGGCACTTTCGCCTTTTATCTGCTCTCGCCGGCCAATGTCAGCGGCATGATGGCACTGACAATCCTCATCGCCATTTGCTACGCTCCCACCATTCCGCTGGTCTGGGCCATTTTTGCCGACGTGGCGGATTATTCGGAATGGACCGTCGGCCGCCGCTTCACCGGGACGGTCTTTGCCACGATCGGGTTCGCGCTGAAATCCGGATTAGCTCTCGGCTCGGCTTCCTTCCTCTGGATCATGGGAGGCTTCTTCAACTATGACACCAAGCTGCCCAGTGCGCCCAGTGCGCTTGCCGGCTACCGTTTCACCAGCGGAATCGTTGTCGGCCTGCTCTTCGCCATCTGCACTGCGCTGTTGATGGCTTATAAGCTCAACAAGGGAATGACCATCCAGATGGCGGATGAATTGGCCGAGCGCAGGAAGAAATTCGCCTCGGCCTCGGGGCCGATTCCCTCCGGATCATGAGCAGGATACTACCTCATCAACCTATTGACTACAGCGGGTTCACCACTTAAGCATCCAGACAGCACCGGCACAAAACATGATGAAAACATCTGCTCTCCTAAGATTCCAGTTTCTCTCACTCTTAAATATTGCGGCGGTCTGCTGCGCTGGCTCCAGCATTGCTCGCGCCGACGCGGTCAGGGTCTCCGAACAGGACCTGGCCATTCCGACCTATTTGGCCGGAGATCCCGAACCGAGCCCGATGTTCTACTTCGGACAGGGCTCGCAGGGAGCGGAAGGCCGGGTTTACCCGTACCCGCTCTACGACACCCTTACCAACATCAAATCAAACAAGCTTTATCGCATCGTTTACCTGGAAAACGAATACGTGCGCATCGGGATTTTGCCAGAGGTGGGCGGGCGTTTGTTCGAGGCGGTGGACAAGAGTAATGGCTACAACTTCATTTATCGGCAGCATGTGATTAAACCGGCCCTGATTGGGCTGATCGGGGCCTGGATCTCCGGCGGCATCGAATGGAACATTCCGCATCATCACCGCGCGACGACCTTCCTGCCGGTGCAGTACCGGCTGGCCTCGAACGCCGACGGCAGTAAAACGGTATGGGTGGGAGAACTCGAAGTGCGGCACCGGATGCGTTGGGCGGTGGGTTATACGCTGCGCCCAGGTAAATCCTATCTCGAATGCTCGGTCCGCATCGTGAACCGCACGCCTGTTGCCAACACGATGCTCTGTTTTGCCAACGTGGCGGTGCACGTGAACAAGGACTACCAGGTGATCTATCCGCCGGGCACGCGCTTTGTCACCTTCCATGGCAAGCGCGAGTTCACGACCTGGCCACTGGCCACTACGCGATACGCCGGCGCTGACTTCACGCGCGGCGTGGATGTGAGCTGGTACACCAATCACATTGAGGCCAACTCGATGTTCGCCTGGAACTACGAAGACGACTTCTTCGCCGGTTACGACCACGGCCAACAGGCCGGCATCATGAGCTTTGCCGATCACCATAACATCCCCGGCAAGAAGTTCTGGACGTGGGGCAACGGTCCGCGCGGCCGGATGTGGGACAAGATCCTGACGGACGAGGATGGTCCGTACATCGAGCTGATGGTTGGGGCCTATTCGGATAACCAGCCCGACTATAGCTGGCTGCAGCCTTACGAGACCAAGGCGTTCGAGATGTACTGGTATCCGTTCCGTGACATTGGTGGCGTCAAGAAGGCCAACCTCGAAGCGGCTGTTAACCTCGAGGTGAAGACCAACGGCCCAGCGCGCGTGGGCTTTTGCACCACCAGCGCTCACCGGGCGGCCCGGATGGTTTTGCAGGCTGGGACGAAGTTGCTGCTGGACGAGACAGCGCCTATCAGCCCGGCGAAAGCCTTTGTCAAGACAGTGGCGGTGCCCGCCGGACTCAACGAGCAGGACTTGCGTGCGTCCATTTCGGTCGAGGGGCGAGAGCTGGTTGCCTACTCTCCGGTGCGGCTGGAACCCGCCGAAACACCTAAGCCCGTCCAATCGCCGCCTTCGCCCAAAGACATCAAGACAATTGAGGAGCTTTATTTGGTTGGGCAGCGCATCGAACAGTTCCATAGTCCAGGACAGGACCCCGAGCCTTATTGGGAAGAAGCGCTGAGTCGAGACCCCGGCGACGCCCGCGTGAATACGGCGCTGGGCATTCGCCTGTTCAAGCAGGCCAGGTTTGCCGAAGCGGAGGACCATTTCCGCCGTGCCATCGCGCGGCTGACGCTGAACTATACCTCCCCCAAAGACGGCGAACCGTTTTATTACCTTGGATTAACGCTGCAGGCCCGGTCGTGGGAACCCGGCGCGGAAAATCCCGGGCCGGCTGCGAAGGAGGCAGAGAACTCGCTGCTCAAGCAGGCAACCGACGCCTTTGCCAAAGCGGCTTGGAGCCAGGCCTGGCGGGCGCCAGCCTATTATGGTTTGGCCGAGATCGCATCCCGAAAGGGCGAAACGGCGGCCGCACTTTCGTATGTGGACCGCGCTTTGGAGGCCAACGCCCTGAATTTGCGGGCGCTGACGCTCAAGGCCTCGCTGCTGAGGGACCTGGGTCAGCGCCGCGAGGCTTTGGCGATCCTTACCGCCGCGGCGCAAAAGACCGATCCGCTGGACGCGCGTCTGATGGCCGAACGTTGGCTGGCCGGCGATAAACAAGCTCTGGCAGAGCTGATTCGGACGGAGCAACGTCACCCTGCCACGGTCCTGGAAAATGCGGCTGAGTACTTTGACGCAGGCAGATGGCGTGACGGGGCCGCGTTGATAAGGGAACTCGATCATGCCTGTCCTCCAGGGGACTCGCGCTGTAAGCTTTCGCCGCTGGCCTATTACTATGCCGCGGAATTCAGCGAGCGCTTGGGGGATGCGACGCAAGCCGTCGAATATCGCCGTCGGGGCCGCGAAAATCCGCCGGACACTGTGTTCCCATTCCAATGGGAACTGATGCCGGTGCTGAGCCGGGCGATAGCTGCCGACCCGCACGATGCCCGCGCACCCTATTACTTGGGCGACCTCCTGTATGACAACCAGCCCGAAGATGCACTCAAACTCTGGCAGCAATCCGTGGCCCAGGACCCCGCATTCCCGCTGGCGCACCGGAATCTTGCGCTGGCTTACGCCCATCGCAAATCCGGCAAGGACCCGCAGCGGGCCATCGCCGAGCTCGAGCTCGCGGTGGCCGGGCCGCAAAAATACGCGCGGCATTTCACCGAATTGGATGAGCTCTATGCCGCGCAGAAGGTGTCGCCGGAAAAACGGCTCGCGCTGCTCGAGCAGAACGATCGTATCGTCGCCAGGCGCGATGACGCCCTCTCCCGTGAAATCGGGCTGAAAGTCTTTTGCGGGAAGTACGATGAAGCCATCCAATTGATGACCGGCCGGAAGTTTTCGGTCTGGGAGGGCGGCGAGCTCGCTGTCGCCGACCATTGGTTGGACGCGCACCTCCTGCGAGGCCGGCAGCGGGTCCAAGCGGGTGAAACCGCATCGGCCCTGGCTGATTTCGCAGCCGCTAAAGCCATCCCGGAGAACCTGCCGACCGAGCGCGAACTGGGGCGCGACGCCGAACTGGCCTGGTGGCTCGGCGTGGGTTATGAGGCGGCGGGCAACCCGGCGAAGGCCAAGGAGAGTTGGGAGCAGTCGGCCACTAGCCACGCGAAAGGGCGCGGCAGACGTGAGGGGCAAGTCTCGCCGCTATCGGCGCAGATCTATTACCAGGCCTTGGCCAATCGCAAACTGGGTGACTCGAGCGCTGCTGAAGACGCTCTGAAGAAACTCCTGGAGGCTGCGAAGGCGGATCTGGCAAAGGAAGAAACCACGGACCGAAATGTGCAGACGGAGAGGAGACCTCGCAGCGCAGGGCCAGGGTATAGCCATTACCTAACGGGGCTTGCTCATTTGGGTTTGGGCGAAGACGAGGCGGCTAAAGAACAATTCACAGCCGCTCTCGCGGCCAGCCCTGATCTCCTCGGAGCCAAAGCTGCCTGGAACGAACTGCGTTATTCCCGTTGAGGTTTGGCACACGATAGCAAACCAAAATCCAGTTAAGGCTAGCGACACGCCTTTGGCATAAACGTGGGCCTGCTTGGATGCTTGACAATTCAGAGGGCCAAGCTTCATGGTTCTCGCCATGCAACGCAGGTTTCCACTGGATAATCCCGTTAGCGGCTACCATGCGGTGTTTCTAGCGGTCGCTGGCGCACCCAATGCCATTGCCCGCAAGACAATTTGGCGCAAGCATGTCGGAAGGGTCTCCAGGTCAGTTCTTATCGCGACCTCGCTAGTGGCTGGCCTGGCGCTTACAGCCTGTTCCAGCCGGTATTCAAACCTCCCCGCCACCTATAAAGGCCGACCTTTCGAGGACAGTCATTACATGGCTGGTCCACAGGTTATCCCGGGCCGCGTTCAAGCCGCCTACTTTGATCTCGGTGGCGAGGGCGTGGCTTACCATGACACAGACAAAGTCAACCACGGCAGCGGCGAGCTAAATCATCAGAAAGGGCACTTTGAAGGTATCGACCCTTACATCAGCCATTTTCGTGAAGCCTATGACGTGGACCTCTCCTACGTGAAACAATCGGCAGATCTCAGCCACACCAATTATTATACGCCGGAGAAGAATCAGTTCTACATCGGCTGGGAAGAGGACAACGAGTGGTGCAATTACACAGTGGACGTCAAGAAAGCAGGAACCTACCGGATCAACATCCTTTACGGCAATACGACCAATACCATCCGCTTCTCTTTGAACAACGAACCTGCGTGCGAATGCAAATTGCCAATGCACACCGGGAGTTACCACATATGGAACCTGGCGGCGGCAGCCGGACGAATCACTTTTTATAGGACCGGCATCCAATTGCTCACGCTGCATTACAACAAAGGAAACAACTTGGCCTGGTTTGATTTCATTCTGGAGAATGCAGCAACTACATCCTCCCGATGATGAGCCAAGCGAACGTTGACCGCATTTCTGCCAGATACTTCTACGGGCGGAAATGCTCTAAGGTTTCTGGCCAGCGGGCGGCGGGATCTTAGGCCGTGTGATCATGTCGAAATCATCCGTGCGGAACGGGGTCACGGGGAGCCCGTCGTTGCTGAAAAGGTTGCACACCGGGTTGTCAGCCCAAGCATAGCGAACGGCAATTGGTTTCGCCACCTGGTCGGACCAGATCTCGACTTTGTCCTTTCCCTGAACCACGCCTTTAGCCCAGTGCCACACCTTGTCCTCGCCGCAAATGGCGAAGCCGATCACCTGGTCCACGTCAAAAGAACGCAAGCTGCTGCCGAAACAATCGAAAGTAAGGAGGACTTTGTTGCCGCTGATCTCCATGCTCTTGAACTCCGGGCTGCGATAGGGGAACTTCATCCCGTAATCTTTCATCAAGGCCCAACGCACGAGACGCGCGGCCACGTCATACTTGTTCCTGGGGTGGATATCTTTACCTTCACCCAGGTCAATGATGACGGCTTGGCCCGTGTTCGGAAGCTTCAGGGTCTTGGTTTGAGATTCGCGCAGTTCTGCCCAACTGCTCTCTCCCGGCTCGGGCTTCTCCGCCATGAAATCCGCCAATTGCACCCAGTAGAACGGGAAGTCGCCCTGATTCCATTCCTTGCGCCACTGCTCGATCATGAAGGGGAAGAGATCCGCATACTCCCAGGCGCGTCCAGCGTTGGATTCACCCTGGTACCAGATGACGCCCTTGATGCCATAACCGAGCGTGGGTTGAACGACGCCGCAGAAGATGTTGCCGGGGCGCGCGTTGCCGGTGAGCCACTGAAACGGGGAGGAAGGCTGGCGTGGCGAGGGCTTCTGTTCGGCTTTGGCTTTCTCAACATCCTCCTTCCATATGGCCAGTTGCTCTTCGTAGTCGGTCTTGGCTTTCTCACTCTGGAGATGGGCTTCTTGTTTGGCTGTGCTTTCCATGAGCGACTTGAAGCGCGGGTCTTTCTCAAGGGACTCGCGGCGGATCCAGGCCTCTGCCGCGGAGCCGCCCCACGCATTGTCAATCAGGCCGACGGGCACGCCGAGGACGAGGTGAACGTACCTGCCGAAATAAAAGCCCACCGCACTGAAATTGCGGGCAGTTTCGGGCGTAGAGGCCCGCCACTGGCCCTTGAAATCATTCTGCAACTCCTGCGTGCCGACCTGGGGAACCTTGATCAGACGGAGGTTGGGCAGCTTCGAAGCGGCGGCTTCGATGTCCCCTTTCCAGTCGCCGGCCAGGGTGAAGCCCATGTTGGACTGGCCGGAGCACATCCAGACCTCGCCTACGAGCACGTCCTGAATCTCCTTCTTTTCCGTGCCAGTGATAGTCAGGGTCTGCGGTTTGTCGTTGGCGGGCATGGGATCAAGTTTCACCCTCCATTTGCCATCCGGTTCGGCTTGTGTGGACTTGGTCTGGCCAGCGAAGGTCACCGTGACCTGAGTCCCCGGTGCATCCCAGCCCCATAGAGGACTGGGCAGATTCTGCTGAAGCACCATATGGTCGCCGATGATGGCCGGCAGTTTCAGTTCGGCATGCAAGACCGGGGCCAGCACGAGCAGGAGCAGGAGCAGCAGAAGGAAGGCGAATTTGTTCCCGCGTGAAGAGAAAAGTTCCGTGTGAAGATAAGCGGTCCCCGATGGCTCTGAGCGCTGGTTATGCATATTGCGGGGCGTTTTATCGCAGCGGGCCGAAAGAGGCCAGACAAATAGAGTCTTTGCCGGTCGACGTACAAATTCAATAACCGTATCCTGCGAACGAATGAAACTTGAGAGATTTGCGGGAAACCCCATTTTATCTCCGTTCCCCAAGCACCCGTGGGAAGACCTTGCGGTGTTCAATCCGGCCGCCTGGTATGATGAGCCTAAACACGAGGTGACGCTGCTTTACCGCACAGCGGAATCAGGCCCCGAATACAAATGCTGGTTCGGGCTGGCCCGAAGCCGGGACGGGCTCCATTTTGAGCGTGTGAGCAAGCAGCCATGCCTGAGCCCGAGCGGCGAAGGATTTGATGGCGCCACGATTCAGGATCCGCGCATCGTGAAGCTGGGCGACTGGTTCTATGTGACCTATGCCTGCCGGCATTATCCGTTTGGCCAATTCTGGAAGCCGGAGGTTCGCGCGCGTTATCTGCAGCCCGATTGTCCTCCGGAATTCCCCCGCTATCTGCGGTTAAATGCCACACTGACGGGCCTGGCGATGACCCGTGACTTCCGTTCCTGGATTCGGGCCGGCTGGGTGACCGACCCATTGCTCGATGACCGCGACGCCGTTCTGTTCCCGGAGAAGGTCAACGGCAGATTTGTCATGATGCACCGCCCGCTTGAGTGGGTCGGCACCGTTTACGGGACGGACCAGGCTTGCGCCTGGATAAAGTCCGCAGATGATTTGCTGGGGCTTCCCGCCGCCCCAAGCCGGCTGCTGCTCCGCCAAAAGTACCCTTGGGAGACCTTCAAGCTGGGAATGAACACTCCCCCAATCAAGACGCCCTACGGCTGGTTCACGCTCTATCATGCCGTTGGCCCCGACAAATTCTACCGCCTGGGCGCAGTCCTGCTGGACCTCGATGACCCCGGCATTGTGCGGCACCGGACGCCAGATTGGCTGTTGCAGCCGGAAGCGGATTATGAGCTCGAGGGTTTCTATCGCGGCTGCTGTTTCCCCTGTGGCGCCGTCCTGATCGAGGGCACGCTGTTTGTCTATTACGGTGGGGCGGACAAATACTGCTGCGTGGCAACCTGCAACTTCCAGCATCTCCTAAACCATTTGCAGCAATGCCCGAGTTAAGACCTGGATGCGAAGGCCGCGCGCCGAAGCCGGCCCGGACCAACTCGGAAGAACAGCGCGCTGCCTCAGCGAGTACTCCTTATGCACCCGATTGATCTAACCATCATCGCGGCCTATCTCCTCCTGATGTCGCTGGTAGGGTGGTGGGTGGCCAAGAAGGCGTCGCGGAGCGCCGAATCGTATTTCCTGGCTGGTAAGAGCCTGCCCTGGTGGATTATCGGCGTAGCGCACGGATCGAGCGGCGTGGACATCACAGGGACGATGTGGTTCGTCATGATGTTCTTCATTTACGGAGTGAAGGGGGTTTGGCTGCTGTGGGTCTGGCCGCTGTTCAGCGTGGTGTTTCGCATGGTCTATCTCGGGACCTGGGTGCGAAGGTCGAATGTCTTGACCGGCGCCGAGTGGATGCGTACCCGATTCGGCAACAGCCGGGGAGCGGAACTGGCTTATCTGAGCGTAATCGTCTACGCACTGGTGCATGTAATCGGTTTTCTTTGCTACGCCTTCCGGGGCATCGCCGAGTTTACGAAACCCTTCTTCCCCTGGGACCTTCCCTACGAAGTGTACGGCACGTTCATGTTGCTGGTGACCGGCATTTACTGTGTGGTGGGCGGCATGTACAGCGTCGTGATGAACGACCTCATTCAGTTTGTCCTCAAAGTCATCGCCGCGGTCGGAATCGCCTTCATCGCCATTAGCACCATCCGCCCCGAGCAAATCATGGCGGTGGTTCCCGCGGGTTGGGACAACTTGTTCTTCGGCTGGAAACTGGACCTGGACTGGTCGAACCTGATTCCGGCGTTGCAGCATCGTGTCACGGCCCCGGTCAGCCAGGGTGGCGATGGTTACTCCTTGTTCATGTTCTTTACGGCGATGCTGTTCTTCAAAGGCGTGCTGGTCAGCATGGCCGGGCCGACGCCGAACTACGCGATTCAGCATGTGCTTTCCACGCGCAGTCCTCGCGAAGCGGCGCTTGAGAATATGGTCATGGCGGTGGTTTCGCTGGCCCCGCGCTTCCTCCTGATCGCGGGCATTTCCGTGCTTGCCATTGTGTTCTTTCACGACGATCTGGCGCAACTCGTGGCGACCAAAGGCAAGGGCGCGAAGTTCGAGGAAATCCTGCCGCAAGTGCTGAGCCGCGGCTATGTGCCCGTTGGCTTCAAAGGCATCCTTATCGCGGCGCTGCTGGCATCGTTCATGAGCACCTTTGTATCCACCGTCAACTCAGGCGCGGCCTACGTCGTGAACGACATTTACAAACGCTATATCAATCCGAACGCGCCCCCCCGGCGATATGTGGTGTGCGCCTGGATCACCTCCAGCGCCGTGATCCTGCTCGGCATCGGTTTTGGCTTTATCACCCGGGACGTGCATTCAGTCACCCGGTGGATCACTTCCGCCCTAATCCCTGCCTTCGTAATCCCCAACGTCCTCAAATGGCACTTGTGGCGTTTCAACGGCTACGGTTTCTTTGGCGGCATGGCGGCCGGCACGGCTGCGGCGATTGTCATACCCGGCCTCCTGCCGGGACTGCACGAGGTCTTCACGTTTCTGCTCATCCTCGCCATCAGCGCCACCGCCTCGATTGCCTTCTGCTTGTTCACCCGGCCGGAACCGGATGAGGTCCTTGAGGGTTTCTACCGCAATGTGCGCCCGTGGGGTTTCTGGCGCCCCGTGTTGGAAAAGTGCCGGCGGCGCAACCCAGCTTTTCAACCCAACCGGGGCTTCCGCCAGGATCTGTTCAACCTGGCCATCGGTTTGGTCTGGCAAACCGCGATGGTCGCCGCCCCGATCTACCTCGTCATCCAGCATTGGCGTCAATTCTGGGTATCTTCGGCCATCTTCCTGGCCACCTCGTGCGTGCTCAAATACACCTGGTATGACACCCTCGCTAAAGGCGACGGCTATTTGCTCGAGGAGTTGGTCGGCAATCTGGCGCCGGACGCTGGAACCAAGCAAGAAGCCAAACCCTCTTGCCGTATTTGAATGCCTCCCTTCATGCAGCTCGGACCTCTCTGAACAAATCCAGGTGGCATTGAAGGAATGCTCTGGGCTCCGCGCATCACTGGCCCGCCGTGCTGATCTTTGCCGCGGCAGCCAAGCATCTGAAGGCTCGAGACCAGTGGATTGGTTGGACCGATGCCCAGCGAGAGAAGCGCTTGCCTCTGGTGGTCAATAATATCCACTCCTGGGCGTAAAACCATGTCCATGATTAGGTCGCGTTTTTGCAAGGCCAAGTGGATGCGGAAACACCAGGATAAAGGACGATATCCCATTGCGGCCCGCCATGCAGCCGGAAAGACCGTGGCCCGCAGACAAGCGACTGAATAGTTCCAAAACCATTAAGGAGAATAGGCCAAAATATGTTGCTCCAACAACCGGGAGTTTACGACCAAATCAGCCGGGTGGTGCACAACATCACGAACGACCCCAATGAGTTCGAAGACCTCTTCCAGGAAGCGTGGCTCAAGTTTTGGGTGAGCGAACGCCAAAGCCCACACCGAAACCTCAGTTGGTACCTCCAAGCCTGTCGCCAGGCCATTCTTGAATATCTGCGCCGGGGCCGGAGCCTCGACTCGCCAAAGCACCGAAACTCAGGCTCCCAGTTAGAGGGCGAATTGGAAGGCTGTCCTGCGCCGGGGAGCGACGTTCTCCAGGGGGTCTGCGCCCATGATGATTTTCCCCTATTGGCCGAACACCTCAAGCCTCGCGAACGAGCGGTTCTGTCTCTCCTTGCGAACAGCGCAGCAACGCGCCAATGCGGCTTGGAACTAGGTATCTCTAAGCAGGCGGTCAGCAAGATCGTGCGCCATATCCGCCTGCTGGCGACCCGACTTGGCGTTGCTCTGTGAAATGGTCACCAGCTTGTTGCGCCTGACCTTTCGTCCCTCGGCCGCAAAGAAAAACCCACTAATTCACTTTTCCCGGTTGTCATTTTCGCGGCCCATTTCGTTGTAAGGGTGGCAGAAGTGTTAATAATGCCAACGTCGTCGGTCCGGATCAGAAGCGACCGTCCTTATTGTCGGAAAAGTATTTGTTGTTAAGCCGCCGGGGCGTGCGACCCCGGAACTGTTATGAATGCGGTGGGTCCTTTGAGTCGGTCCGTCTTGTGTCGGTTCAATCGTTTCCCGATTGCACCCGCTGGTTGTAGCGTCCGGACTGCCCATCCTCTGGCCCGCGCCGAAGCAAGGCGTGGCACTGCCTGATGCACTCTATTTCCCGAAGCTGGCGGCGGTATTGCGGGCCCAGTCCATTAAACTGGCGATCTACCTGGCTCCGACCGCCGGTCCCGCGGCACCGCGCCAGCCTGCCGCCTTCCCCGACGGCACGCGGAACGCGGCCTCAGGCCCGGTTGCTTACTCCCTTGATCGTGACGGCCCGCTCTGGCACCTGGCCTTCCAGGGCCGGCCTGCCGTTCTGAAACATGAAAAAGGCCTGTGCTATGTGGCGGAAATGCTCAGCCATCCGTGCCAGCCGATCAAGAAGCTGAGCCTGGCCGTGAAGTATTCGGGGTCCAGGTCCGCGGGGAGCGGCGGCGTTGAAGTTTTCGACCCCGCCAGCGGCCAGCTCGACCTTCCGTCCAACAGCGAAGCCATGCACCAACTGTCCCTGGCCGCCGATGACCTCGAGGCCCGGCGGGCCTGCCAGGCGAGAGGACGGCAGCTCGCGGAGGCGATTCGGGACCCAAAGAAAACGAAGGCCGCCTGGGAGGAAGCCAGGGCTGAACTAGCGCAGATTACGGCCTGTCTGGCCAAAGACAGCCGACGGCTTCGGGATGCGACCAAGGCCGCCGGCGACGCCGTGCGGAGCGCGATCCATAAACTCTTCCGCAACCTCGTCGCGGGCAGCGGTTCGGCGTCCAGTCCGGGGTCGGTCCAGCGGGAGTTTGCCAGGCATCTTCAGCGCCACCTCGTCACTCCCAGCGGGCGCTACGCCGGCCCGAAGGCCCGAAAGGCCAGAGGTGAGTTGACCGGCTGCCTGCTCTATGAGCCGCCCCCAGGGGTGGTTTGGAACCTCAGCCGGCCAAAAAGACCCCTATCACCGAAGCGAGAAAATTTCTCGCCCCATACAGGATGAGACAAAACCAGGTAGCCGCTGACCGAAATTCGGGCTGCTTGGAAATCTCAAGATAATGCTTGCCTCCATTCGTTGAACTGCTAAAAGCGGGCACAGCCAGTGCGGTTCGGTCTGTATGCCAAGCGCCCGTGAGCCTAAACTGAAAGAGAACTAATCAATATTTCGAGTCTTATGAAAGAGCCATCCTCGTCCTTGTCATGGTCACGGTCCGTGGCCGTTAACCGACCGCAACCCGCCCGCGCGGCGAAGGCGTTCGGCGGCATCATTCTGCTTGCCCTATTCACGCTGCTGTTCTCGGTGTGGTCAGCCCGCGCAAGCGGATTCTTTGACAGCTTCGAAAGCTACGCCCAGGGCTCGCTGGATTCAACGGATGGCGCCGGGCCGAACGCAGGCCCAAATGGAGGCGCCAACCCATGGTTTGGAGCGAACCCACCGAACCTCCGGGTGGTCGGCGCGGAAAACGGCGTTACTCCGCATAGCGGCACCAACATGGTTCGCGGTTGTTCCAATTGTCAGTATGACCAGGACGTAGAGTGGTTCAACCTCTCGTTTCACTGCGCGACTGGTGGTGTCTTTTACGGCAGTGTCGCTTTGGATTGGTGGTTCTACGACCCGCTGGGCTCGCTCGGCGGCGGGGACTATATTGATTACATGGCGCTCTGTAACTATGCCCCCGTGCCGCCGGACATGGACTACGACCCGACCCCGACCTGGCCAGCCTTCAACTCACAGCGCATGAGCCTGGGGGCTGACGCGTTGAGGCTGAACACCAACATTAACGCCACGGTATACCAGGCAAGAATCGTCGGGGCCACCGACGGTGTAAACACTGACGGCTGGTTCAATTTGACCAACGCCCCGCGTTCCAGCGGCTGGCATCATGCCCGCATCGTCATCGGCGCTCCCAATGGGGCGGACACGCCTGCCTCGTTCTACATCGACAATATGATCGCGCCGCTATTGACACACGCCACCGTCAATGCCGATGGATTTAACCTGCTGGAAGTCGATGCCGACTTCGGCAACACCAGCGGATACTTTGACGATCTGGCCTTTCAGGATAACGCGACGGCCCCGACCTTTGCCACCGGGCCGACCAACGTCACCGTGCTGCTTGGCGGCAACGCCAATTTCGCGGTGAGTGGTGCCAGCGGCAGCCCCATACCGTCCTATTACTGGCAGAAGAATGGCACCGCGCTGACCAACAGTGCCCGGATTACCGGGGTGAACACCAACGCTCTCGCTATTGTAGGCGTGGTGCCCGAAGACGAGGGCACCTACTCGTGTCTCGTGAGCAACATTGCGGGGGTTGCGGTGGCCACGGCGACCTTGAGCATCGTGGTTCCACCAACGATTGACAGCCAGGTGCCACCCGGTGGGCCGTTCGCCGCGGGCAGCGGCGGCACGGTCAACCTGTCCGTCACCGCCCACGCGACACATCCGATCAATTATCTCTGGAACAAGAACGGCACCCCCCTCTCCGACGGTGGCCATGTGTCAGGCTTTACCAATTCCACCTTGACCCTCACAGGGGTTGACGCGAGTGATGAAGGCACTTACTCCTGCCACCTGAGCAACGCCGATGGCGTCGCCGACAGCCAGCCCGTAATCCTTTCGCTGGCAAGCGGTCCGACGATCGTGGTCCAGCCGACCGCCCAAGCCGTAGCTCTCGGTTCCAATGCCACCTTCACCGTGACCGCGGCGGGGGCTAGCTTGGTTTATCAGTGGAGCAAAGGGATCACCGCACTGGCCAACGTTGGGAGGATTTCCGGCGCGACCTCCTCCGCGTTGACTATCAGCGCGGTGATTGATACCGATGCCGGCTCTTATTCCTGCCTGGTTACCAATTCAGGCGGGAGCACCAACACCGCCTCAGTCGCCTTGACGGTCATTGATCCACCAGCGATCACCTCTCAGCCAGTCGGTCAGGTGGCCAATATCGGCAACACCGTCGCGTTCCATGTGACGGCTGCCGGGACCTCCCCGACCTACCAATGGAAACAAAACGGGGCCGCGCTCACCAATGGCGGCGATTTCTCCGGCGTCACTACTCCCGACCTGAGCGTGCACGTCACCACGCTGGCGGACGTGGGGGTTTACACGGTGACCGTCAGTAACCTCGCCGCTAGTGTCCCCAGCGCCGGCGCGGCGTTGCGAGTTAACCAGACATCGAATTACTTCTTCGATGATTTTGAAACCTATAGCCTCATTAGCCCGATCGGCAACGGACGGGGCGGTACGCCGCTGGATAACAATTACCGGACCCCTCCCCCGGCCAATAGCATAGTCAACGACCCGGCCACCTGTCCGTGGTGGGGACCGTCGCCGCCCAATTTCTGCACCTACGCTTCCGGCCAACTCCTGGAACCCATTAACCAAACAAGTATCCTCGCTTACAGCGGCAACCAGATGGTTGGCGGGGTCTATGATTCGGTCTCCGGCTCCGGCGACAACGATGAGTCCTTTCTGAACCTGGCGTATCGGTTCAATGGCGGCGCGCTCT
>Ga0224558_1001960_pt1 | contig 20063 bp, 20 predicted proteins | sample 714S32024metaG_FD_180682 | JGI IMG/M metagenome (GOLD analysis project Ga0224558, IMG submission 180682) | Peat soil microbial communities from Stordalen Mire, Sweden - 717 S3 20-24 | ecosystem: Environmental > Terrestrial > Soil > Wetlands > Peat | place: Sweden: Norrbotten County, Stordalen...
CCGCGGTGATGGCGCGAGTGGAAGAAGCGCTTTCCCGGCTGAATGAGATGCGCGAAGAAGAAGGCCGCAGCATCGGCACGGAGTTGCGCGCTCGCATGGCGAATCTGGAAAAAGCGGCGGCCGGGGTGGAGGCACATCGCAGCACCATTCTGCGCAGCTACTCGGAGCGCCTGCAGTCGCGCATGCTGGAGGTGCTCGGCGCACAGGTGGACAAGGAACGGATCCTGCAGGAAGTCGCGGTGCTGGTCGATCGCAGCGACATCCAGGAAGAACTGGTCCGGCTGAATGCGCATGTGAAGCATTTCCTAGGTTTGCTCGACCAGGGCGGCGAAGTGGGCAAGAAACTGGACTTCCTGCTGCAGGAAATGAACCGCGAGGCCAACACGCTGCTCTCAAAGACCTCGGGCCTGGCGGGCGAGGCCTTGAAGATTACCGAGATGGGCCTGCTGATGAAGTCGGAGATCGAGAAATCGCGGGAGCAGGTGCAGAATCTGGAATGAGCATCGTCTACATTGTTTCCGCGCCATCGGGTTCGGGCAAATCCACGCTGGTGAACGAACTGTTCAAGATGGTTCGTCACCTGGACTTCTCGATTTCGTACACCACGCGCCCGCTGCGGGGCAGCGAACAGAACGGCAAGGAATATTTCTTCGTCTCCCGGGAAGAATTTAAAGCCATGATCGACGCCAAAGAGTTTCTGGAGTACGCGGAAGTCTTCGGAAACTATTACGGCACTGCGCGGCGGTTTTTGCGCGAGGCCGAGGCGCGCGGCAACGACCTGCTGCTCGACATTGATGTGCAAGGTGCGAGTAAGATTAAAGAGAAGATTCCGGAGGCGGTGAGCATCTTCATTCTTCCGCCCGACCGGGAGAATCTGGAATGGCGGCTACGCAATCGGGGGCTGGATTCGGAGGCGGTCATTCGTCGCCGGTTGGACACGGCCCGACGAGAGATTGAGAATTACTCGAAATACGACTATATATTAGTAAACAACGTGCTTGAGAAATCTGCGGACCAACTAAAGGACATCGTACTGTCGGAGCGGGCGCAGCGAAGCGGGGCGGAACTTTCGGGTGAGGAAAAGCGGCGAGTGGCGACCGCACAAGCTTGCCGGCTGGAACAGACGCGCGAGCGGGTGCAGCCGATTCTGGCCTCGTTTAACCCGCAGGTGTAAAGGGCACGTAGACTTTCAGGGGAGAGAATATGAAGTTGGTTGAAGGGTTCGACAGCAACTACCGCTACATTCTGGTAGCGGCGCGGCGGGCACGGCAACTGCAAGGCGGCGCACCGCCGGTGATCGATACCGGATCGCGCAAACCCTGCCGCATCGCGCAGGATGAAATCAAGGCCGGCAAGGTGAAATGGCTGATTCCGGAGGTTCCCAAATTGCCGGTAGTGGCTGCAACCGAGACTCTGGACAAGGTGTTCACGGAAGACGCGTAGACACAGCTCGCGTCTCTACTGGGTTTTAGCCGCAGCGAAGACCAGTCGCCAACGCGCGGTCTGCGTCTCGCGCCAGGTTGCGGCATCAATTCTGTAGGCGGGGCTGGGCGTTGAAGCCGTGGCCTCCGTCTTCCTGCTATGAAAATTGCGCTGGGCGTGTCCGGGGGCATTGCAGCTTATAAGGCAGCGGAAATCGTGCGCCTTTTGCAAGACCGCGGCATTCGTGTGCAAGTGGTGATGACGGCTGCGGCCCAGGAGTTCGTTCGTCCGCTGACCTTCGCGGCGCTCTCCGGAGAAAAAGTGATCACCAGCATGTTTGGGTCTGGCTCCGGAGATGAGGCCAACGTCGAGTCGGCGATTGAGCACATTGCGATTGCGCAGGCGATTGATGCGCTGCTGGTGGCTCCGGCCACGGCCGATGTGCTGGCGCGGTTCGCGCAAGGGATTGCCAACGACTTTCTGAGCACTCTTTATCTCGCGACCACCGCTCCGGTGGTAGTGGCTCCGGCGATGAACGTCAACATGTGGAATCACGCGGCCACACAGGCAAATCTGGAAATCTTGCGCAAACGAGGCGTTCGCATTGTGGAGCCCGGCCATGGCTATCTCGCCTGCGGCATGACCGGGGCGGGGCGTCTGGCTGAAAATGAAACGATTGTAGCGGCGGTGATGGAAGCGCTGGGCGCCTCGCAGGATCTGGCGGGCGAAACGGTGCTGGTGACGGCGGGACCGACGCGGGAGAAGATCGATCCGGTGCGGTATCTGACGAACCGCTCGAGCGGGCGCATGGGCTATGCCATTGCGGAAGCGGCGCTCAGGCGCGGAGCACGCGTGCTGCTAGTGAGCGGTCCGACGGCGATCACCGCTCCGGAAGCGGCGGAAGTGACGCAGGTGGAGACAGCGGAAGAGATGCTGGCGGCGGTTTTGAAGTTACTGCCCGAGAGTACCGTAGTGATAAAAACGGCGGCAGTGGCGGACTTCCGGCCGAAAGCGGCGGCGGCGCAAAAAATCAAGCGCAAGGGCGAGATGACGCTCGAACTGGAACCGACCGCGGATATTCTGGCCGAGGTCGCGCGCCGCAAGACTTCCCAGGTTATCGTCGGCTTTGCCGCTGAGACGGAGAACGTGCTGGAGAATGCGCGCAAGAAGCTGGCGTCGAAGTCGCTCGACGCGATTGTGGTGAACGATGTTTCGCGCGAAGGCGTTGGTTTTGATTCCGACCGTAACGCGGCCACGATTATCTCTCAAAGCGAAGTAGTCGAGGTTCCCGAGACCTCGAAATGGGAAGTTGCGCACCGCGTGCTCGACCAGGTCGTAAAGCTGCGGAAGCACCGTAACACGGTTGTTCGGTAGGAGCATTCCGTGAACATCTATTTGTGCAGAGCCTTGGCGCTCGTGTTGTCCACTCTCGTTGCCTCCCAGCAATCAGCCGTTCCGGCGGAAGAGGAGCCGCACCATCATCTGGTGCTGAAAAATGATTCTGTCATGGTCCTGCGGGTGAAGCTTCTGCCGGGTGAAAGCACGCTGTTTCACACGCACACGCACGACCGTGTGACAGTTGATTTGTCCGACACCACCATCACCCGGCAAAAACTGGGCGAACCGGAAAGCGCGCCCGAGGTGACGAAGCCTGGAGACGTCGCGGCGTTGGAGTCGAATGGGCCTTACAACCACCGGGTGCATAACGCCGGCAACGCCGTCTTTGAAGTGTTGGACGTGGAACTGCTTCACCGGCCGGCGAACGCTTCGGGTCCGGCCGCAGCGAAGGTGGAAGCGGAGAATCCCAGCGCTCGGGTTTACAAGTGGACGCTGGCGCCGGGAGCTACGTCTGCAATGCATACGCACGAGCGTCCCTACCTGATTATTTCGGCGACACCGCTGGTGCTGAAGATGACGGATCCAGAAGGGAAGTCGTTCACGCACGAAGTGAAAGCAGGGGACGTGCATTGGGTCGATGCCAAGGTCACGCACGCGCTGGCCAACGAAGGCACGACCGTGGGGCAGGTTGTGGAGATTGAATTGAAGTAGTTTTCCGAGTGCGGCGCGCGGTTTGTTATCCTTATCCGCAATGTCCCGCACTCTTGATCCTGAACTTCGACGCGCGCTTGCGGCGCGCATCCGCTACTACAACGACATGGGAATCTACGATTTCTACCGGCGCCCGCCGTCAGACCGCGCCGGGGAAATTGCGGTTTCGACAAATCAGCCAGAATCGGGAGAAGAGATGAGCCCACGGAAAGCCACAGCAGTCGCGAAGCCGGTTGCGATTCAGGGCGACGAGAATATTTTTGACCTGATCGCGCTGAAGCCCGAGCAGAGTGTGAGCGATCCGGTGCAGGCGCTGAAGATCATCCGCGAAGACCTGGGCGACTGTACGCGCTGCGTACTCCATAAGCAGGGACGAAAGCAGATTGTGTTTGGCGTTGGCAATCCAACCGCCGAGTTGATGTTCGTGGGCGAGGGCCCGGGCGCCGATGAAGACGAAAAGGGCGAGCCCTTCGTGGGGCGCGCCGGGCAGTTGCTCAACAACATGATCAAAGCGATGGGGATTGCGCGCGAGCAGGTCTACATCGCGAACATCGTGAAGTGCCGCCCACCGGGCAATCGAACGCCGGAGCGCGACGAGTGCGAGACCTGCTCTCCGTTTCTGATGCGGCAGATCGCGGCGATCAAGCCGAAGGTGGTGGTCGCGCTCGGAGCGGTGGCGGCGAAGACGCTGCTGGCGATGAACGCCTCGATGATGCAACTGCGCGGGCGCTTCTATGACTTCCGGCCGGCGGGAGTTCGCAGCAACGATCCGAACTGGGACGGATGCAAGCTGGCGGTCACCTACCATCCGGCGTTCCTGCTGCGCGATCCGCGGCAAAAGGGCGAGGCGTGGAAGGACTTGCAGATGGTGATGAAGGAGTTGGGGATGAAGGCGTCAGCAAAGGGCGCGGAATAGGAAGAAAGGGCGGGGACGCGCGACTCTCCACTGTATCCAAATATTTACTAGTTGGTACTGGTACCCCCTCCCCCCTGCCTAGTGGAATCATGGGGTTGGCGGGAATTTTCTTCTTTTGTCTTTGAATCTAAAGGACTTATATTAAAGTATTCCGGAATAAGGACTTAGGGGCAGCTTTCAGCCGTCAGCCGTCAGTAAAACCTGGCTAACGACCGACTGGGACAAGGCCTCCAGGACAGCAACGAATAAGGACAATAAAAGGACAATAAGGACTTAGAGCGATCCTTGGCGTTCCTCGTGGGTTCCCGGTTGCCAGTCGCCAGAAAAAAACTCATACATCGGTCATTTAGAATCATAGGTTTACATGAAAAAACTCTCTAAATCTTTGAGTTTAAACGGCTTATATGTAAAATATTCATAAATAATGACTTGGGGCAGTCGCGTGGCTCCGGCCCCGAGGCGGGCACACCAAACGGAAAGGGTGCGGGAATGATCCGCACCCTTTTCTTACCTGTAAGTCTATTATATCAATTTCTACCTACCCATACCGCCAACTTTTCCAACTTTATATTTCCTGCCGGCTCATTGGCTTACGGGGAAAAACGTCGAAACAGGGGCTTGACAAGATTTGCAAAAATCGAGAGTTGTATCTGCAAGTTTCGCAAAATACTGACCGTGAGGCTTTTCATATCGTCGTCCCTCCAGAGACTCGTACGTCACACTTCCAAAGAGCGTCAAACCGATGGTAGGCAGAATCAGTTGCCACCTCCTCCGCATACTCCAGTAGACGCCGCACGACCGGATCACAGTCGACCCGGGTGTTAGCATTTTCTTTTGCCGGCGAGACGCCGGCGCTACCTCACATGCCCCTCTTCTGCGACGTCGCCCTTGCCGTGCCGCTTGAAATGGTGTTCACCTATGCCATCCCTGCGGGGATGGAGCCGGTGGTTGGCGGGCGGGTGCTGGTGCCGTTCCGGCAGCAACGGCTGTCGGGCATTGTGGTCGAGTTGCATGACCGTCCGCCGCAAGTCATGACTTCTCGAAACACGGCTTCGCCAGTAAAGATCAAGAAGGTGGTCGAAGCGCTCGACCTCTCGCCGGTGCTCGATGAACATTTGCTGAAACTTGGGAAGTGGATTGCCGATTACTATCTCGCGCCGCTCGGTGAGGTGTTTCGCACCATGCTACCGCTCTCCGCCGAGTTTAAACGCTCGATCGCGTATCGCATCACCGATCAGGGGCGGCTGGCGCTGCATCTGGCGGGGATATCGGGGTCTCCGGCGCGTTCGAAGCGCACGCCGGAACAGCAGTTGGTCGAGTTTCGCGTGCTCGATTATCTGGCGGAGCGGGAGAGCGTGCGCGAAGAGAGTTTGCGCGGGGCGACGCGGGTTGGAAGGGCGCTGCTCGCGGGCATGACGCGGAAGAAGTGGATTGCGCGCGAGGATGTATCGGCGGCGCGGGATGCGGCGCGCCTGGTGAAGGTCGCTATCCTGCGCGGGGCCGACGCTGCTCCGCTGGACGGGCGAGGCGCCCGTCCCCATACGAGCACGGCCGGCACTGCCAAGAAGCTCAACGACAATCAGCGGACTCTAATTGAGACGCTGGCTGCTTCCGGCGGCCGCTTGCCCGTCGAAGCGCTGCGCGGATTGGATGTCCCGCGCACTACACTCAGCACGCTGGTGCGGCGCGGGATTATTGAGTTGGTGGATGAGCCGCTGGACTTCACGACTTCCAAACTCAAGCCGCGGCAATCTCCGTTTGAGTTCGAGTTCAGCGCGGCGCAGAAAGAAGCGCTTGGCAAGATTGGCGAGGCCGTGGATTCGCGCAAGTTCGCCGGTCTGCTGCTGCACGGCATCACCGGGTCGGGAAAGACGGCGGTGTATCTCGCCTGCATGCGCCAGGTGCTGGAGCAGGGGCGGTCGTCGATCTTACTGGTACCCGAAATTGGCCTGACTCCAGCGGTGGCGGCGGATCTGCACCAGGTGTTCGGCGACAAAGTTGCGATCCTGCATTCCGGGTTGTCGGATGCGGAGCGGGCGGAGCAGTGGCATCGCATACGGCGCGGCGAGGCGCGGGTGGTGGCGGGGACGCGCTCGGCGGTGTTCGCGCCGGTCAGCGATCTCGCGCTCATCATTGTCGACGAGGAACAGGATTCGTCGTACAAGCAAGAGGAGACGCCGCGCTATCACGCGCGCGATGTCGCGGTGATGCGCGCGAAGATGGCGGGAGCGGTTGTGGTGCTGGGCTCAGCCACACCATCGCTCGAGTCTTACTTCAACGCAAAGAAAAACAAATATGCGCTCGTGGAGTTGCCCGAGCGGGTGGAGATGCGTCCGTTGCCGGAAGTCGAGATTGTCGACATGCGGCTGGAGTTTCAAGAGACGGGACAGGAGCAGGTGATCTCGCGCAAACTGGCGGAAGAAATCCGCGAGCGCCTGGAGAAAAAGGAGCAGGTCATGGTGCTGCTCAACCGGCGCGGATATTCTCCGGTGGTGTTGTGCCGGGCGTGCGGCAAGACGCTGCAATGCGAGAACTGCGCCGTCTCCATGACCCACCACAAGCGCGAGCGCAAGATGGAATGCCATTATTGCGGGCACGTCGAACACATCCCCGACAAATGCGTGCATTGCGGCAGCGAGTACGTGTACTTTGTCGGGACGGGATCGGAGAAGCTGGAAGAGCTGCTGCACGGCATGTTTCCGCAGGCGCGGATCGGGCGACTGGATCGGGACACGGTGCGCGGGCGGGAAGATTTCGAACATGCGCTGAACGCGCTGGATGAAGGCGCACTCGACATGCTGGTGGGCACGCAGATGATTGCGAAAGGCCACGACATCCACGGCGTGACGCTGGTCGGCGTAGTCGGGGCGGACATGGCGTTGGGCTTGCCGGATTTCCGCGCGGCGGAGAGAACGTTTCAGCTGCTGACGCAAGTGGCGGGGCGCGCCGGACGTGGACAGTCTCCGGGGAAGGTCGTGCTGCAGACTTATTTTCAGGAACACTACGCGGTGCAGTTTGCGGCGCGGCACGATTTTGCCGGGTTCTACGAAAAAGAGCTGCAGTTCCGAGCCTGGATGCACTATCCGCCGTACAGCGCGATTGCAAATGTGCTGATCCGCTCCGAGAAGTTAGACGACGCGCTGACCTGGTCGGGCGAACTCGGGCGCTGGTTCGAGAAAACGCGGCATGAGGGCATTCGCGTGCTTGGACCGGCCGCGGCGCCGATCACACGGTTGAAGCGCGATTATCGCTATCACTTCATTCTGAAGTCTCCCAGCCGCGAGAAAATGAACGCGCTTTTAAGGGCGATGCTTGCGGAAGCGGCGGCGCGAAAAATTCCGCGCACGCAGGTGATTGTGGACGTGGATGCGGTGTGGTTGATGTAGGAGCAGTCGTTGGTCGCTCGTCGTCGGCCGTTCGCGGGGCGTGGAAGATGCGGAGGTTCTTCTTCCCGTGTCAAGCAGGTGATCGTGGATGTGGATGCGGTGTGTCAAGCAATAAGAGAGACTACTTGCGATGCAGCAGGTGGCGAACGCCATCGCGTAGATCGTGCAACGTGTCACGGCTTCCGTCGCGGATTTGTGGCCAGACTTCTCGGCCGGAGCTGTGAGTGAAGGGCGCGGGGGTGAAGGTTAGGACCAGCATCAAAGCGGCGCAGAGTGCGAGGGCGCGGCGGCGGCCAAAGACATCGGGATAGCGCGGGACGCGGGGATGTCTGCCGGTCAAGGCCAACAGCACGGCCCAGAGGAACCAGCCGGTCCAAAGGTATTTTCCGAACGGTATGAGTGCGAAGACAGTGAGCAGCGAGATCCAGCGATGCAGGCGAGGCGAAATGGAGAATATGATGTGGCCGCCGTCGAGCTGGCCGCCTGGTAACAGGTTGAGCGCGGTGGCGAACATTCCGACCCACGCGGCAGCCGCGATCGGATGGAGCGAGAGCGTGGAGAGCGGCACGGCGGGCTGCAGCAGGCGCGCCGCTAGATGGAAGGCCAGCGGAAATCCCAGTTGAATCTCTGACGCCGCGGAACCGGCGATACGATGCGAGAGCGAGAGCCCGTATACCAGAGCAACACAAGCCGGAATGAATCCTGCGATTGGCCCGGCGATTCCTATGTCGAAGAGCGCGGCGCGTGAGGGGATGGGACCCTTTATGCGGATGAAGGCGCCGAGCGTGCCGATCAGGCTGGGAAAAGGCACGAAGAACGGCGGCGTCGCATACACGCGGTAATGGCGGGCGTAGAGATAATGCCCCATCTCGTGCGAGAACAGGATGAACATCAGCGTGAGCGAGAACGGAAGGCCCAGCAGCAGGTTCGCGGGATGGTGCGCGATCCAGCCGATGGGGAACAGAGAGAGTGTGTCGTCACTCAGCGAAAATACCGGAATTTGGCGCAGGAAGTTGGCCTGCATGCGGGCGCCGACCACCGTGGTGCTGAACAGGGTCAGGAGCAGGAACAGCACATAGAGCCACCAGCGCTGGTGCGGCGGGCGGACTACCCAGACCTGGGGCTGAGGCTGTTGTTCCCATTCGAGGGCGGCCGGAAAAGGGGATGTGGGTTCGGACATGAGCGAGGTCAGAGGTTTGAGGTCAGATTGCAGAGGTGCGGGTTTCCTTCTGCAATCTGACCACTCACCTCTGCAATTGTCGCGCAGCTAGTCAATCGACTGCAGTTCCTTGCCCGGCTTGAAGCGCACGGCTTTGCCCGGCGGAATGGAAACTTCGGCGCCGGTGCGCGGATTCCGTCCGATGCCGGTCTTGCGCGGACGCACGTTGAACACGCCGAAACCACGCAGTTCAATGCGGTCGCCGGTGGAGAGCGCCTTCTTCATGCTCTCGAAGACGGTTTCAACGGCGAGTTCCGCCTTGGTCTTGGTGATCCCAGTGCGGTTGACCACTTCATTGATGATGTCGAGTTTAATCACGGCTGTCCCCCGTCTCCCCAGGATTGGTACGCCTCAAGTTATTGATGCTAAGGGAGATAAGCGAGATTGTCAACCGGGTGATCAATCTCGTAATATGGCAGTACCAGCCGAAGCGAATTTGTAATTGGCAATTTGTAATTTGTGATTGAAACCTCCCATCCGGGGTCCCGATCCTACAGCAAAATTACCAATTACAAATTACCAATTACAAATCCCAAGGAGCTTCATGATAAAGAGTGACCGCTGGATCCGGCGCATGGCGCAGGAGCACGACATGATCAATCCGTACTCTGAAAAGCAGGTGAGCGCGGGAGTGATTTCCTACGGCGTATCGAGCTACGGATACGACTTGCGCGTGGCCGACGAGTTCAGGATCTTTACCAACGTCAACAGTACAATCGTCGACCCGAAGCATTTCGACGAGCGCTCGTTCGTGAGCGTTAATGCCGACGTGGCCATCATCCCGCCGAATTCGTTTGCGCTGGCGCGGTCGGTCGAGTACTTCAAGATTCCGCGGGATGTGCTGACCATTTGCGTGGGCAAGTCGACCTACGCACGCTGCGGGATCATCGTGAACGTTACGCCGTTCGAGCCGGAATGGGAAGGCTTTGTCACGCTCGAGATCTCAAACACCACGCCGCTCCCTGCGAAGATCTATGCCAATGAAGGGCTGTGCCAGATCCTCTTCTTCCAGTCCGACGAAGTTTGCGAGACCAGCTACAAAGATCGCAAAGGAAAATACCAGGCCCAGACGGGGATTGTGCTGCCGAAATTGTGAAGGCGGCAGTTAGCCCGAGAGGCTTCTGAAACAGGCACGCTAAATGTGTTATCAGGTTCTTCGGATACGAATGACGGGCCCTCGTAATCCGCCAAGGGCTATGTGCGATCCGGATGCTTGAGATACTCATTGAGTCTCGTGATCTTCTCGACAGTTTCTCCGGCGGCGGGCACCTGCATCGTCGTCGCCCAATCGGAAAATTTCGGAAACGCAGAATCAATGATGGCTCGAAGCGCAGCTCCGGCTTCGCGATGAGCCGAGAGTGAGGCCAGGTAGAAGAGGAACCATACTAAGAGGCCGAACAGCGTGAGCGAGATGGATACCTTCATACTACCTACAGGCAACCGGAACAAGACGAGCGTGTCCTTTAGGTACCCGATCGCAAAGCCGATCAACACGAGGAAGTGCAGCACCGCAACAAGTGCCCCTGCGAACGAAGCGAGCACCATGCTCTCCGCGAATGAGTATTTCTCGTCGAACTCCTTCCGGGTTGCGTCGGAGGCCAGGTTCAAGAAGTGATACCAAAAATCAATTCCGTCGATGCCATAACGGCTCTCCGCGTACAACTCATATGTGGCGATAATATTTCCTAGCCGCGTTGGCCGCTCTAGGGAATATTCCATCGGGCTGCCATCCCGACTCAAGAGAGGGAAGTCCATTAGGTATTCGTAAATTTTAGTCACCTCATCTTTCTCACGACGGCTTAGATCGTCGAACTCACGTTCGCCTTGGATCTTCAACAGACGTTTTTTTTGGCGTGAGAGGCGTGAACGATTGATTTCGCCGGCGAAGGCGGTGAGCCATTCTAGGCGGAATCCCTCGTAGACGTAATATATCCACTGTGTCGCGCTGCTGATACCAAGACCCAGAACAATGATCTCAGCGACAATAAAGGTCGTCGGGCCAATTCCATATAGACTCTGAACTGCGGGCATCCATCGCGAAATGAGAGGATGCAGCCCGGCGCATAGAACGATACCCGGAAGAATGACACGCCGGAAGACGTCGGACGCAAAGGCATCCTCTAGAGGCTTCATCGTCAACCATCAGCCGTTCTTCGGCGGTGGAGGTGGAGGCGGCGGTGGAGGTGGGGACGGAGGGCGCGGGGGGCGATGGGGACCGCCTCCAGGACCGCGATCTTCTCTAACTTGAAATGTTTGAATATCCATCTCAGACCTCCAATGCAGATTTTTTGGCCTGAACCCCAATCACTAACTGATTGAGCGCTACTTCTTCTTTGGTGGCGGGGAAGATTTCGGCGGCTTTGGGGGACGGTGAGCGCCGTCTTTAGTTTTTTGCAATGCCATTTCTACCTCCACCAAGTCCGATGGATGGTGGTTCCGTTGATTACGGTCGGCGATTACGCTCTGCAAGATATCATAATTCGTGCGCCGTGCCAAATATTTTCTAAGACTTTCTACCTCTAGCGCTTTCCGTTCTCGCCTTCCTTGAACATGTACTTGATGGCGGGCTTGTAGATCATCAGGTTGGCGGCGCCGTTGCGGTTCAGCTTGATGCAATGTTTGTCGTACCACTCGATATAGCCGCGGACTTCCTCGCCGTCGCGCAACACGATGACCATGGGAGTCTTGGTTTGCATCTGCTTCTGATAATAATAATTTTCGGCGTTGGTCTGCTCGCTGGGCGCGGCCTTCTTGGCCGGAGCAGCGGATCGGTCACGGTCTCGGTCTCGATCTCGATCTCTATCCCTGCGTTCGGCGGGCGGGTGATTGGGGCCGTGGTTGTTGTGCGCGTGGTCGGCGCGATTGAGGGTCGGGCGGATCAGCTTGCGATTGGCGAAGCTATCCTGATCCGTGGATGGTTCGGCTGGTATGGAGTCGAGCGTATCTTTCAAAATCGCACCACCTGCGCGCCGGGCGGGCAGAATATGCCACAACACTAAAGCCTGTGATTGTGGGTCCAGAGGTGTGAACTGAGGGTTACGGTATCACAGCGGGGAGGGGATGACAATCTTTTGTGCAGTGACTTTGGTGCAACCGCCTGACCATCCGCGCATTTCCCCTGTAGAGACGGTGCCAGCCCCGTCTCCTTTGCACGCGGGGGAGACCGGCAAGCCCGTCTCTACAGCGGAACCGGTCAGCTTACGAAACGCGCTCCAGCGCGGTCGCGAAAGCATCGAGCGAGAGCGAGCGCAGCAGGTTGCGTCGCAACCCGCGCTCGACTTCGCCAAGACCGTCCGCGGCGCGCTGCACCCAAGCGAAGTCGGCTGATTCCGACATTTTCTTGAGTTCGCCCAGAATGTCCGTATTACGCACCAGTTGCCCCGCGCCCGATTGCAGGAACATCAGGTCTTCGAGCAGCGCGTAAAGAGTGCGGAGAAGGTTTTCGATTTTCTCGCGACCTTCGGCGCCGGAACGGTACGTTTCAGTAGTCTTGAACAACTCGGTGTGATCGCCCGTGCCGAGCGCCGATTTCAGCAAGATGAGGGCATGGTTGCGGGCCGCGACGTAGCTTTCCAGATCGAAGGATAAGGCGCGTCCGACGGCGCCTTCGCTGAGGCGCGCGACCAGCGCGCGTTGACGGGCGTTCCAATCGGGACGAAGCTGAGTGAGCCGGCTCTCGATCTCGGTGGCGGCGAGCGCGCCCAGGTTGAAAGTCATCGAGCGGGAACGAATCGTGGGCAGCAATTCGCCGGAGTTTTCGGTGAGCAGAAAAATGCTGGCGAATTCGGGCGGCTCTTCCAGAACTTTAAGCAGCGAGTTGGCGGCCTCTTTCATGAAGGCCGAACTGGTGAAGATGTAAACGCGCTCGCGAGCTTCCGCCGGCCGATAGTAGATGGTCTCAATCACGTGGCGAACCTGATCGACCTTAATCATCATTTGCGGCGGATCGGGCGGGACGATGAGCACGTCGGGATGTGTCTGGACAAAGAGCCGGGTCTCTTTCTTGTCCGCGTCGCGCAGATTTTCCCGAGCTTCGACGGCTTCGGCGAAGCGGGCGTCGAGGTCTTCCGATTGAGCGATGCGAGTGCAGTTTGAGCAGCGTCCGCAGAAATCGGGCAATCCGCCGGTGCCTCCGGTGCCATCGGTGAACGGCCGCTCCAGGCAATTCATCGCGCGGGCGAGCATAAGAGCCAGCGTGTACTTGCCCGATCCGTGCGCACCGGAAAGAATGACGGCGTGCGGAAAGCGGTTGCGCGCCAGCATCTCGCGCAAGCGATGGATGGTTTCCGGGTTGCCGGCGAATTCAGAAAAGGGCATAGAAGGCGCTGTTGGCTTTTCGCTCTTCGCTAAAAGCGAACAGCGATCGCACTAGATCTTCAGTTTTTTCCGCACCAACTCCATGATAACCGCATGCGTTTCGCTGGGCGTGCCTCGGGCGTTTACGAGGTGCACTCGCTGCGGTTCGCGGGCCGCGATGGCCAGGTACGCGTGGCGCACGCGTCCGAAAAAAGCCCGGTTTTCCTGCTCAAAACGATTCTCGTCTCTTTCCGGGCCCCTCTCCGACCGCACACCTTTGTGTTTTCGATTGCGACGCCGCGCGCGCTCCACGCTGAACGCCACTTCGTTATCCAGCAAAATCGTGAGGTCGGGCTGCAGGTTACCGCAGAGGATTTCGTGCATCTCGAGCACGGCGTTCGATCCCAGCTTGCGCCCTCCACCCTGGTAAGCCTCGGTCGAATCGGTGAAGCGATCGCAGAGCACGATGCGTCCTTCGGCGAGCGCGGGCAGAATGACCTCGTGAACGTGCTGGGCGCGAGAAGCGAACATGAGCGCCATTTCCGTGAGCGGAGAAAGCCCCGCGGTGGCCGAGTGCAGCAGCACTTCGCGAATCTTCTCGCCCGCGGTGGTGCCGCCCGGTTCGCGGGTGACGGTGACATAGAGGCCATGCGCGCGCAGGGAACGCGCCAACTTCTCGGCCTGGGTGCTCTTGCCGCTGCCGTCGAGACCCTCGAAGGTAATGAATTTTCCGCGCGCGGGCACGTCGGGATGATAGCAGGCGATGGCTGCCAGCGGTGACCGGTGGGGAGCAGGCAATAAATGCGAGTACTAGGCGGCGAACCGGCCTGCCAGGCTGATATATTCAACCTACGCTTCTATCCGCATCGCTGTGGGGGCGAATCGAAAAATCCGGAGGGGGAATGGGCTCACGTTGTGGGGTGAGGGACTTTTTTTGTCTCGCAATTGTTCTGTTGTCATCGTTCTCAGTTTTTGGGGCAAATGGTCCGACAGTCGCGCTCTCGGTGGACGCGTCGGAAGCGCCGCGCAAGATCTTCCACACGCAACTGCGAATTCCGGCAAAGCCGGGGACACTCACGCTCTACTATCCGAAATGGATTCCCGGCGAGCACGGGCCGACCGGCCCGATCACCGATTTGACCGGCCTGAAGTTTACGGCTAGCGGAAAGACGCTGAAATGGCGGCGCGATCTGCTCGACGGTTTCACTTTTCACGTAGAAGTTCCAGCGGGCGAGAACGAAGTCACTGCGAATCTCGACTACGCTTCTCCCGCGTCGTATGAGCCCGGATACAGCGCTGGGATGTCCGCGACCGAAAAGCTGTACATCGTCAACTGGAACACGCTGTTGCTCTATCCCGCGGGGTATAGTTCCGATCAACTTACGTATAGCGCAAGCCTGCGGCTACCCGCGGGATGGAAGTTTGGGACGTCGCTACATGTTTCCAATCAGGTGGGTAGCGACATCCATTTTGCGCCCGTTTCGCTGACCATGCTGGTGGATGGTCCGGTGATCACGGGCGAATATTTGAAAGTCGTGCCGCTGACGCCGCCCGCCGAAGATCCTCCCGCGGAACTCGATCTTGCGGCCGACAGCCCCGCCGCGCTCGAGGCTCCGGAAGAACTCTGGCAACATTACCGCAACTTGGTGAAGCAAGCGGGAATTCTGTTTGGCGCGCGGCACTACAACGATTACCACTTCCTGCTGACCCTGAGCGATCACGTCGCGCACTTCGGATTGGAGCATCACGAATCGAATGACAGCCGCGTCGATGAGCGCTCGCTGGTGGAAGAAGACGGACGAAAACTGACTGCGGGACTTCTGCCGCACGAGTATGTGCATTCGTGGAATGGGAAGTACCGGCGTCCGGCGGACCTGGCGACGACCGATTACGAACAACCGATGCAGACCGACTTGCTGTGGGTGTATGAGGGCCTGACGTCCTATCTGGGAGATATGCTCGCAGCGCGCAGCGGCGAGCGCACTGCCGCGCTGGCCCGTGATGCGCTGGCGCAGATCGCGGCGGATCTGGATCATCGTTCGGGCCGGGTCTGGCGCAATTTGCAGGATACCGCCGACGGCGTTCCCAGCATGCAGAATGCTCCCCGCGCCTGGGAAGACTATCGCCGCCCGCTCGATTATTACGACGAAGACGTGCTCAACTGGCTGTGGGCGGATGTGATCATCCGGCAGCAAACGAAGGGCGCGAAATCTTTGGACGATTTCTGCAAACTGTTCTATGGCGCGCCCAGCGGTCCGCCCATGGTGAAGACCTACACCTTCGACGATGTGGTGAACGCACTGAACCAGGTCGCTCCCCAGACCCCTCCCAATGACTGGCGCGGATTCTGGACGGAGCGCCTGTCCAACCATGGGCCGGGTGCCCCACTCGGCGGACTCGAAGCAAGCGGATGGAAGCTGGTGTACGACGAGTCCCCTTCGGAACTGGATCGCGCCCAGGATCGCGACGGAAAGGCGATCCATGCGCATTACTCGGTGGGACTGTTGGACGGGGGCGATGGCGTGATTCGCGATACGGTCGAGGGGATGCTTGCCGCCAAGGCCGGGCTCGGCCCGGGGATGAAGATTGTCGCCGTGAACGGCCGCAGGTTTTCACCGGATGCCTGGCACGACGCCATTCGGGCAGCAAAGACCAGTCCGTCGCCGATTGAGCTCATAGTGGAAAACACGGATTACTTCCGGGTCGTGAAACTGGATTATCACGGTGGCGAGAAATATCCGCACCTGGTCCGCGACGAGTCGAAGCCGGATCTGCTGACGGAAATTTATCGGGCGAAATAAGCGCGGAACCGTAGGGACAGCCGCCCTCGGCTGTCCGGCGGAGCGCCGCTCCGCCACGCCCTTAGGTGAAATATGGACAGATGAAAAACCAGGCGAGCCTCGCTCACCTGGACAGCCGAGAGCGGCTGTCCCTACGTTCTAGGTCTCCGCAATCGCTTCGACGGGCTCTTCGTCACCCGGAACAACTTCTGGAGCGGGCTCGTCCAGCATAAATCCCAAGACTTCCTGCGGAATCGGCGCACTCCACACCGGCGAAAACGACTGCCGATGGAGCGGCGAGGGGCCGTGCTCGCGCAGGGCCGCGAGGTGGTGCGGCGTGCAGTATCCCTTGTTCGAGGCCAGGCCGTACATGGGAAAGACCGGGTCCCAGGCGGAGATCATGCGGTCCCGTTCGACCTTCGCGAGGATGGAAGCGGCCGCGATCGAGACAGAGAGCGCGTCGCCGTGAATGATCGGTTGCTGGGGAAGCTCGCAATCGAGTCGCACCGCATCGACCAGAAGATACCCCGCCGCCGGCGCCAGCTGCTGCACGGCATGAAGCATCGCGAGGCGCGAAGCCTGGTAGATATTGATTTGATCGATGCGGGCGGAATCCACGGCGGCAACGGCCCAGGCGATGGAATGCCGGCGAATCAGCAGCGCGAGGTCCTCGCGGCGTTCGGCCGGGAGCAGTTTGGAATCGCGCAGGCCGCGAATGCGGTGTGCAGGGTCGTCGTTCCGATACAGAATCACGGCGGCGGCTACGACCGGGCCGAACAGCGATCCGCGGCCGACTTCATCGACTCCGGCAACGCATTCCGCGCCTGCGGCCCAAGCCCGCTTTTCAAAATTAAGAGTGCAACGCAGTTTTTTCAGCAGGCGCAACTTGGCGGTGGAGGCAGAAATTCCATCTGCGTTTGAAGCCTTCGATCTGGGCGCGGACTTTGAGCCGGACTTGGACACGGAAGCTGATCAGCATCTTCGCTGAAGAAGAGGTGGGAAGCAAGAGCAGAAGTTCAGCGTGGCAGTACCCAGTACTCAGTAACCAGTACCCAGCGTGAAAAATTGAACTGGGTACTGGCAATTGGGTACAGCACTACTGCTGTTCGACTTCCTTCAGTCGCGCGGCCTTGCCCTTGAGTTCGCGCAGATAATAAAGCTTGGCGCGGCGGACCTTGGCGGAACGCACCACGTCAATCTTGTCGATCACCTTGGAGTCTATGGGAAAGATACGCTCCACGCCCTGGCCAAAACTGATCTTGCGGACCGTAAAGCTCGGTTGTGCGCCTCGCTTCCGGGAAATGACGACGCCTTCGAACGCCTGCAGGCGCTCTTTTTCGCCTTCTCTGATCTTGACCTGCACCTTGATGGTATCGCCGGGACCAAACTTCGGAATGTCGGTGCGGCGTGATTTCGCCAACAGTTTTTCGATAATCTGATTACGCATAAACGTTTCCTTCCTAACTCTTGCCGTGATCTTTTGCAGATAGATCTTTTGTAGAGACGGGGCTTGCCCCGTCTCCGTCAGTTGTGCCCTGGACCAGCTTAATCTGGTCCAGCTTGATCTGGGCCAGCAATTCCTTGTCTACCGCCGTCAGTGCAACCCGTTCCAATAAGTCGGGACGGTTGCGCAACGTTTTTGCCAAAGCCGTTTTGCGGCGCCAGCTGCGAATCTGGTCGTGGTTGCCGTTCACCAGCACTTCCGGCACCGCCATGCCGCGAAAATCCGCGGGACGCGTGTAATGCGGATAATCGAGCAATCCGCCGGAAACGCAGGTGGAACTCGGCCCGTCGCCAGCCAGTTGCGCCCCTACCGTAAACGACTCGGTGCGCGCGTCTTCGCTGCGCACATCAGTGAACGATTCCTGCCGCGTCGAAGCCTGGTTGCCCACCGCGCCCGGGATCAGCCGCGTGACCGTCTCGACAATTACCGCTGCGCCCAGTTCGCCGCCGCTCAGCACATAGTCGCCAATCGAAAGTTCGCGATCCGCCAGGTGTTCGCTGATGCGTTCGTCGACGCCTTCGTAGCGCCCGCAGATCAGGACGATCCGATCGAGCGCCGAAAGTTCCGCCGCCAGCGTCTGATCGAGCCTGCGACCCTGTGCGGAAAGCAGAATCACCGACTGCTTCGCGCCCGCGCTCAATCGCACTTCACGCGACGCCACGTCGCCGAACGACTCCAAACATTCAAAGATCGGTTCCGGCTTCAGGACCATGCCCTCGCCGCCGCCAAACGGGCGGTCATCCACGGTGCGGTGCTTGTCTTTCGTGAAAGCCCGCAGATCGTGAATGTTGATTTCCACCAGGCCCGTTTCCCGCGCCCGGCGCACAATTCCGTAATCCAAAGGCCCGCGAAAGAAGTCGGGAAAGATCGTGAGAATGTCGATCTTCATTGGCGGAAACCAGTCGTTGGTCGTTAGCAGAAACCATCCATCGCAAACGAGTTGCGAACGACCATCGACTAACGACTTCTTTTCTCTTCCTTTGCCAGTGGCGCGTTCACTTCCAGCAACCCTTCCGGCAACTTCATCCGCACTTGCCTGTGCTCCACATCCAGCTTCTCCAGATACGCCTCGGCGAAGGGAATCTCGTACGCCAACTTCGATCCCGACATTTGTTCTTTACCCCGAACCACCAGCAGCGGCGCTTCTCCCGCGCCGAATTGCACGTCTTCAATCTCGCCGATCTCGCGCTGGCCATCGAACACTGCGCAACCGATCAGGTCGCTCAGGTACGTCCAGCCCGGCTCCAACCGGGCGCGTTCACTGCGCGGAAGCTGAAGTTCGGCGCCCACCAGCGGCTCGGCATCGGAAATCGTCTCGATGCCCTGAAACTTCAGCACCAGAAAACTCTTATGCGGCCAAAGATCTTCGACCGTCACTTCGCGCCGCTGGCCGTCTTTCGCAAGCGCCCACAGCCGCATGTTTTGCCGGAAGCGGTCCGAAACATCGGTGTGCAATTCGACCGCTACTTCTCCGCGGCGTCCCTGCGTCTTGATGACGACCGCCAGGGTGATCCATTCGCCGCTTGCGTCGGGTGCCGCGATTCGACGATCTCCTGTACGCTGCTCTTCTAACCAACGATCTTTCTATTCGCTGATCTTCTATTCAATGATCTCGAGCGCGTAGCGCTTGTTCAGTTTCGAGCCCGCCGCCGTCAGCACGTTGCGCAATGCGCGCGCCACGCGGCCGGAGCGTCCAATGATTTTGCCCAGGTCGGCCTCGGCCACTTCGAGTTCGATGACGGTTTCGTCTCCGTCTTCGTACTCTTCAATAAAAACCTCGCCCTTGGCATCGACGATCGCCTTGGCGATGTACTCAATCATGACGCGTGGGCTGACGCTGGGCTCGATCATTGACATTACTCCTGATTTGGCGAGTGCCGTGTGGCGCGGGCGCCCTCGCCCGCGTGCCGGCAGGCTGCGGAAAACCTCGCGTTTCGTGTCAGGGTATCGCTTTAGCGATACCGTAAGTTCTCCGAAATCAACGCCCCTTTAGGGGCTGCGCACCCGCGCCGGCAACCTTGCTAGGCGACCGAAGCGGCGGCAGCCGGCGCGGGGAGAGCAAGCAGTTTTCTGACCCGATCCGAAAGCTGCGCGCCCTTTCCAACCCAGTACTCAATGCGCTCCCGTTTCAGGTCGAAAGTGGCCGGATTGGTCCGCGGATTGTACGTACCCACCACTTCTACCGGACGGCCATTGCGAGCGTGCTCTTTCTCAATTACCACCACTCGGTAATACGGTTGTTTGCGCGCCCCAAAGCGCGCCAGTCGGATCATTAACACAGACGTCGGTATCCTTTGTCCGGAAGAGTCCGGCGAGATGAAGACAAACTATTATTATGCCGGAGCTTAGCCCTTTCCGCAATGAGAAGTCTTATCCAATACAAGATGAGCCTGAAGGGGAGGTGGGATTCCAACGCAAGATGAGCCTGGAGCGGGTGGCAAGCTGGAGGATTGACAACCAGCGTGCACGAAGCCGAGAAATTAAGTCTGGA
>Ga0224558_1001964_pt1 | contig 20057 bp, 17 predicted proteins | sample 714S32024metaG_FD_180682 | JGI IMG/M metagenome (GOLD analysis project Ga0224558, IMG submission 180682) | Peat soil microbial communities from Stordalen Mire, Sweden - 717 S3 20-24 | ecosystem: Environmental > Terrestrial > Soil > Wetlands > Peat | place: Sweden: Norrbotten County, Stordalen...
CGCCTCAGGACGCAACCTCGCCAGGAAGGCGATTTGGATAAACTTGGCTGATTGAAAAGGAGGGTTTTGGGATGGTCTATGGGTATAGGAAGGTCCCAGGATTGTACCAGACCGCGTCCAGACCAACCCGAGGGAGGCGCGAGAGGGGGGTTGTATTCAGAACGCTCATAGTGGGCGCGAAGCATCGAACGCCGATCCGCGACCCTTGAGCTTGGAAGCGCGCAGGGGTTCACTGTCTCAAAGCGAGACAGTCAGGGGCCCCTTTGCCAGACTATGCCGCCTCCGTTACCACACCGGGCCCTCGCCGGAGCCTCGCCGGAACCTCGCCGTAGTACGCCTGATCCCCAAATAACTACCAACATGTTGTCGTTAATCCCAAAAATGGGAAAAGCGCACTGCCGGCTGCGCGAAGCGCCCCTTGTTCCCAGCGGAGTCTGGGAACAAGCTTATCTCTGATTGGCGATCAGAGGTACTACGGGGAGGTTCCGGCGAGTGTCCGGCGAGGCTCGCGTAAGGGCCGCGTTTCGGGTGGAGGAAAAGCCTCGGAGCAGGACAAGGGGAAAACACCCCACTTTTCAGCAGTTTGATGGGTACCACCGCAGAAACACACGTTGAGCCCAGAAACCGTTCCAGCATCCCTGTTCTTTCTGGGCCTTAATCAAGCGCCATTTGAGGCAAATCCCTCAATCCGAGGACTACACCGGTCAGTGTGGACGCCCAATGATGCGTTATGGAAGACTCTTGCAAGAAGCGACTCGTTTTTAGCGAGCTCATCAGGTATGAACGAGATGGTGAAATTGCAGACGGAAGAGTTTATTCCGACGCGCTACAGCCTGTTGAGCCGTTTACAGGACTGGGACGATCAGGAGAGCTGGAAGGATTTCTTCGATACTTACTGGCGGTTGATTTATGCCATTGCGCTCAAGTCCGGGTTGACGGAGGCCGAGGCGCAGGATGTCGTGCAGGAGACGGTTATCTGCGTGGCAAAAGACATCGACAAGTTCAAACGTGACCGCAAGTTCGGCTCGTTTAAAGGCTGGTTGCGAAATCTCACTCGTTGGCGGATTGCGGACCAGTTGAGGAAGCGCAAGCCAAACGCATTAGGGGAAGATGTTTTGTCAAATGGAAGCAACCATTCGGTGGATCTTGCTGAAATCCCCGATCCAGTGGACGGCGGCCTCGAAGCTGTCTGGGAAGCTGAGTGGCAAGCAAATTTGATGGAGGCCGCGCTGGAACGCGTTAAGCGCCGCGTCAAAGAAGAGCATTATCAGATGTTCGATTTGAACGTGGTCAGAGAATGGCCGGCAAACAAGGTCGCCCAGACACTGGAAGTCAGTGTCGCGCAAGTCTATCTCGCCAAACACCGGCTCCTGGCGCTGCTCAAGAAGGAAGTCCGCATGCTCGAAAGGCAATGGTGACGGCTTGAATTGAAGTGTGACGAACAAGGCCACGATGCCAAAGGTCCCGGATCACGAGCTGATCCGTCTCATCGGGAGCGGCAGCAGCGGGCAGGTGTGGCTGGCCAGAAATGCCCTGGGCTTCTACCGCGCCGTCAAAATCGTGCAGGAACAAGTGTTCAAGCACCGGCGGCCTTTTGAGCGCGAGTTCAACGGCATTCTGAAGTTCGAGCCCGTCTCACGGTTGCATGATGGACTCGTTGATATCTTGCAGGTCGGCCGCAACGAGGACGCTGGATACTTCTATTGCGTGATGGAATTAGCCGACGATGTCGTCACCGGTCCAAACATTCTTCCGGCAACCTATTCGCCGCGAACCTTGGAACAGGACAAAGACCGGCTGAAGCGGCTCCCGGTCGCCGAATGTGTCCGTTTGGGCGCGGCCATCGCGTCGGCGCTGGGCTTCCTGCACAGAAACGGCTTGTTCCACCGCGACATCAAACCGTCGAACATCATTTTCGTGAACGGCATGCCCAAACTCGCCGACATCGGGCTGGTGACGGACGCTTCGGAGGGCCGGTCGTTGGTCGGCACGGAAGGTTTTCGCGCTCCCGAAGGCTCGGGCACGGTCCGCGCGGACATTTACGCGCTCGGGAAAGTGCTCTACGAAATAAGCACGGGCAAAGACCGGAATGAGTATCCGGTGTTGCCCGAATTCCGGGGCAGCCAGGCGGAAACCGCGGACTTGATCCTGTTGAACAGGATCATTCTCAAGGCCTGCCGTGCAAAGGCCTGGCAACGGTACCAAACGGCCGAAGAAATGATGCTTGCGCTGCTGGCTTTTCAATTCGACAAGGCTGCTCTGCGCAGAAGGGGGAACACGGAGTTGCTGACCAAAGTGTTCGCCCTCCTCGGCGTGATTGCCGCGGTTGGGGTTCTGGGCGGCCTCATCTGGCGGTTCATCTGGCTCCTGAACCATAAGTGATTGGAGAGGTGACCTGCGGTTTCGACCAGGCCAATTGCCTCGGTGTGCATGATGGACTATAACTTCCATCTGTCGGGATATCCATAAGCTGCCAATTATCAGGCACTTGGGACTTGTGCCTATAACGTTAATGCTAGGGCAGTCAGAGGGGGCTGCCAGAGGTGGGTTCGGAAACAGGTTGTCAAACCACCGCGGGCAAGATTCTTGAAAGAATCGCCCCCCCGCTTACGAGCTATGATGGAAAGATACGACTAAGACAATGAACTGACGGTAAACAATTGAAAGAAAAACATTATGAAGATGCGTGTGAAAGTAGTTGGCTTCGTCTCGACATTTGGGTGCGGTGTTCCAGCTTTTGGGGTGCCCGCGGTAATAGCCGCTCTAAGCCTGATACTAGCTGGTCGGGTAGGGGCGCAGACCCTGACGCCCCTACATAGTTTCACGAGAACCACCGAGTGGGCGGCACCCACAGGTAATTATTTCACCAACAGCGATGGAGCCGGTCCGGATACCGGATTGATTTTATCGGGCAAGACCTTGTATGGGACGACGTATTTTGGTGGCACGAATGCCATTGGCACGGTGTTCGCCGTCAACACCGATGGGACGGGTTTTACGACCCTGCACGGTTTTACGAAAGGCACTGGTTCTCAGGACAACCTAATCAACAGCGACGGAGCTAATCCGTCTGGCGGATTGCTTTTGTCGGGCAACACGCTGTATGGGACGGCGTATTATGGTGGCACGAATGCCAATGGCACAGTATTCGCCCTCAACACCGATGGAACGGGTTTTGCGACCCTGCATAATTTCACGGCGCATCCTCCTTATCCCGCACCTTATACCAACAGCGACGGAGTCAATCCCTCTGCCGATTTGGTGTTATCGGGCAACACCCTTTATGGAACGTGCTATAGAGGCGGCACCGGCGACGCTGGCACGGTGTTCGCCCTCAACACCGACGGGACGGGTTTTGCGGTCCTGCATAGTTTTCCGGCATATTCTCCTGCTCCCGATTATACCAACAGCGACGGAGGCGGTCTGTTCTCCGGCTTGGTTTTATCGGGCGACACCCTGTATGGGGCAACATATAGTGGCGGCAGTTCGGGCAATGGCACGGTGTTCGCCCTCAACACCAATGGCACGGGCTTCACGAACCTGCATAGTTTCGCGGCAAATAGCGACGGAGCTAAGCCGCTTGGCACATTGCTTTTATCGGGCAACACCCTGTATGGGACGGCATCTGCTGGCGGCAGTTCGGGCCAAGGCACGGTGTTCGCCGTCAACACCGACGGCACGGGTTTTACGAACCTGCACAGCTTTACCGCGAGGGCTCCTGATGACCGCACCAACACCGACGGAGCGCAGCCGAATGGTGGCTTGATTTTGTCGGGCAACACACTGTATGGGACGGCATATGTTGGCGGCAGTTTTGGCTTGGGCACGGTGTTCGCCCTCAACACCGATGGGTCGGGTTTTACGACCCTGCAAAGTTTCACTGGCGGAGGCGACGGAAGCTGCCCATCTGCCGGATTGCTTTTATCAGGCAACACCCTGTATGGGACGGCATATTGGGACGGGACATATGGCTATGGCACGGTGTTCAGCATTTTCATCCAGCCGCAACTGACAATGATGCCTTCCGGCCCATACGTGATATTGACATGGCCGACCAATTATGCCGGGTTCAGCTTTGCCGGTTATACTCTGCAATCCACCACGAACCTTGTCTCAACGAACTGGAACACCATTTCTCCGGCTCCCGTTGTTGTAAAGGGGCAGAACACAGTGAGTAATTCCATGTCCGGCACATGGCAGTTTTATCGGTTGGCGACAGTGATGGCGAGCAGCAGGAATGTTGCATCGAGGGCGGGCGGTTCCGGTAAATCAGACCTGCAATCCCCCGACAAAGGTGCAGAATCCCACTGACGTCGGTCCGCTTGGAGTTCGGAGAGTTGATAGTTGATAGCTTGCTTGGCACCTCGGCTGCGTTTCGCAGAGGGGCCGGTCGTGCTTTACGGATTCCCGGCCGTGTGTGAGGATTAGGCCATGAGCATGCACTGGCCCCGGCTGGCCTGCTTTTTTCTGCTTGGCGTTCTGGCCGCCCGGGTTTGGGCGGGGGGCAGTGGTTTGAATGTCGTTGTGGTCGTTAACCAGGGCAGCACGAACTCGGTGCAGTTGGGCAATTACTACTGCGAGAAGCGGCAGGTGCCCCCGCAGAATCTCCTACGCGCAAGTTGGAGGGGCGGCAACGTTGCGTGGCAGAAATCCGATTTCCAGGCCTATCTGCTCAATCCTTTGCTGGCGATGGTCTCGGCGAGGCAGTTGACGAACCAGATTGATTACGTGCTGTTGTGCATGGATTTACCATATCGCGTGGAAAACGGAGGCTCGCTGACGACCAGCGGGACCAACAGCACGACGTCGGCGCTATTCTACGGTTTCAAGACCGATTACCCGCCGCAGGTCATCCCCGGCTCGTGCTCGGCGCCGGACGCCAGTTACAATGCCTACGCCGGCAGCGAGTGTATCTTCCGATCCATCGCGCCAGGGGTCAGCCAGACCAACTTCCTGGCGGTGATGTTGACGGCGAGCAACCTCGTCTCGGCGAAACAGGTGATTGACCGCGCAGTGGCCGGAGACGGCACCTTCCCCACGCAAACCGTTTATCTGGCTAAGAGCTCGGATGTGTTTCGGAATCTTCGCTACGCGCTCTTCGACAACGCGGTCATCAATACGCGGCTGCGCGGCAATTGCTCGGTACAGCGAATCAGCACCGATCCGAGTTATGCTCTTGGCGCGACACTGGGTCTCCAAAGCGGCTGGGGCAACCCCTACGTTATCTGGGGAACTTCATTTGTGCCGGGCGCCCTGGCCGATAATTTTAGCTCGTGGGGAGGGACTCTGTTCGAACCCACCGGCCAACTCAACATCCTTGTGCTGCTCGACTCCGGTGCCGCGGGCTGTTACGGCACGGTCATCGAACCTTGCTCCTACGTTACCAAATTCCCTTCGCCGCAGGATTATTTTTACCAGGCCCGCGGGTTCAGTATGGCCGAATGCTACTACCAAAGCGTGACTTACCCCTACCAGGGCCTGCTAATGGGCGATCCGCTAGCCGCGCCATTCGCGCTGCCCGCCAGTGGCGCCTGGAGCGGCCTGCCCGCCAACGCCCTCCTGAGCGGCACGACCAATCTTTCCCTACAGATCAATGCGGCGGATGCGAATCATCCCATGCAGCAAGTGGACCTGTTCGTGGATGGCGTGTTTGCCCAGACGCTCACGAATATATCCCCGCAAGCCAGCAATGTCCTCTACGTGACCCTTAACGGGTATCCCACGAACTATACTGTGCCGGCCGGGGCCACGATCGGGTCCGTCGTCTCCAATCTCACTTTGTGGTTGAATCAGACCTCCTACGCCAACGCCACCAAAGTTGGGGCGCTCGCCTTTGGTGACCGGATTGAGCTGCGGTCGTCTGACCGCACCAGGCTGGATGGGCAGGTCTCTATTTCGGTCAGCAACTCGATCGGCGCCGCCTCGGCGCTCACCTCCTTTCTGGCGGTCAGTGCCGGCGCTTTTCCAGATACCTTTGCCTACGGCGTCCGCGGTTACACCAACTCGGGCAGCGCGCCGAAAATCGGGGATTACCTGCAACTCACCATCACGAAGACCAACGGGGCGGTGGTACCAATCGCCATCACTAACACTGCCAGCGGCACTACCCTTGCCGATCTCACGCAAGGACTAGTGAACATGGTGAACACCAACGCCGCTCTCCAAGGCGGCGACGGCGTCGCAGCGGAGGACTTTATCGGCTTCAATCCGCTTACAGGCAAGCCCAATCCCCAATTCAATCTGCGTGCGCGCTCGGTGGGCTGGGACGGGGCGCAACTCCAAGCAAGCCTAGTTGGGTCGTCAGCGTTTGCCATCCAACCTGCTGGCACACAAAGGCTCGATCAGAACCTGCCGGATCTACAGCCGCGCGATCACCTCTACCTCACCGCGGGGGTCACAAACCTGCCGCTCACCTTCATGTTCAACACCACGACGCAGGCCGATGGCTATCACGAGTTGACCGCCGTCGCTTATGAAGGCAGCCATGTCCGCACGCAGACACGGCTGGCGCAAAGCGTGTGCCTCCAGAACACTCCGCTCGCGGCGACGTTCACCACGCTGGTCGGCGACACCAACACGGCACTTGAAGCGACGCTCCAATTCTCTGTCGTCGCCAACACGAACAACATCAGCAGGATTGAGCTGTTCAGCACCGGCGGCTCCCGGGCGAGTGCCGTCAACCAGTCGAACCCTGTCTTCTCCGTCGCCGGCATCAACCTGGGCCTGGGCTTGCATCCCTTCTACGCCATCGTCACGGCAAGCAGCGGCAAGCAGTATCGTACTGAGACCAAGTGGATCCGGTTGGTCGGCGCGGACTCGGCCTTCCCGGTCTCTCTCGCTGTTCCGCCGCCGAAACTAGCCTGGCCCGCCGCCGCTGGGCGGAGTTACGATATCCTTAGCACGACCGACCTTGGCGCGGCTTTCCAGACGAGCGCGTCCTTGACACCCTCCAACTCCGCCGCGCAATGGATCGACACCAACGCCGCGGCGCCTCAGCGCTTTTACCATGTGCGCACTTCCAAATGAGTGTATATTGCGGCCTGGCAACGCGGTATTATGAATGTTGAGCCAACGAATTCAGTCTGATTGAACGAGCATGACGAGCACCAAACAGGGGCGGTTTGAGCCCGGAGCGAAGAGCATCGCTTTCGGTGGCGTGGAGGCGTGCGCCAAGCGCGGGGCAATACCCTGCGCTCCGCTGGCCGCGAGGAGATTTGCAGCCCTTTTCTTGTTGGGTATTGCGTTGCTGGCGGCTGCTCCAGCCCGGTCTGCCGACACTCTCAATTGGGAGACCAAAAGGGATCGCGTCAGCGCGGACATCAAGTCAGGCAAGCTCATCCCGCTTCTGGAACAAATCGCCTCCGTCACCGGCTGGCAGGTTTTCGTCGAACCGGACACCGTCTGCACTATTTCCGCCAAGTTCAACAACCTGCCCCCCGGCGAGGCGCTGCATCTGTTGCTTGGTGATCTGAACTTCGCTTTGGTTCCGCAAACCAACGCTGGCCCGAAGCTGGTGGTCTTCCGGACCCTGATGAAGAATGCGACCCAACTCGTCCACGCCCTCAACGCTGCGGAATCCCACTCGAGCGGCAAGGCGATTCCCAACGAGCTGATTGTCCGGCTCAAGCCGGGGGCGAAGATTGACGAGTTGGCGCGCTCGCTCGGTGCCAAGGTCATCGGGCGAATTGACAGCCTCGGCGCCTATCGCCTCCAGTTCGAGGACCAGGCCGCCGCGGACACCGCGCGCCAGCAGCTCGCGGCGAATCCGGATGTCGCTTCGGTGGACAGCAACTATTCGATGGACCGCCCGGCGGGTCCGGTTGGGGCGCAATCCTCGAATCTGCCGCCGCCGCCGCAGTTGCAGCTCAAGCCGCCTCCCAGCGACGGCCGCGTCATCGTGGGCCTCGTCGATACGGCGCTCCAGCCGCTGGGCAACGGCCTGGATAGTTTTCTGCTTAAGGCCATCTCCGTAGCGGGCGACGCTCAATTGGATCCGAACAACCCCACCCACGGCACCTCGATGGCCGAGACGATTTTGGGCAGCCTGGCCACCATGACCAAGGGCAGCTCCTCGGTGCAGATTTTGCCGGTGGATGTCTATGGCCCGAATGTGTCCACCACCACGTTCGATGTGGCCAACGGGATTGCACAGGCCGTGAACGGCGGCGCCAACCCCATCAACCTGAGCCTCGGCAGCGCTGGCAACAGCACCTTTCTCGACAGCGTAATCCAGGACGCCAGCTCGAAGAACATTGTGTTTATCGCCGCCGCCGGCAACACACCGGTCACCACGCCGTTCTATCCAGCGGCCTATTCGGGAGTGATGGCGGTTACGGCAATCGATCAGGGCCAACTCGCCAGCTACGCCAACCGCGGCAGCTTTGTCTCCTTGGGCGCGCCGGGCACCAGCCTGATTTACTTCGGCAGCCAGCCCTATTACGTCACAGGCACCTCGGCGTCCGCCGCGTTCATCAGCGGCGTAGCGGCCGGCTACATGGACTCGACGCACAACAGCGCGAGCCAAATGCAGACGTTCCTGCGCAGCAACTTCGGGGTGAAGATCGTGCCGAGCCCGTAAGCTTCCCAATTGCCCCTTGCGTCCTCCCTCCGACGGATTAACCTGCTTTTGTGGTTTGGCTCACTGACCGAAACTGCTTCCTGCTGGCCGTAATCGTTTACGGTCTGAGCATGATTTACTCGGTGTTCCTGTGGCGAAACGGGTTCCGCCGAGACGATCATGTGAGTTACCTGCTGTTGCTGCTGGGGTTTGGCTTTCACACCGCGGCGATGTTTCTGCGCGGGTTTCGCCTGGACCGCTGCCCGGTCACCAATCTCTACGAAGCCACCACCTTCGCCATGTGGACTATCGTGGCGGTCTATCTCATCGTCGGGCTGTGGGCGCGACTGCGGTTTCTGGGCGCCTTTGCTTCGCCGGTCCTGTTTGCCATCGGCGTATTCGCGCTCATGCCCAACCTGGACGCGCTGCATGGCAAGCGGCCTGAACTCCCGGCGGCGTGGACGAGTGTACATGCGGCACTGATGTCCCTTTCGTACGGCGCCTTTGGGCTCAGCGCGGTGGCCGCGCTGATGTATCTCACGCAGGAGCGCAACCTGAAGTTTCACAAGCTTCGAGCCGTTTTCACGCTGATGCCGCCCATCCAGCGCCTCGAAACGGCGGCCGGACGACTGCTGGCTAGCGGGTTTATTCTGCTGACTCTCGGGCTGCTCTCGGGCGTGGTTGACCTGACTCATATCAACAACCCGCACAGCTACCGCGGTGATCCCAAGATTGTCTGGTCCATTGGCGTCTGGCTGCTCTACCTGGGGCTTATTATCATGCGCTGGCGGTTCGCGCAGGGGGGACGCCGGTTTGCCTTAAGCGCCATCGGCAGCTTCGTGTTCGTGTTGCTGACGTTCTGGGGCACCAACGTCTTGTCTCCGCTGCATAACCCATGACACGGAGCTAAAATGCCCCTCGTCGTCCTGGGCCTTAGCCATCATTCCTCGCCGGTGACCGTGAGGGAGCGGTTTGCCTTTGAAGAGGCGCGCGTGCCGGCGGCACTCCAATCGCTCCGGGACTCGGGTGGTGCCGATGAAGCAGTCATTCTCTCCACTTGCAACCGCGTCGAGATCTACGCCTTTACTCAGCGGGAACCGCCCGCGGCATTCGCCGCTCTCCGGGAGTTTCTTGTCACCTGCCACGACTTTCGCGACCCGCTCAGGGACGAGATATACACCCTGAGCGAGCCGCAGAGTGTGCATCACCTTTTCAAGGTTGCCTGCGGCCTCGACTCGATGGTGCTGGGGGAAACCGAAATACTCGGCCAGCTCAAGAAGGCCTACGACCTGGCGCTGCAAAACGGCCATACCGGCAGCCGGCTCAACAAGGCGTTTCAGCGCGCGTTCAACGTCGCCAAGCACATCCGCACAGAAACCAACATCCAGAGAGGCAGCGTGTCGGTCGGTTCGGTCGCCGTCGAACTGGCCGAGAAGATCTTCAGCCGCCTGGGCGACCGCGGCGTGATGGTCATCGGCGCCGGCGACACCAGCGAGAAGACCGCCCGCGCCCTGCTCTCACGCGGTGCGCGCAATATCCTGGTCACCAATCGCTCGCAGGACAAGGCCATCGCGCTGGCGCAGGAGTTGGGCGGTCGCGCCGTGCCCTTCGAGGACTGGGCCGGTGAATTTGAGAGCATTGACATCATCATCAGCAGCACCTCTGCGCGGGATTACATACTCGACCGCGCCCGGCTGGGGCCGCTGATGAAACTGCGCCGTAACCGCCCTTTGCTGCTCATTGACATCGCCGTGCCTCGTGACATCGAGCCGGAAGTCAACTTCCTTGAGAACGTTTACTTGTACAACATTGATGACCTGCAAGCTATCGCCGACGACTACCTCAAGCAGCGGAAGGAGGAAGTCGCTCGTTGCGAACAGATCATCCGCGAGAAAGCTGAGGCGCTGTTGGCGCACGCGGGCGGGCGGGCGCCGAGCGGGAGTGTACGGCCGGCGTTTGGGCACGAGTGACGAGGTGTTGCGTGTTGCGTGTTGCGTGAGAGGATGAGCATGACGTTTATGGATTGGATGGAGACAGTGCCGCAGGAGCTGAAGGGAGACCCCCTATGGCGGATGGGCCACGTATTGACCGATACTGTGGCGACGCACCGCATGCGGCTTTTGACCCAGATCATCCGCTTACTCCTAACAATTATCCCCAGCGAGCGTGGTTACAAACTGCAGGAAGAATCCGAGGGCTATGAGATGGATAAAGAGGTCCTCCCCGCCGATTTGCTCACGAATATCCCCATGCCGCTGTAATACCCAACGCACGGACCTTCCTGACACGAAACACGCACCACGGACCACTATCTCCATGCCCCCCACTGCTCCCATCTCCCTCGCCACCCGCGGCAGTGCCCTGGCGCTCGCCCAGGCTAACCTGGTCCTGGCCCAGTGCCGCGCCGCTTTCCCGAAGCTCGGCTTTGAACTGAGAATTATCAAGACTACCGGCGACAAGCTCCAAACCGCTTCGATGGCACAGGAAGGCAAGAGCCTGCCCAAGGGCCTCTTCACCAAAGAACTGGAGGTAGCCTTGCTCAAGCATCGTGCAGACTTGGCGGTGCATAGCCTGAAAGACCTGCCGACCGATCTTCCTGCAGGCCTCGTGCTCGGGGCGGTGGGCAAGCGTGCCGACGTGCGTGACGTGCTGATCTATCGCGATGCGGATTACCTCCGCACTGCCGAGGCGGACAAAGCTGACGCCCAATGGTCACCTGGCCAGTCGGCGCGGCGCGGGTTCCAGCCCGGACTGTCGGTGGAAGCCCTGCCCGCAGGTGCGGTAGTCGCGACCAGCAGCACGCGCCGGAAAGCGCAGTTGCTGACGCTCAATCCCGGCCTCAAGGTGCCGGACATCCGCGGCAATGTGGTGACCCGGATGCAGAAGCTGGCGGAGCGAGCCGAACTGGATGCGACCGTGCTGGCCCTCGCCGGGCTGACTCGTCTCGATTTCCACATTACGCCCGAGGGCCGCCTCGAGGGCGATGGCGTGCCGGACGGTTTGCTGGCTACGGTCCTCGACACGGAGGTAATGCTACCCTGCGTCGGCCAGGGCGCCGTCGGAATTGAAGTGCGCGAGCAGGACGAGCGCATCGCGTCCATTTGCGAGCGGCTCAACGACTTCAACACTCGGCAATGCGTCATCGCGGAGCGGGTCTTTCTTGCCGGGATGGGCGGCGGCTGCCAAAGCCCGGTAGCGGCTTATGCCGAGGTGGCGGGTAACCAAATCCAAATGCGCGCGCTTTCGTTTGCCAGCGGGCCAGTGCGGCATGCCCGCGCTAAACGGCCTATTGACGAGGCGGCAGAACTGGGTCAGCAATTGGCCGCAGAGTTGAAAGGCGAATAGCAATGAAATCGAAAGGCATGGTCTATTTGGTCGGGGCGGGGCCGGGCGACGCCGGGCTGCTTACCCTGCGCGGGGCGGAGTTGCTCGCGCGCGCAGAGGTGGTGGTCCATGACGCGCTGGTCAGTCCTGAGGTCCTCCGCTTGGCGCCCCAAACGGCCGAACTTATTGGAAGCGGCAATGGCTCATTAGAAGCCGCCGGTTCGGCTAGCGGACTGAACCAGTTGCTTATTGCCAGGGCGCGCGCGGGCAAGACCGTCGTGCGGCTCATGACCGGGGACCCGTACTTCTTTGGCGGCGGGGGCGAGGAAGCTGAGCAGCTTGCCGATGCCCACGTACCGTTCGAGGTTGTGCCGGGGGTATCTTCCCTAGTAGCAGCTCCCAATTTCGCTGGCGTTCCCCTCACGCATCGCGAGTTTGCCTCGCAGCTCACGCTGCTCGCCGTCCACCCAAATCCGGCGCAAACCGCCTCCGCCACCGATTGGAAGCAATTGGCGAGAACCCCCGGCACCAAAGTCGTCCTGATCGACCCTGACAACGTTGGACAAATCGCCGACCTCCTCATGGGCCACGGCCTTTCCGCGGACACCCCCGTGGCGATAGCCGCCCGCGGCGCCAGCGGCCGCCCGCAGTCGGTGGAAGGAACTTTGGCTACGATCGGGGGCGTCGCTGCCCGGGAACAAATCGGGCCGCCTGCGATGGCAGTCATCGGCGGCGTTGTCAAGCTGCGTGACAAGCTGAACTGGTTTGAGAAGCGGCCACTTTTCGGGCAACGGATCGTGGTCACCCGCACACGCGAGCAGGCCGGCCAGCTTTCGCGCCGGTTGCACGATCAAGGCGCCGAAGTGCTGGAGGTCCCAACCATCAAGCTGGAGCCTCCCACGCACCGCCAAGAGCTGGTGGACGCGCTGCTGGAACTCAACGCTTACGATTGGCTGGTATTCACCAGCCCTAATGGGGTGACGAAGTTCTTCGAGTATTTCTTCAAGCGGTTCCACGACATGCGCGATCTCGGGGGCGCACGCATCGCGGCGGTCGGACCCGCCACGGCAAACAAGCTCAAGGAGCTCCACTTGCAGGTGGACTTGATGCCCGACGAAGCACTGGCCTCGGAGATTGCCATGGCCTTCGCGAAGTTCGAGAGCATTGAGAACCTCAAGATCTGCCTGTTGCGCGCAGAGGTGGCGAACACGGAATTACCTGCGGCGCTCGAGGCCTTGGGCGCCATTGTGGATGACGTCGCCTGCTACCAAACCGTGCCTGAGACCGAAGATGCGACCGGCGCGGTGGCCAGCCTTCTGGCAAAGGGGGCGGATTGGGTGGCGTTCACGAGCGGCTCGACGGTGGCACATTTTCACGCGCGGTTCGATCTTCCTGCCCTGCTGCAGAAATTCCCGCAACTCAAAATGGCCACCATCGGTCCCGAGAGCTCCAAGGCGCTGGCCACGCTGGGCTTGAAACCAACCGTCGAGGCTAAACAACACACCATTGATGGGTTGGTAGCGACCCTGCTCGCGACGCAGGCAACAAGTCACGCTGCGTGAACATCAGCGCGGCGCTGTAGGGTGTGCGGGTGAAGAATTTGCGGCGGGACGTCGGATGCCACACGCCAGAGGCCTGTGCTCCCCATGCCCTGTCACGTCGTCACGTCCAGCAAATTCCGCGAACAAATCAGCGCCGGGAGTGTCCATATAGCGTCCGCCATAACATCGCCTGGCGGCGTCAAGGTGCGCTGCTCAACTCAAACTTGCATCGCACATTCCTGCCGGGCAAGACTAGGTGGAAGTTTTAATGCGAAGATCACTGTCGTGGGTCCTATTTAATCCGCGCAGCCGCAGCCCCGCCGGGCTGCGGCTCTCTCTCGCCTTTATCATCCTGGGCCTTTGGTCCGCGCCGACTTTCCTGCTCGCGGCGAGTTTCACCGCCACACTGGATCGCGAGACCGTCATGGTCGGCGAGACGGCGGTCCTTACGCTCAAATTTGAAGGCGGCCAGCCCAAGTCATTCCCCACGCTGCCGACGGTGCCCAATTTGCAGATTGCCGGGGGCGGGTCTTCTCAAAACATCACCATCGTCAATGGCGAGTACTCGGCCAGCATTTCGCAGAACTATGCTCTCACGCCGAGCCAGCCGGGCGAGTTCATCATTCCCGTGCTCAAGGCTGAAATCGGCGGGCAGGCGCTGCAAACACCGCCCTTGAAGCTGACCGTTGTGAAACCCAGCTCCACCGCCGCGGATAGCGCCGGAGACAAGCTGGCCTTCTTCAAGCTGTTCGTGCCCAGGAAAGAGGTCTATGTCGGCGAGGTCCTCGCGGTCGAGTTTCAGGTCTATGTCCGCGAGGGCGTCGCGAACGCGGAGAATATCCTGCAGAGCTTCGACCAATACGGCGGCTGCCCCGTGAAGGCCGAGGGGGTCAGCATCTTCAAGACCGCCCATACCCAATGGCGGCGGTCGCGCGTGGGCAATGCCAACTACAATGTAGCTACCCTGATCACTTCTCTGTCGCCGATCAAGACCGGGCCGCTCAGCCTTGGTTCCATGGAGGTCACTCTGACCGTGCAAATGCCGCTTCGCAATCAGCCCCGCCGCGATCCCTATGATCCGTTCAGCTTCTTCCAGCGGACGCAGGTGGAAGAGCGACGCGTGGCCTTGTCGGCCGAACCCGAAACGCTCACCGTACTTCCGCTGCCCAAAGAGAACGTCCCCGCTGGTTTCAACGGCGCGGTCGGCACTTTCACCATGACTCTCAGCGCGGGTCCGACCAATGTCGCCGCCGGGGACCCGGTCACCGTCAAGATCCAACTCTCGGGCCGGGGCGCTTTCGACTCACTCACCTTGCCCGAGCAAAGCGCCTGGCACGATTTCAAGACCTACCCGCCGGCCACCAAAGTGGAGACTACCGACGCACTCGGGTTGCAGGGCACCAAGACCTTCGAGCAGGTGGTCGTGCCGCAGAGCCCGGATATCAAAGCGCTGCCCGCGGTTTCGTTCAGCTTCTTCGACCCGGACCAAAAGAGCTACCGTACTCTCACGCAGCCTGCGGTGCCGCTGATCGTGCGTCCCGGCGGTTTGGCGCCGGCGCCGACAGTGGCGACTGCCGCCCGCAGCGCATCGGATAATCCGCCGCCTGCGCAAGACATCGTTCACATCAAGCCGCGTCTGGGAGCGGTGGTCCAGATCGGCCCGCCCCTGATGGAGCGGAACTGGTTCCTGGCGCTCCAGGCCGTGCCCGTGCTTGCGTGGCTTTCGGCAGTAACATGGCGTCGGCGCGCCGATCAACTCGCCAACAACCCCCGCCTGCGCCGCCGCCGGCAAGTCGCCCAGATCATTCGGCAGGGCCTGCTCGAACTGCGGCAGCACGCGGCCGCCAACCAATCCGACGACTTCTTTGCCACCTTGGTGCGCCTCATGCAGGAGCAACTGGGCGAACGCCTCGACTTGCCGGCCTCCGCAATCACGGAGGCAGTCATCGAGGAGCGTCTCCGCCCGTGCGGTGTGCCGGAAGCCACACTCGCCTCCCTCCGCGAGCTGTTTCAGACCTGTAATTTCGCCCGCTATGCCCCGATCAAGACCAGTCAGGAACTCGCCGCGATCATCCCCAAATTCGAGGCTGCCCTGCGCGAACTGTAAGGCTTGAGACTGTGAAAGGATCGATGACACCCGGAATACAGCGGTGTAGGGCTCAGTGGAGCATAGCGGCGGGTCTCGCCGTGCGTTGGCTGTCTTGCCTTGTGATCACCCTGCTTCCGTTGTACGCGCAAGCGGCTCTTTCCGCGGCTGGATTTGACGCAGCAAACAGGCTCTACGAAGAAGGCAAGTTCGCCGAGGCGGTTTCCGCTTATGAAAAGCTGGCTCAGTCCGGTCAGGTTTCCGCCGCCGTCTATTTCAATCTCGGCAACGCTTACTTCAAGTCCGGCCAGATCGGTCGCGCCATCGCCGCGTACCGTGCCGCGCAGCAAATCACCCCGCGCGACCCTGATTTGCGCGCCAACTTGCAGTTCGCGCGCAACCAGGCGCCTGGCCCGACGCTGTCGCCCAGCCGCTGGCAGCGCTGGCTTGCTCGCCTGACCCTCAACGAATGGACCTTGTTGGCGGCGGGTGCGGTTTGGCTTTGGCTGCTCCTCCTGGCGATCCTTCAATGGCGGCCCGCTCTCAGACCAGCGCTCCGAAATTATGTCTTTTCCCTGGCCGTGATTGCCGCGCTATTGTGCGCATGCGACGGCGCTGCACTGCGCGAAACCCGGTTCACTCGCACGGCGATTGTTGTTATCCCTGAGGCGACTGTGCGCTATGGTTGGTTGCCGGAATCGCGTCTTGCCTTCACCGTCCATGATGGTGCTGAGTTGCAGGTGCTGGATCAAAAGGACGAGTGGATCCAAGTGACCGCCGGCCCCGGAAGAATCGGGTGGCTTCGCCGTGACCAAACCCTCGTCCTCTCCGGCAACGATTTGCCGCCAACAAAAGGATCAAGCTGACTCGACCTCGAGAGGGCGGCTAACGCAAGTTGCTAGTTGCGGCAGGCTGCGGCCCCGCTTGCCGTTGGTCTTCCGGTCAACTTGCTTATGGGTCTAGCATTTCATAAGTAACATAAGCCAGCTTCTGACTATCCGGCGACCAGGAGGGAACATTGATTGTGCCCTGGCCACCAAAGAACTTCGCCATCTCCTCGATCCGCCCTCCCGCCAACGGCATCAGCCGCAGTCGGACGGTTTGATTGGCTGGGTGGCCCACCACTCCCTTTTCATACGACAGGAACACGAGCCACCTTCCGTCCGGCGACGGGTGCGGAAACCAGTTGTTGAAGTCGTCCGAAGTGACTTGCTCCTGCTGGCTTCCATCGGGCTTCATGCGCCAAATATGCATGGTGCCGGTCCGCTCGGAATTGAAGTAGATGAACTTTCCGTCGGCGGTGTAATCCGGGCCGTCATCGAGGCCCTTGGCGGTCGTGAGGCGTTTCTCTTCGCCGCCCTCGACGGGGATGGTATAGATGTCAAACTCGCCGTTGCGTTCGCCGCAGAAGGCGAGGGTTGAGCCGTCGGGCGACCAACCGTGCCAATAGCTAGGTCCGGTGGTCGTGACCTGCCGCGGCGAGCCGCCGGCCGCGGGCAGCACATAGATCAACGATTTTCCATCGTGCGACTGGTCGCTGATGGCCAGGCGGGCCCCGTCGGGCGAAAGGCCGTGGTCATTGTTGCAGCGGTTGGCAAAGCCGGTGTCTAACAACTTGGGTTCGCCTCCGCCCACTGGCAGGCGATAAAGGTGGCCGTTGGCGTTGAAGATGAAGGACTGGCCGTCTCGCGACCAGTTGGGCGCTTCGATGTGATTAACCGTATGATATATCGCGCTACGGTCTCTCGCGCGGACTGGTATGGTCTCCAACGTGCAGTGTAAGACCGGTTTGGCTGACGAGGGGGATTGCTTCATGGCCAGCTCCACTTTGGAGAACCTGGCCTTCTCGAGGGTTTTATCATCGTGGGCGCACACGGCGAGGCCCACGTACACCGGGTCGGCCAGCTTGACCCGGGTGTAGGCCCCGGAGTTTTCAAGGGGTCCGCCTTTCGAGGCTAGTGTCATGAAGAACACTTCGCCCTGACGTTCCAGACCCACCCGCGCGGGGCCGCCCAGGTTGGCTTGCACCTCGTGCGTCGGACCACCGGCTTGCTCGCGCCATTGCAGCGAGGTCAGGCCGCTGCCGTGCACTGCGACATCCACGTAGGCCGAATCCGGGCTGAGGCTGTGGCGGATGTGCAGGCAGGCTTTGCGGTGGGCGTCGCCGTTGCCCGCGCCCAGCCATTCGATGTCCGCCGCCAAAGAGACATTGCCGGTCACATGCTTCCAGACAAAGTGGAAATCATCATTCGTGCCCCACATGTTGGCACCGCCACCCGCCACTTCATAGACGTGGGCGGCGGCGTCGAACGCCACCGAGCCGGCCTTGCTGGGTTTACCGACCTCGCTTTGGTCTTCAAACAGGCCGAGGCTTTCTGCACCATGCATCGTCCCAGTGTAAAATAAAGCGGCCAGTGGGACGAGGATGAGATTGATCAGGCGCGTTTTCATGAGCACGTTGGCATTCATAGTAATAGGCTGCTGGTATGAAGTAGCAGGGTCTTCCTAATGGCGCACCCCAAAAATACAGGCGCCACTTTGCTTCACGGAAGCCGCTTGGCGACCTAACACGATGCTTGTCAACGACCCGCAAACGTGCTCCGATCAGTTCATGTGCACTTCGGCCCTCTGCCAGCTTTGCCGCGCTGCGGATGAATTCCCGTGTCATTTCCAACTCGACGAGCGGAGGGCGAAAGCCTAATGTCCACCCATGGAAAAGAAAGTCGCCCGCGCGCTCAGAAGCATCCGGCGCGTCCGCGGCCTGAGCGAAGACGAAAAGTACCTATTCGCCCGCAGCCTGGCAGCCACGCCGGACGAGCGGTGGCAGTTGCACGAGAACTTTCTCCGCTCACTCGGCTTATCGAGGCGCTCGATGCAGAGAAGATTCGGTTTATTGTGATCGGGATGACTGCGGGGGTTTTGCAGGGCACTCCCGTAACCACGTTTGACGTGGACCTTTGGATGGACCTTCCTTCCCGCCAGTACATCAAGGTGATGAACCTCGCCCTGAAAGTAGGCGCGCAGATGGTGGCCAACACTGTTGCAGTGCTGCCCGGCGACCTGCCGATCAACTTCGTTTACTCGGTCGCGGGATTGAACTCCTTTGAGAGCGAATATAGAAAGGCGCGGAAGCTGAAGTGGATGGGGCGCCGCGTTGCGGTTCTGCCTCTGGAGCGCATCTACGCGAGCAAGAAATGTGTTGGCCGCCCAAAGGACCTCGCGCACTTGCCCCTCCTGGAACAGACAATCAAACTGCAGCGCCACCTCAAACGACAGAGAAGCCGGTGACCGGCACAGATTGTGGGTGGTTCGACTTGCCAAAACGCAATAGTCGAGCGAAGGTGAGAGGAGAAAGGAAATTACAATGAAGATTAAGAAAAATTACATACTAACAGCGGTGACGATTCTAACTGTTGTGGCGGGCCTGTTGCCGCCTGTCTCAGTGGCTCGGGCAGACGACGCGAAGTCTGTTACCGGGGAAGTCGTTGATCTGATGTGCTACTTGGATCACGGAGCTAAAGGAGACAAACACGCCGGCTGCGCGGAGAAGTGCATCAAGTCCGGTGGCCCGGTTGGGTTGCTCACCAAGGATGATCAGTTGTACTTGGTCATCGGGGACCACCAGCCAATGAATGAGGCGCTTGCGCCCCATGCTGGGAAGTCGGTCACGCTCACCGGCAAGGTCGTCGAGCGCAACGGAGTGAAGATGATCGAAAACGCAAAGCTGCAGGAGTAGTGGGATCAGGGGAGAATGTGTTCAAGCTTTTACACCAGCCGGAATACGTTCACGTCCTGATCAACCACCTGCCGCTGACCGGCCTTTTCGCCGCGCTCCTCTGCCTGATCGGGGCGTTAGTAACCCGAAGCCGGGCGGCCCTATACTTGGGCATGGCATTGGTGAGTCTGTTTGCCCTGTCCGCCTGGCCTGTGTCTGAATATGGGGAAGACGGCTACGACCGCGTGTATTCGATGGCCGATGAAGCCGGCGGCGCCTACTTGAAGCAGCACAAGGAGCTGGCCGAGCGATGGACCTGGGTCTTCTACGTGACCGCTGCCGCGGGTGCGGCTGGGATGGTGGCGGGCTGGAAATGGCCGAAGTGCCTATGGGCAACTGCTTGTGCGGTCGCGCTTCTGACTGCCGGCAGCCTGGCCGCCGGAACGGTGATCGCGAATTACGGAGGCAAGGTGCGGCATCCCGAATTCCGAAGGAAAGGTGACTTGACGGGCACCCCCACCACAATGAACACGCCAGCCCGGACTTTGGCAGCCGCGCTGGCGCTAGGCCGAGCTAGGGTGGCGCCTCGGAATTGCGTTCATCCTTGGGTGCCAAAGCGCCAGAGGGCTGGCATAGTCCAAGTCGCTGCCGCGTCCTCCAATGTGCCTGAGAACGCGAAGCGTCTTGGAGTGCGGCAGTCATCTCTTACCCTTCCCGCCAAAAATGGGAACTAAACATTTGTCCATCGGGTAACTGATTTCATGATTTGTTGGGGTGCCGCCGCTGGCTTATGGTTAAGGGCAGCTACCCTGGTTGGCGGTGGTGCCTGGAACG
>Ga0224558_1001965_pt1 | contig 20042 bp, 15 predicted proteins | sample 714S32024metaG_FD_180682 | JGI IMG/M metagenome (GOLD analysis project Ga0224558, IMG submission 180682) | Peat soil microbial communities from Stordalen Mire, Sweden - 717 S3 20-24 | ecosystem: Environmental > Terrestrial > Soil > Wetlands > Peat | place: Sweden: Norrbotten County, Stordalen...
GCGCCGGCATTCTCATACGCAACGCGGAGGCGCTTGAGACATTTGGCAAGGTTGACACGCTCATCATCGACAAGACGGGAACCCTCACCGAAGGCAAACCAACGCTGAGTTCCGTCATTCCCCAGCCGGGCATGGATGAATCCGGCCTCCTGCAACTGGTCGCCAGCCTTGAGCGCTCCAGCGAGCATCCTCTGGCAGCAGCCATTGTGAAAGGCGCGGAAGCGAAGAAGCTTGCACTGGTCGACGTGGTCGGATTCAGTTCGACGACCGGCAAGGGCGTAAAGGGAACCGTCTCAGGCAAGCAGGTTGCAGTCGGAAATGCAGAGCTGTTCCGCGACCTGTCCGTCGATCCTGCCCCGTTGCTCGATCGGGCCGAAGCGTTGCGCAAAGAAGGCCAGACCGTGATGCTGATTGCCGTGGATGGCAAGGCCGCGGGGATATTTGGCGTTGCCGATCCTATCAAAGATTCTACGCCCGATGCGATCCGCGAACTGCGCGCGGCGGGTTTGAAGATCATTATGGTCACGGGAGACAACGCTACGACGGCCAAGGCAGTTGCCGATAAGCTCGGTATCGAGTTTTATGCGGATGTATTGCCACAAAAGAAAGCAGAAGTAGTCAAAGAGTGCCAACAAAAGGGCTCCGTAGTCGCGATGGCTGGAGATGGAGTGAACGATGCGCCGGCGCTTGCGCAGGCTGACATTGGCATTGCCATGGGGACCGGCACGGATGTGGCGATGGAGGCTGGCGGCATCACGCTGTTGAAAGGCGATCTGCGCGGCATTCTCCGCGCACGCCATCTTAGCAAATCAACCATGCTAAATATTCGAGAGAATCTGTTCTTCGCTTTTGTATACAACGCCGTCGGCGTACCGCTTGCGGCAGGGGTGCTGTTCCCTAAATTCGGGCTGCTCCTGAACCCAATGATCGCCGCGGCCGCGATGAGTTTCAGCTCAGTCTCTGTGATTGCCAATGCGCTGAGGCTGCGAACGACAAGACTATGAATCGTTTTTGGCAGGCTCTCTTTGTTCACGCGTTTGCTTTTTACAATCCGCCGTCCTGAGCAATAACGACCGGACTTGTTCATCTCCAGAGTGAGATGATTTTGTTAGAACCGCTTGCGAGCGAGACGAAGTTTTCAAGGCGAGTAACGAATGCTCTGCTGAAAGTCGCAACTCAATCTCTGAGCCGTAATCGGTCCAGATTCACGAACCCAAGGAGATCCATATGAGCAGCACCACCGTTGTGAAAGATCCCGTTTGCGGCATGGACGTAGACACTTCCACCGCTGCTGGACACACCGACCACGCAGGACAGACCTATTACTTTTGCGGCTCTAAGTGCAAAGATAAGTTCGATCATAATCCAGCCCAATACCTGGGCAAGTCTACAGCGGCGCCGAAAACCGGCCACGGCTGCTGCGGCTAAGCGGATCGAAGAATTGCGAGCATTCGGACGAGATGAGCCAGATAGGGTTACGCTTTATACGACTGCTCCACGAGGAGGATTGGTGAACGGATACAGCATGGGGATGCAAGGTTGGAATAATGGTTGGATGTGGCTCTGCGGGTTGGTGCTGATCGTGGCGCTTATCCTGATACTCCGCGCCCGCAAATGAAAGCTACGTCCTTCACACAGGCGATCACGGGCCATTCTTTCGTCCGTTCAAACGCTCGCTCATGCGAGAACATCTAGTCGGAGTGCGGATAGGCCGGCTTGAGTGGATTTGCAGTCCGCGTGAAGGATGCTTTGAATTCCCAGTCCTTCCGCGATCTGAACGAACATTGGAGTATTGTCGATATAGACTACCCGCGAGGCTGGCACCTGAGCTATGTCCAGAGCAAGCCTGAAAATGTCCACGTCGGGCTTGCGAATGTGAACGAAGCAAGAGGAAATGAAGCAATCCACAAGCCGATTCAGTTTGAACTTCTGAATCCGATATGCATTCAGCTCGCGCCCTTCGTTGCTGACTATAACTATCTTCATTCCAAGCCGGAGCTTAAGCTGCGCAACCAGCGCGATCATCTCCGGGAAAGGTTTCGACTGCGCAAACATGAAGCGCTGAAACTGATTACGGGTGAACGGCCTCTTTTTGTGGAAGACCACGAGACTCATATATTCATGCAGAGTGATCTTTCCCTCCTCGTAGATCTCGGATGTGAGATGATGACGATCCTCCATCTCGGCCCACTCCAGCTTGAAGTTCTTCGCCGCCCGTTTGCGGGCCAGATGGTCCCAGCCATCGGTCAGCAGGACACCGCCAATATCCAGAAACGCACAAGAGATTGCAGTCGTTTTCTTCATCAACTATCCTTCCGTTAGCCCATCCGAAGGAGGCCCTTCGAGATTTCGATTCCTAATTATCGCTGGATTTACACCTTTGCTGCCGGTGAATCGGCATCTGCTCCTGCCGGGAGGTTATCCGGCAAGTCAAGACGCGCCACACCAATACGGCTGTCGGCCATCCCATAATAGATGTCGAAGCGATCGGGTGTGCCAAGATCGTCGCGCCGGTCGATACCAGTAGGGAACACGACATTGGCGACCGTCCCGTCGCGTTCTTGCGGAAGCACCGGAGTCAACACCGGCTCAACCGAGCGATAGCGGACCACACGCGGATGTTGCTTTGAGAGCACCATCACACCGGCCGAGTAGCATAGGTGATGCCCGTCGCTGCCTGTACCTGCCGCTTCGCATACACCGTGGTAAATAATCAGCCAGCCGTGTTTGGTTAGGATGGGCGGAGTTCCGGCGCCAATCTTGAGCCGCTCCCAGGGCGATACTGGAGTCGCCAGTCTGTGATGAGAGGTAAACCGGCCCAGGCGATCTGGTTCATGGTTTTTCAAGACCGGCGGACAATAAGATATCCAGATGCTCTCCCGGTCGAGATCCACCTCACGAGACGCGGGGTGGCAAGCTGTTTCCTCAGGTCTAGTTCCGGGAAAGAGCGGACGATGAAGCATGCCTAGTTCCAGGTGCCCAGAGGTGTCAGGTATGGCGACAGGGAAGAGGCTCGCATCTTTGTCATCCACGTTGCCCAATTCAATGCCGTGCCAATGAGCGTAGGTTGTGAGCCCGAGACGCTCCCAGTGGAAGAGGTCCTCCGATAGGGCGAGGGCGATCCTTGGACCTTGGGAAGAAAATGCCGTGTAGGACATGATGTAGCGTTGGAGCGGTTCCACGAACGTGACACGAGGATCCTCACAGCCACCGCTGCCATCGGACCGCCGCTCATAATCCGCTTCCGGCTCCAATGCGATGCCAAGCCTCTCGACGCCAACCGGGTCGCCGGCTTCATTGAATTGCACCCGCGCAATCCCAATGCGCGAGTAATTTCCTTTCGCGACCAGCCGCGGAAAGAGGTAGAGCTGTCCATCCGGGCCGCGAACGGCAGCCGGATTCAGGACGCCTTCAACTTCCAGGGGATTGCCGGGTTCCGGTTCCATCAACGTCCCCAGGCGGCGCAGCTTAAATTCGTTCATCTGTACTCCTCAAAGAGCCGCACTTGACACCTCAAAGGGTCGCGTCTGTTGGCCGTCGTCCAAACAAGCGATGATTGCTTCGATCACCCGCTTGGTCTCATTGGGGCCTCGTACTGGAATGGAGATGACACCTGCCTGCTCAGCCGGGTAGTCGTTTCCTCCCACAAATAAGGCATCTCCTACGTAAATCATTTCCTTTATAGAAATGCCAAGCGTATTTTGCAGCTTTTTGATCCCGTATGCTTTGTCAATGCCAGGCTTGGTGACATCGATGGATGTCGCGCCACCGAGTCGCACCGAGAACTCGGGAATGAGAGTGTCGAGGATTGTTTTGATCTTCTTCCGCTTGGCGAAATCCGAGTCCCATTTCTCCTTCTCCTCCAAGGGAGCCTGCTGGCCCAGTGCGGAATAGGTTATCTGGCTTCCACGATCTTCAATGGTCTCTCCCCAGGTTTTTTTGACCGGGAAGCCCGCGGTTTTTACGGCTTTGTTAAGGGAACTGACGATCTTCTTTTTTTCATCCGTAGTGAAATCTTCTGCATAGAGCCGCTTCCATCCGCCGGTGTATTGGAAGAATTGTGTTCCACAGGTAGGGAGAATGGATAACCTTGCCAGGCGTTCGTCCTGGGGAAGATGGGAGAGCACCTGCTTTTCGAATTGTAACCATGCGCCTCCGGAGATGATTGCCACCTTGACGACACCGAGCAGGTCATGGAGGAGCGACGACATCTCGGCATCGAGAGACGATTTGCTCGCGGCGAGCGTTCCGTCGAGATCAAAGACAATCAGCTTTTTCACCATTCATCCCCCTCAAACTTAATGCAGTCTCAATTAGAGTTTCCGGCCACTCTGACGCTCTCGCTTTTGACCGGTTTAAGATGATTCGGGCAGCGCGATCTCCAACAAGGTCACTGCGTTGTTTGGGTGAAATTCACATGCCCCGACCACCGCCGGCAAGAGCCACACTTCGCCTTTATTGACGCCATATGCGGAGCCGCCGCCATCGAGCCATCCCGAGCCCTCAATGCAAACGAGTACGCGCGGCATTTCCGCAGCACCTACGTTAAACGGTGATTCTCCGCGCAGGCGCCACAGCAGGAAATGTTCACAATTAAAGAGTCTTTCGCGCTCTACGGGCGTGGTGGTCACTACAAAGGGAGTCACGAGTCCACCATCGCTATCTGCAAAATCAATACTGGCGAGCGCCTGATCGACCTGGAGTGGCCGTGGCTGTCCGGTCTTTGCGTCAACGTGACCCCAATCGTAAAGGCGGAATGTTACATCGCTGTTCTGCTGGACTTCGAAGACAACAACACCGCCGCCCAAAGTGTGAACCGTTCCCGCAGGGATGAATACGCCGTCACCTGGCTTCGGGACGATGCCCACAAGGTCGTCTGCGATTGTCCCGTCGGCGAGCGAATGACGCAGATCGACGGCTGTCGTACCCGGTTTCAGGCCCGCATAGATCCGGCTTCCATTTCCTGCCTCAATCACAACCCACGCTTCGGTCTTCCCGGTTTCCCCCGCCGGAATCAGGTTCGGGTGCGCATCGCTGGGATGCACCTGCACTGAAAGCATCTCGCTTGCGTCCAGGAACTTGAGGAGCAGCGGAAAGCGGCGGAAGCGCGAAGCCAGCTTACCCATTAGTGGTTCCCGGAATTGTTCCATCAAGTTGCCGATGGTTCGTCCCTTAAGCGGTCCATTGGCAACCAGGCTTTGATGATCGTCGCGGTCGCTAAGCACCCAAGCTTCGCCAATAGGACCGTCACCCGGCAGCGGCGCGGAGAGCAGGCCGGACAAACGCCGGCCGCCCCATAACCGATATTGATATATTGGCTCGAAGCGCAAGGGATACAACGACGTCTGATTCATGCTTTGTCTTCCAACTCTCGTGTGCACGGGGCGGTGTTGCGATGCATCCGATCCATCCTTGCCTATCGCGGGGCATTGTCTATTGGGGGGACTTCTCCATCGCCGGGGAATATTCACCGCGGCGCGCATCCTGGTTGCAGCGTGCGCGGTGATACAAAACCTGCTGTGCTGCCATTACGTTGGCCTCCTTGCCTTTCCAAAGCTCTAAGGCCGGCTGCTGGATGGCGCGGGCAAACGAAAATGCCAACACCCAGGGTAACCGCGATTTGAATCTCACGTTCATCGTATTCAAACGAGCCGAGGCCAGCTCTGCGGATTGGCCGCCCGACAAAAACGCAATTGCAGGAACGGCAGCGGGGACGGCTCGCAGGAAGCAGCTCAATGTGGCATCGGCCACCTCATCCACCGTTGCTTGCTGTGCCCAGGCTGCTCCCGGGAGAACCATATTGGGCTTCAGGATTATTCCTTCCAGCGTTACCCGTTGCGCAAACAGCTCGCTGAATACCGTTCGTAGAACCTCATCGGTCACTTCGCAGCAGCGCTCCAGCGTGTGATCGCCATCCATGAGTACTTCAGGTTCAACAACAGGGACGAGACCTGCTTCCTGGCACAGCGCCGCATAACGAGCCAGGGCATGCGCATTGGCTTCGATGCAACCCCAACTGGGAAGGCCTTTGCCGATGACAATGACTGCGCGCCACTTGGCAAAGCGGGCGCCCATTTGAAAATACTCGGCAAGGCGATCGCGCAATCCGTCCAGGCCTTCGGTCACCTTTTCGCCGGGATGCCCTGCAAGCTCCTTGGCGCCCTTGTCCACCTTGATGCCGGGAATAATACCCGCGTCGATGAGGACTTTGACAAAGGGGATGCCGCCTTTTGTTTGTTGCCGGATCGTTTCGTCGTAGAGGATAGCGCCGCCGATGCACTCACCGAGCCCCTGAGTAGTAACGATCAATTCACGATAGGCTCGTCGAGTCTCCTCTGTCTGAGGAATCCCCAAGGCGGCAAATCGCTTGTTGCATGTCGGAGTGCTTTCATCCATCGCGAGCAACCCCTTGTTGTCAGCGAAAAGCGCCGTTGCAATGTCTCTAAGCATTTGCGATTTCATTTGGATCTGCTCCGCTTCCTTCATGAATTCTGGAACCTGAAACTACCGCGCGCATAACAGTGGCTCAACCGGCAATGACGGGACGCGTCAGCCCTGCGCAGTCAGGAATGAGCGGGCATGATTGGTTTTCCGCTTTCGCACTAACCTTCAATCTGGGCGCCTCGGTGTGGCTGACCTAAAAGCTTCTCCGGCTCGTTTTATTGAGCCGGGTTGGCCAGCAACTGCTTGAGCGCATTGATTGCTTTTTGAGCATCCGCAAGTTGAGCCATGGCTTGATCGCGGGCCGCTTTCGACAGGGACGACTGCGATCCGGCCTGTTTTGCCGGCAATACTCCCGACTGTGACGACGCTGTCCCGAACAGCGAGCTAAGTGCTTCGTCGAGTGTCGGCTCCATCACGACTTTGTCTCCAGTTGCAACGATGACGCGCTTCAGTTGAGGGAAATTCGTGCCCTCGGCCTTCAAATAGAGCGGAACGACATAGAGGAAGGAATTCTCAATCGGGATTACAATGAGCTTTCCGCGAATAACACCCGAACCCTTCTGATCCCATAGCGTGAGCTGTTGCGATATTGTTGTGCTCTGGTCGATCATGGCGCTGATCTGGTTCGGTCCGAAAATTAGCTTGTCTTTAGGCAATTCATAGAACAACATCTTTCCATAGTCGGGAAAGTCGCATCGTGCGGCCAGCCAAGCAATCATGTTGTCCCTCTTCTGCGGCGTGAAAGGAGTCATGATCAGGTACTCAAGCTGTCCGCTTCCCGGAAGCTTCATCAACATGTAGTAAGGATCCATTGGGTTGACCGCCCCCTCGTACTTCTCCTGTGGTGGGACCCAAAGATCCTCGCGGTTGTAGAAGACTTGCGGGTCGGTCATATGGAAGGTCTCATACTGAGTCGATTGGATTCCGAACAAGTCTTCTGGGTAGCGCAGATGAGCCTTTAGGGCCGCCGATAGTTCACTCAGATCTTTAAACACACCCGGAAACGCGCGCTCGTACATGCCCAGAACAGGGTCCTTTGGATCCATCGCATAAAGTGACACCGTTCCGTCATACATATCCACGACAACCTTGACGGAGTTGCGAATGTAGTTCATCCCTTGGGCCGAACCGCTCGCCTGCACGTTTGAATAGGGGTAGTGATCCGAGACCGTATACGCGTCCTGAATCCAATACAGCTTCCCCTCACTCAATACGGCATACGGATCATTGTCCAGAAGCAAGAAGGGAGCGACTTGGGAAACGCGCTCTTGAACGCTTCTCCATATCTGAATTCTGCTTTGCGGCGTCAAATAGGAGGTTAGCAGAATATTTATGTCCTTCTGCGTCCATGCAAACAGGAGCCTCTTCCAAAAACTGTCGAGCGGGATTCCACCCTTTCCCTGGTAGCTCGCATAGACATTCTCATTGCCTTTGGGATAGTCAAACTCTTTGATTCCGGTTGAGACGATCTTGTACCCAGGCGCCACTTCTCCGAAGTAAATAGCAGGCTGACTGATATTCATACCGTACTGCGATTCGGAAGGGATATTTTCAAGAAGATATTGCGGCAGCCCTCCTCCAGTTGCCGTCGACACGAAGTTCATCACTAGCCCTTCGCCATGCGTGAACTCAAGGTTCTCGTTCACCCATGTCTGCGCCCCTGCGGGAAGTTGCGCGGCGAGTTCCCTGGATGCAAGCATCACCTGATGGTAGCCATCCGCCAGATGGTATCGATCGACATCCACGTTATAAAACTCGTAGTAAAGACGAATCGCCTGGGTCTGCTGATAAGTTTGAAGCAACGGTCGTGAATCCCATAGACGTATGTTCTGAATCGTATCCTGATTTCTTGCAATCACTTCTGGAGTTAGATCCGAGAGGGCTGGATAAGCGGTTTCCTGGATACCTTCCAGCTTATAAGCCTTGCGGGTGAAGTCGATGTAATGGTTCAGATAAGGCGTCTCAACACTTAGCTCATTGGGTTTCACCACGAATGTCTGAAAAAGGTAAGGTAGCGCTAACACTCCAACTACATACAGCGCTACATAAGTCACAATGCCGGCGACCACATGCTTCTTTTGCGGGCGGAAGAAACCGAACGCCAAAAGCACGCACGCCAGCGCCGAGGCGCCGGTCATCACCCAGAGTGCGATTCTTGTGACGTGCACCGCCGCATAGCCGGCCCCGTGAACAACGCCGAGGGTCGAATAGACCAGTTCGTAGTGATCTAGAATGAAACCCCATCCGAAGTTGGCCACGAGAATGAAGAGCAGTACGATAAAATGCTGAGCGATTCCAGCGCGCAGCGTGATCTTTCCGCTGGACTTGGACTGCTTGATTTCAAACAGCGTGCAAAAGGTAAGGATTGCAAGGGCCGCCACCGTTAAAACAGTAATGCTTCCCTGCAACAATTCATAGAATGGAAGGCGGAATACATAGAAGCCGAGATCAACGCCAAAAAGTGGATCCGAAATTCCAAACGATCCGCTGTAGCGAAAGCGGAGGTACGTGTCCCATTGCCCCGAAACACTCAGCGCAAACAGCAGCGAGACGATTACAATGCCCGCATCGATAGCAAATACCAGCAGTTTCGAGCTGATATCGATGTTGATTGTTCTGCTGGTGTCTGCGGGGTGTTGAAACGCGTTGCTGTAGAAGTTGCTCCCCTCCGACACGTCGATGCTCCTCGACGCAAGGCGGAGATTGATCCAAAGATAGAGAATTGAGACGAGTAAAGCTACGCCAAAGATTCCCCACTTGACAGATAGAAGAGTCCAGAAGATGCCTTCGTAGTCGAGTTGCCGCATCCAAAGCCATTTTTGTACCAGGCCGAGAACGAGCGATACAACGATGACAATTGCAATCAGGGCAAAGATGCCCCACCTCAACAGAAAGGCTACTGCAGGGGGCAGATGCTTCCATGCAGTTTCGAGGGGCTCATTTGGATTAGATGTGATCTTTTCAACAGCTGATGGATTCATTCTTTGTCCCTCCGCTTGCACAAAAATGCTCAAGTATGGCGGCTGCGAGTCCGGTTAATTAAAACCAGAACACTAACTACTCGCTCCATTGTGGTAAGCATCCCTATTTAACATTTGCATCCCGCAGGAGTTTGGCCCGCCGCTCCTCGTACTCCTCGCTTGTGATTTCTCCGGCGGCATATCTCCTTTGCAGGAGTTGCAGGGGCGATTGCATTTGCCGATAGGTGATTCGTCTCACCGGCATCATAAAGGAAAAGAACAAGATCCATAGAAGGACCCAGAAAAACCACCAAAACCAATGCATTCCCCAAAAATAATACATAGCCAAACTCCTAAGTGTGCGGTTTATCGTTTCCCGGCTGGCGCCGATGAGTTAGGAAATATCTTCACCCGATAGCGCGAGTCTGCTGCCAACGCCTCGAATGACGCTTTGACTCCCCGCTGACGCCCAGTAATAGGTTGTCGAGCAACGCGAAACCGAGTGAGATAAATATACTTCCGGCAGCGATGATGCCACTGTTCACAATTGAACATGGTTCGCAATTCACGCGCGGGCTGCGTCAATATTCTAAAGCACATAGAGGCTCTGCGATTCTCTTCTGGAGTCCACCCATTATCCGCCGTCTGCATTGTTGTATTGGACGCAATGACACAGCATGGCAGTGATGTATACGATTGCTCAGCGCCTTCAAATAACCCGTGGAAGACTTTAGATACAACAAGCGGAATGATTCCGGGAATATGGAGGACACAATGCCCCAGAGCGAATATGACAATGCAGCAGACCTGCATATTTACGCTGCCCACGCGCACACTGCTGCCGCAGCCGCACACCACCGAGGCGATCATGAAGCCGCTGAAGAGCTTAGCTCAAGGGCTCAGGACTACTCGATGGCAGCTTCCGAGAAAACGCTTGAGATCGCGAAGCAAGCCCGCGTTCCTATGAGTGCTTAGATGGTTTTCAATCACAACCTTGGGATTATGGAAGGCACATGAAATGGCCGCTCCAAATACAACATTGAATTCACATTCAATCCGCCACACCCGTTTCGAAGCGCGATACCCGGTATTCGGAGTCGATTCAACATCCTCCCTTCAACTGGCGCCGCACCCGCTACGTCCGGTCAGGATAGCTGTGATTGGGAACCACCTTCCCAGGCAATGTGGAATTGCGACCTTCACAACTGACTTGTGTGACGCAATCGTTGCCGAATACGGAGCATCTCAACTGTCGGTCGTAGCAGTCAACGACGGACAATCATCATACTCATACCCGGAGCGGGTGCGATTCGAGATTCGCGAAGGTGATATCGCGTCCTACAGAGCAGCCGCCGGCTTTTTGAATTCCTGCAATGTCGATCTAGTGTGCTTGCAGCACGAGTATGGCATTTATGGAGGGAAAGCCGGCAGTTATGTCCTGGAATTACTGCAGCACCTCGCAATGCCTTTGGTCACAACGCTCCATACGGTCCTTCGCGAGCCCGATCTCAACCAACGAATCGTCATGCAACAGATTGCCGCACTCTCCGACCGTCTGATTGTGATGAGCGAGTACTCTTCACGCGTTCTCCAGAATGTATTTGGAGTCCCAAGCCAAAAGATCGACCTGATTCCTCACGGCATCCCCGACTTGCCCTTCGTGGAACCGGAGGTTTACAAAGAATCACTCGCAATCGCCGGAAAGTCTGTATTGCTCACGTTCGGCCTGTTGTCCCCCAACAAGGGATTCGAGAGTGCGATTCGAGCCATACCTCGCATCCTGGCGAGTCACAGCAACGTTGTCTACATGATTGCAGGCGCCACTCACCCGCAGGTCAGAGCCCGCGAAGGAGATCGATACCGGCTTCAATTGCAGGCCTTAGCCATGGAACTGGGTGTTGAGGAGAACGTGGTCTTCCATAACCGGTTTTTCAGCCCTCAGGAAATGGCTTCGCTGGTCGGCTCGGCCGACATTTATATTACGCCCTACTGTCATGAAGCTCAGGCTGTATCGGGAACCCTGGCGTATGCCATGGGCGCCGGCAAGGCTATCATTTCCACCCCGTACTGGCACGCGGCCGAACTCCTGGCTGATGGACGTGGAGCATTGGTTCCTTTTGAGGATCCGGATGCTATCGCAGCCGCGGCTAGTGAACTTCTGGACAACGATGCGGCACGTCAAGCAATGCGCACGAGCGCTTACATCTATGGGCGACAGATGGTCTGGAACCGTGTAGCGCAGTCTTATATGCGGACATTTGTACGAGCTGGCGTGAATCGTATGCAGCCCGCCCACTTGAGGTTTCCCGTCCGAGTTGCCGAGAAGAACACAGCAAGCCGTGTTTTAAATGCCTGAGCACACTTTCAGAGCAGCGTGAATATTCTACGTACAACAGAGCCTTCAACAGAGAGAAGGCATGTTCGGGCAAGAGGAGCGTTTATGACCACTAAGCAAAAGTGCGAAAATCCTGGCTGCAACTGTAAGCCTGCGAGCGGCAAGAAGCATTGCAGCACCACATGTGCAGACGCAAAGAAGAGTCCAAAGACACCCTGCCAATGCAAACACCCGGAGTGCAGTGATATAGGCCTCAAGATGTAGTAAGCCTGACTCACGACGCAACAGTGAGTCTCGAAATCCTGCGCGATGCTCAACCCATCTCAACAGTAAAAGGCAAAGCACACGCCATGACAACTTCTGCGACACTCTTGAAGACCATCGCTCCGCCTGGATTGGATGAGTTGTGCATCAACACGCTGCGTTTTCTGGCGGTGGACATGGTGCAGAAGGCCAACTCGGGTCATCCCGGCTTGCCGATGGGCTCGGCGTCCATGGCGTATGCGCTCTGGGATCGATCGCTCAAGTTCAATCCGCGCGATCCCGAATGGCCTGACCGGGACCGTTTTGTTTTATCGGCGGGACATGGGTGTGCGCTGTTGTATGCCCTGCTCCATGTCACGGGTTTCGACTTGCCTCTTGAAGAACTCAAGAGGTTTCGCCAATGGGGCAGCCGTACTCCGGGGCATCCCGAATATGGCAAAACTCCGGGCGTAGAGGCTACCACAGGGCCATTGGGGCAAGGACTGGCCAACGGCGTCGGCATGGCCATTGCGGAGGTGGCGCTCGCAGCACGCTTCAATCGGCCCGGTCACCAAATCGTAGACCACTACACGTACGTTCTTGTCAGTGACGGCGATCTTGAGGAAGGAATCTCTTCGGAGGCCGGATCGATCGCAGGCCACCAACATCTTGGAAAACTCATCGTTCTTTACGCAGACAACCACATTACGATCGAGGGAAGCACAGAGCTAACATTCACCGAGGATCGCATGGCTCGGTTTGCCTCGTTCGGCTGGCACGTGCAACGAGTAGAACGGAGCAACGATGTGGAAGCAGTGGCGCTCGCACTGGAGAACGCCCGGGAGGAAAGAGATCGCCCGTCATTGATTGCCGTACGCACACACATTGGCTTTGGAAGCCCGCGCAAACAGGACACCGCCGCAGCTCACGGCGAAGCTCTCGGTGTGGTCGAGGTGCGTCTAACCAAAGAGGGGATGGGCTGGCCGGTTTCGCCTTCCTTCCATATCCCCGAGGAGGCCCTGGAACATTTCCGGAGAGCAGTTGCGCGCGGAAGCGTTGCGCAAGTGGAATGGGAGTCACGCTTCAAAGCGTACGCGCAACAATACCCCGGATTGGCTGCGGAGTTTCAGAGAGTTATCGACAGACGACTGCCCAAGGATTGGGACACTGATATGCCGACATTTCGCGCGGCGGACGGCCCGATGGCGACACGCGTTGCGTCAGGGAAGACGATCGAGATCCTCGGCTCTCGTCTGCCGGAGATGATGGGAGGGTCGGCAGACCTTGGTCCCAGCACCCATACAAACATTCAGGGAGCGGGCAACTTTGAGCCTGAGAACTGGGCGGGACGCAACATGCACTTCGGCATTCGAGAGAATGCCATGGGCGCCATCCTGAATGGAATGGCATTGCACCGCGGCCTCATCCCTTATGGGGGAACGTTCTTTGTCTTCACCGACTACATGCGCCCACCGATGCGGTTGGCAGCCATGAATTCACTGCCGGTGATCTATATCTTCACTCACGACAGTATTGGCATGGGCGAGGACGGCCCGACTCATCAACCTGTCGAACAACTCATCGGATTGCGATCTATCCCAGGCATGGCTGTCCTGCGGCCCGCGGATGCCAACGAGACTGTAGCCGCATGGCGAGTAGCGATCGGCAGAAAGCAAGGGCCTATTGCATTGGTGCTAACACGACAGGGCCTCCCGGTGCTCGACTTGGGTTCCTATCCCGCCATTCCTGCGGGAGTTCCGTTGGGAGGTTATATCCTTGCGGATTCTCCGGCGGGTGATCGACCGGACATCATCCTCATCGCCTCCGGCTCCGAAGTCCATCTAGCGTTGGAAGGCCGCGACCGGCTCGCTACGGAAGGTGTCCAGGCGAGAGTTGTAAGCATGCCAAGCACAAACATCTTCGCGTCGCAGCCAGATGTTTATCGAGAAAAAGTTCTACCCACAGGTTTTCCGCTTTTGGTTATTGAGGCTGGCTCCTCCCTTGGCTGGAGATCCTACGTCGGTCCCCAAACCGCGGTGATTGGCATCGATACTTTCGGTGCATCGGCTCCCGGGCCAATCGTGATGCAGCACTTTGGCTTTACTGTAGAGAACGTCTGCAAGCAGGCTCATCATGTGCTCAACCAGCTCAAGGAGAAAGCATCATGCGCGTAGGAATCGCGTCGGACCATGGAGGGTTCACTCTGAAAGAGCAGATCTCGGAGTTGCTGCGAGGCGCGGGCCACGAAGTTGTGGACTTCGGCGCGTTTCACTTGAGCCCAGGAGACGATTATCCGGATTACATCATTCCTATGGCCAGGGCTGTGTCCGCTGGCAAGGTGGATCGCGGATTGGCGCTCTGCGGCAGCGGTGTGGGAGCATCCATCGCCGCAAACAAGGTTGCCGGTGTGCGCGCTGGTCTCATCCATGATGTATTTTCTGCTCACCAAGGCGTTGAGGACGACGACATGAATGTTTTTTCGCTCGGCGGGCAGGTCATCGGGCCAGCGCTGGCCTGGGAATTGATCGAGACGTTTCTAAAGGCTCGCTTCAGTGGCGCCGTTCGCCACCAACGCAGAGTCGACAAAGTAAAGGCGCTCGAAATATATCAGGTTGCGCTTTGACTGTATTCATTGAGCTGACCGCATTCTGATGTGAACGAGGAGCGGTCGGCAATAGCGGTTTGCTGGGATCGAGCATCCGCAGGCCGCGAAAGCGGGAGTAGGATGTGTCCGGCATCGGCTGGGAATTGGAATTCGAAAAGGCACGCGACAGAGGATGTTCCATGATCGAAATTCTGAAGAACTTCCCCGACAATATTGTTGCGCTCTCCTGCAAGGGACAGGTCACAAAAGAGGATTATGACGGGATTCTTGTTCCGGCCATTCTCGAGGCGCTCAAACGGCACGATAAGATCCGGCTTCTCTACAAGACCTCTGCGGATTTCACCGGCTACGATCCAGGTGCTCTCTGGGAGGACCTGAAGATTGGGGTGGAACATCCCACGCGCTGGGAGCGCGTCGCGGTGATCACAGACGTGGACTGGATCGTACAAATGATGAGGATATTCAGCTTCCTTATGCCCTGTCCGGTGAAGTTGTTTCCGCCTTCGGAGGCTGCGCAGGCACATGCCTGGATCATCGCCGCCAGTTGAGCTTGGAAGGACGCAGGTAGCGTTGTTGTGAAAAGTGTTGGAGGAGGAATGAAATGAATGCAACCACGCAGAAACTGCACGAAATCGGCCAGAGCCTCTGGCTCGATAACATCACACGCGGTCTGCTGGCCAGCGGCACGCTTCAACGTTACATTGAGGAGCTATCGATTACGGGTCTCACCTCGAACCCCACGATCTTCGATCACGCCATCAAGAATAGTCACGACTATGACGACGCTATCAGCCAGAAGCAGAAGGAAGGAAAATCGAGCGAGGCGATCTTCTTCGAGCTGGCAATCGAAGACCTCAGGCAAGCCGCCGATCTCTTTCGGCCGATCTACGACCGGACCAATGGCGTGGATGGCTGGGTGTCCCTGGAGGTCTCGCCCCTGCTTGCTCGCGACACGGCCGGAACTCTTTCCGCGGCCAAGGCGCTACACACCCGCGCGGGACGGCCCAATCTATTCATCAAGATTCCGGGTACCAGCGAAGGCCTCCCAGCCATTGAGGAGGCAATCTTCGCAGGAGTGCCGATCAATGTAACCTTGTTATTCTCCGGCGCACAATATGTCGCGGCCGCCGAGGCATATCTGCGCGGCATCGAGCGGCGCATCGCAGCCGGGCTGAATCCTGATGTCGGTTCTGTGGCTTCGCTGTTCGTCAGCCGCTGGGACGTTGCGGTAGCGCACAAAGAGCCTGAGTCGCTACGCAACAAACTCGGCATAGCCATCGCCGGGGAGACCTATGAGAGGTATCGCGCTCTGCTTGACTCGCCGCGGTTGCAGCGCATCTTGAATGCCGGCGCCCATCCGCAACGCCTTCTTTGGGCCAGCACCGGAACCAAGGATCCCAAAGCCTCCGAGATTGTGTACGTTCAGGCCCTCGCCAAGCCCCTCACCGTGAATACGATGCCTGAAGTCACACTGAAAGCCCTCGCGGATCATGAAGACTTCGGCGACGCCTTACCCGCGCATGCCAACGAGGTGCTGGCCGAATTCGCCAAAGCTGGTATTGATACCGATGCCGTAGCCGCCCAGTTGCTCGGAGAAGGGGTCGCCTCCTTCGCCAAGTCCTGGAACGATCTGCTTGCTTGCATCGCGTCCAAGAGCGAGACACTCGCCGCTGCATGAATGATGGCTACGGTTGATGTGCGGGAGCAGGGACAGATGACGTAAATCTCCCGATCTGCCGCGTCGATCAACGCTGCCAAAGGATCTGCCACGCTTCGAGCGGCACTGAAGCGTTTGGATGGTGGGGGATGATGCGCGCAGTGTAGTCGCTTGCAGGACGAGTTGCGGGCACCTGGACCGAATAAGTTAGTACACCTGGTAAATCTGCGCGGGGTTTGGGCGCAATCATCATCTCGAGAACAGGCTGGCCGCCCTGAACTGAGTCTGCGTAGAGTTCAACTGTCAGTTGATCTGGATTGAGGTTGCCCGGAAGAACCTCGACCTGAAAGAAATGCTGGCCGTCGTGCGTCACAACTCCCACCGCGCCAAATCGCACTTTGCTCCAATGACGATCGATCTCCTGTTGCCAGCGAAGTAAACTCATTCCAAGCGCGCTATCCCCTGCTGCACGCTCGCGGTAACCGGAAGCAGCGGGCAGATAGTGATTCTCGGTATATTCGCGGATGGCGCGGGTAGCAGAGAATTCTGAAGTAAGTCTTGCCATGCTCTCACGGACACGTCCTAACCACTTGAGCGGCAGGCCCTTTTCATTCCGTTCATAAAACTCCGGAATGACTTCATTCTCCAATGCAGCATAGACGGCCTCAGCCTCTGTGCGATCACAGGCAGGATCGTCTCCATGCTCTTTGCCATCACCGATAGCCCAGCCAATTTCGGGGGAGTAAGCCTCAGCCCACCAGCCATCCAGCTCGGAAAGATTCAGTCCGCCGTTGACGAGGACCTTCATTCCACTTGTTCCGCAAGCCTCCCACGGACGGCGCGGCGTATTGATCCATAAGTCAATTCCGTGAACCATGTGCTGCGCCAGCATCATGTCGTAGTCGCTTAGAAAGACGACTCTAGAACGAATTTCCGGATGCCGAATGAAATCCTTCCACTTCTTAATCAATGCCTGTCCCGGTAAATCCTTAGGGTGTGCCTTGCCGGCAAGAATTAGTTGCACCGGCCGTTGAGGGTCGGAGAGAAGGCGAACCAGCCGCTCAGAATCAAGCAGGAGTAGATCAGGACGCTTATAGGTCGCAAAGCGCCGCGCAAATCCCAGAGTCAGCGCATTTGCGTCGAAGATATTACTCGCATCTGATGTGTCTCCCCCTTCTGAAGCGAGCTGGCGGGCGTACCGTTTACGCAGCCGATCAATCAGGGTCTTTCTCTCCGTGGACCGCATTTGCCAGATTTGTTCGTCGGTGAGTTGGCGGATATCATCTTCGACAGCGCGATCTCCGCGCCAACGCTTTTTGCCGCAAGCTGTGGTCCACAGCGCATCTGCCTCAACCGAATCCCAGGTCGGCACATGAATGCCATTGGTCACTGAACCGATCGGAACTTCTGCTTGTGGCCAATGCGGAAAGAGTGGCTGGAATATCTGCCGGCTCACTTCTCCGTGAAGTTTACTCACGCCATTCACGTGACCGCTGCAACGGAGAGCAAGATAGGCCATGTTGAAGGGCTCGCCATTGTCGCCAGCGTTTTGCCTTCCTATCTTCAGCAGATCGTCAAGCGAGATGCGAAGTTCATCCTGCGCATAGTGGTCAAGATACTGCCGGATGAGTTGCGGGTCAAAGCGATCAAATCCAGCAGAGACTGCGGTGTGTGTCGTAAAGACATTGCCAGCCCGCGTAACGGCCAAAGCCAGATCAAACGGCTTCTTGTGATCCTCCATATAGCAGTGTGCTCTTTCGAGCACAGCAAACGCTGCATGGCCTTCATTGAGATGACAGACTTCTGGTTGTAATCCCAGCGTCCGCAGCAAGCGCCATCCACCAATTCCGAGAATAATCTCCTGCTTCAGCCGCATCTCCGAATCGCCGCCATAGAGTTCACTGGTGATTCCCCGATGTGCAGCGGTATTGGCGAAGTCGTTTGTGTCGAGCAGGTATAGCTTTGTCCTTCCGACAGATACCTCCCAGCAGCGGAGCCATATCATTGCTCCCGACAGGTGGATCTGCAACCGCAACCACTCTCCGTTTTTCTGCAGCAGTGGCCGGATCGGCAACTGACCTGGATCATTTACCGGATAGAGTGCTTGCTGGCGACCTTCCGAATCGAAATCCTGGCGGAAATATCCCTGGCCATAGAGCAGCCCAACGCCCACGACCGGAACACCCAGGTCGCTGGCGGACTTCATCTGATCGCCTGCTATGTTGCCCAGTCCGCCTGAGTAGATGGGCAGCGCTTCGCTCAACATGAACTCCATGCTGAAGTAGGCGATCAATGTGAGCGCAGCGCCCGGGTGCTTGTGCTGAAACCATGCGTCTGCATGGTATGATTCCCGATTATGCTGGAGCAGACTGTCGAGACGGTGGCGGTACTCCACATCGCCCAATGCAGCCTTGATCTTTTCGCGAGATACCGTTCGTAAGATGACCCACGGATTTTGTGTGGTTTCCCAGAGCTCCTTGTCGAGCTCCTCCCACAGCTCGTCCGCTGCATGATTCCAGGACCAGTGCAGGTTGAGCGCCAACTCATTCAGTGCGTCAACACCCTCATCTTTGGGCAGTGTCTTTGCTGTCTCCGATTCGCTCAACCCGTCCTCCTTGCACAAAGCAAAGAGGCAGAAGCCCCAGTGCATCCAATGGTCTCTGCCTCCTCGTTGCGTTGTCGCCTAACTGTCGGTGAACATTGCCTTCTCCGGATGCCCCTTGGCCATCGGAGCCGGGGACGCGGCATCGCTGAAGTCCTTCGTCCACTGCCAGTTCCGAATCTCAGGCATATCCTCCAGATGCTCACGGATATAGTCGTGGTGGCGTTGCAATTCCTGGTTGAAGAAGTTGACGGCTTTCTCAGCTTGCAAACGAAGACGGGGGATATGCTTCAGCGCATCCAGCGCCAGATGGAAGCGGCTCATTTCATTCAACACCACCATGTCGAAGGGCGTGGTGGTCGTTCCATAATCCATATAGCCGTGGACATGGAAGCGGCTTTCATTGGAGCGCCCATGCACAAGGGTATGAATGAGCCAGCGATTGTTGTGGAAGGCGAAGATGACAGGCGCCGTCTCAGTGAAGAGCGCATTGAAGGACATTTCGTCCATTCCGTGCGCATGCTTGTCCGGGAACATCAGGGTCATGAGGTCGACAACGTTGACGACGCGCACTTTGATACTAGGAACGTGTTTCTGCAGGAGCCACGAAGCCGCACAAGTTTCGATGGTTGGCACATCGCCGGCGCAAGCCAGCACGACATCCGGCTCACCGCCTCCATCGTTAGTGGCAAACTTCCATGTCGACGCGCCACGCGAGCAGTGCTCTAAAGCTTCATCCATGTTCAGCCATTGGAGTTGCGGCTGCTTGCCGCAGGTGACGACATTCACATAATTGCGGCTGCGCATGCAATGGTCGAAGACGCTGAGGAGGCAATTGGAATCAGGTGGATAATACACGCGGATTACTTCACTCCTGCGCTCCAATGCATTGACGACGTACCCGGTTGCCTGGTGGCTAAAGCCATTGTGGTCGTTGCGCCATGCATGACTCGTGAGCAGAACATTGAGAGATGCAAGCGGCCTGCGCCAGAGATATTCGCGGCATTGCTCCAGCCACTTGGCATGTTGTGTGGTCATCGAATCGACGACCTGCGCGAACGCCTCGTAGGAGGACCACATGCCATGACGTCCTGTGAGCAGGTAGCCTTCAAGCCATCCCTGGCAGAGATGCTCGCTGAGTACTTCCATCACGCGGCCATCCGGGCCCAGTTTTTCGTCGATGGATACAATTTCGG
>Ga0224558_1001966_pt1 | contig 20034 bp, 11 predicted proteins | sample 714S32024metaG_FD_180682 | JGI IMG/M metagenome (GOLD analysis project Ga0224558, IMG submission 180682) | Peat soil microbial communities from Stordalen Mire, Sweden - 717 S3 20-24 | ecosystem: Environmental > Terrestrial > Soil > Wetlands > Peat | place: Sweden: Norrbotten County, Stordalen...
CGCACCCAAAAACTCCTGGAGCGCATGCAGGCCCTGACCCTGAAAACAATCTTGCGCAAGGTGCCCGGCGTCAGGAAACGCAAATGACTGCTCTCACGTATGTTAGGTGCTAACTACGCGCCATTCCGGGGTAGCCTCAGGGTAGCCTCAAGGTGGCCTCGGGGTGGCCTCGGGGTGCCTACCGGTTGGCTACCACATGGCCTGAGGGTGGCCTCGGGGTGGCCTCAGGGACAGCCCGGCACGCTATTCCGCCCGTTCCACCGAAAACGGCCAAGAGTGGTCCGCAGCCACCTTAGTCCGCTATTGAGAGTCATTTGAGATTTGCAGAATCCTTCCGTGTCCACGGACCTATTTCCACCAGCGAATCCGCTGCTGTCTCGACTCCGCCCCCAGGAAACAATTCGCTAGGTTACAGGATGAGGATGTCGTAAGGGACCCTGCTCCTTCTCTATCAAACCTCTCTTCCGGAAGTCGGGCAGGGAATCTCCTGTGCGGTCGGGTGATCTGGACGGTATTCTTTTTCTGTGCACACACACCTCCCCGTCGCCCCGTGGACGGAAAGCGGCTGGGGCGTGGGGCTGAAATGAGCCTCCCCGTCCTTATGCGGGTCGGGCGTGGAGAGGGCCGGAAATAGCCTCGCTGGGGCGCTACCCGGCAAATGCTCAGATGTGGTAATAAACCACGACTCACGACGCAAACCTGTGAAAGAGGACGACCGAGCCAAACGGCATGGTCGATACCCTTACTACGGTGCAAGCGGAATCATCGACTCTATAGATGATTACATCTTTGAAGGTACCTTTTTGCTGATTGCTGAGGACGGAATGAACTTGATTAATCGCACCAAGCCAATCGCACTTACGGCGGCGGGGCAGTTCTGGGTTAACAATCACGCACACATCGTTGCGGCTGGGGAGGCGATTGAACTGACTTACATTCAAGAATTATTGAATCTCACAGACCTGAGGGACTTCGTGACGGGCATCGACCAGATGAAGTTGACGCGAACGAATATGGACCGCATACCCGTTCCCATTCCCCCGCTTGCGCTGCAAGAGGAATTCGCCCATCGGGCGGCCGAAGTCCGGGAGCTGGAAGCCGCCCAAGCCGCCAGCCGCCAACGCCTGGAGGCATTATTCCAATCCGTGCTGTACAGGGCGTTTAACGGAGATTTATGAACAACAAGATGAAGCCTACCGGAAACCAACAATCCAGTAACCACTTGGGATTTGTTGATTCAGCCTCAGTCCACTCCGCCATTAGTACGTTGCTCATTGGTAAAAAGCGCGAATGGACCTCATGGGAGCAGCAAAGCCTGCTTGAAGTCACATACCTGCTGATGAATGGGAATATCCGACTGAGCCCTGGTCCGAGCCCTTATTTCGGCCCAAGCGGCCCGATTCAGCACGTTATCAAGCGCTTTCCATCCCTTGAGGCGACATCGCGTGAATTGGATGGCGAAATAGGCGCGAGGACTCGCGCGTGGGCAGCACGAAATCCGGCCCAACTTAAGAATGCGCTTGACGGCCTGCTGCGCGAGCCTGTTTCCAGGGCTTGGGCTGAGGTTCAGATTGAGCACTTTTGGTCTAACCACGCGGAAATGTATGGTTCCCTTTTCAATCAAGATTTCATCCCCCAGATCGCGCGGACATTAGACTGTAGCCCGAACGATCTAACGCGGGTCCATTCGCTCTCATCGAATCTCGCCGAAGTGCGTCTTTGGCAACACGGCAAGGGCGATAAACAGGTGGCAGAACTAGCGAAGCTATCGTGGCTAATCGCCTGCCTGATTCGCGGAAGATACCACGAACACCTTGCAGAAGCGAGGCGATTGCACTTGATCGCGCACCCCTTCCGAAAGGGAATTGAGAGGGATCTCGGAGAAGGTTACAGCCAAGCGGTTACTTCATCCGCGCAGTATTTCATCAAGATGATAATTGGTAGTGCCTTAATTGAGAGAAACAGCGAACGCCGCGTAGAACAATGGGTTAACAACATCGACACAGCGCGAAGGGCGATAACCCTCGGCACAGTCCAACTAGGCCATGCGGTTCTCGCAAGTGACGCTGAAAGAATCGCAGCAGAAGCAGCCAAGACAATTCACTTACCTTGTGCTGCACGATTCATTCCAAGGCTTCTTGACTACACGGTCTCCGTCGGGTTGGGTTCTCTCGTAGCCGTTACGCTCTCCCCTTGGCTTGCGCTGTTGCCAGCGGCCGCACCGCCAACCTACAGGTACTTTCGGGGAACTGGCATTGGCGATGACGGAACGAGGATGGTTCTCTCGACCAAGGCGCAATTTTCTGCCTTGGGCAGGGCCGTGCCCGGCAGGATTGAACGGAAAATGGTTGCAGCGGAGAAAGCCATCGAAAGCCGCGAATGAAAGCCGCTCAAGCCGCCAGCCGCCGTGACCGCACCGGCGCATTTTGATTATGCCCAAACGAACCCCCCTCGTCTGCCAGCACCTGGAAAACGTCTCGCGTGTACCCTTGCGTCAATGGCAGCGGGCTGACGCCTTGAAGTAGGACCTTGGCCGCATTTCATATCAGTGGCGGGGTGGTCACCGCGATCATTCCTGGCAACTCTAACCCGCCGTGTCGGTTCCCCGTGCAACCGGGCGATTCTCAGCGTTTCGGCCTGGCTTTGAACTGGAGCTTGAACGGAGGGACCTCGAAGGGGAAGGCGGCCATATCCAGACCGATGTGCGCGGCCCCAGTGGTGCCAAACTCATGGGCCCCGATGTCATACTTCTCAGTTTTGGATAAGTGCGGGCGTTGGCCATTCCAAAAGTCCAGCGGGTTCTCATACAGGAGCATGCCTTGATCCTTTGCCGCCGATTGGCTCTGGATCCTGTAACCTTCAGGCGCGTGAGCATTGGGGTCAACGAACAGCGGGTCACCCGTTTTCGCCTGCGCATCGCCGTCATACGCCTTGCTCCACAAGTTATTGACGAAGTGGAATTCCTTCAGGTTTATCCCGGGGGCGGCGGTAACCGGCCCCGCGTTCTCCCAGAAGATATTGTTGCGGAACCAGATATTCCGGAACTCGTTCTGCGGCGGGCGGTTTTCGACGCGGATCAACTGCTCACCTTTGTTGAAGGCCACGGTGTTGTTGTCGAAGTAGGTGTCCCGGGTGCTGGAGGTGATGAGGAAGATGGCCTTGCCGTACACCGAGGGGTCGATGGCCGACCAGTCGTTATGGACGATAATGTTGTTGCGAATGGAGACAAAGTCGCTCAAGTAGCGGTTGCTGCTCTCTTCCCCCGAAAGCCAAACGGCCACGTTATTTGCCTCCAGGTAATTGTTGTCGAAAATGCTCATGCTGGCGTTGTCGATCCAGATGGCGGCAATGCCCGTCCCCCGAATGACGTTATAACGGGCGGCGGTATGGATGGCCCAATCTTCATACAGGATGCCGTCGCCGCTGTTGTTGTCCATCTGGCAGTTCTCGATTACCAGGTATTCCACCGCGCCATTGGCACTAAACCCATAGCCTTCCGTGCCCTTCACGTTCCAGCCGGCGTCGTGCAGGTAGCAGTTCCGCACTTCGACATGCTGGCATTCGTCCGCCGGATTCCAATGTCCCCCGGTGTCCCCGCCCGAGCCGTTCAGGTGAATGCCGTGGGCGCCGGAATAGGCCGTCTCACAGTTTTTGATTGTAAGATAGTGCGCGCTGGCGGCGTCGATGCCCATCTGGCAGGCAAAGAAGCGGCAGTTGCGGATGGTCACATGTTCCTTGCGATCCACACTCAAGCCGGTCCCACTGGGATTATCGGAGGTCATCTGGAATTCGATGCCGTCGATCGAATTGAACGAACCGGCACGCAAAATGGTCCCAGCCCCGTCGTTGCTGAAGATAACCTTTCCCTTGCCGTCGGAACGCAAGGTGATCGGGAGATCCTCGCTGCCGTTGGGCATGGCGACGCCGGAACACGCATAGGTACCCGCGACGAATACTACGGTGTCACCCGGCTTCGCCAGGGACAACGCCCTGGCCACGTTCCGGACCGGCTGCTGAGCCATTCCCGGATTGATATCCGAGGCACCGCTACCCGCGGCGGCATACCATACAGTGGCCGCCGAGGCAGAAAGCTCGAGAAACCCCAGTGCCATCAGGAGAGCAAAGAGGGCACAACCATCCTTTCTTGGGTGCTTGATCATCTTGAGTCGGAGGTTAGGAGTACCCGCGGAACCGATCAACCAAACAAGGCTTTGAACAGCAGGGCAAGTGGTCACTTCCGCTCCAGCCAACCGCGGCTGCGCATCCAGTCGGCGGCCCGTTGGGGCCAGGTCGTCACGAGCGCCTCGCTGGGGCGAAGGCCGTATCCGTGCCCGCCGTTGGGATACACGTGCAATTCGAAGGGCACATTCGCCTTGTGCAGCGCCAAGCCGTAATAGAGCACGTTCTCCACATGCACCGGATCATCTTCGGCCATGACGAGAAATGCCGGCGGAGTGTTGGAGGTGACATTCAGCTCCTGGACAGGCTTGTCGGTTTGCACCTTCGCCGTCAGGTAGGCCGGGTAAATCAGGATGCTAAAGTCCGGGCGGCAACTCGTCTGGTCTGTTGCGTCAATCACTGGATAGCCGCGGCGGTCGAAACTGTTGCTCAAGACGGCGGCGAGATGCCCCCCGGCCGAGAATCCGAGGACGCCGATGCGTTTGGAATCGATGCCCCATTCCTTGGCATGAGATCGCAGCAGGCTCATGGCTCGTTCTGCGTCCTGGAAGGCGGCCAGCGCGGTCTTTTCCTGTCCGGCACGCAAGGGCACCCGGTACTTCAGCAGGATTCCCGTGACGCCAATTGAATTAAGCCATTCGCAAATCTCCGTCCCTTCCAGGTCCATCGCCAGGATATAATACCCGCCTCCCGGGCATACCAGGACCGCAGCACCCGTATCCAAGGCCTTCGGTGGGCGATAAACTGAGATCGTCGGCTTTGAGACGTTGCCCAGGCGGATGACTGGTTTGCCTTGGATCAGGCCGTCAGAAGGCTTCGTGGTGTCGTGTTCCTCGCCCACGTCCACCATCTCTCCGGGGGCTGCCCCGGGCCAGAGGGCGACGACCTTGGCTGGTTCGGAAGCCGAAGACCGCAACAGTCCGATCGCTATGAGGCACAACACGGCAGTCGAATTCATGCACGTTTTCACCCGCCCATCAAAGTCGGCTTGGCGAGCCGAGTCGAGCCCCATTTTCATGCTGCCAAGCGGTGAACGTAGGTGGTATATCTGCAAGGCGGCACGGGACCGACATGAGCGAAAAGCCAATAGAGCCAGGCACAAACTTCTGGCGCGCACGGAACTTCCTGCCGCTGGTGGGGCTGTTTGCCGGGAGCGGTTGCGCCGCGCTGATCTACGAAATCGTCTGGTTTCAGATGCTCCAATTGGTGATTGGATCGTCGGGGGTTTCGCTCGGAGTCTTGCTCGGCACCTTCATGGGTGGGATGTGCCTGGGGAGCCTGGCGTTGGCGCGCGTCGTTTCGCCGCAGCGGCATCCGTTGCGCATATTTGCCTGCATCGAAGCCGCCATTGGTATGTGCGGCGTGGCAGTGCTGTTGTCGGTGCCGCTGATTGGGCGCCTTTATGTGGCGGCGGCAGGGCACGGGTTATCGGGGATCCTGCTGCGAGGGGCGGTGTGCGGAGTCTGTTTGCTGCCGCCGACCATGCTGATGGGTGCGACGTTGCCGGCGATTTCGCGCTGGGTGGAGACAACGCCGCAGGGGGTATCCTGGCTCGGGTTTTTTTATGGGGGGAACATCGCCGGAGCGGCGGTGGGTTGTTTGCTGGCGGGGTTTTACCTGCTGCGCGTGCATGACGTGGGGGTCGCAACGTATTTGGCCGTGGCGATCAATGGGACCGTGGCGGCGACGGCGTTCGGGCTCGCGTCGGCGTGGGAAATCCAAGGGCGGCAGGCTGAGGTACCGAAGAGATGCGAACCTCGGGATCCGAAGACGAGTCTTGGGGCCGTTGAAACCGAGCGCGAGCTCGGGGTTAGCCTGAGCGGGCGCGAGATTGGAGTGCTGCGCTCTGAGGGGACGTGGCCAGTGTATGTGGCCATCGCACTTTCGGGGGCGAGCGCATTGGGAGCGGAGGTGGTTTGGACGCGGCTCTTGTCGCTGATGCTCGGGGCGACGGTCTATACGTTCTCGATCATTCTGGCGGTGTTTCTAGTGGGTCTGGGGATCGGAAGCGCCATCGGGTCGGTAGTGGGGCGTTGGACGGCGCGTCCGCGGCTGGCATTGAGCGTTTGCCAAATGCTGCTGGTTGGAGCTATCGCGCTGGCGGCGCATTTGCTGTCCCAATCGCTGCCGTATTGGCCGATCAATCCCTCGCTATCTCGGAGTCCCTGGTTCGGTTTTCAGCTCGACGTGCTGCGGTGCGCCTGGGCCCTCTTGCCGGCGGCGTTTTTGTGGGGGGCGAGTTTTCCGCTGGCGCTGGCGTCGGCAGCCCAGGAGGGGCAGGACCCGGGGCGGTTGGTTGGCCGCGTGTACGGGGCCAACACACTGGGGGCGATTATCGGAGCACTGGCGTGCAGCCTCGTACTGATACCCTGGTTGGGGACACAGCAGGTTCAACGAGTACTGATTGGGTCTTGCGCGCTGGCGAGCTTGGTAATTTGGGTGACGGGGTTGCGGGCCGCGTGCGGCGGAGGCAGGGGGCGGGAGGAGAATAGGGAAGGTTCGACGAGTCGAACGCAAGGGCAGCCGACCGGCGGCCTGAAGGTCCGTACGACTTTGCTAGTCGGGGCGATCGTAGCGGTGGCGCTGGGGTGGGTTTGGCTCTTGGCTCAGAGCGTGCCGAAGGTGCCTTGGGAGTTGGTGGCCTATGGACGCTACTTGCCGACGAAGGTGGACTTGGGAACAAACTTGTACGTGGGCGAGGGGATGAACGCGTCGGTCGCTGTCACCCAGATTTCCAGGGGGGTGCGGAATTTTCATGTCAGCGGCAAGGTGGAAGCTTCAACCGACACGCATGACATGCGGCTGCAGCGGATGCTGGGGCATTTGCCAGCGCTGCTGCACCCGGAGCCGCGCGCCGTGCTGGTGGTCGGGTGCGGCGCGGGGGTAACTGCGGGATCTTTTACAGTGCATCCTGGGGTGGAGCGGATTGTCATTTGCGAAATCGAGCCGCTGATTCCCCGGGTGGTGGCGCGGTATTTTGCGCCGGAGAATTACGATGTGGTGCATAATCCGCGCGTGGAGGTGGTTTATGACGATGGGCGGCACTTTTTGCTGACGACGCATGAGAAATTCGACATCATCACCTCTGACCCGATCCATCCCTGGGTCAAGGGGGCGGCAACACTTTACACGGAGGAGTATTTCGAGACGGTCAAGCGGCATTTGAATCCGGGCGGCCTGGTGGCGCAATGGGTGCCGCTCTACGAAAGCAATCCCGCGGCGGTGAAGAGCGAACTCGCGACGTTTTTCAAGGTGTTCCCGAACGGCACGGTGTGGGGGAACGAGGTAGATGAAGGAGGTTACGACCTGGTGTTGCTGGGAAAGGCGGGGCCGTTGCAGATTGACCTGGGGCAGGTGCAGCGGCGGCTAAATCGGGAGGATTACCAAGGTGTGTCAAAGTCGCTGCGAGATGTGGGTTTCCGGTCGGCGTTCAGCCTGTTGACGACCTACGCCGGGCAGGCGAGCGATCTGTGGCCATGGCTTGAGCGGGCGGAGCTCAACCGCGACCGGAACTTGCGGTTGCAGTACCTGGCGGGAATGGGGCTGAATCTCTCTCAGTCGGACACCATTTACGCGGATATGCTGCGCTACCGCCGGTTTCCAAAGGAACTGTTTGTGGGCACAAATGAGTGGGTGCAAGCGTTGCACCTTGCGATCGAGCGGCCGAAGCAGCAGCAGGAATCCAAGCCCTAAGAGTCGTAATTCGTTTATGCCTAAGTCAGATGACTGATAGATTTTCCGCTTGCTGCTCCAAGGATTTAAGCGGACGATAGCAACCATGGCGAAAGGAAAGCACCACTCACCCGCCACCGCTTGGCGAGTCGCCTGTAGGGCAATAGGTACGGGCGCAGTTGGTACGCCGCGGAGATTGCTGGCAAGGACTTCACAATCAGGTTGAGCGGCAGCAGTGCGATCGTGTCCTGGTCTCCGAGCAGCGCGGGCCAGAAGCTCTTGTCTGCTCCGACCCCCAAAGGACCTTGGAACATAATCACGGGTGCGGCGAATCCTTATACGGCTACCCTGAGGCCCACTAATACGTTTTACCGGGTCAGCCAGTGATGCGATAGTCCCATCCTTTCACCGGACTTGGGGTGCGCGAGTGCCCGAGGTCCGTTTTTGTTGGGCCGAACGGGCGATCGTGAAATGTCCAGCCTTACGGACGCGGGGCTGGGTTAACGATAAAGGTACTGGGCTTGCTTGAGTGAATGTGAGACGGTCGGCGAGCCACCCAAAGCCACAGCAAAGCCATCTCAAAGCCTGTTGATAGCCAGGGGATAGGCACCCTAAAGCCACCCTAAAGCCACCCTAAAGCCACCCTAAAGCCACCCTAAAGCCACCTCAAAGCCACCCTAAAGCCACCTCAAAGCCACCTCAAAGCCACCTTAGAACCACCTTAAAGCTACCTTGGTCTCTAATGCAACGGGCTCGGCCTGCTGCGGTGAGCTTGGAGTTCATTCCATTACCGCTGAAGCCACGAACTTGCTGGCTGGACCGTGTCTCCTTGACTTCCCTCCAACTTTGCCCGGATGATGGTGCCTAGACATACCGATGACTGACGTGCCCCTTCCTCGGCGCTCCTTAATCTCAGCACGCTCTCAGGTGCATTGGTTGCACGCGGGAGTTGGGGGGCTTGCCGTGGTTCTCTTTCTCCTGTTTGCCGCCGCGCCGGTGACCCGGGGGGATAGCGTCGTGGTTTTCAACGAGATCATGTACCACCCTGACACCAATGTGGCCGGCGGGGAGTGGCTGGAGTTGCACAACCAGATGGCGGTGGACGTTGACCTGTCCGGTTGGTCCCTGGCTAACGGCGTGGCCTACACTTTTCCCGAAGGAACGGTGATCCCGGGTGGCGGCTACCAGGTGGTCGCCTTTTCGCCTGCGAACTTGAGCGCCGCTACCGGGTTGACCAACGTCCTGGGCCCCTTTACCGGACAGCTTTCAAACTCCGGCGAGAAGCTCGAACTCTACAACCGCAATCAGCGCCTGATGGACAGCGTGACCTATGGCCAGGATGGGGATTGGCCGGTGGGCCCGGACGGCTCGGGAGTGTCGCTGGCCAAGCAAGACGAAGATTCGGCCAGCGGATCGGCCGCGAACTGGACCGTCAGCGCGCTGGTGGGCGGCTCGCCCGGCCGGCGCAATTTCCCGACCACGCCGTTCCTGATCACCAACTCCACACCGGTGCTGATGAACTCGAGTTGGAGATATGAGGCTTCCGGCGCGGATTTGGGATCGGCCTGGCGCCAACCGGACTTCGATGACAGCGCCTGGCCGGCCGCACCGGGCCCGTTCCAGGCTGGTTCCTTTCCGGTGACATTGGGCGACCCGGAGCCGTTGCCGACGGTTTTCAGCACGGGCGTGGGGCCGGACGGAGCTGTTCTGCCGCCGGGTTCGGCCGACCCGCATTATCGGCTGACTCTGTCGGCCCAAAGCACACCGCCGCCGCCGGCCATACCCGCCACGGTGATTCAGAATCACCCTGCCTGGCTGGCGAATGACGCCCAATCAAGCTGGATCGGCCCGGTGAACCCGGGCACGGCCAATGTGAATGCCGGCGACTACAATTACGAGACGACTTTCAGCCTCGACGGCTACGACCTGGCCAGTACGGCTCTAACGCTTCGCGTTGGGTCTGACAATGAACTCACCAATGTGTTCCTCAATGGCGTCTCGCAGCAGATTGACTTTGCGGGTTTTTCCTCGCTGAGCGGCCCTTTCACGCTCACCAGCGGGTTTGTCCCGGGGACGAACGTGCTCGACTTTTTCACCGTTAATTATGACGGACCGGGGGCCAATCCCGGCGGTTTTCGGGCCGTTCTCAGCGGCACGGCCCGCCCTGCGATGACGCCCAACACCACTCTGGCTGCCGGCCTGACCAATTACTATTTTAGATCGAAGTTCACTTTGTCCGGGGCCCCTCAACTCGCGACGGTCCAGCTCCAGACGATCATGGCGGACGGCGCCGTCATTTACCTGAACGGTGTGGAGGCTCTCCGATTGAACATGCCCCCTGGCCCGATCACGGCTGCGACCTTCGCGCTGACGAATGTCTCCGAACTCGCATTCCTGGGGCCTTATGTGCTGCCGAGTGCGGCCCTGCTCTCCGGGGAGAATGTGCTCGCCGTCGAAGTCCACCCTGCCCTGCCCGGCACGAACCATATGTTCCTGGCGGCCAACCTGGCGCTTTCGGTCACGAATATACTGGTGCCGCCTCCGACGCCCCTCGCCTTCAACGAACTGTCCTCTGCCCCCAACAACAGTAGTTTTTGGTTCGAGCTCATTAACTACGGTGCGACCAATCTCGACCTGGCCGGCTGTGTGCTGGCTCGGCGCGGTGCGGGGGCTGATACCAATTACGTATTTCCGCCGCGGACCGTGGCGCCCGGCGAGTTGGTGCAGGTCGCACAGGCCACACTGGGCTTTGGCGTTTCTGCCGGAGACCGCTTGTTCCTCTACGGTCCGAATTGCTCGAATGTGCTCGATGCCGTGGTCGCTGCCGCAGCGCCTCGGGCCCGATGGCCGGACGGACAAGGCGCTTGGAGTTATCCTGCCACACTTACGCCGGGGGCCTCCAATTCATTCGCCTTCCACCGGGACGTAGTCATCAATGAAATCATGTATCATCCCCCGCCTCTGCCCGCGGTGCCGGCGTCATACGGAAGCAATTCGATTATCAGCATCACCAACGTCTGGAAATACAGCGCGCTGGGCATGGACCTGGGAACCGCCTGGAGCGCGCCCAGCTACGACGACGGCGCGTGGCCGGCTGCGCCGGCGCTCTTCTATTATACGCCGTCCGTCCTGCCGGCGCCCAAGAACACACAATTGCCTCTCAACACAGCGGACGGGGTGCCGATCATCACCTATTACTTTCGGACTCCGTTCGTGTTCGGCGGGCAGACCAACGGCGGCCAGATGATCCTGCATCCCATCGTGGATGATGGGGCGGTTTACTACCTTAACGGCCAGGAAATCTACCGGCAGAACATGCCTGGTGGCACGATCCACTACACCAACTTAACAAGTGGCGGCGTCGCCACGCCGACCTACAGCGGACCTTTTACCGTGTCGGTCACGAATCTCGTAACGGGCACCAATCTCCTCGCGGTGGAGGTGCATCAGTTTACGACCAATCCTATTGCAGCCGACATGGCCTTCGGCTTGGAAGTCAGCTTCCTGGGGCAATACAGTCCGGCGCAACCGGCGCAGGATTCGCCCGAAGCCTGGGTGGAATTCTTCAATCGCGGCAGTAATACCGTGGACCTGACTGGGTGGGCTGTCGGGGGCGGTATTGGATACAGTTTTGCTCCTGGAACGACTCTCCAGTCGGGTGGTTACCTGGTCCTGGCCAGCGACGTTGCTTACATGCAATCCAAATATCCCGGTATTGCTATGGTGGGTCCGTTTACGGGGAAACTCTCCCACCATGACGATGTGATCATCCTGACTGATGCCGCCGGGAATGTCGCCAACCAGGTTCACTATTTTAACGGAGGACGCTGGCCTGACTATGCCGGCGGGGGCGGGTCGAGCCTGGAACTGCGCGACCCCTGGGCGGACAACTCGCAGCCCGAGGCGTGGTCCGCCAGCGACGAATCCAGCCGGTCAAGCTGGAGCAACTATACGTATCTCGCCGTTTCCACGAATGTCCTCGGCCCGACCCTCTGGAATGAACTGCAGCTTGGGCTATTGGATGCGGGCGAGTGCCTCCTCGATGACCTGCACGTGGTCGAGTCGCCAGGCAGCGCTCCCGTGGAGTTCCTGCAAAACGGCTCGTTCGAAGCGGGACTGGCGGCCTGGCGCGCCATCGGCACTCACAGCCGCAGTCGGGTCGAGACGGACCCGGACAACCCCACCGGACACGTACTGCATCTCGTGGCTACAGGCGGCACTGAACACCTGCATAACCATTTGGAGACGACTTACGTCAACGGCCACAGCCTCACAGATGGCAAGACTTACCAAGTCTCGTTCCGGGCCAAATGGCTTGCGGGAAATAACCGTTTGAACACGCGGCTTTACTTCAATCGCGTGGCGAGGACGACTGTGCTGCCCATGCCGTCCCAACATGGCACCCCGGGCGGACGCAACTCGACGTTTGCCGCCCACTTGGGTCCGACTTTCGCCGCGTTCGGCCACAGTCCGATCGTCCCGCAACCCAGCCAGGCGATTACGGTGAGCGCGAGCGCGAGCGATCCGGCTGGGGTTCAGGCCGCGAGCGTCTGGTGGTCGGTCAACGGAGGAGTCTGGCAGCAGGCGCCCATGCTTCCCGTCTCCCCGGCTATTACGCCCGGCTACACCAACTATGCCGCCGTGATTCCCGGCCAAGCAGCGGGCGCCCTGGTTCAGTTCTACGTCCAGGCCACCGACCAACTGGGAGTCTCCACCACCTTCCCCGCCCGGGGACCTGGCTCACGCGCTGTATTCAAGGTGGATGATGGCACTGCGATGATGCCCCAACTCCACCGGCTGCGGCTGCTGATGACGCCGGCGGACACGGCTTTGCTGCTGGCGGACACCAATGTGATGAGCAACGATCTCATCGGCCTAACGGTCATCAATGACGAACGCCAGGTCTTCTACGACGTTGGCGTCCATCTCCAAAGCAGCGAGCGTGGCCGTGATGATCCGAGTCGGCAGGGCTTCACCGTGAAGATGCATCCTGAGCAACCCTTCCGCGGCTTCCTGGAGACGGTCACGATGGATCGCTCCGGCGGCTATTCCGGACTCGGTGGCACGCACGACGAGATCCTGCTTTGGCACGCGATCAACCACGCCGGCGGACTGCTCGGGTTCGAGTGTGATCTGGTCCAGGTTTTCGCCCCCACACCTCAACTGAACAGCACTGCCATGTTGCGTATTTCCGGTTTCGACGGGAACTACTTCGACGAACAGTTCAAGGGCAGTGGCAACGGCAACCTCTATAAACTCGAACTCATCTATTATCCTACCACCACACTCACTGGCGACCCGCAGGCTCCGAAACTGCCGCAACCGGACGACGTTCTCAATGTGGACATCCATGACTGGGGCAACGACCCGGAGAACTACCGATGGGTGTTTCTGGAAGAAAACAACGCGGACGTGGACGATTACAGCCAGCTCATGACCTTCAGCAAGTCCTTCAGCCTCACCGGCCCTGCGCTACAGACCCAGACCGCCCAATTGATGGACTCGGACGAGTGGATGCGCACGCTGGCGTTCAAGGCCTTTACCGGCGACGTGGACACCTTCACCGCGGGCCTCAACCACAATTTCATGGTCTATTTCCGGCAGGACAATGGCAAGGCTCTCGGCCTGCTTTGGGACGAGGATTATTCGTTTGCCGCGTCCGTGAATGCAGGTTTCCCCGGCACTGGTTCCCCGGGCATGTATAGGATCGTTACTCTGCCGGACAACTACCGACGCTACTACAACCACCTCCTGGATATCATGACGACGACGGTCAATAGCGGCCATCTGAGTCCCTGGGCCAAGCGCTATGCCGGGTTGCTCGGGCAGGATTGGAGTGGCGTGGTCAATTATCTCCAACAACGCGCTAATTTCATCCGCTCCTACATGCCCCTGACGACCGCCTTCGCGATTACGAATAATGGCGGAAGGGGGTTCGCCACCAGCGGCAGCCCGGTCTCGCTGGCAGGCAGCGCTCCACTCACGGTCAAAGATATCCGCGTCAATGGCGTTTCCTACCCGGTCACCTGGTTGAGCCTCACCACCTGGACTGTGAGCGTGCCGTTGTTCAGTTACAGCAACCTCTTGGCGGTCCAGGGGTTCGACAACTACAACGCTCTGGTCCCCAACGCCTCCGTCTCCATCGTCGTGACCAACCTTGGCGTACCCGCCACACGCCCGGTAGTGTTCAATGAATGGATGGCCAAGAACAACGGGCCCGGCGGCCTCGTTGACCCGGTTGATAACACATTCAGCGACTGGTTTGAGCTTTACAATCCGAACAGCTCCGCGGCGGACATCTCAGGTTATTACCTTACCGACGACCTCTCGAATCCCACCCAATCGCAGGTGCCGGCCGGCACCGTCATCCCACCCCACGGCTTTCTATTGGTTTGGGCGGACAAGAACACCGCGTTGAATGGCTCCGGCACCAACGGCGATCTTCACGTGGACTTCAAGCTCCCTCAGAGCGGCATGACTCTTGGCTTCTTCGCGACCAACGGCACACTGCATAGCACGGTCACTTTTGGCGCGCAGTTGGACAATGTGAGCCAGGGGCTCTTTCCTGACGGCAACACCAATTCGGTTTACTTCTTTACGAACTGGACGCCTCGCGCCAGCAACGTCCTGGGGCCGCCGCCTCAGCCTCAACTTGGCGCCTTCGTCGTCCAGGCCGATGGGACGTTTGCATTCCAAGCCAGCTCCATCCCCGGCCGCACTTACCGCGTCGAATATAAGGACCGACTGGACGAACCCACTTGGGGAATCTGGGGCACCGACATCACGGCGACAGGCTCGCAAATCGTGGTGGCCGATACCTTGGCCGGCACAGCCCAGCGGTTTTACCGGGTGATGCTGGTCCCCTAACCCGAACAGCATTCGGAGCGTCTGTCTCCGACCCGGCGTCTCCCAACCATTTGGCCGACGCCGGGTCGGAGACCGGCGCTCCGGCCTGCGGGCGTTTTAAGGCGAGTATGAAAAATCCAGGCCAAGGGCAACATCCATCCGTTGCCGCGCATCCGTGGCGCTGGTAAGTTGCGCGTCACGATGGCTGATGTTGTCCTGACCACACTCAACGCGAAGTACATCCATGCCGCGTTCGGGTTGCGCTACCTGCTGGCCAACCTCGGCCCGCTGCGGGCGACCGCCACCATCGTCGAATTCGACATCAACCAGAGGCCCGTTGACATAGTGGAGGCGCTCCTGGCGCGGAACCCGAAGATCATCGGCTTAGGCGTTTACATCTGGAACGTTGCGCCGGCGACGGAGGTCGTCGCGACCCTTAAACGCGTGCGGCCGGACATCACGGTCATCATCGGCGGGCCGGAGGTCAGCTACGAAGTCGAGGCGCAGCTCATCGTGCAATTGGCCGACTATGTCATCACTGGCGAAGCCGATTTGACGTTCGCCCGGGTCTGCCAGGAATTGCTCTCCGGCAACCGCCCGACGGCCAAGGTCATTCCCGCCGAGCTGCCTGACATCTCGGAGTTGGTGCTGCCCTACGATCTCTACAATGATCAAGACGTCGCACACCGCATCATATACGTCGAAGCCTCGCGAGGGTGCCCGTTTTCCTGCGAGTTCTGCCTGTCCTCGCTGGACATCCCGGTGCGGCAGGCGCCGCTGCCGGCGTTGCTCGATCACCTTCAGCGCTTGCTCGACCGGGGCGTGAGGCAGTTTAAGTTCGTGGATCGGACCTTCAATCTCAATCTGGATGCCAGCCGGGCGATCCTGGAGTTCCTGCTCGAACGGCACCGGGCCGGGCTGTTCTTCCATTTCGAGATGGTCCCGGATCGGTTGCCGGCCGCCCTGCGCGACATCATCGCCCGGTTTCCGACCAGCGCGCTGCAGTTTGAGGTGGGGGTTCAGACGTTCAACCACGAAGTGGCGGAGCGGATCGCCCGCCGACAGAATTATGAGCGGCTGGAAGCCAACCTCCGTTTCCTGCGGGGCGAGACGGGTGTGCATATCCACGCGGATCTGATTGCCGGCCTGCCGGGGGAAAGCCTGGAGAGCTTCGCCGCGGGCTTTGACCGGTTGATTGCGCTCGGGCCCCACGAAATCCAGGTCGGCATTCTCAAGCGGCTGCGCGGCACACCAATCGTCCGGCACGATGCCGAATGGCAGATGGTGTATAACTCGCACCCTCCGTATGAGATGCTGCGGAACCGGCTGATTGACTTTGCGACGATGCAGAAGCTGAGGCGCTTCGCGCGTTACTGGGACCTGGTCGGCAACCGCGGCAACTTCGTCGAGACCACGCCGCTGATCTGGAGCAACGTAGAACCGGAATCCCGCCTGTCCCCCGCCCTTCCTGCGGCTCCGGTCGGAAGTGCCGATCGCCGTGATTCCACAGCGCCGGCTGAATCTGGGGCAGGCGGAACCCCTGCCCTGCCCTCTCCTTTTGCGGCGTTCATGCGCTGGAGCGAATGGCTGCACGCGCACACTGGCCGCACCGACGGTATCGCGCTAGTGCGTTTGATGGGATTGCTCTTTGAGTTTCTGACCCTGGAACAGAAGCTCACCCCGGAACGGGTCGCCGCAATCATGTGGCGCGATTACCGGCGGGATGGCCGGCGCGACAAGCCGGGCTTCCTTAAACATCTCTTGCCCGCGGAGGAGACGTTCCCCCCACCCCGCCGAACCCACTCCGCGCTCCCCAAACGCCAGGCACGCCACTCATCTTTGCCATAAACAGGTTCGGTGACCTGTCCACCCGAGTGCCGCTAGTGCGTTGGTTGCGGCCCGGCGCACCTCGACATCCTCATCCGCAAGCTCCGTCAAGACTGCGGGGACAATGATTGAAGCTTGGTTCGTAAAGCTCCCAAGGGCGACGAGCGAGCCACGCCGTGCAGAGGCGTAACTGCCCTTAAGCTCCCGGAGCAGGACCGGCACCACCGTGGGTGGCATCAGGCCAAGCGTGGACACCGCGCTGAGTTGGACTGAGCTATTCGGGTCTTTGCGCAGTCTATCCAACAGGGCGGGCAGGACTATTTCAGTCCGCGATGAGCGAAACTGGAGCAGGGCGGTCGCGGCATATATCCGCAACTGCGCGTTGGTGTTAGTCAACGCCTCCATCAACGGTTCGCAAGCCGATAGTGAAAGGTTTCCAATGGCAGCCATCGAGAAACAAAAGCAGGCGTCCTCGTAATGGGCGCTCTGTGCCTTGGTTTCAGTCAGTAGCCCTATCCAGTCGGCGAGCAACGGGGTCCTGATTTCTGGACCGGCCAACCGGCATGCCGCTGCCGCGCGATAGTGAAGGGCCCATTCATCGTCGCTGCGAAAGTTGATAAACCTTAGCCTCCGAGCGAACAGCATCAATCTGCTTCTCAGCGTTGGCGGATGATCGCGACAGCGCACCATTCTGCGAAGTGCAGGAACAGCGTCCGGCCCGATATTGCGCAATGCCGCCTCTACGGTCCGCCCGTTCCCCTCGCTCCAGTGCGTGTACCACCCTGCGCCCTTCCAGCGGGCGTTCCCCCGAGGATTGTCCAAACTCTCGAGCCACGCGCTCAGCCGCTTACCCTGATACACCGGCTCCTGGCTTGGCAGCACCTTCCATAAAACCAAGGTGGCCAGTCCAAGCAAGAGAACAACAACCGCGATTAGGAGCCGCTTCCCCATATCACCGAACGCTGCCGAACACCGACCGTCGCTGGAAACGAGCACTGGCAGCGAATCCAGTGTCCGATTATCCTGGGGCATCCAACTCTCAACGCGTGGCGGCGATTCGTGTGCATCGGTTTGTTAGGCTTCAGGGCGTAACCTCTTTAATGATGGTCCGCTCCGCTCCGCCCCACAGCTTCAGATGCCATACATTGCCGGGGAACGGGGAAGGCGTGTTGCGAAAGCGCCACGCAAGCTGCGCTCTCGCGGCCAGTAATTTCAACCCCTTAATCTCCCGCACGCAGACAAGGCACACTCGCCACGACTTCTCCTCAGGCCAGTGAACAACAATGCTGCGATGCTGCCCTGCTACTAAGATCGATGAGAACATATCGGGGTCAAACTGCTCTCCTTCTTTCAGCCATCGTGAAACATCTGGTGGCATCTTAACGGATATCGACTTCCAAGCACCGTCCACGCGGGTTTGTACCTCCGCTCGGCGCATGCAAATTGGCTGGCGCCCGGAGTTCGTCACGCAGAAACCAGCCGCACGATATGGAACTGAAGCGTCTCTTCCATAAAATGAGAGAGTCAGCGGAAGTGGCATCGCGGGACGCGACGCAAGAACGAGCGACGCAGCGACGACGCAGCCAAAGACCACGAGCAATGCAACAACTACGATTGGCTTTCGCATTTCAGGGTGCGCTGGCTCACGCTTAACGGAAAGCTGACCTATGACGAGGAGCGCGCCAACAACGCCCGATTTGGAGCAGCGGTGTGACCGCGCTCCTCGTCATTCGGTCGAGCGTTCTTGTTGGGCAGAGGTTTTGTGAGCTGCTTCATTGGTTCCCGCTTTTGCCAGCGGATTTGGGATGACGAACTCGGCCACCTGCTGGCGGGTCCTTCCATCGGCTGACTGTTCCGAAAAGCGCAGGCTGAGCCATTTCGAGTCGCGTGGGACCTTTGACAATTGCCAGCCGACCAGCTTCCAATTATGCTTCCCATCAAAACCCCCAGCAACGGCGCCTTCGAAAGCGGAATCATAGCTGGTGGCTCGTTCGTCGGACAGGACCACCTTGGGAGAGGAAGAGAAACTGGTTGGCCTCGCGAGCTCACATATGGTGAAAATCGCAAGGCTGGCCTCACCCGGTCGAGGGGAGAGTTCGACACTCGCGCCGTTGGCCCACCAGCCCAGGCGGGCGGTCCAAGAACGCGGTAGGTGCGTGACCAGAAAGGTCTTCCACGGTTTGTGTTGGGGCAGCGCGAACGTGTGGTTTGTGCCATAAGAAATGGAGACGATCTTCAGGAATGAGCCGTCCGGAAGACGGTGTTTTCGTGGAGGGTATTTCGCGCGAGTGGCCAGTGCCACCAGCGCCACCAGCGTCACTGCGACCAGTGCAAAACCAATGACAAGGAGATGTCTGGGTTTCATTTCGGTCGATTCCACACTAAGCCGCCCAACGGTCTGCGTCAGGCGCGCCGGACACCTGAGGCAGGATAAACAGCAACGCGTAATCCGGCGTCGCCTGCACGCAGTTGTTGGACTGAGCCGCTTCGCGGCAGGGGGTGGGGCTGCTCTTCCTGGTGGCGTGGCTGTTTCGATCATGAAACGCGCTCTGGACTGTCCAGCCCACTTTGGCCATACTTGGCCCGGTTCCGGGATTTGGCCTCATGGTCATTCTTCGTAACCTATTGCTGCCACGTGGGATAAAAAGCAAAAGGCAAGGGAGGTCCCCCGGGCTCGTCCAACCCCCGATAGCATCGAGGCTCCGCGCGATTACGTCCTGGTTGTAGCCGATCATCTGTGGCGCGCTCCGCTCAATGCTATCTTTGTTCGTTAGCTCGAAGGTCGCGGTGAAGGCCAAGGCTCACCATGTCGGAGAGGTTGCGGGTTTATTGGTTTTGCACGGGAGGTGTGAGAGCGGTTGAATTCGTCTGCTGGCCTGCGGGCAGACCTCTGCCGACAACGGCAGCCAATCGCTCCCTGACCCCCGCTTGTCGCGGAGCAGACCCGCTAGCACCAATCCAGTCGCTGGGCGCCTCTTCAACCGGGAGAACCAAGGCCTCTGATGGTAGCAAGCGATGGACCCATAACGGCAGGTCGTACAACCTCCGGCGCCAATCGTTGTGGGAGGCGATGAACACCACTCTCCAAGGCGACTGGTTGGTCGGCGTCGGCAGCAGGCACATCCTCGACTGACCGGGCACTAACGTGGCTCCCCGCCTGAGGGAGCCCCGGGAAGCAGGAGCCGTCTGCCCGCTTTCCTCGATAGTATAGAGTGGCCAGTGGAAAAGGGCGGCAGCGCCTGAGTTGGATACCCGGAATGCAGCAAGCCGGGCGCCTGACGCGTCATTAGTGAAACCGCTGAAGATGACCGTCATTTTAGCGGGGCCGAGGGGTCGGTTGGCATTCCGGAAGAAAGCCCCGACTGAGAGCAGAAGGAGCAGTCCGCAAACTGCCAAGCCAAGTACCACTTTTCTCATATGACAAGTTGAACCCCGGCGATGAGCGAAGGTTTTGCGCTAAACGTATTAGTTCAACCCAACCTGCCGACCATACATCAACTCAACTCCCTC
>Ga0224558_1001967_pt1 | contig 20014 bp, 18 predicted proteins | sample 714S32024metaG_FD_180682 | JGI IMG/M metagenome (GOLD analysis project Ga0224558, IMG submission 180682) | Peat soil microbial communities from Stordalen Mire, Sweden - 717 S3 20-24 | ecosystem: Environmental > Terrestrial > Soil > Wetlands > Peat | place: Sweden: Norrbotten County, Stordalen...
CTGAGCCTCATCGCTGCACGCCTCGGGCACACGGTCACCGCGCTCGATCTTTCACCGCAGATGCTCTCATGCCTCCAACGGGTCGCTCGTGCAGAGGACCTTGAGATCGAGGTTGTCACAGGTCCAGCCGCGAGTCCGCCCGAGGGGTTCGACGTAGTGATGGAACGCCATGTGCTGTGGACGCTTTTCGATCCCGCTGACGCGCTTGGCTCCTGGCGCCGAGCAGCTCCGAACGGGCGGCTGGTGTTGTTCGAGAGCGTGTGGGGAAGCGTGGACTCTCTCGAGGCGCTGCGATCTCGCGCTCGTCAAGTGCTTCGAAGACTACGAAGCGAGCCCTCCGCCCATCACGGCAGCTACTCCGACTCCCTGCGTCAGTCGTTGCCGCTCGGTTCAGGAACGCCGCCTGCTCGGTTGGTGCAGATGGCGGGTGCGGCAGGTTGGCACCGAGCACGACTCGAACGCCTACGAGACATCGAGTGGGCTGAACGGTGCACGCTGAGTCCTCTCGAGCGCCTTCTCGGCGTCCAACCGCGATTCTCCGTTGTCGCGGATTGACACCCGTCGGGTCGACGGCCGCCGCGAGGCGACCGTATCGCGTGTCCGTCGCGGCCCTCAGGATGGAGCCGCCGGGATCGCCGACCACGGCCATCGTGCCGAGATCACCGACACAGTGGCTTGGACGTACATCTGGCCACCGTTGGCGCAGACAGCGTGGACCGTCTTCCCGGCGTCATCAGTCGCCAGGTAGATCGACCAGACGTCTGGCACGCCCGAATCGGACTGGCTCCCAATCGAGCCGACGCCACAAAAGGAGCGCGTTGTAGAGACCCGGATGCCGGTGAGAAAATCCGGGCATGCCGCAGGCCACCAACGACGCCCGCTCCCTGGTCGACCAGCTCCGCCAGGCTTTCTCGACGCATGACCTCGAGGCGTTCGGAGCACTGCTCGCTGATGATGTTCGCTGGGGAGACGATGAGCATCCGAGGAGGTGCAAAAACCGCTCAGAGGTCCTCGGCACCTTCTCTCGCCTCTTGTCAGATGGCGTAGATGCCGAGATCACCGAACTGCTGACGGGAACCGATGGAATCCTCTGCGCGCTCAGCATGCAATGGCCGGAGAACAATTAACGGCCCGGAGATCGCAGCCTCTACCACGTGTACCTCGGAAGCGACGACCACATAGACGAGATTCGGCGCTACGACGACCGTGCATCTGCTGCGGATGCTGCAGGGATCGTCTGACGCTGATTAGGCCGCGGTGTTACTGAATGTCCGTCGAGGGAGGAGTTTCTCGTTGCATGAAAGCCGAGGGGAAATCGAGAAGCTCCAAGACCTCCTCGATCGCAGCTACCGCGACGCCGGCAAGCATCTGCGCAGCATCCACACCAAGGATCGCCGCGTCCGTACTCCGCAGCTCGTGGAGAGGCTGCAAGGAATGTGCCTGCTGGTCCTGGCGACCGTGAGCTCCAGAGGGCGGCCGCTCAGCGCGCCGGTCGACGGCGTCTTCCACCGGGGCCACTTCTACTTCGGCACGGATCCGAGCTCGGTACGCTGGGCACACCTTCAGGGGAACCCCGCGGTAAGCGCCACCCATCTCCCCTCCGAGGACTTTGCAGTGACCGTGCACGGACGAGCGGTTCGCGTCGACGTCAGTGAGTCGGACCCCGATGGTCTTCGGGTCACTCTGCTCGAGGCCTACACGCCCAGATACGGACCGCAATGGCAGCGGTTCTTGGATTCGGGACCCACATACGCCCGCATCGAAGCGGATCGCTTGTCCGCCATCGACGTGGCCGCGGGACCCTCGGAGTACTCGCAGGCTTTGGCCAAGGACCCCAGGGCCTGATCCGACACCCGCATCGGTGGGATCAGTAGGGCTGTCGACGAACTCGGAAGGATAGAGCCTTCTCTCAGCGCAGCAGATCCGCCGCCGTTGCGGCAGCTTCCGACGCTGCTTGCAACCGGCTCTCACGACTGGTGAAGGGATCGAAGCGATACCTGGTCGATAGCTCTCTCGTCGGGTCCGCTCTGCGCCTCGACGAGCGAGCGGTGCTGCGCGACGGTGATCTGCTTGGTCTGCATGCTCTGGAACTAATGCTCCCCATGGCGCGCATTTCCGCCATCGCCACCGGTACCAGTTGCCACCCTCGAGGTGAGCACTGCGTCCCGAACTCGGATCTATCGGCGTCCCGGAACGAAGCCGAAAGGTTCGTACACTGTCAATTTGCGCCCAATTTGCGCCCCCGGCAGGACTCGAACCTGCGACGCACGGTTTAGGAAACCGACGCTCTATCCTCTGAGCTACGGGGGCTTGTGCTAATAGATGCCTCTATCTATCCGACCATGGAGGCTCGATCCCGCCGGACGCTTGTCCGTAGGAATCCCATAGTCGCACAGCTCATAGCCACGCCATGGCCACAGGCTGTCGCGTAGCAGGGATGACACGCTTGGCACCGGTTCTCGCTTGCCAACTACCTGCCGGCCGGATCACCTCTTAGCGCCCCAAGCGATGGGATAGCACCGAGACCAGTGGCGAGGCATTGCACCCGGAGGGAGGGGTCGGCCGCCTTCGCGAGGCTAGGCGGTTCGAGGAACGCTGGGCGCGCCGTGAGATCGATCATGTCGAGCAAGTTCGATGCATTTGCATCGCGCTTGGTGAGCGCGGGCAGATTCCACTTCGTCTCGACCAGCTTCAGGATCGATGTGTGGTCCGAGGTGACATGTGAGACGTAGTTCGGCTTCGAGTAGGGGCTCACAACACCCATCGGGACCCTGAAGCCGTAACGGTCATAACCCCCCGGCTGCTCCGGTGGAACCCTGATGTCGGGCCTCACATCGTCGGGTACCACGGCCGACGGGGGTGGAACGTGGTCGAAGTAGCCCCCGTGCTCGTTGTACGTCCAGGTCAACAAAGTCCTGGGCCAGGACGGTGAAACCAACAGGGCGTTCACGACTTCGGCCAGGAAGATCTCGCCGTACTAGATGTCCTGTGGGTTCTCCTCGGACTCGGTCCCGAAGTCGGGGTCCGCGGGGCAGAAGCCCGGAAGCGAACCGTCGCGCGCGTCAGCGAAGAACTGCTCGATGCCGACGACGTTCGTGTTGAGCGAGGGGCCCTCGACAAGACGTACGTAGATGCCGAGGGTCGGAAGAGAAGCGTGGTAGTTCCGCCAGGAGACCCCATGCCGTGAGAACACCTGGAAGATCACGCCGTTTGGGGGCAATGCCATCGGGAGAGTGTCGTTGACGAGTCCCAAGCCGGTTCCCGAGATCAGAAAGCGCCTGTTCGGAAACGTCGCTGCCATAACCGAACAGAAGTTGCGATCGTTGATAGGGAACATCTTCGCCAACGCGTAGGTGAAGGGCAGATCGGTCGCGTCGAAGTAACCCATGGAGACCGGACCGCTCGCACTCATGGCAAACCCCTGGCAGGTCCCCCTGTCGTAGGAAAGGTGGCAGGTGTTCCAATCGTTCGAGGGTTGAGCGGGCAGCTGGCAAGGTGTCGGCATGTGGAACGCGTGGAGCGTCTTTCCTTGGTAGGGGTTGGACGCGGTGGGGTTGCCGTGGACATCAAGCCTGAAGCCGTCGCCCCGGCCGAGCATGCCCAAGAGGTTGTCGAACGAATGGTTCTCGAGCATGAGCACGACGATGTGCTCGATCTCGGGAAGCATGTCGGTACCAGCCGCCGTCTTCGGATATGGGCGCGCTCCCACTTGCAGCACGGGTGTGACGACCCGACTCCGTATGTTCGAATCGCCTTGGCTGCACGCGCTCAACCCGAGCCCCGCCAAGCCGGCGACAGCACTGCCGAGGAAACTCCGTCGGCTCAAAGCGTGACCAGTGCCGATACCCCCCCCCGCACCACGGATCCGAGTGGCCACGACGGTAACGGCCCGACGTCGACCGTTGCACACTCGCTCCAGGAGACCGGGCGATTACCTGAAGCACGTCAAACACTCAGAGGTGTCGCTTTAGCGTCCTTAGGAAGACCATTACTTGCCTCTGGCAAAGATATACCAGTCCGGCCCGCCAGCACGACCTCGCAGCAGCGAGAAGGGCAACCAACCCAGATCGAGGAGCATGGCCTTGGCCGCGCTGCCCTTCAACCTCACGCAGGGTGACTGAAAAGACTTAATGTTCGAGGTCCGGTGGCCGAAACAGCAAAGGTGCGGTTAGTGCCACCTGGGACCTTTGGCGCGTTTCGGCAACCTCGTCGTGAGAGCGCGGGGCGTGCTGACAGGCACGCGTGGATCCATCACGTCAAGACGTTGTCATGGGTGCTGCTGGCCGTCGGGCTGGTGGCGTCGACCACCGCCGGGCTGGCCTGGCGCTTCACTACCGACAACGGTGCAGTCAAGTCCGCTGCCGCCACGGCGGACAGCGCCAAAGCCAGGTTGTCGCAGAACCTGCAGGACAACTTCGACGTGGCCGGGACAATCGCGACACTCGTGACGGTCAGCCCGGGGTTGACCAGCAGCCAGTTGAACCAGTGGTTCAGCGTCGACGGCGGAACAGCGCAACATCCCGACATCTTGGGAGTCGGCTACATCGAAGCAGTTGGGCCCAGTCAGCTGGGGAGCTTCGCTGCGGCGGTGAAGGCCGACCCGCCTTTCGGGCTGTCCTCCGGGACTGGGTTCACGCTGAACCCGCCGGGACTGCGCGCCCAGTACTGCCTGCTGCGCCTCGGCGCCATCGAGTTCCACGTTGCCCCCACCAAGACCAGCGCGTTCTCCCGAGCGTTGGCCGCGTTCAAGGCGTTCCTCGCCCCCGGGACTGACGAGTGCGCAGCCACGAGAAGCAACTGGGGCCTCCAGGCGGCGGCAGCGACCGGCGGTGCGACGGTCGCCTCGCTCGACGACCTGATGGCGTGGACCGGGAAACCCGAAGCGGCAGCCGCGGCCCAGACGGAGCTCTTTGGGCCGGTACATCCGATCTGCGAGAGCATCCCCGTCTACTCGACCGGATTGGTCCCGACCACGGCCGCGAGCAGGCAGGCCGACCTGCGTGGTTGGGTGATCATGCTCGTGGGCACCGACCCTCTTATCAACTCCGTGCTGGGCTCCCAGCGCGATATGGCGGTCACGCTCGCCTATCAAGACCCGACCGGTCCACCGGTAGTTCTCGACCGGGTGGGTCATAGTGTCCCCGGCGCGTACCGCCAGACCGTGACGATGGGCCCATCGGGCCGCTGGATAGTGCATCTCGCCGTACCGCCACCCTCTGGCTTGCTGACGCCAGACATCCAGGGCTTGGTGGTGACCCTGTTCGGGTTCCTTCTCACGCTGCTGATGTTCCTGCTGGTACGGGTGCTGGCCACCTCCCGCTCCCAGGCGTTGACGCTGGTCGAACAGAAGACCGGTGAGCTCGAGCACCAGGCCCGCCACGATTCACTGACCGGCCTGCCGAACCGGGCCTTGGTCTACGAGCGAGCCGAGCACGCCATGACCCGAGCACGCAGCGGCGGTCCTGGCGTGGTGCTCCTCGTCATCGATCTCGACGGCTTCAAGACCGTGAACGACGCGTTCGGACATGATGTCGGCGACGAGCTGTTGCAAGCGGTGGGAGACCGGTTGTCGGCGATGTTCGGTGCCGCTTGCACCGTTGCCCACACCAGCGGCGACGAGTTCGTCGTGCTGACCGACGGCGGGCCCATCGACGATCCCGAACAGCTCGCTGACGCCGTGCTTCGCTCCTTGACGGTGCCGTACCGGGTGAAGGGCGCCGTCGCTACCCTGTCGATGACAGCGAGCATCGGTGTCGCAACGGGACTGCGAGCTTCGGCCAGCCACCTGTTGCGTGACGCGGACATAGCGCTGTACGAAGCCAAGGCAGCCGGCAAGAACCGTTTAGTCGTCTTCCGTCCCGAGATGCACACAGCCGTGGTGGACCGGTTCGATCTCGAGAGCGAGCTACGCACCGCTGTGCGCTGCGAGCAGTTCTTCCTCGTGTACCAGCCGATCTTCGACCTCAAGAACATGGGGGTGACAGCCTTGGAGGCCCTGCTGCGATGGAAGCACCCGACTCGCGGCATCGTCCCGCCAATGGAGTTCATCCCGACCCTCGAGTCGTCGGGGATGATCGTGGAGGTCGGTCGGTGGGTACTGACAGAGGCCTGCAGCCAGGCCCGACTGTGGCACGAAGCCGGCTACCCCGTGAGCATCTCCGTCAACGCGTCGGGTCGGCAGTTCGAAGCCGGCGATCTGGTGAGAGACGTACGCAGCGTCATCAACGGCTCCGGGTTGGACGCTCGTTTCCTCGTGATCGAGATCACCGAGTCCGTCCTCATGCGCGACCCGAACACCATTGCCGACCGGCTGCGTGAGCTCAAGCAGGTCGGTGTGCGCGTCGCAATCGACGACTTCGGGACCGGCTATTCCTCGATGGCCTACCTGCAGCAATTCCCGGTCGACATCTTGAAGATCGACCGGTCTTTCGTGTCGGGGATGATGGACTCGAGCGAAGGCGAGGCGCTCGTCCACACCCTGGCACAACTGGGAAAGGCCCTCGGCCTGGTGACGGTGGCGGAGGGCATCGAGGACGAGATCCAGCTCAGCCGGCTCCGGATGGAGGGATGCGACGCCGGGCAGGGCTTCTACTACGCCCGTCCGCTCGAAGCGCAGGACGCCGAACGGTTCATGGCCGAGAAGTCGGGAATAGTCGCCACCCAGAGCGCACATGGCACACCGAGGACGGGACTGCCACGGACCGGTCCAGTCCAGACGAGCGGGAACGGCTCAGGCGGCAACGGCTCACGCCGCAACGGCACGGCGGGCGGTCTCGGTCGCTCTTCGACGCGTCGAGGTGGGAACGGGCAGCACCCCGAGGTGAGGGAGAACGAGACGTTGGGCGCGCCCTGAGAGGCGGGTGAGACCGCCACTACCGTTGTGCAGGTGGCCCGGCACGCCCGTCAACGACGCATCCTCTCGTTGCACTTGGCGGTGGGCGTGGTCGTGCCCGGTTGCTTGGCTCTCACATGGTGGCAGATCACGCGAGCCTTGTCGGGCAACACGCTGAGCTGGGCCTACGTCTTCGAGTGGCCGATCTTCGCCGGCTACGCGCTTTTCGTGTGGTGGAAACTTATACACGAGGAGGACTCGGCCGGAGCAGGTGCCACGGTGGGCGGCGACCACGGCACACCCACAGCACCGGTGTCATCGGCGACGAACCCGTCCCGAGGGACGCTCGAGGAAGATCGGAATGCGGCAGGCCACAGGCCGGTCACCGAGGAGGGCGCCCTATACGAGGACGGTGCGCCGGACGAGGACGACGTCGAGGAGGACCTGACGGCCTACAACGAGTACCTGGCCGCCTTGAACGCGAGCGGACGCCGCAAGCACTGGTGACACGTGCGTGGGTAGCGCCCTGACGTCCGACTCCACCGACGCCAGGGCGCCGACCAGGTCCGAGGCCAAGGGGGAACCCTGATCACCCGTCGGCCCCAGACCGTCACCACAGTGCGAGTCCCGAGGCCCTGGCAAATTCTTCTTGAATTTTTCAGGAATTTTTTCCCGCCCCTCTTCACCACGCGACACCCTCACGTCATTATTACGGCATGCAGAGCAGCTGGGTCCGGCGGACCTCTCGTCCCCCCGTGGAAGTACGAACCAGCACGAGACGCCGCAAGACGGCGAGCGCGTTCTGGCAGGATGGACGAGTCGTCGTCGTCCTCCCGGCCCGGCTTCCTCGAGCTGACCGCGTGGAGCTCGTCGAGGGTCTCGTCCGCAGGGTCCTGGCCCAGCGCCCTCACGTCACCACTTCCGATCGCGACCTCGCGATCCGCTCCACCTCGCTCGCCGACCGGTACCTCGGCGGAGTCCAGCCGGTCTCGGTCCGCTGGGTGTCGAACCAGCAACGCCGCTGGGGGTCTTGCAGCTCGCACACCCGCGAGATACGGATCTCCGACAGGCTCCGGGTGGTTCCGGGCTGGGTCCTCGACGCGGTGCTCGTACACGAGCTCGCCCACCTGGTCGAGCCCACCCACTCGGCGCGCTTTCGGAGGCTGACCAATCATTACCCGCGCACATCCGAGGCCGACGTCTATCTCGCCGGCTTCACCCTCGGTTTCGAGTCCGCCCGGGCGCCGAGCCCACTCGACGCGGACGGGCGCTGAACCCATTTCGACGGCGTGTCGCGCGAACTGAGCACACTCGGCGCGGACGGGGAGCGAGGAACAGCTCTCGTGGTTTCGCGGTGGCGTCTAATGGCGGATCCGACGCCCCGAGAACACGGGCGTGGCCACGGCTACCCAGTGCTCCTTGGCGCCTGCTGCCCAGGGCTCGAGATGGCGGGCGGTCACCCGCTGCGACCAGCTATCCCAAGCGTCGGTGATCTCTCTGCCGATGCCTTGGACCATCACGCTCCATCCCTCGCTCTGTTCGGCATCCACCGAGTCGATCTCGAACACCACCTTGCCGAGCGTCGCCGCGTCCAGCTTGGTCCCGGGGTCAGTGCGAAAAGCAATCGTTCGCCCCTCGAGCACGTAGTTCACGGGAAAGATGAGCGGCCGGCCGTTGCTCACCATGGCGATGCGTCCCACCGACTGGGTGGCGAGCAACTCCAGGCACTCCTCCTCGGGAATCTCTTCCAGGGTCGCGTCTTCCGGCACAGGGTCCTCCGTCAACAGTCTGACCTCTCAGGCGGGCAGGGCGCCCGAGGGGTGCATAATCACGTGAACACAGATACACAACAGTCCGCCAGAGCCGAATAAGACTTGGAGTGTCGGCGGACTATGCACGAAGAGTGAAATCCCTGCTCACGCGCCCTTTTAGGAACCTTTGGCCCTAAAGAGCCGTTGCGGTCCCGCCGACCAAATCCAGATGAGCTTCGACACGACGGCTCCTGAAAAACGAGGGGCGCTCTCGAAGATCGTCGCCGCGCTCCTCATCATCGTCGTGAGCGGGGCCTTGACCGCAAGAGCGGTGGCCGTGTTCCCGCTACACCTGAGCATCCGCCCTGTCCTATCGGGGAGCATGCGGCCAACTTACGCGCCGGGCTGGGCGATCGTCACCCGCCCAACCCCCACGAGCACCTCGGTCACCGCTGCACCGCCATGCCTCACCTCCCCGTCCTCGTGCGGGCCTTTCTCGTCCAGCGGTTCCAACCTCTACTACTTCAACATCTGGAACACCGGCACGACCCCTGTCACAGGTCTCAGCTACGTCCTCACCGCGACGGTGGCCACCTCGCCGTCCGCCTGTCCGGTGGCGTGAAACGGCGGCACTTGCTCGGGGTCACAGACAACGGAATTCACCCGGGCGACGAGCGAAACGTACTCAGTCAGCGGCGGTGTGCTGCCGACAAATCCCGGCTCGGAGGTCCATCTGTTGGCCCTCGTGTACTCTCCGTCGAACATCACGGTCAGCGTCTCGGTCAGCTCCGGGGTCATACGCCAGATCCGGGCGGCGACCACCACCAACGCGTAACGCGGGTGGTCCTCAGCGGGCAGCCCTCGTGGATGAGCATTGGGCCATCGCGCTCGAAGCCGATCGACGCCCCCGTGTCGAAGGCTCGACGGCGTCTGGCCGCCGGAACGCCTGCGGGGTCGGTAACGTGGGTTCATGGTCACGTCAGAACGCAAGCCCTTCACCGACGAGCCGACCACCGACGAGGAAGACCACGTTCTCGCACGCGTGGACAAGCTCCTCGCCGAACACGACCCCGCCGGCACCCCGGTACGCGACTTCCTCGGAGCGCGCTTCGACACCGGGCTTGCCTGGGTGTGGTTCCCCGAGGGCCACGGCGGGCTCGGCCTGCCTGCTCAGCTCCAGGACCCGGTCGAGCGCAAGCTGCGCAAGGAGGGTGCGCCCAGCGTGGTCGACCAGAACGTCATCGGCTACGCGATGGGGGCGCCGACGGTCCTCACCCACGGGACCGAGGAACAGAAGAAGCGCCTGCTTCGACCCCTGTTCACCGGCGAGGAGATCTGGTGCCAGCTCTTCAGCGAGCCGGGGGCCGGCTCCGACTTGGCCGGGCTGGCCACCTCGGCGGTGGCGGATGGCGACGAGTGGGTAGTGAACGGCCAGAAGGTCTGGGCCACCCTCGCCCATGTCTCCAAGTGGGGGTTGCTGGTCACGCGCACCGACCCGAACGTGCCCAAGCACCGCGGCCTCACGTACTTCGTGGTGGACATGCACGCGCCGGGGGTCGAGGTGCGCCCGCTTCGCCAGATCACCGGCGGCGCCGAGTTCAACGAGGTCTTCTTCACGGACGTTCGCATCCCCGACTCCATGCGCCTGGACGCGGTAGGGGCCGGCTGGAGGGTCGCCACCACCACGCTTATGGTCGAGCGCGTCGCGATCGGCGAGGGTGACCAGGCGCGTGAGTCGGGACCGATCGACCAGGCGCTCGGGCTCTGGAAGAAGAAGCCCGACAAGACGGGCGTCGACCGCGAGCGGCTCATGCGACTGTGGGTGGGCTCCGAGGTGGCTCGCCTCACCAACCTCCGGGCGCGCGAGATGCGCCGTGCGGGCACGCCGGGCCCCGAGGGGGCTGTCGCCAAGCTCACGACGGCCGAGCTGGAGAAGCGCATCTACGAGCTGTGTATGGACCTGATGGGCATGGAAGGGACCACCTACCCGAACGGCTACGAGATGAAGGCGCCCGAAGCGGTCAACCTGTTGCGAAACGGTGGAGACGAACGCGTCGCCTTCCTGCGCTCTCGGGGCCGTTCCATCGAGGGCGGCACCTCCGAGATCATGCGCAACATCCTCGGGGAGCGGGTTCTCGGGCTCCCCAGTGAGCCGCGCGCCGACAAGGACATCGCCTGGGCCCAGGTGCCGCGCAGCTGAGCACCACAGCCGACAGGCCCACCCGGGAAAGCGCGTGTGCCGCTCGGAGCACAACTGCCGGTGGCTCTTGTCGGATGCCCGTCAGCCATTCGGCCACCGGCTGAGGCAGAGCTCACCGCCATGCACGTAGGCGCGCTCGAGATGGAGCTGCATCTGGCGAACTCCGACTCGTTGAAGGCCAAGCGGGCTGTGGTCCGCCACCTCGTCGAGACCGCACGACGCCGCTTCGCGGTGTCGGCATCAGAGGTCTCCCACCACGACCGCTGGCAGCGTGCGGGGATCGGGTTCAGCGTGGTTTCCCCCGACGTCTCGCATGCCGAGGAGGTTCTGGACCACGTCGAGCGCTTCGTATGGTCGCACCCCGAGGTGAGCGTGCTCTCGAGTGCCAGGCACTGGCTGGAGCTGGAGCGCTGAGGCGTGATCTTCTCGTCCTTGCGCTCGTACAAGACGTCATGGGCGGTGCCCGACGTCCTCGCCGCGATCACGTTGCTCGTGATCGCCGTGCCCGAGCAACTGGCCACGTCCCGGCTCGCCGGGATGCCACCCATCACCGGCTTCTATGCATTCGTCGCCGGCACCGTGCTCTTCGCGCTGCTCGGATCGAACCCCCAGATGTCCGTCGGCGCCGACTCCACGATCGCGCCCCTGTTCGCCGTTGGGATCGCCCACCTCGCGCCCACCGGTTCCCACGGGTACGTGGACCTGGTCGGGATCCTCGCCGTGATGGTCGGCGCGCTCGTCGCGCTGGTGGGCCTCCTGCGCCTCGGCTGGATCGCAGAGTTCCTCTCCGCACCGATCATCACGGGGTTCCTTGCCGGCGTCGCGGTGATCATCGTGGTGCACCAGATCCCTGACCTCTTCGGCCTCCCGGCGGCGAGCGGCAGCACCATCCACCGCCTCGGAGTTGTGGCAAGCCACCTCGATCACACAAACGGATGGGCCCTGGGAATCGGGGTGGTGGTGTTCGCCGTGGTGGTGGCTGGCGAACACCTCGACCGCAGGCTCCCGGGCGCACTCCTCGGGCTGATCGGCTCTACCGTGATGGTCGGCGTTCTCGGCCTTCATTCACACGGCGTGGAGGTGTTGGGCACCCTCGCTCACGGCGCTCCGCGCTTCGGCCTCGTCGGGCTGTCGTGGTCGGCGCTCGGGAGCGTCATGCCCATAGCCGGCGTCGTCGCGCTCGTGGTGGTCAGCCAATCGGCCGCCACGACTCGTGCCTTCGCCGACCAGGGCGGCTACGAGGTCGATGTAGGGCGCGACTTCCTCGGGGTGGGAGCCGGCAGCATCGTGGCCGGGCTGGCCGGCTCCTTCCCGGTGAACGCGAGTCCTGCGAGGACGGCCGCGGTCGCCTCTGCGTCCGGGCGCACCCAGGCAGCCGGTCTCGGCGCGGCTGTGGCGGTCGTGGCGCTCGTACCCGCGGCGGGGCTGCTGAAGGACGTGCCCCTGGCGACTCTCGCAGCGGTGCTGATATTCGTGGCGACCCGCATCTTCCACGTGCGCGATCTCCTGTCCATCGCCCGGTTCGATCTGTTCGAGCTCGCTCTCGCCGTCATCACCCTCCTCACCGTGGCCCTCGTCGGCGTGGAACAAGGCATAGCCGTAGCGGTGGGCCTCGCCATCTTGGACCGCACCCGACTGAGTGCCCGCCCCCAGCTGCACGTGCTGGGCCGCATACCCGACACCACCAGCTGGGCCCCCCTGAGCAGTGCGGAGGGATCAGCCCAGGTGCCGGGCGTGCTCGTGGTGTTGTTCGCCACACCGCTTTGGTACGCGAACGCGACGCATTTCCGCGTCCAGCTGGACCTGGCGCGCGAACGCGCTGTCGGAGCCCCGCATGCGGTCGTGCTCGACGCGATCGGTATGAGCGACGTCGACTACACCGGTTCACGCGCGCTTCGCGAGACGCTCGACAAACTCGACCGAGACCACATCGTCTTCGCCGTGGCACGGGCAGGGGAGCACATGCGCGAGAGCCTCTCGCGAAGCGGCCTTCTGCAACGGATCGGGGAGGACAGCTTCTTCATGTCGGTCGACGAGGCCGTCACCGCTGTCGACGAGAAGAGGCCGGGCGTCTAGGCCGGCGACAAGTCTCGCAGCTCGAGCCGGTCGAAGGGGGCGCATTCGATGGCACCGGCCACGATCGCACCAAGTTCTTCGCCGTCTGCCACGACGAGGCCTGAACCTCTTCCATGGATCACAACGCGCACGCGCGATGGGGAGGGGAATTCCCCGCTCCGGCGCCAGGTGAGCACGGCCGTAGCACCAGGTACCGCGTCTTCGAGCCGCATCTCGTCGCGGCGTACCGGCCCGAAACCGTCGCCGGCGTCGTCTACACAGAATCCTTCGGCTACACCTTGCGACGTCGGCCAGCAGTGAAAGGACAACAGCCGCGGGGCGTGGTCCGCATCGAGGTGTCCGGGGCGGCCGCCGGCCACGTCGCCACCCCTGTCGCCTTCCATCAGGCACGGACCCGACGGCTCGGCAAATGCGTCGTCGAGAGGGAGGATGGTCCCTGAGCGCACGAGCACCGGCAGCCGGTCCGCCGGTGCTCTGAGCCTCACCACCCCTCCGGCGTCGCCTCCGAGCTCTCCCCCGTCATCCCTATCCACCATGTCGCGGGTCTCCTTCCCCACCGCCCTGCGGTCCTCCTCCCCCACCGCGCCGCGGTCCTCTGGCCACAGGCTCCACCAGCGCCCCGGCGGCAGGAGGACCTCGCGGCTTCGCGCGCCGGGCTCGGTGACGGGAGCGACGAGCAATGCGTCTCCCAACAGGAAGATGTCGTCCTCTGCTGTGGCACTCGGCTCTCTCGAAATGCCAGCCTCCTCGTCCGTCGACACAGTCGCAGCAGCCCTGCCGACACCGCGAACAGGCCACCACACAGGTCGCACCAAGGGCACGCCGCTTTCGGCCGCCTGGTGGGCCAGCGTGTACAAGTAAGGAAGCAGCCGGTACCGAAAGCGGATCCAAGCACCGACGCTCCGGCACGTCGGCTCAGCGAAGCGCCACGGCTCGCGAGGGGGAACGCCCACCACCGAGTGCGTCCTGCAAAAACCCGTGAACACGCTCATCTGGAGCCACCTGAGGTAAAGCTCGTCGTCGGGCACCCCACTGAACCCTCCGGTGTCGGATCCCGAGAACGCAACGCCCGACAGCCCGAGCCCTATGAGAGTGGCAACCTGCTGGCGCATCGAAGCCCAGGTCGATGCGGCATCACCGGTCCAGTTCCACGCCCAGCGTTGATTGCCGGCCCACCCCGAGCGCGACACGATGAACGGGCGCCGCTCGGGACGAGCAAGGCTCAGACCCTCGAAGCCCGAGCGGTTCATCAGCAAGCCGTAGAGGTTGTGGCCTTCGGCATGATCGCCACCTCGCCCGTCGAAGTCATGGCGCGTGTCGAGGGGGAGCGTCGGATCGCCCAAAAGGGAGATGGAGGCCGGTTCGTTCATGTCGTGCCAGCAGCCGGCCACCCCCGCGTCGGTCATAACCCGGTATTGCGCTGCCCACCACGCACGCGTTCGCGGATTGGTGAAGTCGGGGAATACCACCCGCCCGGGCCACACCACGCCTTGGACCGGGTTGCCGTGCACGTCGGAGCAGAAGTGGCCGAGAGCCCTGCCCTCGCGGTACAGGTCGTAGGTGGGGTCGACCTTCACACCCGGATCGAGGATCGAGACTACGCGCGTGGCATGGCGGGCGGCTTCCGCCGCGAGCGCAGAGAGCTCGCCGAAGCGTGACCGGTCGACGGTGAAGACCCGATAGCCGTCCATGTAATCGATGTCGAGGTGGACGGCGCTCAACGGGAGCCCCTCTCTCTCGAATCCGTTGAGGACGCCACTCACGTCCTTCGCGCTGCGGTACCCCCACCGGCTCTGGTGGTACCCGAGGGCCCAGCGTGGAGGCAGGCAGGGCCGGCCGGTCAGCTCGCTGTAACGATCGAGCAAGTGCGGGACCGGTCCTGCGATCACGTACGAGCGAAGCCGTCCCCCGGCGAAAGCCACCGATGCCTCTCCTTGCCGGTTCCGAGACGTGTGCGCGTCACCGAAGGAGAACACCGCGTGGGTCGAATTCTCGTAGAAGGTGAGCGTGTCTCCTTCGCCGTGCGTGGCGAGGACCACCGGCACCCCCATGTAGAGCGGCCCGGCGCCAGGTCCCCACGCGCCTCCAGCATCGCGGTTCCACACGCGGAAGGTGCCGCCGCGCAGGTTCACGCCCGATGATTGTTCGCCGAGTCCGCCAAAGCGCTCACCGGGCCGCATCTCGACGTTCTGCTCCCAACCCCCGCCACGGCGCATCGGTGGGGCCGCTCGGCGCAGCACCGTCCCGTCGCGCCACGTCACCTCGGTCGCGCCGTCGCTCGCCACCTGAACATCCAATACGTCGCTGATAAGGCCCCAGCCCCGAACGTCACGGTCGAGCAGGAGGACCGACGGAACGACCCAGCCGGGCCCCCCTGTCCCCACCCGCCCCTCTGCCAGCGCGTAGGGCACGGGCTCCGGCCCAGGGCCCCAACTGAGCAGGACCACGTCGCTCGCCATGTACCGGACCTCGAGCTGCGCATGGGTAAAGACGAAGCTGGCACCTCCGGGCAGGGGATCCACGCGCTCGAGCGAGCCCGGGGTGACCACTGGGCGCGCGGCTTCGCGCTCTCCGCCATCGCGCCACGACGCCGCTTGGCGGCGCACGGAGTTGACCACCACGAGACCCACCATGCGAAGTCCCAGGTCGTCGAGCACGTGCACTCCAAGGCGCGCGCGGGCAGCGACGCGGCGCAACCCATGGCGCAGGCGCAGTCCTCTCACCGCGGGCGACATCGCCGGAAGACTACGCTCCGGCGGTAGCGCTTCATCGGCCGTATAACGGCTCAGCGGTCCGTCGGGCAAAGGGCGGAGGCAGGTGCGAACGAGACTCACCGAGGTCCTCGGGATCGAGCACCCCGTCATGCTCGCCGGCATGGGAGGCGTCTCCTACCACCGCCTCGTCGCGGCGGTCTCAGAAGCGGGCGGGTTCGGGTGCCTTGGCGCCTCCACGATGCCCACCTCGGTGATGGTCGAGGAGATTCGCCGCGTACGCGAGCTCACAGAGAAGCCCTTCGGCGTCGATCTGCTGACCGCCATGCCCGGAGACATGAGCGAGCAGGTGGAGAAGATCATCGAGGGCGGGGCCTCGGTGTTCGTCGCCGGCCTCGGCGTGCCCACCGACGTGGTCGACCTGTGCCACCGTCACGGACTCATGGTCATCAACATGTGCGGGAAGGTGGACCACGCGCGCCGCTCCGTGGACGCCGGATGCGACATCGTCGTCGCCCAAGGCACCGAGGCGGGGGGTCACACGGGCCTTATCGCCACCTTGCCCCTGGTGCCCCAGATCGTCGACGCGGTCGGAGACCGGGTCCCGGTCGTCGCGGCGGGAGGGATCACCGATGGAAGGGGTCTCGCGGCGACATTGGCGCTGGGTGCAGACGGAGCGTGGGTTGGCACAAGGTTCATAGCCACGCCCGAGGCCCGCGCCGTCGCCGGTTACAAAGAAGCATTGCTGGACGCTTCCGAGGACGCTACGACGATCAGTCGCGCCTACTCGGGCAAGACGATGCGCGTCCTACGCAACGCGTACACGTCCTACTTCGACGAGCATCCAAACGAGCTTCAGCCGTTCCCTGCGCAACTGGGTCGCTCGATCGGGGACAAGGCCTTCCATCTCGGCGGGGACGACCGGACCCCGGAGGTCGATCCCTCGATAGAGAGCTACCCGGCGGGTCAAGGGGTGGGGGCTATCGGCCGGCTGGTCCCGGCGGGGGAGCTGGTCTTGCGGTTCGTGACCGAAGCCGAAGTCGCCCTAGCCCGGACTAGACGGGGCCCTCTCTAGCAGCAGCGCCCGCCTCGGACAGTCGCGCACGGCGCGCTTCGCCAAGTCGATCAGGTACGGCGGAACCGGCGTGTCGTCGAGCACCGGGAACCCCCATTCGTCCAAACCCACGATCTCGGGTAGCAGCTCGACGCAGTAGCCAAAGGCATCGCAGGCGATCGGGTCGACGCGCAGGCGAACAGCGGTCGCGGTCACGACAGTCGCGTGCTCATCGTGGCCTCCAGCGCGCCGGCGTCGCTCTGACGGCATCGTGCGCCGATCGCGGCACACTCAGGACCGGACTGCGATTCGACCCTTGACAGGGCCTGCGGCGCGCATGCTCGGCGAAATCAACAGCGAAGACTCCGAGCGCGCTCCTGACGAGCCGGATGACGCCATCGGGATGTCGGCACGCCCCCCGTCCTGACACGACGTCGAGACGCTTGCGCAGCCGCGCCAGAGTGGGCCTGTCGCCGTCGCCGTGAGCGAGACGGGCAAGGTCGCCGGCCATGGAGGGAAGACCGAAGACGCAGGGCCCGCACTGCATCGCGCTCTGGCCCGCCATGTACGAGACGATCCGGGCCGTCTCGGCGACACCACACGCGAAAGCAGGGACAGCGGCGAGGACGCCGGCTCCCATTGCGCTGCCCGCAGCTGCCAGCGGCCCCGGGGCATACGCAGTGTCGATCAGCTCGGGGGCCAGCCACGTGCCGCCGTAGCCGCCCACGAGCACCCCGGAGACCTCTGCCACCAGGCCGGCACGCTCGAGGATGCGGGCGACCGGCGTGCCAAGCTCCACCTCGTAGACCCCCGGACGCTCCACTGCTCCCGATGTGCTCACGAGCGACGTTCCCGGTGCGTCGAGCATTCCCACGGCGCGAAACCAGTCCGAACCGTGGCGCGCGATGAGAGCCACGTGCGCCAGCGTCTCGGCGTTGTGGACCAGGGTCGGGCGGTGCCTCACTGTCAGGGGAACCCCCTTCTCCTTGCGAAACGTCGGCCTCGCAGAGCCTCCTGCGATCCAGCTGACCAGCGCGGACTCCTCGCCGCTCACGTATCGACCCGGGGGCCGAAGCACCCGGACGCGCACGCGTCCGAGCCCGGCGGTCGCCCGCTCGTGCAGAGCCCGCTGCACCGCGCGCGCACCGTCAGGCCGGTCGTCGGCAACGCAGACGAGGATCTCACGCGCACCCACCGCCAGAGCAGCGAGCTCCGCCCCGTCGAGCACGAGGTGAGGTGCACTCGAAAGAAGCACCCGGTCCTTATCGCTCGCGGGCTCGCCCTCCATGGCGTTGACGACGAGCAGCGGATGACGGGAGCGACGCACGGAGTCCCACTTGCGCGCGGAAGGGAACCCGGCGCCTCCTCTCCCGGTGAGCCCCGACCGCCTGACGGCTTCGAGCAGTCTCTCGGCGAAGTGGGAGTCACCGCGCCCTGGAAACGGCATCGGGCCGTGCACCAAGAGATGCGCGCCGAGATCGGTTCTTGCGGTCTCGTGCCAGACGGCGAGAAGTCTCGGCAAGGCCCCGGCGACTGTTGCAGGAGCCGTCTCAGTTACCGTCATCGAAGCCCCCTGTTCCAGAAGTGACCGACGCGAGCTGACCGGTGAGCCGGGTGCTGACGATGGAGACGTCGACTCGCAGGGAGAGCGAGCCCCCCGTTCGATCGCGCAGGGCGAGGAGGATTCGAGAGCCGTCGAGCCTGACGATGTTTCCCTGGTACTGACTAGGGACGTCCGGCGGACCGAAGCTGGCCTGGCTCTGCTGCATCACAACGCCACCCAACGAGCCCGGGTTGCCGAGGATCACCATGTCGAGCACGGCGCGGAGCGATCCCTGAGTCTGCGCCTTCATGGCGACCTGCTCCAAGCCGTTCGACTGCACCGACCGGACGACCGAGCCGGCGAGGTTCGCTCTATAAGGGGGGGCTGGAAGAGAAGTCGAGGTGGAGGACCGGCTCGACGGGCTCGCCTGGCTGGGGGATGGCGCAGAGGGCGCTTGCGTCGCGGGTGAGGCGCCGGGCGCGCTTTGCGACCTGCCGAGCAGGGACGCCGGCGTGCCGGCCCTTGCAGCCCATCCTGGACGCAGGGGCCCGCTCGCGGCCCACGCAGCCATCGCGATCACCACCAGCACGCTTCCCGCTCCCGCACCGACGCGCATCCCCGCCTTGGCGGGCCACCCAGAGACCAGTCGCCAGCCGATCGAAGCCAGCACAGCCGCCACGCATACGATCGTGAGGAGCACCATCCACCCGAGATGAGGATCGGTGCCGGTACCGATCCCGTGGAGCAGGGCAACGGGCCAGCTCGCATAAGCGAGCCAGTGCAGGGCGCGCCAGGCGCGATAGCCGACGCGTTGGCGCAGCAGGCTCGAGATCGTCACCGCGAGCAGAAGGTCGACTGCGACCGTGCCCAAGCCGAGCCACAGCCGCCTGTAGGCAGAGGTGAACGGCACGATCGCCGACACCCACCCTATCGGGGCGTAGGAGTCCGAGACGGTAGTCACGACGTGCAATGCGATGAAGATCATGCTCAACAGCGACACGCGCCGGTGAAGGTCCTGCAGCGCGAATCGTGGCCATTGCGTCGTCCCGAACCTTACCGAGGTGAGCACTCCGAGTACGACCGTGCCAGTAAGAAGGAGCAGGGCCACGACGCCTATCGCGCGCGTCGTGTACCACAGCAAGTGTGACGATGTGGCAATCATCTGAACGAGGCGGCTCTCGTCATCTCACCACGAAGTCCCTCCGGACACCACAGTTGGGGTCCTCCGAGTGGAAGCCGGCGCCTTCGCCGGCGCTTGGATAGCGGCTCCCGACGAGCTGGAAATGCCCGACGCGCTCGAGTTTCCGGAGGTCGACGAGGTGGATGCAGACGGAGTGGTTGTGAGCGCCGAGCCGTCGGTGGCAGTTGGCGAAGAGCTCGACGGTCCCGGGAACTGGTGCGCGACAACACCCACGATCAATGCGACCGCAGTGACGGCCCCAGCGGTCGTCCAGCGGAATGCTCGGCGGACGCGGTCGAACGCCACGCCTCGTTGCTCCTTGATACTCGCGTAGTGCAAGTTGTGCTGAGAACCCGTCATGGCCAACTCCTTCCCGGCTCATGGTGCTCCGTGGAACATGACCAACGTATGAAGAGCGGCTTTGAAACAACTGTGAGTCGACCTATGGGCTCGCTTTGAGCTTCCCGAACTAGCTGTGCTACCAAGACGCAGTGTCAGCAGGCCACCCTCCGACCGAGGTGACGGCACCGTCACCTCGTACGAGTCGGGCGGGAAGCTCGAGTGCGTCGAGCTGAGCAACAGCTTGCGCCCCCCAGATGATTGCAGCGGTACTTGCGGCATTGGCGTCGACGCAAGAGGCTGCCGCCACCGACACCAACTTCCAGTA
>Ga0224558_1001968_pt1 | contig 20004 bp, 19 predicted proteins | sample 714S32024metaG_FD_180682 | JGI IMG/M metagenome (GOLD analysis project Ga0224558, IMG submission 180682) | Peat soil microbial communities from Stordalen Mire, Sweden - 717 S3 20-24 | ecosystem: Environmental > Terrestrial > Soil > Wetlands > Peat | place: Sweden: Norrbotten County, Stordalen...
CGATCAGGTGGCCGCAAAGCGCGACGGCGTCGAGGAGTTGGCGGTTGGGGTTGCTAGAACCTTGCACCCCGCCATTGACTCACATCGAGCATCCGTTTGTGGAGGACTTGCTCAGCAGTCTCCTAGGAAGGGCAGACCACCGACTCTAATGCCGAGCAGGAGGAGGGTTCGCCTCCCGCCGGCGCTGGCGGCGGCGAGTCCCGGAGGCCCGCCAGCAGACCTCGACGCTGCGCTGGATGTATTCGAGCGACCGGCGCACGTTGATCGACGAGGACTCCCGCGTGTACCGGGTGGGGATGGCCACCTCCTGGATCCGGAAGCCCCCCAGCACCGCCGCCACCAGGATCTCGGTGTCGAAGACGAAGTCGTCCGAGTACGACTCGAAGGGAATCGACTCCAGGAAGCGCCGACTGTACGCCTTCATCCCCGAGTGCATCTCGGTGAAGTGGGTGCCCAGCAGCAGATTCTCGGCGACGGTGCTGAAGCGGTTGCCCCAGTAGCGGTAGAGGGGCATGCCGCCGGCCCGCGGGTCCCCGGTGCAGGCGAAGCGAGAGCCGAAGGTGAAGTCGGCGACCCCGGCCACGATGGGGGCGACCAGCGCCGGCACCGCCGACGGGTCGTACTGGTAGTCCGGGTGAAGCAGGACGATCACCGTGGCGCCCAGGTCGAGCGCCTCCCGGTAGCAGGTCTTCTGGTTGCCGCCGTAACCGCGGTTGCGGTCGTGGACCCTGACGTCGATGCCCAGCCGCCGGGCGAGGTCGACGGTCCCGTCCGGCGAGGCGTCATCGACCAGCAGGAGGTGATCGGCGGTGCCGGCCGGCAGTGCGCCGACCGTCCGTTCCAGGGTGCCCTCAGCTTTATAGGCGGGGAGGGTGACAACGGTGAAATGGCTGGCGGGTCCCATCAGGACTGGAGATGATACCCGCCGGCGGCGACCGACCCGGCCCGCGTAGCCTCAGGCCGCCACCTAATGGCCGCCTCGACCCGTCTCTCAGGCCGGCTCCCCGACTGGTTGACGCTCCCTCTCCTCCTCGACATCGAGCCGGGTCACCGAAAGGTATCCGACCAAGACGACGATGAGGACGGTCAAGCTCACGCTGCCGGTTCCTCGACCCCAGTTCAGGCCGCCGAGGATGTGGGGGACCCCCATCCAGTCCGCGAACGAGGCGCCCAGCGGCCGGGTGATGATGTACGCGAACCAGAACGCCACCACCGCGTTGAGAGGGGCGAGGCGGTGGGCGAGCGCGGGCACGGCGATGACGACAGCGAAAAGGATCCCTAGACGCCAGGAAACCGCGGTGGAACGTGTACGCGGTGAGGTCGCCGGCTGCCGTGCCGAGGGCGAAGGTGGCACACACCGTGGCCCAGTACGAGAGCTCGCGCCGCAGCGTCGTGATGTGGTGAATCGAGAGCGTCCGCTCCGTCAGGTACCAGACATCCCATGGGACAATCGGCCTGATATGCGCGTGCTGGTCACCGGAAGCAGCGGGTTCCTCGGGCAGCAGGTGGCCACGCATCTGGCCTCGGACACCAAGATCGAGGTGGTGGGGTTCGACCTCAAGACGCGGACCGACGTCGGCGTCGCCACGATCGTGGGAGACCTTTGCGACCCGGCGACCCTAAGGCGGGCCTGCGATGGTGTCGACGTCGTGGTCCATTTCGGTGCGGTCGGCGACGTCGATGTGGCCACGAGCGACCCCGACCTCGCCCAGAGAACCAACGTTCTGGGTACGCGATACATCGCCGAGGCGGCTGTCGCCGCCGGGGCGCGGGTCGTCTACGCATCGACGTGGGAGGTGTACGGGCCGGTCCAATACGAGCCGGTGGATGAGGACCATCCGTGCGCGCCACACCACGTCTATGCAAGAACCAAGCTTGCCGGCGAAGAGGAGCTGCGCGAAGCCCATCGGCGCGACGGCCTCCCCGTAGTCATCCTGCGTCTCGGCACCGCGTACGGACCGGGCATGAGGCCGAACACCGTCTTCCGCCGCTTCGCGGACGCGGCCCGGCGGGGAGACACGCTGACGGTGCAGGGAACCGGCCATCAGTGGCGACAGTTCACCCACACCTCGGACATCGCCCGTGCGGTGAATCTCGTGGTGGGCTCTGGCCTCGCGTATAGCACGGTCAACGTCGTTGCCGAGGAGACGGTGACCATACGTCAGCTTGCCGAGACCGTATCCTCCCGCTATGGGGGAGCGGTGAGCTTCGGCCCCGAGCGCCCCGGCGATCCGCCATCCGCGCTGATCACCTCGGCCAAAGCGGCAGAGCTCCTCGGCTGGCGGGCATTGGTCGGGTTTTCGGATGGGTTGGCTGACCTGCTCGAGGAGTTTGACCGCGAGCACGGATGGGCGACTACCGGCGCGGAACAGCACCCACGCTGATGGGAGGGTCAGGCGCTTGTCGTCGCCGGTGGGTGAGAGCGACGGCCGACTGGGGTCGAGTGCCAAGGGCGACGTGGCGCATCAGCTCGGCGGTGCTTCCAACGAGTTGGGCCCGGTCATAGGGTCGGACCGCTCTGGCGGCTGCGGCGCCCATTGCCCGCAGCGTCGCCGCGGGTGTCAGAGCCACCGTCGACAACGCCTCGGTCATCGAACGGAGGTCTGAGGGCTCGCAGAGCCAGCCGGTGACGCCTGGCTCCACCAGGTCGGGGAGGTCACCTACCCGGGTGCCGAGCAGCGGGAGCCCGTGGACCATCGCCTCGATGGCCACGGCCGGGAAGGCCTCGGTCTCCGAGCAGTACACGGCCACGTCGGCGGCTCGCCACCACCACTCCAGATCCAGCCAGCCCGCGCGTGGGGAGATCGCGACATCCGCGTCGCTGCTCGTCAACCCGGATGACGTCCTACGAAGATCGTTGTCTGCCGCCAAGTCCTCGGTCCGGTCACCGTGGGGGAACGGCCGGAGCTCGAGTTCGTCCAGATGGCAGCCACCGAGTGAGCATGCCCGCTCGGCGCGGCCTTGATCCTGGCTCAGCATCGATGAGCCCTCTGCCCGCTCGAACCAGCTGAACATACCGACTCGGATTCGGCGGCAAGTAATCGGCCGCCCAGGTCCACGCCCCGTGCCGTTGGTAGAGATCGCGAATCTGGAGGTACATGTCCAGGTCCACGTTCAACTCGACAGAGGGGAGCTTCGAAATGGGGCGTTCGGGATAGTGGTCAGCGCGCAGACGCACCCCCTGCTCGATCTGCCACGCCGCGGAAAACCCTTCCCAGGCCCAGACCGAACACCCATGGCGCTGCGCCAATTGCATGACCGCGTGGTTCACCTGGACATGCTCCTCGTGTCCATACTCGCCCCACGGGTTGTGCGCGAAGACGGTGGCGCCTTCGTGCATGTAGCTTTCGAGCATCCTGCACATGCTTGTGAAGTTCGTACGGTATCGCTCCGCGCAGTCCTTGGGACACGACTCCATCAACGAGACGCCGTACCCGATGGGTCTTCTACGCAGAAGGTCTGACTGTTGGTGAACGCCAGCGGTTTGGAGAGGCAGGGTTTCTAGGCTATTGAGGGGATAGCCCGCTATGGCTCGTGCCCTCGCCGCAGCCAGATCCGTGTTGACGGCGTGCCCGGGAAGGACCATGACGATCCTGTGGGCGAAGGGGAGCGCTGCTCCGAGCCAGAGGACCTCATCGTCAGGGTGCGCGACGACAACGACGACGTCACCTGCAAAGGGGAAGCTCATTCCACCTCCAAGCCGGGTCAATGCCCGCGGACCCGGACGTCGATGCCCAGCCGGCGGGCGAGGTCGACCGTCCCATCGGGCGAGGCGTCATCAACCAGCAGGAGGTGCTCGGCGCTGCCGGCGGGCAGGGCTCCGACCGTCCGCTTGAGGGTGCCCTCCGCCTTGTAAGCGGGGAAGGTGACGACCGTGAAATGGCTGGCCGGGCGCATCAGGATTCTGGATGATAGCCGCTCCGACCTCCCCGCCCTCGGGCTGGCGAGGCGGGGAAAAAGCACCTCAGGCCCCGCAGGCCTATACCTCCATCCTCTGGTCCGCCTGGGGCTGCCCTCCCGTCACCGGGCTGAGGAAGCCCTCCATGGACGCCTGGAAGCCGGGCTCGGTCCCATAGGCCAGCGGGCCGAGGATGATCACCGGCCCCCACAGACCTGGACGAGGCCACCGCGCACCCCTTCGACGAGGTCCGCCCGCATCCGAGTCCGTTCCTGATGTCTGCAGAGCGTTCATGACGCAGTCCAGCGTCATGGTTCGGCGCCCGGCCGAACGAGGGGCTCGGCCGGGACCCGCCGGCCCGCAAGAAGATCCCCACGGTCAGGCCGCGGCCACCCAGTGCCCCAGCACCTTCGCCGCGAAGGACGACAACGTCGCTGATCCACTTCGCCCCCCCAGCAGGGCGGCCCACACCGCCGATCCCTTCAGCCCGACGTTGGCGTGTCCCGGCACCTCACCAAGGTTCACCCTCTCTCGGAGCAGCTCCCCGAGCCCCAGGCGGCGCATCAAGGTCGCGGGGAGCAGCAAGCCAGCGTCGGCCACCAGATGCTCGTCGTCAAAGCGAGGCGCGGATGGTGTCGAGACTGTGGGATGCTTTCACCTGGCGGGTGCTCGTGCTGAGACGTTGGTCTTCTGAAATCCATTGTTCCAGTTGCAGGTTAAGCACCCCTCTCATGCTGTCAGCCCCGTTGCTGATCGGCGTTTCCGGGTTAGCATCCGGCGATGCCGCACCGCTACGAGCTCGATGGAGCTCGTGCGCTTGCCATGCTGTAGCGAACGGGAACTGACGAGGGCTCGCTCACACGGGTACCTGGCGAACTCCCCGACGGCGGGTGTTCCGAACGGAGCCCACGGTGTCCGAGTCGAAGAGGTACCAGAATCGAGTGCGATCCGTCCAGACTCTGTCAGACCGTGTGGCGAAAGGCGCTCGCCGAGACGGGCGAGCTCACGGCGTCGTCGGGCGGTCACCCCTGGTGGCATAATTGGCAAACCATCCCTCAGCCGCGCCTTCTGATGGGCGGAGAGGGTCGCCGCACAGGAGGGGGGCCACGACCCAGTCCGAGCCCCAAACGCGCGTGATCGCGACCACGCGAGTGCTCTGGACCCACCCACTGCGGTGGTTGATCGCGAACCCCACCCCTGCAACGGTCATGGGTCTATCGCTGATCGCGGCGGGTCTCCAGGTCCTGGTAATCACTCGACCGAACATGCTTCTCTCAGGCGGCACGTACGACACGGCCTTGTATCTTGGTAGCGCGATTAAGTTCGTGCACGGCGTAATGCCGTATCGGGATTTCGCGCTGCTTCAGCCTCCCGGGTTGGTATTGGCGCTAACACCGTATGCGCTTCTATCCCTCGCCGTCGGGAGTCGCGGGGCGCTCATGGTCCTCACCGCCTGCACTCCAGTGCTCGCCGCTGCCAATGTGGCCCTCGTCGGCCGGCTTGTCTCTCCCCGCGGCTGGCGGGCAGCTCTCGCAGCCTGCGGTCTTATGGCCGTCTATCCGGCCACATACGAGGCCCTCCTCGATGGAATGCTCGAGCCTCTCATGGTTCTCTTCTGCCTGATCGGAGCCCTGTTGGTCTTCGACCGTGGCGGCTGGTCGCACCGCTGGCGGCTAGCGGCAGGTGGCGTCGCATTCGGCTTCGCCACCTCGATCCTAGTGGCTGCTGTGCTGCCAGCTAGTGTAGTGGCCTTGCTCAGCATCGGACAGCTTCGACGCCGCTTTCTCCCGTTTGTCGGGGGTGGCATCGCCGGTGTTCTCATCCCCGTCATCCCATTCCTAGCGGTGGGTCCCGGTCCTTTCCTCCACGACACCATCATTACCCAGCTTGCTAGGGCACAAGGGGCAGTGCGCAGCCCGGCGTACGACGTGTTCATGTACCTGGCCTTCAGGCCAGGGGCAGGCGCTACACCTCATCGCTTGGCGTTCAGTTCGGCGGCTGTTGCTGTGCTCGTCGGCGTGGTCCTCGTGGGATTCATTGCCACCCGCCACCGCCTGATGCCTGTGGAGTGGTTCGCCATAGGGTCTGCTCTCACCCTGGGCGCAGCTCAGTTCGCGATCGCCATCTACTATGAGCACTTCCCGGCGATGCTGATCCCGTATCCGGCCATGCTGCTAGGCTTCGCGGTGGGCAGAATCAGTCCTCGCTGGGCACCCCGCTTGATCCCCTCGTTAGTCGCCCTCGGAGTTGCCGCGCTGGTGATCACTCAAAGCGCTGGATTCGCCACAGACGCTGCCGTTGACTACGGCCCATCCGTCGACGCTATCATCCCCCCTAACGGTTGCTCGTCCGGCCTGACGGTGATTCCGTACGACGCAACAGAGCAGATGTTGGTGCAAGCCGACAGGATCTGGTCCTCTTTTCCCGGCTGCACGGCGCTGAACGACCCGGTTGCGCAGCAACTCGTCGATGTCCATTGGGGCGTAGACGCACCCGCTGACTTTCTGAGGTCCCTCACCCACACGAACTACCTGGTGACCGACATGCCCCTTAGCTCGCCGAGCTGGGTGAACCCGCCGTTCCCTGCTCTGGTTGCCTACATCCACGACGACTTCAGGCCCCACCAGTCGGGGCCGCTCACGATCTACGTTCGGAATGGATTCCCGGTCGCCTGAACCTTGGCCCGGGATTCACCGATCGGTAATCAGTAGGGCCCGCGGTGGAGGCTCGGACTGAGGTAAGCGCCGCCAAGTGGCAGCGGCCGACGCAGGGTAGCGACGGAGTGCGCCTTCGATCACTTCCGATGGCCGCGGCCATGTCATCGGCGGACTCGGCGACGACGCGGGAAGGAGGAGACAGCAGGGTGTAACTCAGCGACCGTATGCCGACCTCAACAGGGGGCCCGCTACGCCGCCCCCCGCGGGGAACGGGGGCCCCCGGGGCGCGGTGGTGGCGCCGGCATCCCTGGCCCGGCCTCCTCGCCGGCCTGGCCGCCGTGGCGCTGCTCGCCATTGGGGCTGTCGTCGGTTATGCCCCGGGGGCGCTCCCGGACACCCGCGGCTGCCACGGCGGCCGTATCACCATCGGCGACCGTCACCGCCAGCCCGGCTGCCGGGGCCACCCAGGCGCTCACAGCCCCCGACGGCGCTCCGAGCTCGACCCCCCTGCGGCCCCGACCGCGACGCCATCGGCCGGAGCGCTCGTCTTCCAGACGCTGGGATCCGTGGACTGCGAGTTCGCCGGAGCGACCATCCCCTCCTGCGAGACGGTCGATGTGGCGTACTTCGCGGACCCCGACGCCAGCAGCCAGTCCCAGGACAGCGCCGTCGTCACCTTTGCGAACTCGGCGGTCACGATCGGCACGAACGCCAACGGCGCCAGTCAAACGACAGTGCTCGAATCCACGCAGACACAGGGTCTGCATGCCGTCCTGCTGGGGGAGATCTGGTACCCCGCGGCTGGGACATGTCCGCACACCGTCGCCGTGACCGGCTCTCGGGATGGACGCACCGGGAGCTGGAGCGGCGGCTTTCAGGTCGGTGCGCAGGCCAACTCCACCCTCAGCGCGTCACTATCCGCGAGCTGACTCCCACCTGGTCCCCCCCGGCCGCACCTCGACCGCGCCGAGGCACGACCGCAGCACCCGCGCCTCAGGTCATCACCCCAACCGGCTGCCGCCCTCTCTCCTCGTCCACGTCGATGCGGCTGACGCTGAGGTAGGCGACCAGGAGCGCGATCACAACGCTCAGGCTCAGGCTGACCGTTCCCCGACCCCAATCGCGGCCGCCGAGTGCGTGGGGCACCCCCATCCAGTCGGCGAACGACGCCCCCAGGGGTCGGGTGATGATGTAGGCGAACCAGAACGCCGCCACCGCATTGAGGTGAGCGAAGCGGTGGGCGAGCGCGGGCACGGCAATCACGACCGCGAAAAGGATCCCGGACGCCAGAAAGCCCAGGTGAAAGGTGTACGCGGTGAGGTCGCCGGCCGCCGTGCCCAGGGCGAAGGTGGCACACACGGTGGCCCAGTAGAAGAGTTCGCGGCGCAGGGTGCTGATGTGGTGGATCGAGAGCGTCCCCTCCGTCAGATACCAAGCAGCGAACACAACCACCAAGGTGACCGCGAAGCCCACCGTCGACACCGCGTACGGCACACCCAGCTGGATGTGCAGCGCGTCGGCGACCATGGTGCCGAAGATGGCGACCATCACCACCGCCAGCCAGTACACCCACGCGATGTAGCAGCGGACGCGCAGCTGGAGGATCAGGGCTGCGGCAAATGCGACGGCTCCCAAGCCGACGGCGAGATAGGGGTCGATCTGACGCACCGAGTAGTCCGAGGTCGCCTCGCCCATGGCGGTGGTCAGGATCTTGAGGATCCAGAAGTACGCCGTGATCTCCGGGACTTTCCTCAGCGCCCTGCGGTTAAGGCTCATCGGGCGGGAAGCTACCACCCCTCGGCTTAGGCGCCGCTCCCGTCAGCCAGGTGGCGCTCCAGGTCCGCCAGACCCTGCGGCGACCCTATCTCGTAGAAGCGCTCGGTCACCTCGAACCCGGCGAGCTGACCCGCCGCGCTGAGATCTCGCATGAGATCGGCCAGATCAGCGACTTCGCCCGAGGCGATGCGATCGATGACAGCCGGACGAGAGAGGATGGCGAACCCATAGTCGATCCACTCCATAAGCGCCCGCCATTCCTCGGGGCGGCCCTTGTCGTAGACGATCCATGCCCGGCTGAGCCGCCGACCCCGAGGATGAAGAGCCGCCCCGAACGCTCGCGCACGCGGGCCAGCCCCTCGGCGAGCCCCTCGACCGCCGCGACGTCCAGAGCCTCGACGATCCTCCGGGTCTCGGCGAGGTACGTGTCGGTGAAGGTGTCCATCACATCAGGCACCTTCCCCACCATACCGTGGCCCGGTGGGATGCATGGTCGTCAGCACCTGGTCGACCCATCCGATCCTCACCCCAGCCTCCAACATTCGGCGGCAGCGGTTCCAGTCCTCAACCTCGTCGAGCATCCACGCGCGCGGGTCGGCCTCGAAGAAGCGCAGGTCCGTCATATAGATAGTGGCTTGGAAACAGAACTGGCCGAGTTCCGGGGGGTACCGACCGAGGATCGGTTCATGGTACGGAGCCGTCGAGGCAAACCTGCTGCAAACCATCTCGAAGCGCCCTTCTCGTGCCGCTCCGAGGAGGACGGCAATGTGCTCAGGAGAGAACTCGTCGTCGTCGTCTAGGGGCGCGATCCAGCGCCCGCGAGCCAGCTCTGCAGCGAGGTTCCTGGGGGGGACTCCGGCCACCATCCACCGCTGCGCGGGGTCGGAAGGGGAGACGCTGCGGTGCGGCAAGTTCACGAAGCGTATTCGGGGATCGTCAAGAAGCGCGATTCGCTCTGCCGTGTCGTCAGTGCACCCATCACCGACGATAACGACTTCGAAGTGTTGGTACGACTGAGACAGGACCGATGGGATGGAGCGTTCAAGAAGGAGATCGGCTCGATTGTAGGTGGGCATGCAGACCGTTACCAGAGGTTCGTTCTCCTCAAACACGGATGCATACGAGGGAAGAGTTCTCACACTCACCAGACGCTCCCGCAACTCGGGGATGCGGTCGAGCAGCCCGCCGGCGATGCGCTTCGTCTCGAGCTGGCCGCTGAGGAGCCGTCGCGCGTCGTCGCGCGACTCCGCGATCCGATCCCGAAGCCAGGTCACATCACCCCGCGAGGCAGCGCTTTCCGCCTGCAACGCCGCGAGAGACTGGTGCGCCGCTCCCAGAGACTGGTGCGCAGTCGCGAGAGACTGGTGCACCGTAGCGTAAGAATCGTCCAACTGTCCGGCAATCCTTCGGAGGCCCGAGCGAGCCTCGTCCTGGAAACCCTGTAGCTGCGCCAGCAACTCCCGCAGGGTTGCGTCGATCTCGTCAAACCGCTGATCGACCACCGAGTGCATGGTGCGCTCGACCCCCGACGCAACGGCACGGCGGCAGGAGCGGGGGACGAACCGACCAAGTCCTATGGGCATCACGCGATCTTACAACGGGCATGACGACGGGAAGCCCTCCCCTGTAACCTCTGGCCCAGGTTCCTTCCGGCTCGGTATGACCCATGCAGGACGGTGACCTGTCGTCGGTGGGCCAACCACCTTCGAGCCGTCGGGTCCGGACGGCGGACTCGGCCGGCCCCTCGCGACGGCAGGGGCCGGCGCGCAGACGTCGATGGTGATTGGCGTTTCTACACTTGGTGTCAAGGCAGAGGCGGCGTGAAAAGTCGCCCATCCCGATTTGTCGCCTCAAGGCCGGGGATAGTCAACGACCCGCCCGGTCAACCCCCCAACCCCGCCACCCACGGCCGTCCCCATGGCCGTCGTCACCCCCACATCCCCAGCCGACGGATCAGGGCTCGGACACGGGGTGCTCGAACCCACGTCGCCGTACTGGTCGACCGTCGAACATCCTCCGTTGCCGTCGACGACGACCGGGTGCACGATGGCAAGCGAGTGTATGCATAGTCCTAGCCCAACCCGTAAACCGCTCATTTGCAGGCTAATCGCGCTAACACCGTCCAGAGAGAATAGAGCGGTGTGGGATCCCTGCAATATCCGCGCCACGTCTCCGTTGATAGTGTAGGAATCCTGGTTCACTGTGGTGAAACGCACGGTGGTGGCCCTCGCTGACGTGTAGGTTAACTCAGCCATCAGGGTTGCTCCCGCCACGGGCGTCGTCGCCGTCAGGCGAAGCAGCGCTTCGGACGATTCCGAAGTGAAGCACAAATCCCCCGCCGCTCTCGACAACGTCCCCCCCGTCGCCCAGATCGCCGCGTTGCCACCGGCAGTCACTAGGTCGGTATCCGTCACCAAGACGGCAGATCTAACGAATCCGGACGAGTCGATGACGACCGGAGACGCCCCGACATCCAACGCTCCGACGCTAATGCTCGGGTCGATCAGTGGAAGGACGTTTGTTAGCCGATTGTAAGGGGCTATGAAAAGTGCGGCCACAGTTACCGATGCGTCCAAAGGCATGACGCTAAGTTTCCCCGTTGACAGCTCCGCAGTCTCCGCCCGAAGATTGGTGAAGTACTCGGCCGCACTCGCGCGCTGCGTGAGGACCCCCCCGGCATTCAGGCTGACCACCCCGTCCACAGATGATGCCACGAGCAGTACTGCCACACCCACTGCCGCCCATCCCCTGGCACGGGCCCACCAACCCGCCCACTGGCTGGGCAGCACAACCAGCCCCATCGCCGCCGCCGAAAGGGGTAGCACCCACACCATGTACTGGACGTCAGCGGCTAACACGTGCTCCGGATAGATACCCAGGCGCCCCACGCCAAGAAAACCGTAGAAGGCGCAAAACACACCTCCGAAGAGGATGAGTGCCCAGCAATTCCGCCGCTCGACCACGATCGCCCCACCAGCCGCTACCAACGAAAGCACGCCCACGACGACCGCTGCCAGCTTGGAGACCCCGTCGAACCGCCAGAAGCCCACCAGAGCGGGGACGAACCAGCGGGTGTAGGTGACCGCGATGAGCCGCAAAGACGGTCCGATCCCTCCTGACGGGTAGGGTTGGTAGTAGAACTTCGCGATGAATAGGGCGCCGGCGACCGATATCGCGAGAAGCGCGCCGTACGAGTAGCGCTGCTGCCAGACGCCTCTGACCGCCTGTCCCCATGTACCCCTGCAACCGATGAGCCCCGCGTCGATCGCCACCAGGAAGAGGGGTGTGAAGAGGGTACGCTCGCTGATCAGCGCACCACCAATCGAGAAGACGAAGGTCATGACGTGCCACCTCAGCGAGTGCAGCCTGACGGCTCGCAGATGCGCGGCCACGATCGCGAGCACGAAAACGCAGGCCGTGGGGATGTAGATGGACTGGCCCCAGTAGGATGTGATCGTAAGAACCGGCAGGCACGTGCCAACCACACCCACGGCGACTGCACGCCGCAAGTCAGACGCTCCCAACTCCTTCAGAGCCCAGTTGAGTGTCAACAACATGGTCAGAAGCACTATTCCGGCAATCACCATGCCCACGAGGTTGTTGAGAGGGCTGATCCACAGCTCCAGGGTGTAGAAGAGGTGGTCGAGCGGCGAGAACTCCTCGTACACGCTGTAACCCAGGTACTGCCACGTCAAACCGAGGTGCCGAGCGAGGCCGAACAGAACCAGATCGTCGTCGAAATACGCGAAACGCGACCAGACGAAGGCGACCCAGTACGTCATCACAGCGATGAGTGTCAAGGCCATGGGGCTCCGCGCTCCGAGCTCGCGCGCCCGCCGTCCAGAGCCGACTAGCCATCCATTCGACCGCCGCCTGGGCCGGAGTGCGGAAACCCGATCGGGCGACGCAGGATCCGACACTGACGAGCTCATGCTTCTGATCCGGCTGCTGCGGCAGGGACCTCGCCCTTCGGCTGCGGTCCGCGCACCGACCGACCCAACCGACGCCCATACCGCCGCCCCGGGAGTTCGATGAAACGGTAGCTCACATCAGCCAGCACCACGGATATGACGCCGATGGCGAGTAGGCGGAGCGGGAGGTTGCTGAGGTCCGGAGGGCTTAGTTCTGCACCCATCCCGTACACACTCAGGATAACCGGAAAATGCCAAAGATACAGGCCGTAACTCCGTTCCCCAACCCACACTGCACCCCTCATGGGCGGCCCGAGTCGGGCCACGACAGGCCGTGAGGCGTAAACGAAGACCGGTAGCGCCAACACGCCAATCGCCAGGTCGAAACCTGTGAACCAGATCCAGTGATTGTACTCCGAGGCTCGACTGACCCCTAAGAGTATGAGGATGCTTGGCACCAAGAGCACCAACACAACCGCGAGGCTCGGCTTACGCTTGGACCGCTGCACGAGCAGCCGAAGCCGCGTATACAACACTATCCTGCGCGCGAACATGCCAAGTACGAAGAGGGGCAGGACCCCGAGAAACTGATGCACAAGGAACAGCCTCTCGATACCCATCCCCGGGCCAGGCAGCGACCCCCAGTACCAGTCCGCCAGCGGCCCGCCGGCCAGTGAGATATAGAGGCGATACCCAAGGCCGAGGCCTGCCAGGCCAAGCGCCCCACGGATCGGCCAACGACCGATCACCCACGCGAGGAACGGCATCGTCAGGTAGAGAAGCATTTCGATCGTCAACGTCCAGATCGACCCGTCAACGTTGAGGTTGCTCGCCGTGCCCGGAAAGAGCCACTGGGTGAGCGTGGCATTGGCAAGCACCTGTTGGAGGCCAAGCCCGCTGAATAGCTCTGAGTGCGGCGCGTAAAAGAGAAACACGATCCCGACTACGACGTAATACAGCGGCGCGATGCGGAAGAACCTGCGAACGTAGAATTCGCGAATCGACGGTCGTCGGTCCTTCCTCCAGAAGTAGTCACAGAGCAGGTAACCGGAAAGGAGGAAGAAGACGTCGACCCCCCACGTGCCCAGGCCCTGGACTAGTCCGAACCCGACCTGTGGGTTGCCGTCGGCGAGAGCCCAGCAGTGATCGATGACAACGCCCACGGCAGCGATCCCGCGTAGCGCCTCGATGACTGGGAACCAGTCGCGGTCGGCGGCGGCCGACCCGTGCGTGGCTAGAGTTGTCGGCGAATCAACGCCTTCAGGGGTTGTCACCCCAAACGCGGCCGAATACGACTACCTCGCGGCCCAGGCGTGGCCTGGCTTCCGCGCCCACCGCCCGGGCCCGGCGCGCCCTCAAACTCTCGGCGGATAACCAACTTCGTCCGCTGCCAGAGGCGCCTGCACTGGTGTCCCGTGACCCCATCGCAGAATGCGCCGATCAAACAGGCGAATTGCCGTGGGCTCCACGCCGATCTGGCCGATGACTGAGCCTATGGGGTCCTCTGTTCCCAGATCGAGCTCGGCGGTAAACCCCTTGAACAGGGCGAATGCGCGAAGCCTGCCTTCAACCTTCTCGATCGAGATCCGCGCGAGGTCGCTCCCAGCCTCACCACCTCGAATATGGCCGACGGTAACCTCATACCCATGCTGCCGAGCACCTTCCAGTGCAATCCGGTGCAGCGCCGCCTGCCTCATGATTCCCGGGGACGTCGCACTCTGGTATGCCGACACTTCCGATCGGAAGTTTGGGTAGCGCATATCGACGATGCGCTCGTTAGCTGGCACCCCGGTGTGCCTGTTCTCAACAAGCCCTGCCGCCACGCTCGATCCCCCGCCTTGATGGTAAACGAACGCGGACGGGGCGAGCGTGATCCGGTAACCGAGCGACTTGCTTCGCAGCGTCCAGTCCGTCTCCTCCGAGTATCCTCGACCGAACACCGGATCCATTAGCCCGACGCTGCGGAGCGCGGGCGTTGGGATGCAGATGCAGAAGGAGATCCCAGCAGGGATGTCGACCGCCTCGTCGCCAAACTCGGCGCCCAATTCGTCCGCGAGCCAGTCGACCATTCCCTGGTCGCTCAGGTACCGGTCCGGGTCGGAATTTGGCAGTGAATAGATCGACACGTTGTTGGACCACGCGGTGACCGAGCCAATCGACGCGTCACTCGAGCACGCACCAACCAGTTGTGTCACGACGCGTCGTGAGAAGATCACGTCCGAATTTGCAATGACAACGTAGTCGTAGCCACCTTGCAGAGCACGAAGCAGCCCGAGATTCACATTCCTCGGAATGCCAAGGTTCCGCGGAGAGCGATAGTACCCGATGCCCAGTTCCTCGCAGAGCAAACGGACGTCGCCGCTGAAGCCGGGCAGTGGGCTGGCGTCGTCCAGAACGAGGATGTCGATCGCACAAGCATCGTTGGACACACGCGCTGCCGAGCGCAGACATGACGGCACCAGCTCAGGCCCGTTGTACACGGTGATGGCGAGGAGGACTCTTGGCTCCAAGGTAGCTACTCCATTCCGCGCAAGGCGCCCAGGATCCTCCAGTATCGGTTGGCGATCCGATACGCACGAGAGCTCAGGACCCGCTGATACCGAGCGCGCTGTTCCGCCATCTTCGCCTCCAACTGAGCCATTGCTGCCTGAGTGTCGACGCTCTCTTGCTGGGCAGACACCAGACGCTGGGTCAGATCGACGACGCGTGCATTGGCGATGTCCACGTCCTTCAGAGCTTGCTCCAGCGACAGCGCGTCCAGCGAGCCCGCGACATCGGTCAGCCCCAGGGCTGGAACGCCACTGGCCTGGCGCCTCTTGGCCACACCGGCCTTGGGAGATCCGGCCCCCGTCTCAAAGGCGTCGCTGCTCATAGCTCACACTCCTCCGTCTGTTGTGTCACGATTGTACTGGTCGCACGTGGAGGCCGCTCGAGCAGCGACCAGTACGCCGATAGTGTCGTGCGCGCCACCGCAGCCCAATTGCATCGGTCGCCTCCACGCTTCACTATGGCTGAAACCTGGGCTCTCGCCGCGGCTGGTTCGCCCAGCAACACCTCCGCAGCGTCGGCGAACGCCTCCGAAGTCCACAGTCGCGGCAACCCCGAGATATCGCCATATCTCTCGGCAAAGGGGCCGAAAGGGACGAACACAGTGGGTGTTCCGAACGCGGCCGCCTCGTCGGGCACCAGTCCGAATCCCTCCGCACTCGTTGGATACAGGACCAGCGCGGCGTGGCGAAGCAGCCAGTTCCGACCCGCGGACGTCACACTCGGCAGCGTGTGCACGCGCAACGGCGGCGCCCACGCAAAGGCCTCGGCAATCCTGGACGAGCCCTGGGGCACGTGGGCTCCAGCTATCACCAGCGACAGGTCGTGCCCGCGACTGTTCAGAACCTCGAGCGTGCGGATGGCAAGGTCGCGGTTCTTATGTGTGTGGTCGGTGCCGAGAACAAGGAGGAAATCCTCACCCGTGAAACCCCGGTGAAGCAGCTCGTCGGGCATGACCTCTGCCTCGTCTCCGCGCAGATGACTCGTCCCGGTCGGAACGACAAATACGCGCTCTGGGTCGACGGCGAGCCGCTCGGCCACGATGGCCTCTCTCACATGGTCCGAGATCGCTATGACTCCATCCACGAGGCTGCAAGCGAACCGCACGCTCTGCCGATACGAGAACCAGGCTTCCGCAGACTCATGGTACCCAGGCACCTGATATGCGATGACATCGAGCATCGTCACCACGGTTCGGCGCCCCGCCTTTCTCCAGGAGTCCAGCCGGACCCCTGAACTCGGTTGGTAGGGCCGATGAAACACGTCTGCACGCGGGAGTCGCGTGAAGTCGCCATCGGCCACAACCTGGATGTGGACCTTGGGACTGCTGAGCCTCACCCTTGCGTAACTCGGTAAGGGGCCGGCAACAGCCACACCGACAAAACTAACCTCTGGTTGATCGGCCAGGGCCTCGATCAGAGCGAGGACCGTCACCTGGGTGCCCATCTCCCACGGCCCGAGGCACATCGCGTCAACGGTGACGCGCAGGCCGAAGTGGGCTGCGCGAGCGGTCTGAAGAACGTCGAGAAGGCCGGAATCTTCCTCCCTCGGCTCGGTCGCCGCTCGGGCGAGCGCCGCAGTCTGAGGGTGGAGCGTTCGGAGTTCGGTAGTGTTCGGCTGGTGGCGATCCGGGGCGCTGATGAGGTCAACCTCCAAGAGCGTAATGAAGGTTGACGGGTCCAGGTAATCGACCATCCCGTGCGCCCTGGATCTGGCCGAGTACTCAATGAGCACCGCACCGGGGTCGCCACGCTCACGTGGCGTCGGCGACCCCACCACCGACAGGCCCTGCTTCGTAATGAGCACCGCGGGCCCCGCCGCGTAGGGGATGGGGATTGGCGAGAGCGCTTTCGGTCTCCGCCGAAGGCGAGCCGTGATGACGCTCTCGTCTGGGGCCGCAGCTAAGTGGTCGACACCGGCACCCCTGCTCGGGAATCGCAGGTAGCCCGCCGCGTTCGACAGGAAGGACACCGAAGCGCAGCGCAAGTCGGAGTCAGCCAATGCGAGAGCCGGATCGAGCACATGAAGGGGAACGACGATCGGGGCTGTGACCAGAAGCACATGCCGATCGAAATCGCGCCCTGAAAGGTTCACGAGCTCTTCCAGGTTCGAAACCCTCCACCAATCGACCGTCAACTCATAACGCTCAGCTAGCCCTTTGAGGTCCTCGAGCGCCGATGCCTCAGGGGCGCCGATGACGATCGGGATCCCGGGACAGGCGACCGATAGGGAGGCGAGCGTCGGAGCCCAGCGGTCGGGGGACCCCGCAACATGGAGGGCGATCACTGCGTCGGCGTCTTTCGTGGCGACCGTCAAGGGATGAATCACGCAGGCTCCATGTCGAGGACGCCACGCACCCAGTCGAGCAAGGAACGTAGACCGTCCTCCAGCGGTACGCTCGCCGAGAATCCCAATTCCAGTGCCGCGGGAGCTGAATCGCACGAGGCGGCGCGCACGTCACCATCGCGGAAACGGCCACTGATGGCGGGAGCAGGGGCTCCAGCGAGACGGGCCAAAGTCCCCGCAACTGCTGCGATCGTCGTGGGGCTGCCTGAGCCGATGTCAAGCAGACGGCGATATTCCGGCGGGCGGTCGATGGCCCTCACGAACGCGGAAACGACGTCATCCACGTGGACGAAGTCGCGGATGATCTCCCCGTCCTCATAAACCTCGGACGGCCTCCTGAGTGTGGCCAGCCTCGCGAAAAGGGTCAGTACCCCCGTGTAGGCATTGCTGAGCGACTGACCAGCGCCGTACACGTTCTGCAGCCGCAGAATGCTGAGGCGCGTCCCCATCGCTCCTGACCATGCGCGCAGCACGTGCTCTTGGGCAAGCTTGGTGGCACCGTACACGCTGGAAGGATCCGGCACCGTGGATGCCGCTGCATGCGGAACGGGGACGGGCGTGCCGCCATCAGGGGCGCGTGGGTCAAAACGCCCCTGCTCGAGGTCGTCGTGCAGCCGAGGTCCCGGTCGGTATCGCGTACCGTTCGCCGACCACTCCCCCTCGCCATAGACGGCCCGCGACGAGGCAAGAACTATGTGGTCGGGAGGACACTCCCACCGGGCAAATGCATCCAGCATCGCAGTCGTGCCGACAACATTCGTGCGTGCATGCCGTGTCGCTTCGAGAAGGGACTGCTCCGTCCCCGTCTCTGCAGCGAGATGGACGACGACGCGCGGGCGCTCGACCATGAGCAGAGCATCCCAGTTGGCCGACACGGTCACATCCGAGGGAATCAGGCTGATCTCGGGTGGAAGCCGCCTACGTGCCCCGCTTCCGCGAGGGTGGACCTGCGGGTGGAACGAGTCGACGACGATGACCCGCTCTCCGCGCTGTACCAGGCGCGTGGCGAGCGCAGTGCCGATGAACCCAGCACCGCCAGTGATCAGGACCCCCTCGGTACGTGCACGCTCGCTCATCGCGTGGCGCGGGGCGCCCGCAAGAACGCGCGTGATCGCTTCGGAACCGGCCTTGCGCACCGAGGCCGTGGGTAGACTTGGACTGGTATGTCAGGCGCCGTCACCGGGGTGGGGAGAGACGCGCGTTCAGGGCGCCAGAGATCACGCATGTGCGACACGAGGCGGCGCCTCCTGATCATGTGGCGAGGTCACCTCCGTCCAATACCTAAGTCTGCCCGGGGCGCCCATTATGCCAAGTTCTTGGCTACTGTTGGCCGATTGGCTCGTTGCCCTTCCGTCGTAATTGTTTTGGGTGGACTCATAGGGAAAGCCTTCCCCACATCGCGCCAATCAGTTTGCTTGCGTCACACTGCGGCCTCGCCACATCCCCCTCGCGTTCGCGCCGGCAGTTCCGTGTGGAGGGTCGCCTCGACTTCGGCAGCCGCCTCAGGTCCGCCGACTCCTACGGCAGCGGCCCGCCGCCGAGGCAGTTGGCGGCCTCCTGCCAGCCAGTGTCATAGGCGAGCTGCCAGACGTTGCCGTCAGACCCACGCCACGAGACGTTGATAATCCCTGAGGCGGAGGAGACCACCGCTGGCGCTGTGGTGAGCGGTCCATTGCCCAGGGACGAAGGCGCCGTCCAGCTCCCGTAGATGTCAGTCTCATGCCAGAGATTGGTCGAGGGACCGACCCAGAAGACGTCCAGCACGCCAGGTGCCATCAGGTCAGGCTCCGGCTCGGAGTTGAGCGGGACGCTGCCGAGCCCCCGCACCGACTGCCAGCCGTTGTCGTAGGCGACGCTCCAGAGATGGGTGTCGGTGCCCTCCCAGAAGACATCGAGCTGGTACGTCGCGGCCGCGATCGCGGTCGGGGGCGAGCCCATGGGAAGCGGGCTCAGGTTCTGGGCCCCCGACCAGCGGCCGTTGACGGAGAACTCGTGCCAGAGACCCTGGTCGGTGCCCTCCCAGAAGACATCGATCACCCCGGGGGCCACCCAGACCGGCGCCGGGTCCGAACCGAGCGGCCCGGCCCCGTCCGAGGCGGCTGTTCCCCAACCGCTGCCCGGCAGGTAGGTGATCGACCAGAGGTTGCCATCGGCCCCGGTCCAGAAGACATCGATGCGTCCGGCGCCGTTGGTGATCGGATGGGGATCGGAGGCTAAGAGGTTCGGCGCGGTCAGCTGCTGGGGGCCCTGCCATCCGCCGGCGTCTGTGTACCACATGTGCCAGAGCGCGTTGTCGGTGCCCCGCCAGAAGACGTCGACCACTCCCGGCTGGCTTCCGATGGGGAAGGGATCGGAGCCGAGCGGGCCGCCGCCCAGGCTCGCCGCCGCCTGCCAGGTACCCGGCGACGGGCTGTAGGCCCTCCAGAGGTTGCCGTCACGCCCGCGCCAGACGACCTCGGTGCGGCCGTTGCCCAGGCTCGCCTCCTCGGTGGTGCTCCGCGGCTCGCTCGCCGAGAAGCCCGGATCGTGCAGCCATCCACTGACCCCGCCGTCGAGACCCCCGAGAACCCAATCCCTGACCGGCACCGTGTCCCAACCGGTGGGTGATGCGTTCTGCTCCAGGACGCTGATGTTGCCGTTGCCGTCGTTGTCGACGTCGACGGCGGTGACGACCGAGGTGTGTCCGTAGGTGGTGGTCGCCCCGTAACTGAGAACATCACCGGGCTGGGGAAGCGATCCCGACCCGTCGTTGGCGGTCGCGACGAGCGCCGGTCCCGAGGAGTCGTACTGCGCCTGGAAGGCGGAGTAGTTCCAGACCACTCCCTTCCCGTTGGCCGGGAACGGCTCGACATTCCACGCCAGGTACATC
>Ga0224558_1001969_pt1 | contig 20000 bp, 16 predicted proteins | sample 714S32024metaG_FD_180682 | JGI IMG/M metagenome (GOLD analysis project Ga0224558, IMG submission 180682) | Peat soil microbial communities from Stordalen Mire, Sweden - 717 S3 20-24 | ecosystem: Environmental > Terrestrial > Soil > Wetlands > Peat | place: Sweden: Norrbotten County, Stordalen...
CCCTTGGACCCCCAGGTGGCGTTGAAGTCGCCGACCATGAGCAGCCCGGCCGGGCCGCGGGCCCGCATGGCCCGGTCGATGAGGGCAAGCTGCCCCTTCCACTGCGAGAACGAGCTGGGCAGCGGGGCGACGGTGTGGACCACCCACAGGGGAAGGGGTCCCGAGGGCAGGTGCCCGTGACCTGCACCACCAGTGGACGCCCGTAGAGGTAGAAGACGTTGGCGCCGGTGAGCGGGTACCGCGAGGCGACCAGGAACGCGGTCGGGTCGTACCGCTCGATCTCCACCCGGTTGGGCAGGCCGGCCAGAGCTCCGTCCCGTTCGAGCTGGCCCACGTCGGTCGGGGTGACCTCCCCCATGGTCACGAGGTCCGGGTGCAGCGCCTCGATCTCGCCGGCGTAGCCGGCCATCGACGGGTTGACATTGTAGACGTTGGCATCGAGCAGCCGGAGGGTCGGGGCGCGGCCGGCCCAGGCGGGCGTCGGTAGGGCCGCGGCCAGCTCCGGGGCCAGGAAGGCGATCTGGGCCATGACGACGAGCAGTGCGGCCCCGGCGAGGAAGGGGCGTCGCCCCACGATGGCCACCACCGCCACGATCCAGGCCGGCAGGTAGACGAAGGCGGTGACGTCGTTGAGGACGGCGAACGGCTCCAGGTCGTCCCAGGCGAACAGGCGCACGCCCGCCACCAGGGCCAGGGCGCCCACCACGATCCACAGGACGACGGTGATCCAGGTGGGTAGCCGTCGGACCGGCCGGCTGTGGCGGCCGTGCCGGGCCCGGGTCACCGGTGGCGGGGCGATGGGCGCCTCGACCGTCATCGGTGCAGAGTACGGCGTCGGCGGGGGGGGGCGTGCAGCCCTGCGGCGAACCCGCCGGTCGGACCGGTAGGTGACGGGCGCCCCGGGCGCGGGCGGTGCCCGGGCCGACGTGGCGGTGACCACAGGAGTTCTAGCGGTTTCCGGTCTTTATAGGCATTTCTCTATATTTTCTGGAAACCGCTAGACTCACTGCGTGGACCCGGTGAGGAATCCGTACAGCCCGGGGGCCGGCACCCGCCCCCCCGCCCTGGTGGGGCGCGAGCGCGAGATCGAGGCGATGGACATCACCCTCCAGCGCCTCCTCCTCGGCCGCGACGGACGGAGCGAGATGCTCACCGGCCTGCGCGGCGTGGGCAAGACGGTCCTACTCAACGAGTTCGAGCACCTCGCCGACGCCCGTGGCTACTTTCACGAGCACATCGAGGTCAGCGAGGACGGCGACCTGCCGCCCCGCCTGGCCGCCGCCTTCCGCCGGGTGCTTCTGTCCATGGACGCCAGGCGCCGCATCGGCGAGCGGGTGCGCCGGGCCCTGGGCATCCTCAAGGCCTTCAGCATCCGGCTGCCCGACGGCCCGGAGCTGAGCATCGACGTCGATGCCGTGCACGGGCCGGCCGACTCCGGCGACCTCGCCACCGACCTGGCCGGCCTCTTCGTCGAGCTCGGGGAGGTGGCCCGCGACCACGACATCGGTGTGCTGATCACCATCGACGAGCTGCACTACGTGCGGCTCGAGATCCTGGAAGCCCTGGTGATGGGCGTGCACCGGGCCACCCAGCTCGCCCTGCCCATCACCGTGGCCGGGGCCGGCCTGCCGTCCCTGGCCGCGCTGACCGGCGAGGCCAAGTCCTACGCCGAGCGCATCTTCACCTTTCCGGTCATCGACTCGCTCACCGGGGAACAGCCGCGGGAGGCCCTCGAGGTGCCGGCCGCCGACGAGGGCGTCCGGTGGGCCGGCGACGCCCTCGACCGGGTGATCGAGGTCACCCGGGGGTATCCCTACTTCCTCCAGGAGTTCGGCAAGCAGGCCTGGGACGTGGCCGAGGGTCCGGACCTGATCGCCCTCGACGACGTCGAGCGGAGCATTCCGGTGGCCACCGCCGAGCTCGACGACGGGTTCTTCCGTGTGCGGACGGGCAGGACCGGCGACTCCGAGCGCGCCTACCTCCGGGCCATGGCCGAGCTCGGGCCCGGTCCGGTGCGCTCGGTCGACGTGGCCGAGCTGCTCGGCAAGCGGGCCACCGCGCTCGGGCCCACCCGCGACGGGCTGTTGAAGAAGGCACTCTGCTACTCGCCGCGCTGGGGGGAGATCGACTTCACCGTGCCCATGTTCGACGCCTTCATGCGCCGGTGGATCCCCGACCTGGCCTCGGTGGCGACCACCACCCGGTGACCGGTCGCCCCGCAGAGCCCGGCCGGGCCCCTCAGCTCATGGCGGCGATCGGCTGCTTGGGCGGGTACCTGCCGAAGCTCATCAAGTGGTTGCCGATGCCGCTGGTGAAGCTGTCGATGTAGGCCAGCTTCCGGATCATGTAGCTGTGGCTCTCCTTGGGGTCGAGGTAGAGGTTGTAGAGCCGACCGTGCGAGTACTTCTGGGTGACCCCGGTGAAGCCGCCCAGGTTGAAGCAGTCGCGGTCGTCGTCGGAGGTGGACGCGACCATGAACTTCCACTCCCCCACCCGCAGGGCGGAGAAGACGTTGGTGAGCCAGTAGTAGAGGTACTTTCGGTTCGACTGTCCGTCCGGGTCGAGCAGGAACGAGGTCTGGTCCACCCCGTCGATGAACCGGTCCTCGGGCACCCGGTCCGCCGCCCCGGCCACGGCGAGGAGGGTGTTGAACAGGTCCATCTGCGAGAAGAGGCCGTCGGTGGCGATGTCGGGCGCGATCATGCCCGGCCAGGCGACGATGCCCGGCACCCGCTGACCGCCCTCCCAGGTGGAACCCTTGGCACTGCGGAACGGCGAGTAGGCGGCGTCGGGCCAGGTCTCCATCTCCGGGCCGTTGTCCGAGGACACGAAGACGAGGGTGTCCTCCATCTGGCCGGTGGCCTCGAGCTCGGCCACCAGGCGGCCGACGATGTCGTCGAGCTCGATGATCGTGTCCTTGTAGGGGTGCTTGGCCGGGGACGACCCGAGGAACCGCTCGTGGGGGTAGTTGTCGAAGTGGGCCCCCCGGGTGCAGTGGTAGAGGAACCACGGCGACCGCTGTCCGGAGGGCGGGGCGGCCATGCGCCGGATGAAGTCGAGCGAGTAGGTGGCCCACTTCTCGTCCAGCAGGGAGAGGACCGGCACGGTGACCTCCTCGACGCTCTCGGTCTCTCCCCCCCGGGTGGCGTGGACGAAGCACTTGTTGAAGGGCAGGTTCTCCACCCACCTGGTGCGCTCCTCGCTGTAGACGATCTCCGGAAAGAAGTACGGGTCGCGCCACTCGGTGTACATGTCCGAGACCGACAGGAACCCGTAGAAGTCGTCGAACCCGACGTTCTGGGGCTGCGACTCGACGTTCTCGCCGATGTGCCACTTGCCCACCGCCTGGGTCACGTAGCCGGCCTCGGACAGCAGCTCGGCCACGGTGACCTCGCCGTCGAGGCCCCCGGGCTGGCCGTACATCGGCGGCCGCAGCAGTCCGTGGCGCATGGGCAGCCGCCCGGTCATGATCGACGCCCGTGACGGGGTGCAGGATGGCTCCGAGTAGCAGGAGGTCAGCAGCTTGCCCCGGCGGGCCAGCTTGTCGATGTTGGGGGTCGGCGCCCCGACCGCCACTCCGCCGCCGTAGCAGCCGAAGTCGCCCCAGCCGACGTCGTCGAAGAGGAGCATGAGGATGTTGGGCCGGCGACCGTCGGACCCCCGATACCCGGCCAGCGCGGCGGCTGCCCGCTGGTCCTGCTCCTCGAGCACGAAGTGGGGCTCGAGGCTGTCCCGCTCCCTCGTCGTCTCGGCCACCACCGGATCGTGTGCCATCAGCGTCGTTCTCCTTGTCGGCCCCGCGCCGATGCTAGAGGTTGCCGCCGGGCGAGGCCCGGGGTCGGATCTACGCCACAGCCATCGAGCGGGGATGGCGCCTGGTCACGAAGGACCGGGACTTCCGCGGGCATCGATTCCCCCGCGCCGTGACCCTCCGGTGGTGCCCGAGCCCAGCCTCACCAGCCCACCTGCCCGTCGACCAGCTCCCGGATGAGGTCGGCATGGCCGTTGTGTCGGGCGTACTCCTCGATCATGTGCACGTAGATCCACCGGAGCGTGCACGGCTCCCCGCGTCGCACCCCGGTGTGATCGAGGTCGAAGCCCGCCGCGGCGCGTCGACCGGCCTCGCACTCGGCCTGCCATGCAGCCAGGTCCGACTCCCAGTCGGCGTCGTCCAGCGGGACGAGCTCGCTGTCCTCGACCTCCGGGTCGAACCAGATGGAGGGGAACGTCGGGTCCTCGAGGAGGGTCCGGTGGAACCAGTTGCGCTCCACCTCCGCCATGTGCCGGACCAGCCCGTGCAGGGACAGCTTCGAGGTCGGGACGGGGCGGTGCTTGCGACCGGCATCGTCGAGGTCCTCGCACTTGAGGAGCAGTGTCGACCGGTGGAACTCGAGCCACCGCTCGAGCATCTCGCGTTCGCCGAGGACGAACGGCGGCTCCTGGCGGCGCGGGTCCTGCAGATCATCGACCATCTGGCACCTCCTCGTCCGCCCGCCTCCCGCGACGGGCCCGAGCCTCGAGTATCGCCCGACTGCGGAGCTCGACACGAGATCGGACCGGATCGAGCTCCGAACGGCACGCGGAATCCGGCGGCCGCGGCAGGTGAGCCCGTCGATCCGCAGGACGGTCACCGTCCGCTGCGGGGCACCCCCGTACCATGGCCGGATCAGCGAGCCACCGGTCACCGTGCCGTCCACCCTCCCTGCCGCCTTCCGGGCCGAGCTGCAACGCACCTTCTCGTCCCCGTACGAGGCGCCTCTGGTGGTGGTGGTGAACGCCGCACTGGTGACCACGGCCTGGCTGTGGCTCCCGCTGCCGCTGCAGGACCTTCTGTTCAGCCTGCACGGCGAGCTGGCGTTCCCCGTCGTGCTGGCCACCTGGATGCTCGCCGACGTGCCAGCCACCAACGTCCTCGGCTCCGACGCCCGCCGGGTCACCTCCGCCATCGACGACCCCGGGGCCCTCCGGCGCCTCCTCTACGCCAAGAACGCCGCGCTCTGGCTGCTGGTGGCGCCGGCCAGCTCGCTGGTGGCGGTGGTCATCGGTCTCGAGCGCGCCGACTGGTCGACCACCGTGGTCACCGTGATCGGCATCATGGTGGTCCCCATCGGCAGCCTGGGCGTCGCCGCCTGGCTGGGCATCTGGTTCCCCTATCACGTGCTCCCCCTGTCGGAGCGGTGGCACCGCCGCCGGCCCTACGGCCGCATGGTGGTCCGGTGGCTGGCTCTCGCCACCCTGCCCTACGCCATCGTCCCCGCCGTCACCACGGCCCTGGCCGCCCCGGCCTTCCTGGCCTGGGTCCTGACCTCGGGCGAGTGGAGGCGCCGCATCCCCGACGGCGACCTGGCAGTCGGGGTGGCCATCACCGTGGTCCTCTCGACGGTGGCCTTCTTCGTCGGTCACCGGGTCGGCCTGGGGTTCATCCGGCGCCGGCGGGCCCAGCTCCTCGACTTCCTGGCCCGCCCGCAGTTGGGCTGAGGGTCCGGTGGCGCACGGGGCCGGACAATGGGAACGGTCTGTCCGGGGTGGGGACCGAGGCGGGTGGGGACGGCAGTGCGCGAACAACGAGTACCCACAGGCAACATCCCCGGTCAGGCGGCTGGTGCATCCCTCGAACTCCATCTCCGCTTCCGATCCCGCGAACGCCGACGCGCGGGACTCTGCGCGGGTATTGCGGCCGTGACTGCCACACCGGCTGCCACGAGGCCCCATGGGTGGACCATCGGGCCGAGGTGTATGGCGAACCCTGGTGACATGCTGTCGATCCCGGTCCGCCACTTCGGGGTCCTCTCGGGCTTCTTCGGCCCACCCATGACACGCCACTGCCGTGCGGCGATGATCAGCAAGGCGACTCCGACGGCGATCTTGACGGCCCGTGCCGCCAACGCCGGACCAGTGCTGGGCTTCGGTGGGTCGTTGCCGGTGGCAAACAACGTCAGGCCAATGGCTACGGCCACGGACAGCTGGAGTCGTCCTGATGACCTTCCTGATCGTCTGGTGCTTCATCGACACTTCGCCGCCATGACCACCACGGGTGGGCGAAGCTGGGCTGGACGGTACTGATCCTGTGCATCCCTTTCGTGGGTGCCCTGATCTACATCATCGCCCGCCCGGCAGAAGTCTGAAGAGCAGAAGCCGAGGGGGTCGACGGAGTTACCCGGCAGGAGGCTTTCCTCGACTCCACCAACCTACGAGGGCGGTGCTCGGCCCCCCAGTTGAGCCTCGATCGCGGACAGTCGATCGGCGATCGTCTCCAATGAGGCAGTGTCCCCTCCGGACGCGGGGCCCGAGTCAGTGGAGTGCTTGGCTCGGGCACGGGCGGCCTGGTCGATGAACGACGAGGAGATCTGGGCGGTGACGGTCGCCAGCACGGCGAAGCCCACGAACATCAGGAGGGCGGCGGCTACCCGGCCCTGCGGCGTCACCGGGTAGAAGTCGCCGTATCCCACGGTGGTGAGGGTGACGACGGCCCACCACACCGCATTGCCGAGCGTCTTGATGTTCCCGTGGGGAGCGTGGCGCTCGTAGAAGTAGACGACGACCGTCAGGTTCAAGAAGAGCAGGGCGGCAGCCAGAGCGAAGCGTCCGAGGCTTCCGCGCTGGAAGATCGACCGGAGCAGTTGGAGGCTGAACAGGACCCGCAGGAACGGGAGGAAGACGGTAGCGACCGACAGGGGGTTGTGGCGCACGTAGTACCAGTGGCGCGGCGCCAAGGCGGCTCGAACGGTGAGGTCGACGGCGTAGGTCGCCGAGAGCCCGAAGCGAACGCTCAGGAGGACCAGATAGAGGTTGTGGTTGGAGGTGATGACGCCAGGCGGCACCACGATCAGCCACACCGTCATGAGAGCCAGCATGTCGAGGGGCGTCCGCCAGCGGCGCTGGTAACCATCCACCCGGCTCCGGTCATCGCCTGGCTTGAACCCCCTGTTGCCGATCAGGAAGTGCTCGTCGTCTCCACCGGGACCGACGGCGCCCGGCGACGCATCGGACGCCGACGGCTTGCTCGCAGCATCAGACATCGGTCATTGACCTTACGAGCGAGTGACCGAACTCAGGCCGGTGCCATGACCGACGGTCGCCGGCGGTCCGGTGGGTCCGCAGACTCATGCCGTCGCACCTCCCGTAGTCGCCTTGCGCCTGGCGAGCACGAACGTGACGCTCTCCATGGTCAGGAAGGCGGCAACCACGGAGATGAGGATGGGGCGCCGACTGGAGCGCTCCGATCTGGGTCAGGAACGCCGCCGCCAGGACCATGGCGAACGGTGCCGAGACCAGGGCCCCCGGAACTGCGGCAAGCAGGCAGGTGACCGCCAGGCCGAGCGGGATGCCGGGGGTCACCTGGTGCACGAACACCCCGGCGGTGCCACCGATGAACAGGGACGGGAAGACCGGTCCCCCGACGAAGCCGCTCCCCAGGCTGATGGCGATGGTGAGCATCTTGGCGATCACCAGGATGGCCTGGATCAGTGCGACCAGACGTGTGACGGTGAGGGCGGCGAAGAGGCCCAAGCCGACGGCGACCGTGACTGCCAGCCACCACCAGTGCCCACCGAACCAGCCGGAATTGGAGTCCGAGTACCACCTGGCCCCATGCCCGATCATCCCCAGGAACACGAGAGCAGCGAACACCCCCAAGAGCTCGAGCGCGAAAGGGTGGGCCACGAGGACCCAGAACTCCCGGGTCTGGGCGACCGGCCGGGAGATCCCTTCGTCTGCCGTGGTGCTCATCGATTCCCTTCCCGCTCATCAGGAGGGAGGTGCCCTCCCGATGAGCGGGTCCCGGCAAGATCTGCCGTCAGGTTGTCAGCCGACGTCCTTGGCGGCTTCCTTGACGGCCTTGTCGACTGCCTTCGCATTTGCGTTGAGCTCCTTGGAGACATGCTTCTCTGCCTTCAATTCCGCCTTGTTGACAGCATCCTCGATGGTGCTCTCCCCGACGATGAGCAGTGCCGCCTGCCCTGCGTCGATGACGTCTCCGAGCTCCTTGACGTCAGACCGGGACATGCCCCGCCACAGGTGTCCACCCACGCCTCCGATCGCGCCGCCGACGATGGCCGTGCCGATGATCGACGGCGGGAAGAGGATCCCGATCACCGCACCCGCAGCTGCCCCGCCCCATCCGCCGTGACGGGTTGCCATCTCGTCCTTGTTGACATGGACCTTACCGTCGGCGTCCTTGGTGACCACGGCCGCGTCGTAGGTCCCGACTGCACCGACCACGTGCAGATCCTTCACGACGTCGTAGTCGGCCCGGGCCGATGCCTCGTCGGGGTAGGTGCCCAGGTACAGGAACACTCCGTCCGGATTCGCCATCACATCTCTCCTTTTGGTCTGGCCCCTTGTACGACAACACTCGGCACTCGCCGCACGTTTCGATTCTGTCCTGACCGGTGCCAGGCGCACAGGGGCCAATGGCCCTACTTCACCAGCCGGGCAGTCGGGAAGATGGGAAGCAGACTGGCGGGATGCTCAGACGTCCGCGGGGAAGGACGGACCCGCGCGGAACGTCGGAAGCGGTCGTCACCTGCGGCCCAGGCCCCGGCTGGGGACCGTCGGTGTCGGTACAGTGCCCGGATGGGGCCTTCGTCTTGGCCTGGATGGGGCCTTCGTCTTGGCTGCGGGTCGGTCACACGGCGCACCAACCTGCGGGGCGTGCTCGTGCCGGACGACCGGCCGTTCCTCAAGACGATCGTCCAGCTCACCATCGGTGTGCTGTTCATCTCGATCTCGGCCACGGTGACCCCGGCGTCGCTTCGTGGCGTCCAATGGCCCGGCCTGGCGTCGGTGGCCTGCCTCGTACTGCTCGTCAGGCCGGCAGTCGCTGCGCTGTCGACCGTCGGCACCGAGCTGACCCGGAACCAGCGCATCTTCGTCGGGTCGATAAACCGCGGGCATTGTGGCTGCGTCCACCGCGGCGAACTTCTCGGCTCCGTTGGTCGCGCTCGGCCTGGTCGGAGCGGACAAGCTCCTGCCGACGACGTTCCTGGTGATCGTCGGTACCGTCGGAATCTGCGGCCTGGCAGCAACCCCACTGGCCAAGGCGCTCGGTCTCCTTGAGCCGACCGACGAGAAGGACCCGGAAGTCCGGGCGTCATGACGGGCCGGACGCCGTGGAGGTCGAGTACATACGGACCGGGTCGGGTGCTGTGGTCGACCGGGACGGGCTCCTCGACGAACCCTGGTGCGCCGAACGGGCCACCGTCCTCATCGATCTGAGCGCGGTCGCTCCCATGCAGGAGTGGGCGAAACCCACCACATCGGTGAGCCATTCGGTCATCCGGGCCTTTCAGTACCCCCGTTGACGAGCGGATCCTGCTGACGGATGAGCCGTGCCGAGAGACGCCGACAAGGACTTTTGGCCCTACGGATGAGTCGGACACCGGGAGACACTGGCAGGATCACGCATGTCGGCCCGTCGCCTGCCCTCTGGGCGACGACGGCAGCGCCCATGACCAATCCCGTTCCGTGAAGGGGTGATCCACGGTGGCAACCGCAGACACGCCAAGTCCCATCGCTCGCTACGAGCAGGCTGTCGTCGACCGCATCGCTGACTTCAAGGACCCTCGCCAGGAGTGGCGTCGCCTGGTCTCCGAACTGCTGGGGACATTCCTCCTCGTGATGGTCGCCGCGGGTGGCGGCATGATGGGTCAGGCATTCCCGGGGACGATCGGTCGCTCGGCGGCTGTCGTAGCGCCCGGGCTGATGGTCATGGCGGTCATCCTGTTCATGGGCAAGGTGTCCGGAGCCCACCTGAACCCGGTCGTGAGCATCGCCTTCGCCCTCCGCCGGGACTTCCCCTGGAGGCGGGTCCCCGGGTACATCGTCGTGCAGCTCATCGGGGCGACCCTTGCCGCCCTGGTTCTCCGGGCGGTGATCACCGTGTCGGCCACCTACGGGTCCAACTACCCCGTCCACGGCCATTCCGACATGGCTGCGTTCTGGATGGAGCTACTGCTGACGGCCGGCCTCGTCAGCGTCATCCTGGGCACAGCCTCCGGAGCGCAGAACATCGGCCTCTTCGGGGCGCTGGGTGTGGGGGGTTACATCGCCCTGGCCGGATTGTGGGGAAGTCCGATCTCCGGCGCCTCGATGAACCCTGCACGCACGTTCGGTCCCGATCTCGTCGGCACCACGTTCACCGGTTACTGGATCTACGTGGCCGGTCCCCTCGCAGGTGCCGTGCTGGCCGTGGGCATCGCCTTCGTGCTGCGGGGCCCCGGGGGCGGGAAGACCGGATCCGGGGCGGCTCAGGGCGACCTCTTCACCGAGGCGTACCAGGGTGGACGGTCCTGACCGACGGTTTGTCGAACTGCGAGCTTTCGGTAAGTGCCACACCGACCCGGCAGTGCTTTCGGTGATACCGGGGTCTGGGCGAGCAACCAGGGCCGGCAGTAGACGCCCACCCTGGTCTCCGAGCGCAGAAGGAACCTCCGCCGACACTGGTGCCGAAGCCTGCCCAGGGCCAGCCGGACGATTCGACCTAGAGCCCGGCCGGATTGCCCCTGTACGGACGGTCCTGGTCAGACCATGATGGGTGGAGGGCAGCACAGTCGCCCGAGCCAGGATCGGGGGACGATGACGGACCAGACCGAACAACCGGGCCGTTCAGCCCACACCGTGACGCACCTCCCGGTCGAGGAGCGGGCGAAGCTGGGCAGGGAGGCGCGCACCAGGGCGTCCCGCTCGTCCCAGGCTGAGTTCAGCCCACCACCCGACCGTCCGGACCCGGTCGGCCTCCTCGAGCGACAGGCCATCTCCCGGGTACCCGAGTTGGTCCCCATCCGCTACGGGCGCATGCTGGTCTCGCCGTTCACCTTCTTCCGGGGCGCGGCGCTGATCATGGCCTCCGACCTGGCCACGACCCCCCGGTCGGGCCTCAATGTCCAGGCCTGCGGCGATGCCCACCTCTCCAACTTCGGCCTGTTCGCCTCGCCGGAGCGGTCCTTGATGTTCGACGTCAACGACTTCGACGAGACACTGCCCGGCCCCTGGGAGTGGGACGTGAAGCGCCTGGCCGCCAGCGTGGTCATCGCAGCGCGGGACCGCGAGTTCACCGCCAAGGAGGGCCGGACTGCGGCCATCGAGGTCGGAGCCAGCTACCGCCGGGAGATGACCCAGTTGGCGGGGATGTCCACGCTGGACGTCTGGTACTCCCGGGTCGATGTGGCCGCGCTCCTCGCCGACCTCGAGGCCACCGCCGGCACCACCCGTTCCAAGGCCGACAAGCGGATGGCCGAACGCACGGCCAGGATCGTGACCAAGGCCCGGACCCGGGACAGCCTCCAGGCCCTGGACAAGCTCACCCACGTGGTCGACGGCCGACGCCGCATCATCAGCGACCCGCCACTGATCGTGCCCGTCGAGGAGGTCTTCCCTCAGCTGGTGAGCGACACCCTCACCGAGGAGCTCCACCAACTCCTGCGTAGGTACCGCCACAGCCTCCAGACCGACCGCCGTCACCTGCTCGAGGAGTTCCAGCTGGTCCAGGTCGCCCGCAAGGTGGTGGGCGTGGGCAGCGTGGGCACACGGGCCTGGATCCTGCTGTTGGTGGGCCGGGACTCCGACGACGTCCTCTTCCTCCAGGCCAAGGAGGCCGAGGCATCGGTGCTTGAGGAGTTCGTGGGGAAGAGCGGCTACGCCACTCACGGCGAACGGGTGGTGGCCGGTCAGCACCTGATGCAGGCGGCAAGTGACATCTTCCTCGGGTACGAGCAGGTGCTGAGTCCCGACGGGGTCACCCGGGCCTTCTACCTCCGCCAACTTCGTGACTGGAAGGGCTCCTTCGAGGTCGAAGGCTCGATCCCGCCGGGCCTGACCAAGTACGTCGGGGTCTGCGCCCAGGCCCTGGCTCGGGCCCATGCCCGCTCCGGCGACCGGGTTGCCATCGCCAGCTACCTGGGCAGTGGCCCCACCTTCGACCGGGCCATCGCCACCTTCGCCGAGACCTACGCCGACCAGAACGAGCGGGATTACGAGGGCCTGAAGGCCGCAGCGGCCAGTGGTCGGATCACCGTCGAGCCGGGCCTGTAGTCCCCCAGTTGCGGCCTTGAGGGCCACAATGGCCATAGGGCGGACGCCGGCCATCGGCGAGCCTCCGGTGCCGACACCGAGTTGGCGGGCAACCCGGCCGATCGCGCCGTGGTCGCCGGGATCCTGGTGCCGCAGGTCCCGGACCACCCGGACGGCCCGCTCCTTCAACTCAGGCGGGTACCGCTTCGATGCTGGGTTCTTCGATTCCATGACTCCACCAAACTCGCTGCAGGCCAGAGTCTCCAGGAAACCCAGGCCGGCTCACCGTCCTCCACCCCTCCCGGCTTCTTGCCGACGGGAGCTGGTCCGGCGGGTTCGCGTCGGGCCTTTTCGGGCCTCTTTTGTGAGCCCGTCGCGCCCGGCAGGGCACTGCGTGGAGGACCGGATCTCCGGTGCATTCGGCGCGACCGGACCACCCGGCGCCGATGAGTGCACCCGTTGCCCATACAGCCGAACTGCCCTCCGACCCGCCATTCCGCGGGCTCGGGACCCCCGGGGCGGTCCCCCCGGATGCACAAAGCGTGGGGACGGAGGGAGTCGAACCCTCACTGGAGGCGGTTTAAGCGCCCTGCCTCTACCGATTGGGCTACGTCCCCCGAGTGGGTCAGCTCCGAACCTGAACGATATCCGCGGCGGGCCGGTCCGGATGGCGATCGGAGACACCGGGCGTGCCAGCGATCCGGGTGACCGGACCTCGACAACTCGGAGCGCCTCCCGGTCAGGGACTGTCGGTCGGATTGTTGACCGGATGGCGATCGCCGAAATGCCGTCGGGCGATGACCGGGGCATCCCGGCCGGTGCCCTCTCCACTCCGGGGAGGGCCACTCGAGGTCGACGACTCCTCGTGGTACTCCTCCTCGACGTTCACGCTCCACACGTCGTGTTCCGAGCCGGTGGCGATGTTCTCTGCGGTGAGCATGGCCGTGTACATCGAGTGATCCTGGTTGTTGTAGCGATGCATGCCGTTGCGACCGACAGGATGGACATTCGGCGCATACTCGGCAATCCACTCGACGATGGTGGCCACGTTGGCCTTGTAGCGCTCGTCGTAGAACGGGTATTCCTCGGGCATGCGCACGACATATCCGGCTTCGACGGCGGAGGGGTCTAGCAAATGTGAGGACAGCCAGTTCGCGCTTGCCTCGCTCGATGAGCTCGGCGTCCGACTTGTTCCACGTCTCGTCGCCCTCGAACACGAAGAACTCGAGCCCGAGACACATACGACCCTCTTTGACCATGGAGGGCGACCACGAGCCGAAGTTCTGGATGCGACCCACCTTCACTTCAGGCGCATGGATGTAGATCCAGTTGTCGGGAAACCCCGCCGACTCGGGAACAACCAGGGCTACGGTGAGGAAATCCCGATACCGGTGGTCACGTGCGGCCCCGACCACCGAGCCGGGCGGCGGCGGATCCATCGTCTTGATCAGATCCGAGATCGGCATGGACGAGACGACGTGTTCGCAGGGGTACTCGCTACGCGTGCCATCCCTGCCTTCGGCGATCACCGCCATCGCCCTTCCATCCTCGTGCCTGATGCCGACAACCCGGGTGTTCATGACCACGTTGCATCCCTCGGCTTCAACGAGGTCGCGGCAGCGCTCCCACATGATTCCGGGGCCGAACTTCGGGTACTGGAACTCCTCGATCAACGACGTGATGTCCTTCTGGTTCCGCTTGGGCATGAGCGCGTTGATGACGGCGTTGGAGAGCGAGAGGTTTTTGATGCGTTGCGCAGCGAAGTCTGCGGGGAGCTTGTTGACCGGGACTCCCCAGAGCTTCTCGTTGTAGCTCTTGAAGAAATGCCGGTAGAGACGCCAGCCGAACCGAGCCACGATACAGCCCTCCAGCGTGCTCTGGTCCTTCGGAGGCCGCGCCCGGGTCCATGCGTAGGACATCACGCAACGGAACGCCTCCCACAGACCGAGATTCCTCAGGGCGTTCGATGCCTTGAGTGGATAGTCGTAGTACTTGCCCTTGTAGTAGATCCGGCTCATGCGCGGTCGGAGCAAGAAGTCCTCATCGGGCAGGATCTCGTGCCAGAACGCCTCCACTTCCTTCACTTCGGTGAAGAAGCGATGGCCGCCGATATCGAACCGCCAGCCGTCATCCTCGACGGTGCGACTGCTTCCACCTACCACCGAGTCCGCTTCGAGGATCGTCGAGGCGATGCCGTACCGGGTGGCCAGCACATGGGCCGAGGTGAGGCCCGCCGGCCCGGCGCCGATGATCACCACTCCTCTCTGAGCTGCGCTGTCCTCGGCCGGCGCTGCCGGGGGGTTGTCCTTCATTGACTCCGCTTCCGCTGGTTCGACCTCGGTCTCGGACACTAGTTCCCGCAGTTCACGGGGTGAGAACTGGTCGAGGAGGCGTGGCGGCCGGAGCGTCCGACACCCCAGGACCAGCCCCCGGAGGGGATCCCAACCGGTCATCGGCCACCACGCCGGCTCGACGACCGAGGAGTGCGCCTTGACGATCGGCCAGGAAGCGAATGCCCCGCACACCAGGAAGAGCTCGGCCGGAGTGGCGAAGTCCGACCAATAGCCTGCCGAGGTGTAGCCGCTCCCCTGTCAGGCCTCGAACACCGCCAGCGTCGCCATCCCCACGATCGCCGACACCAGAAACAGTCCCGAAGCGCCGGCAGCGTTGAGGTCTGCCCGCTCACGACCCCGAGGACATCGGCGAAGACGCCTGACCGCCCACAGCACCGGACCGAGGCACAGCACCGCGGCCAGCAGGAGGTTGCCGATCTCGTAGAGCGTGTCGAGCACACGGAGCACGCTGTAGGACGACGTGGGACTGGTGCCGCGCTCCACGGTTTGGATCGAGGACATGCCCGGCACTACCGAAGCCCACAGTCGGTACTCGCTCAGAGACGGCTGTGGGCCGATCGGAGGTCCCATGGCCAGCCTGCCACTGAGCATGCGTGCCATCCCGTCGGCCGTATCCGAGGCGACGGTGGCTCCCGAGATCTGGTTCAACGGTGGCAGTCCGGTGGCAAGGACCGGGCTCGACGTGCACCGGAGCTCACCCGACGTACATGCATGCTCGATGTCGTTCGCCACTGTGGTGAAGAAGTCCTGGAGGTCACGAACCGAATTGATCCTCCCGGTCGCCACAGCCGCCGATCGCAGGTCCCACTCGAACCAGTTCCCGGACTCGTCGCAGATCTTCGCCGGTGAGCTGCAGTCGACCTGCTTCCAGAGGTCCGAGGGAGACTTGAAGTACGGCTCCATCTCCGCTGCCGTCGGGCTGATCCGGTAGACGGCAATTCGCATCGGTTCGGTGAAGGCAACATCGTGTCGCGGCGGCCCGGCTTCGACGCTCGCCCACGCCTTCCAGGCCCGAGCCACAGAGCCCGTGGAGAAGTCCTCCACGAGGGCCACGCCGTAGGCTCGCTTGTTCATCGCCTTGGTCGTTTCGACCACGCCCAGGGCGCCGCCCACCGCCAGCAGGACAGCGAGAACGACCCGGAGGACTGCTGACGGACGATTGCCGGAGCGGCGGACCCCCTCGACCAGCGGAACCACCAACGGGGCGGCGATGGCGAGCGCCAGCCACTGCCACGTCGGCTTGGTGACGGCCACGACACCGACGGCCAGGCCGATGACAGCCGCCAGGGCGAAGGGTGCCCACCGGATCCTCGCGTGCGACCCATTCGAGCGATCCCGACCGGACGCCGCGACCGGAGACTGCGAGGGCTGACGGCCGGCGCCCGGTCGGCGGCCCATGACTTCAGCTGCGACGACGAACGACAGTCCGATCGCCACCGTGGCGACCGCGTCGATGAACACCTCGCGGTAGACCTGCTGGCTGTCGGTGGCGAAGAGGATGGGGTTGAACGCCAGCGCCGCCAACACGACCGTCGCCTGGGCACGGGATCCGCTGAGCCGCCGCCAGCTCCATGCGACGAGTCCGGCGCCCACGAGGTAGAGCATGTAGTTCGAGACGAGTGGCGACCACGGGAGGAAGTGGACCACCGCCAGGAACACCGGGAAGCCGATGGGCTTGGTGAGCGTCACTGCGCCAGTCGTCGAGAAGGTGCTGGACCAGTGGCCCCTGAGGAAGCCCTGGGCCATCCGCACCATCAGCTCGTCGTCGTCGTCGGCGCCGAAGATGTAGAGGGGCGATTGCAACGCCTTGAGGAGCAGCCCCACCGCGACGATCCCGGCCCAGCACGATCTCCCGAGCCACAGTCTCGTGGTCCCGGCCCGCCACAGATCCGTCATCGGTGGCGAATGACGATCGCGAACCGCCTCACCGGACGCGTGCTAGGCGAGCAGCAGGGCTCACCTGGGGAAGCAGGGCCGGAGGCACCCCACGGGGTACCGTGGCCCATGGACCGACGCGTGGCGCTCCTCTCCCAGACCGGTGACTACCTCGGACCGGAGCTGGCCCGTCGCCTGGCCGACCGCCATGACCTGGTGCTCCACGCTCCCCAGGCGTCACTGGTCGAGGAGCTGCGGGACGGCGGCGCCGAGGTGGAGGCGGTGCCGGCCGCCGAGGTCGACCTGCGGACCGCCGCCGGGAACGACCACCTGGTGGCACGGGCCCTCGACCGGTTCGGCCGGATCGACGCCGCTGCGCTGGTCACCGGCATCGGGATCATCACCGGCAGGTTCCTCGAGATCTCGCCGAAGGCGTGGGAGCGGACCAAGGCCGAGAACCTCGACATGGCCTTCTACGGGCTGCAGGCGCTGATCCCGCCGATGGCGGCCCGGGGCTCCGGCGACGTGGTGGTCTTCACCAGCGCCACCGGAGCCCGACCCGAGCCGTACGTGTCCACCTATTCGGCGACCCGGGCCGGGGCCAACGCGCTCGTGCGCGCCGTGGGCCAGGAGCACGCCCGCGACGGTCTGTGCATCAATGCCATCGGCACCAACTACATGGACTTCCCCGGATTCCTGCGGGCCAGCGGCGCCGACCGGGACCCCGGGCGGCGCGCCAAGATCGAGGCACAGGTGCCGGCCCGACGGCTCGGCACCATGACCGAGTTGGCCGAGTTCACCGCCGTGCTGCTCGAAGGACGTACCCGCTTCCAGACCGGGCAGTTCTTCAGCTACAGCGGCGGCTGGAGCGCCTGACCGGCTGACCGGCTGGAGCGCCTGACCAGCTGACCGGCTGGCCGCCTCACCGGCTGACCAGCTGGAGCGCCTGACCAGCTGACCGGGCATTGCTCGGGGCAACTTGCCGTCAGCTCGTCACCTGAACTCGGCAGAACCGATTGCGTAGCCGGACGGTTCAGACGATCGACCCGGACGGGCTGCTGGAGGCTCAGGGGGGGAATTTCTCTGACGCCGTCGTCTCTCGGGCCAGGAACGAGCCGAACTCGGAGATCGTACTCATGAGCGATGCGGGAAACACCACCGTCGAGTTCTTGTCGACGGCGATCTCGATGAGGGTCTGGAGGTTGCGCAACTGGAGCGCCAATGGATGGGCCATCATGATGTCCGAGGCATCACCGAGCGACGCGGCAGCCATCGCCTCACCCTCGGCGGCGATGATCTTGGCTCGCTTCTCCCGCTCGGCCTCCGCCTCCTTGGCCATCGCCCGCTTCATGTCCTCGGGTAGCTGGATGTCCTTGAGTTCGACCAGGGTGACCTCGACCCCCCACTCGGTGGCAGTGAGTTCGAGGATCTCCCGGATGTCGACGTTGATACGGTCAGTCTCAGCCAGCGTCTCATCGAGCGTGTGCTGGCCGACCACCTTGCGGAGTGTGGTCTGAGCGATCTGGTCGATAGCGGCACTGACATTCTCGATGGCCACGATGGACTTCACCGCATCGATGACCCTGTAGTACGCGACGGCAGCGATATCGACACTGACGTTGTCCCTGGTGATGATTCCCTGCGACTGGATGGGCTGCGTCACGATCCGGAGCGACACCTTGGCGAGACGGTCGATCACCGGCATGATCACGTGCAGTCCCGGCTCTCTCGTCCCGATGACCCGGCCCAGCCGGAAGAGGACGCCCCGCTCGTACTGGGTGACGATCTTGAGTGCCAGCGCCAACACGATGAGGATGACGACCACTGCGATGATCACCGCGACCACAATGCCCATCAGTTGAATCTCCTTCTTGTTTGGTCGGCGCACCGGAGCAACTGGTCACTCACCTCGACTACCGGTTGACCTCAAGATCAACAACCGGAGGGGGCGGTCCCCCACTGTTTGCGTCTCACTGGGTCGAACCTACGATCACACGGTTGCCGGCAGTAGAGTCCAACGGCACCAATTGCCACCAGACGGCGACCCAGTTCGAGGTCCGCTGCGTCACCCTTGGTCCTTGTCGCCCATGCCGTCCTCTTCGGCCTGCCGGCCATCCGATTCTTCAGGTGGGAGTGGACCCGAGGCAAGGATGCACCGAGCCGAGGTGCGATCGAGCGCTCAGAGCGAGTATCCCCGAGCCGATTGGTCGGGGGCAGGTCGACTCCCCCTCACGCCACCAGGGAGCTTGAGTCGTGGCCATCCGGCAGGATCGATCCAGCCGCTCTAGATGGGCGGCCACACGCCACCGAGGAGCTTGTGATTCAGCAGCTTGCACCACGACGCCTGGACCTCGTCACCCAATTGGTCACTCTGTTCAGCGACTTCCTCGATCACCTTGAGCGACATGAGCAACGACAAGTTGCGGACCGAGGGGATGGTCGCCGACATGCGTTCGCAAAAGGCCAGGATTCCTTCGGCCTCCTCGGACACGACCTGGAGGGCATCGACCGTGTCACCCACCGTGCAGAGTTGGGCGAATTCGGAAGCAAGGTGGCGATCTTCAGCCACCAGCGTGGCGTACTCGTCTGGCGTGACGGTCCGAACCGTCAGCGTCTGTCGCATCTCGTCCAACACGTTTGCCGCCCTTTCCAGTGCTTTCGGTGCAAGCACCATTCTCATCGACTGCCGGGGACGGTGGCTTGAGGAACAGGGCGAGTCAGTCGTCACCGCGTCGGACACAGGACGCCAGCGCCCAAGGAGGCGGCGGATCACCAAGGACCTACGTCGACATGCTCACGGAGCCGGAACACTCAGCGTCGGTGCCTGGCTCCGAGGGCGCTGAGGGTGCCGGCGACAGGTCAGCGACCGACGTGCCCGTCTGCCACAGATCTGACACGACAGGATGGGATGGGGAACGGGGTAGATGACGGTCGACCGTGGACAGTCGCGTTGCCTGTTCAGCAACGTAGAGTCCTGACCCCAGCGCCACCGCGCCCGGCAGCCGGCTAAAGGGACCGTCCCGGGCAGCCGATGACCCGTGCAGGCAGTCCGCTCCGGTCCGCGCCTGCGACCGGCGCGCCATGTACCGGGCAGGGGATATGGGCACACCGCAGATCGACCACATCTGGCTCGTCGTCGCACTCGGCGGCGCGGCTCTCGTCGTGGCGGCCGCTACGGCGGCAGCGCCGGCCACACGTCAGCCGCTCGCCCCGGTGGCCAAGCTGGTGGCCGCGCTGCTGATCGGTGCGGCAGCCGTCAGCGTCGTGCCCACGCTCGCCGTCGCCGGCCCCGCGTCGGTCGGCAGTCCGCCGGAGCCCCGGACCGGAGCCGTCAACAGGCCGATCGTGGGCATGGCCGCGACCCCGGACGGCAACGGCTACTGGCTGACCGGCTCCGACGGCGGTGTCTTCACCTTCGGGGACGCCAACTTCTTCGGCTCCACCGGCTCGCTCCGGCTCAACAGGCCGATCGTGGGCATGGCGGCCACGCCGGACGGTGGCGGCTACTGGCTGGTGGCCTCCGACGGGGGCATCTTCGCCTTCGGGGACGCAGCGTTCCACGGCTCCACCGGCTCGCTCCGGCTCAACAGGCCGATCGTGGGCATGGCCGCCACGCCGGACGGTGGCGGCTACTGGCTGGTGGCCTCCGACGGGGGCATCTTCGCCTTAGGGGACGCAGCGTTCCACGGCTCCACCGGCTCGCTCCGGCTCAACAAGCCGATCGTGGGCATGGCCGCCACCCCGGACGGGGGCGGCTACTGG